>Ga0316613_10001531_pt1 | contig 15719 bp, 12 predicted proteins | sample OWC_soil_day10_C_2_FD_207647 | JGI IMG/M metagenome (GOLD analysis project Ga0316613, IMG submission 207647) | Wetland soil microbial communities from Old Woman Creek delta, Ohio, United States - OWC_soil_day10_CT_b | ecosystem: Environmental > Terrestrial > Soil > Wetlands | place: USA: Ohio...
TGGAATCGACGAGGTTTCCGCTAACTCCTCGACGATCTCCCTGGCGGACTCTTCCTGGTCGTTATCCACAATCACCGCGGAATACGTGAACAATCCGTCAGTTTCCAGATTCTGTATTTCCGCCAGGAGCTTCCTCAGCATGGAAGGCCTCTTGTAGGTACAGATGCAAATCGTGATGTGCGGAAGGTGATCAGGCAATACTTTCCCCTGACTCCAAAGGAGCAGGTGCTTCTTCCCGTGCGGTCGCAGGTATGCTGATCGCGATCATCAGGAAGACGAACCACAGATTGTGGTTGCTTCGGAGGAGACTCGATTCGGCCATATTATGTACCAGAATCATGATGAACAATGCCAGGCGGAGACTGCCGTAATCAAAATCTTCCAGTAACGATTTCCCGATGTTCTGAAACGTGGCAACGAGTACAGCGATTAACAGGAATATACCGATCACCCCAAGTTCCACGTATACGTCGATATAGCCGTTATGCCCCTGCAGGGGCGTCCAGATATGCTTTATCCACAGGTCATATTCCCTGTCTCCAATCCAGAAATTTCCGTAACCTACACCCAACAATGGATTCTTCGCCGCTATCGATAATATGTCCGTCCACAGTTCGGTTCTCCCTGTCAACGTCGCATCCTTCCCTGTTTCGTCCAAGGTTACGCTGGACAGGGAACTGCCAGGGTGAAAAGCCCCAATCGCAAAATTAAGGAATAATAAAACTATAACCATAGCCAAAGCGCTTTTTATCAGTAGTCTGCCCAAACCTTGCGGATTTTTCTTCAAATATTGAAGCAACAGCAGAACAGAAATTCCAAGAATCATGACGCTGATCGACGTCATGCTTCTTGAATATCCAGGACCATTCATCAGGAATATCGTCAGAACAAGATAAAATATATTTACAAGCATTCTTCTTATCTCGATTTTCCGAAACATATCCCAAATAAAATACAAGCCGCTTGTCATGCATATCTGGCCTAAAAGATTCTTATGGGTGGTCAAACCAACCCACATTTCAGATTCCACCCAATTGCCCCATGCGACACCAAAATCCCTGAAATATTTTACTGTTATTATATCCAAAGGAAGGTGCACGAAAAAACAGCGACGGAGTAACGTGGAGATCGCTTCAAGTGGATTGACCTCGGTGAGTACCAATAATGCCATGATCAATGTGCCGGTAGTTTTCACCCACCTCCTGAATGCCAGTTCCGGATATTTCGACCACAATATGCTGAGCAACATATATAAAAAAATCAATAAGATCCAAGCGTTATCCCGAATTATCTCCGACCATTGCATGCGACGTTTTATCAATATGAATATTCCTATCGCGATAAGGATTGCATAAAAAGATCGATCTAAAGGACTCCCCTCCAACAAATCCACATCCATGGCTCCCGCAGGATGCAGGCCCAGCCAGCTTGAAAGACCCCTTGTAGCAGCCATGAAATACCAGATTAAAGGTATCCAAAGACCCAACGAAACAGATCTGTTTTTATCAACGATCGTCGTATCCAAAATGACGTTAACGCTTCCTTGCGACCAGTATGATATGCGTCCTGTCGAGCTTGCATCTATCCGCCACCCGATTCATGATCGTCGCAGGGAAACGAAGATGAATGATCCTTTTGGCAACGGTTTCAATGCAGCCGTTGACCTTCGATAGTGCCGTCTCCATTTTCAATTTTTTCATCAATCCAAGATATCGCTCGATTCCTTTTTTTTTCTGTGGATCCTCGATTCCTGTATCAGAATCGCCCTTTATCAAGCGCTCCAACTTTACACTTCTGCCGTACATTCGGAAAAAAAACTTTTCTATATTACTATACGATTTGCTACCATAATAAATAACGTTCGTTACTGCAAATTTATCCGATACAAGCTTTATTATGTCATCATCAGTAAAATACGGCTTCTCCCCAAGAAGAGTAGTAAGAATGAAATATCCATCATCAACAAGTACTTTTAAAATCTTTTCAACGAAATCGGCTTTTGATTCATCTTCAATGTAATATAACACTTCCATGCATACTGCAATACCGAACGTGTTCTCGGGCAAGTCTATTTTCTGGAAATCTTCGGAACGGAAATCAATTTTCGGATATTTTTCCCTTGCTATCTCAATCGCAGTATCGGAAAGATCAATCCCGATAATATTCTCGCATGTTTTTGATAAAGTATTCGTGAAGTGACCCGTCGAACACCCGATATCCAATATGCTGATTCTATTACTGCCGGTTAATTCATTTTCAATAAGACCTTTTACAATGCTCTCGACAATCCCGTATCTGCACGTCTCGATCCCTCTCCAATGGTTCAGCCATGGGTCTTCACGGGCGGCAGAAAACGATTTTTCAAACCACGAATATGTTCCATACGAAGTTTCCATAATTTATCGTACAGTTACGTCGCCCGGAGGAGGAGGCGTCTTCAAGCCACTCATCCCGTTAAATCTTCTCTTGGCGGGAATATCAGCAACAATACCAGCGATATCCGGTCCGATCGCGGGCCAGGGAGTTTCCGTACCCCACCAGGATGGAACCGAAGAATAGTACAACGAATCCGGAAGCGCGTGATCCGGGTCCGCCCAACTCGCAACGCCATCCGTAATGTAGTCGTAGTTGCCGTGTACGATGGCGGTTGAATACGAGGCGGCATCGGCATACGATCCCGGCTGTCCCGAGCAGCCGAACCGCAATGCGGTCTTTGTCCCTCCGCTGGGGCAGGAACCATTGGACAGCACCGTACCCGTGCTCCAACCCGACATTCCAAAAACATTTCCGACGATGTTCATATACCGGTTGTTCCCCTGGACGTCGATCGCCCAAATGCCCCACTCGTAGGGAGGTGCGCTCCTGTCCCCCCTTGCGTGATTCCGAAACGCGGTACTGTGGCTGCTGCTTCCCCAAGTTCTATCCCAGGTTATTTTCGCGGAACTGTTCCCCTCCATCAGGTTCATGTGCGGATGGGCGCCGTGGTTGGGATTGAGGTCCGCGTTGAGGAACGTATAATCCTCCGACTCGCGATTGGCGTCGAAATAGTTGTAAAGAACGGCACAACCTGAACCTCCCCCTTCAAATGCCACGTGTCGGATGGAATAGTAGATGTTGTTCTCTATCTTGTGGTCGCTGTTCCAGAATATCATCAGCAACCCGTAACTCTGCCCGCTCCCATACCCGTGCCCGTGATGGAAATAGGAATCCCGGATCTCCCATCCATGGGAAAACTCCAGCCTGACATGCGCATCCCCGCTTCTGGCACCCGAGTTGTACGATTCGATATTCTTCAACCAGCAGTGTCGGGCCATCATCCCGTAAACCATGTAGCCCGTGGTGGTCGTCAGCTCGACCTGCAAATCCTCGAGTCCTGCCTTGCTGATATTGAACGGCTGTTTCCTCACTTCCGGCTGCAGTCCGGAAGTCAACGTGAAGTCATAGTACATCGGGCGGTTGATCGTGATCGTATTTCCACTGATCGCCGTGATCTTCGCGTACTGCTGCATCAAGTAACTGCCCGTCCCCGAGTCGTCTCCGCACCATTTGCACCCACCCGCGGTCATCCCGATGGAAGTGTCGGCGTATTTCCGCGATATCGATACCCAGTCGCCAACCTTAAGACCGGAAACAGTCGCCAGGACGAGCGAGGTGGACCCTTTCGTGTACCCGCTCGTGATGCCAATCGGCGCCCCCCAATTGGTCTTGCTCCCTCCGCTGAAGGATATGCGCGCGCCAGAATATAGTTTTATACGGGTTTGCGTCGGCCCTGCTCCCCGCAACGATATTCCCGTTTTCATGGATAGGGTCCTGCTGACCTTGAAGGTCCCTTCGCGAAGGTAAACCGCCGTTCCGGGGGAAGCGGAGTTTATGCAACTTTGAATGCTCGCCCCTGCTTCCGTTGTTCCATCCCCTACCGCCGAGGAACAGGCCACCGGGGTATAGTTGGGTATCCCGCCTTCAGGGTCGAGCCCGGTGCTCCACGCGATCCTTCGGTCGGACGGCAGGGCGTAGACCGCCAATGCATTCTTTGTGAGCAACAGAAGACAGAAACCAACGGCAACGAACAGCGCTCTTTTCATGAAATGTCCCCTTCCTGTCGGAAAGCGTCTTCCCCGTTATTCACGTCCGCTCTCGCCGTCTTCGGGACGACTCCTTATTTTCCGGAGAACATCCAGGTACATCTCTTTCTGTCCCATGACGTAAAGAAGCATCCAGAGGTAGGAGCCGAGCAGGACAATGCCCCCCAGGAGAAGTCTCGTAATGGGAGCGATCCCGTGTCCGAAAAAGTATCGTGCTCCGAACGTGACCGTGACTGCCACGATCCCGGAAAGGAACGGCTCTCTGACCACGCGGACGATATTCCGCGAGGAAATCGGCGTCCCTTCGATTGCCCATGCGATCATGGGGACGATCATTATCGTCATCGCGGCGGAAAATCCGAGTGCGACGCCGGCAGGGCCATACGCCAGACCGATGGCGTACCCCGCGATCAATAGCGGAGCGGAGGCAAGCGACATCCGCAGGTTACGCCCAACCTGCCCCCTCGCGATCAACAGCCACCTGAACGGATTCATCATTGGGAAAGCGAGAATCGCGGGGGCCAGATAACGTAATATAACCGCCGCATTATTCCATTTGGGACCCAGCAGAACGTACACCAGCTCTTCGGAAAACAGGGCGCACATAATTGCCAGAGGCACGGTGGCCGCCAAGGTCAGCGTGTATCCCTTCAGGAAATAATTCCTGAAACGGTCCGGATCGTTCTGAATCCGCGAAAGGGCGGTGAACGACACCCAGCCGACAGCGGAATTCAGCTGGTCGGTGGGCATTTTCATCAACTGATATGCCCTTCCGTAGAGACCAAGCACTTCCGCTCCCCGGAGCCTTCCCAGGAGTATCTTGTCGACGTTATAGGCAATATAATCGACCAGACCGTTCAGGGTGACCGTGCCGCCAAAGTTGAGCATCGAGCGGATTCCCACGCCACGTTGCGGCCTCCCCGGGATCCATCGCGAAGCCGAAAAAGCGCCGACAGAGATGGCGGCTGGCTCCGAGACGGCCATGCCGACGAGTGCCCAATATCCGAAACCGCTCAATGCCATTCCCACCCCGACGATAATGCCTGCCAGTTGGGCGAGAACCTCGATCACCGCGATCGTGGAATACCTCATGGCGCGCTGGAGAAGCGCCTGGTGCTGCGCCGTCAACGCGGAGAAGAGAAAAGCGGTCGACATAACGGCCGTGATCCAGAAAAGCCGGGGCTCGCGATAAAAATAAACGAGAGCGGGCGCGATCGACAACGACAGAAGCGCGAGCATCGCTCCCACGGCGGCATTGATCCAGAACAGGGTGGAAATCTGTGCATCCGATATTGTCGAACGCTGGACGGTGAGCATCGTCAGTCCGGCATCCTTGAACAACCCGAACGCTCCCGTTACCGCGGATACCATTCCGACCAATCCGAACTCCTCGGGCAACAGTAACCGGGCCAACAACATCACGGAACCGGTTCGGAGGAGGACTTTTACCGCTTGGCCGGAGAGTGTTACGATGCCGCCACGAACCGTCTTCCCCTTCAGATCCTTCAGTGCGGCATCATTCACGTGGCCATCTCGAGTGGTTTATGAATGGGTCCCCTTGACCTTCTCCTGAAGAACCGGACACTCGAAGGGTACACGAAGGGTTACACGTACTTAATTATTTTATCGGAAATATAATCTATCTGCTCTTCTTTTAATTCAGGAAACAAAGGTAAAGAAAGAATCTCCGTAGATGCCTTAATCGCTTCAGGGAAATCTTCTCGATCATATTTCAAATATGCGTACGCTTTAAGATATGGCAGCGCGATCGGATAGTGAATCCCGGTCTGTATTCCGAAACCTTTCAAATATTCTTGAAGCCTACTCCTCATCCCTTCTTTCACCCTTATAACATAAAGGTGGTAGACGGCTTTACTGCCGTATATTTCCTTAGGGGTAGAAATGAATTTACTGTTTTCAAGGTTCTTATTATATATATAAGCGTTCTTCCTCCGCAGTTCTGTCCATTTGCCAAGATGTAACATTTTAACGTTTAAAATGGCGGCCTGAATTCCGTCAAGTCTGCTGTTGTGTCCTTCGAATTCGTGATCATACTTGCCGACGCGCCCATGGTTCGCGAGCATCCGTACCTTCAGGGCAAGTTCAACGTCATCGGTCACCACGGCGCCGCCGTCACCGTAGGCTCCAAGGTTTTTCCCGGGATAAAAACTGAAGCAGGCAGCGTCTCCCAATGTCCCGACCTTCCTGTCTTTGTATACCGCACCATGTGCTTGCGCCGCATCTTCGATGACCTTCAGATCGTATTTTTTTGCCAGGTCCAACACTGGATCCATGTCCGCAGGCTGGCCATAAAGGTGGACGGGAATGATCGCCTTTGTGTTCCGGTTGATTTTTCCTTCGATACATTTCGTATCCATATTGAAGGTATCCGGATCAATGTCGACAAAAACAACTCCTGCGCCCGTCATCGTGATCGCTTCGGACGTGGCGATGAAACTGTTCGCGGCGGTGATGACCTCGTCCCCCCGACCGATCCCCATCGCCTTCAGTGCCAGGAATATGGCGTCGGTCCCGTTCCCTACTCCGATGCAGTGCTTCGCACCGCAGAACGCGGCGAATGACGATTCGAAGGCTTTGACGAACGGCCCGCCGATGAACGCGGAACTCGAAATGACGTCGGAGATCGCCTGGTCGATCTCCCCCTTGATGCATGCGTATTGCGCTTTCAGGTCGACGAAAGGAATATCCAAGACGGCCCCCTCAATATGGGAGTGCGGTGATCATCTTGATCAGGCGCGCCGGGGTTCCGGCGACGACAGCGTTGTCCGGAACATCCTTCGTCACCACCGACCCGGCGCCGACCAGGGAGTTCGCACCGATCACGACCCCCGGCAGAATCGTTGCATTGGCGCCGATTTTTGCGCCTTTCTTGATCAGGGGGCCTGCAAGCGATTCCTTGGCCCCCGGGGAGAGCGGGTACTTCGCGTTCGTGACCACGACGTGTGGGCCAAGCCATGCGTCGTCCTCGATGACGGTGAACTCCGGCACGAAGACCTGGCTGTGCATCCGGACCCCGTTCCCGATCCGGACGTGGTGCTCGATCACGGAAAGAGTGCCGATGCTGACGTTGTCCCCGATCTCATTCAACTCCCGGATGTTGACCTTGTTCCCCGTCTGGAAGTTGTCGCCGATCCGGTTCCCGGCATAGACCACGGTGTGGGACCGGATGATCGCTCCCCTGCCGATGGTCGTCTGGAGTTCGCCCGCCTTTTTCCCCCTGCACGGGCTTCCGATGATGCAATAATCCTCGACGATGGACCCGGCACCGAGAGTGACGCCTGGAAAGATTTTGTGGGTATCGGTCACGGTGTCTCCTTTATGCAACGATCTCTTCCTCTGGTGGTGTCGGTGACTCCTCCGGCTTCCCTTCGGTCATCTGGCTGACGGTGATCCTTCCCCCGTTCCGTTCCTGCGACCGGTAGATCATGCGGATCGCCTCGACAACCTTGTGGCCGTCTTCCCAACCCGCCACCCGTTTCTTCCCGCCGATAAAATCCGCCACAACATCGGCGATCACCTTGTCGTGATTGGAACTGGTCCCCTTATACTTGGTGTAAACGTTGGGTTTATCATTGAAGTCGATCTCGGCGGGTAACGGATACGACTGGATGTCCCAGAAGTCGATGGTGTTCAGGTAGGAACCGCCGATCTTGATCGTACCCTTCTCTCCGACGATGGTTATGCTCCCCTCGTAGTTCTTGTTGTAGACGCAGTTGGTGTAGGACAGCGTCCCCATGACGCCCGACTTGAACTTCATCATCGCAACGCCGCAATCCTCGATCTCGATGCTGTGGCTCTTGGTTTCGCCGATGGAGTTCACCCGCTGGATGTCCCCGAACATGTAAATGAGGAGGTCGATGAAATGGCTGCACTGGGTGTACAGGGGCCCGCCCTCCAGTTCCTTTCTCCCGAGCCAGTCGGATCGGTCGTAGTAGCTTTGCGGGCGGTTCCACAGGACCGAGCAGTGCACCATGTACACCTGCCCGAGCGCCTTATCCTCCAACGCCTTCTTCGCGAGCTTGATCGGCACGTTGTGCCGATTCTGCCAGACCACCATCAGTCGGACGTCGTTCTTCCTTGCCGCCTCGTCCATCCTGTAGGTGTCCTCGAGCGTCAAGGCCATCGGTTTTTCCACCAGGATGTGCTTCCCCGCCTCGGCAGCCTCCACCGCCATCGGAGCGTGCAATCCATGCGGAGTGCATATGTTGATGATGTCCGCGGACGTTTTCCGGAGCATTTTGGTGAAATCGGCGTGACCGGAAACCTCGTAGAGCCCGGAATATTTCTCGACGAGATCGTTCTTGATGTCGCAGATGTCCACGAGGCAGGCGCTAGGGTTGGCATCGATAACCGCCAGGTGTCTGGAGCCGATGTTCCCGAGACCCACGACGGCGAATTTCACGCACCCATCTTTTTTGGCAGACATGTCCTCATCCTTTCCGGAATGGGTTGTATGTGTCGCATTCATGTCCGATTCACTTGTTGGCCAACGCAATAATCCTGGAACCGTGTCGGTTCGACGCCCGGCGATATGGGGCGATGAACGCGCAGTGTCACCGGAGGGCCGTCCTCTACTATGGACCCCTCGAGCCTCACGTTCGGCACACCGTCGACGGGACCGGAAGCATCGAATCGATATGCCCTCCGCTTTTCGAACCAGCGGACCGCCTCCCCGCCCGTGGCAAACCAGGTTCTCTCCCTGCCCAGCATTCCCAAGAGTTCCAGGTAAGGGGCGTCCCAGTTTCGTTCCGGAACAAGGCTCCTGTCATGCCAATTGATCGTGAATACCCCTCCGTACGACCGGAAGTCTCCAATCAATTTGCCGCAAACGTCGACGGCTCCGGCTTCCGACATCCCCATCCGGCCGGGGTAGAACATCGCGGTGTCCTGGGCGTGCAGCGGCAGTTCGCAGAGGCTCCTGGTCCCGGGCAAACGGAATACCTGTGTTGTGCCGGATCGGTACCCCACCGCCTCGTTATACCCGAGGGTGGAATCGTAGTATGCGCCGGCTTCCTCGAGATGCCCGGGAGTCTCTTCAGAGAAGTATAGCCAGTGCATCCGCACGCCAATCCGGTCTTCACCTGTTATCCTGCGAATTACCCCAAATTCTTCCCTTCCTTTCCGGGCATCCTTCCAAGCATCGATTCCATGAAGACCGATTTCCCTGCCCTGTTGCTTCAAACCACGGATCGGATCAATATGCTTGCCGATATCGTACCGGGCGGCCCGGAATTTCACCGGGCTCCCCGAAGGCGCATCCCCCGGTCGGTTCTTGAACGGGATAAAGAAGAAGGTCGATTTCCGTTCCTTCTCGACCTCGGGGTATTTTCCCAGAGGATCCCAGAAATCCGGAAGGAGCCCTGCCTGTACCAAGGGGAGGGAAAGTAGGGCACGAAGGTTCTTTCGATAGCGGGCAAAGGCGGTCTTCCGGTCCAATCCCCTCATATATTTCGGGATCAGGGAGCGATAGATGAAGCCGAACATCGAGTGGTCGAACACGTGGTCCCGGATGCCCATGAAATCAATGTCGTGGGTGAGGCAGGTGATGAAATCGTACCCGTGAGGAGAAGGCGGAATTTCCACCAACGGGACGCCCGCACCAAGAATCCATTGCCGAAGCATGGATATGTGGTACTCCAGGGTAGGAGTTCCGGCGTTTTCCACCGGTTGCCCGAAACGCAACAGATGGTCGATCTCCTCGAAAAGATCGAATCCAAAGCGGAATAGTACCCGGTTGCCGGAATCGACCTTGCTTCCTGTCGCCTCCCTTCCTTTCCGATGGACAACGTGGTCCCTGTTTTCCGCGAACGTCGCCAATCGCCCATAGATCGGCATACGGGAGTTTTCCCATTCGACTTCTCCCCCTTCACAGCAGGAACAGATCCGGATTCCAAGTTGATCGTCCAAGGGGATAGCCTCCGGGCAGAAGGCAAGGACCAGTCTCGCCGACGGAACGGCGAAACCGGGATCCGTCGTCAGGACGACATCATAACTCCCCTCCTCACGGAACGGTTCCCACGGGGTCTTGAAGAGTTCGAAGAATTCTTCCACCATTGGCTTCTGATGTTTCCTAAAGAGCACGCCGATCATTCGTTTCCGGTAACTCCTGCAGGGAAAGAACGGAATGAATTCAATTCTTTATCGATATCGCCATACTGTTATACATATCAACCAGGTCTTTATTTTGATTATCCCATCCGTATACATCAAAAAATTTTCTGGCATTCTCCGCTTTTTCCATTCCTAATTTTCTATTCTCATAAGCCAATACGATTGCGTCCCCCATTGATTCAATGTTCTCCAGATCATAGTAAAATACCATATCCTCCGAAAAATAATATTCTATCGCCCTTGACCTTGGACAAACAACCGGTATCCCGAGAGCTACGTATTCCAACATCTTTACAGGCAACATCAATTCTGTCGCTTCATTCTTCCGATTCGGGATTATCCCCAGATCCATTCCCGCAATTATAGGGATTAATGCTTTAAATTGAACGCTGCCCCTGAAATTTACAAATTTATGGAGTCCTAATGCCTCGGACACAGCAACGCACTCGTCTTTTCCCTCCCCTCCCCCGAAAATATGGAATTCGAGTCGCGGAATTTTTCCTTCCACCATTTTAACGGCCCGGATCGCCAGATCAATGCCAAGCCTTTTCGTGATCGTTCCGTGGTAGCACAGTTTGAATATCCCCTCCGCATCGGGAGATTCCTTTATTGCGTTCCCATAGTTCACACCTTTTGGGTCCGGAAGGTTCATGTGGACATGCATCTTTTTCTTCGGGATGTTCCTTTTTACCAAGGCCTCTTCTTGCACGTGATTCACACAGATAACCTTATCGGCCATTCGGCAACAGATCGATTCCTCGATTTCGAGCAATTTCTTCAGAATGGTATTGCCGCTATTATTTTCAAACTTCGCCATATATGTTTCCGGCATCGTGTCGTGTTCGTCCAGAACCATTTTTTTCCCGAACAGGCAAGGGATAATTGCGGCGAATATCAGGGTATTTGGCATATTGTGAATATGCACGATATCCAACGTATTTCTTAACAGCAACCTGTTGCACTCGAAGAATGCAAGTACAATAAACTTAATGTAAGAAAATAAATATTGAACTTTGCTGTATCCTCTGTATTTGCCGACACCCAGTTCGTGTATTTCAACACCATTGCGAAGGTATGTTTTTTTTATTTCACTTTCTCTCAAGGATAAGACCAGGACATCCTTCCCCGATGACGCAACAAGCGCCTCCGCCTCCCTCTGGACGCGCCAGTCGGTGGAATACAACGTATACGCAATCATGCATATTTTCAGATTCGATCCCATAGATATCAATTACTTGATTGGCTCCAACGGTATGTTCTGTTTTTGATCCTTAAACAACAGGGCGGCAGTGTCGTCATATAACATTTTCCTGTCGATTTTCCCGTTCATGCTCTGTGGTAATTTCTTATAAAAACGGATCGATTCCGGAACCATGTAATGAGGAAGAAGGCGACTGCAATGTCGGATGATCTCCTCCTCGACAGGCTCGACCTTATCATCCCAAGAAACGCAGGCGAGAATCCGGTTTCCTACCATCTCGTCAGGAACGGGAATCGCGGCTGCCTGACGGACACTTGGGTGACTGTTCAGGACAACCTCGATTTCCTCCAACTCGATCCGGTACCCCCTGCTTTTCACAAGGTGATCTTTCCGGCCGGAGAAGACCAGGTCGCCATTTTCATCGATCCGGACGATGTCGCCCGTTCGGTACACGCATATCGGAGAACCCGGGACCCGCGGATCCGCGATGAATCTCTCCTTTGTCCTTTGTTCGTCCCGCCAATATCCTATTGCGACGGTCGAAGCTTTAACATACAACTCCCCTTCCCCTCCGGGTTCTTCCACGACTTTTCCCGTCTCGTCCAGAACAAAAATATCGAAATTCGGAAATGGCTTCCCGATTGGAATCTTCCATGCATCGTTTTCGGGTATTTCGTGAACCTGGTAATACGTAGAGGAGTTTGCCTCCGTCTGGCCGTAGATGTTGAAGAAAGAAGCGTTTTTCATATATTTCTTGAGGATGTGCAGATACTTTACCGGGAGGATCTCGCCGGAAAAGATCACCAGTCTCAGCGCTGGACAATTGAACTTCGAAAGATTTCCTCTTGCCGCAAGGAGACTGAGAACGGAAGATACCGAGTTCCATACGGTAATTGACATCCGTTCGATATACTCCGCAAGTTTTGCCGGAAATACGGATAAGGATTCGGGGACCAATACAATTGTCCCACCTGCTTTGATGGCCACGTAAATGTCGAACATCGAGAGGTCAAAGGTCAGGGAAGCGTGGTTGCAGAGCCTGTCGTCAGGCTGTATTCCGAAGAATTCCGCAGCCATATCGACGAAAGCCATCGCGTTCTTATGTGAGATGACCACACCTTTCGGCACCCCCGTAGACCCGGAAGTATGGAGAATGTAGGCTGGGCTGTTGTCGCTCTGCTGCAATCGGATGACAGGCTCATCGGATATTCCGGAAAGATCCTCCCAGTACATGATCCGGGAATGTATACCCGTGAACATATATCCATTTTCCAAAACATCCGTAATCAGCACATCCGGAGGATGATTCTCCGAACCATCTTGCGCCGATAAAATAGTGTCTATTTCCTTCGCGGAACCGATCAGGAATCCAATCTCACAATTTTGAAGAATGTGCCGTATTCTTGCTGAAGGAGCTCCAGGGTCAATGGGTACGTACACTGCACCCGCCTTCAACACTCCGAATACACCGATAATGGATTCGATCGATTTTTTGCTCACAAGACCGACACGATCTTCAACCTTTACGCCGTTCCGCACCAATAACCTTGCAAGCCGGTTGCTTGCCCCGTCCAGTTCCGAGTACGTCATCGTCCGATCCGCCAACATGATCGCAGATCTGTCCGGATGCTCCGATGCGCTGTGCCTTAACAACCGGGGCAGGAGGTAATGGTTCATGATCAAATCCCCAAAAAACTCGCGATCATGTTTCTTTGAATCTCGGAGGTTCCGGAATAAATCTTCCCTGCGATCGAATCCCTTACGTGTCTTTCAAGGTCAAATTCCGTGCTGTATCCGTACGCGCCATGGATTTGAAGAGCGTCCAGGCTGCTTGCCAGATAACTTTCACTGATGAACAACTTGGCGATCGCCGATTCCAACGGGGCGCGCTTCCCCTGTGCTTTCATCGTTGCGACTTTATAAAGGATCAAACGGGACAATTCGATTCGAACCTTCATGTCCGCAATCTTATGGGAGATGGACTGGAATTTTCCGATTGCAGAGCCGAATTGATGGCGTTCGTTCGCATAACGTACGCATTCTTCCAGCGCGCTCTCCATCGCCCCCAAATGCGTTGCAAAAAGACAACTTCGCTCCCACTCCATCTCGGAGTTGAAGATAGCGGCGGCGGCCCCTTCCCGGCCCAAAAGATTCTCCTCGGGCACTTCGCAATCATCGAGAATTACCTCCCCGACAGGAGAGGTCCGAAGACCCATTTTGTCCAGCGGCTTCCCGACACTGAAACCACGGAACCCTTTTTCAACGATAAACGCCGAAATGCCCGCGAAGCCTTTTGATTTGTCGGTTACCGCGAAGATCAGGAGAATGTCCGCGATGGGCGCGTTCGTGATGAACATCTTCGATCCATTCAGGATATATCGGTCACTTTTCTTCACGGCATGCGTTTTCATGTTGAACGCGTCGGAACCGGAATCCGGTTCCGTCATGGCATGCCCGCCAATCCATCGGCCCTTGCACAGGTCGGGAAGATATTTCCGCTTTTGCTCCGTCGTTCCGAAATTCAGGATCGGACTTTCACATGTCCAGATATGAGAGTTGATCGTAAACAGAAGCCCGCTGTCCTTGCAGGAAAAACCAAGCCCTTGCATCGCCAGAACGCAGGTAAGAATGTCCAGGTTCAGACCACCGTATTCTTCCGGCAGTGGGAGACCCAGTATCCCGTAGGTTGCGCATTTATCCCAATGTTCGCGCGAAAATTCTCCCCTCTTTTCACGTTCCCTGACCCCGGCATTCAGTTCACGACGTGCAAAACCGATAATGGCTTCCATGAAGTGAAGTTGTTCGCTCGAAGGTGAGTAATCCATATGCGCTCCTCGCAGATCCGGACCCGTTGATGGAAGGGTTACCTGAACGCCAGAGGGAAGCCATTTCTCTTTCTGGCGGCCAGCCCGGCCAACGCATAGACGATCGTCCATGCAGCCAAGTGGGATGAAATATTGTTCGGATCTTGAAGCGGGTAGATTTCGACAAAATCCAACCCGGAGAAACCGGATTCCCCCAACTGGTAAAGGGCATGAAAGAGCTCGCCAGGGGTCAACCCGTCAAAATCTGCTGGTCCTCCAGGATTGAAACCCGAATCGATGCAATCGCTGCAGATGGTAACGTACAAATGCTGCGTCTCCTTCCGGGCGGTTCGGATCGCCTCTTCCACCGCTACATCCATTCCCCTCTTTCGTATGTCCCTCATGGTATATACGGAAGCCCCCATACTACGGGCGTATTCGAGTTGCGCGGGGGAGTTCCTGGGGCCTCGAATCCCTAAATGCACGATGCTTTCCTTCCGAACGCTCGGGATTTGAGCAATTCGATGTAGCGGCCCGCATCGTGGGTATACGTCATTTCCAAATATTTTGGCGTTATCGAGGTGGGAATCAAAGTGTACGACGCCGATCTTTCCCCCTGCCACATCGCCGAGACCCCGTATTATTTCCGGTGTAAAGGAGTGATCTCCTCCCACAACGACCGGGATTGCACGTCGTTGATACGTTTCCCTACTGAATTGATATACGTTCCTCATCGTCTCTTCTACGTTATTCGGATTAACTGGACAATCTCCTATATCCCCGATTGTTAAATAATCAAAAATGTTGATTTCATATTCCGGAAGAAATCCGCCGTATCGTGCAGCAGCGTGCCTTATTGTCTTGGGCGCCAACTCACACCCTGAATAAGTCCCCCAAGTTATCGTACCTTCCCAAGGAACGCCGGAAAAAAGAACATCCATCGACTGGTTCATCTTGTTTAAATCGACCAATTCACACCCAAGGAACGTTGGCGTATCTCCATAAACCAATGGCAAGCCCTTTTTCCTGCCTGCAATCATTGGTATATCTTTAGAGTTCATATTTCCTCCCGATAACGATGTCAAACATAATTAAAATATACGCTGACGAAAATACAACGTATTAATATGAAACATCAAAGAAATATCAAACCGTAATACAGTCTCATATATGCTTCAATCATATCTTTCTCTGGATGACACCTTTCATCAGTAAGTAAATCCGGAATATTGAAAAACATTCCATCTCTTTTCGCACCGACATTTGTATATAAAACAATATCGCAATCGTTATCGTTTATTTTTACGGTAAAATCCCTCCTGCGATTCTGAATACATAAGGTTCCGTCGACAAACAATATATTTCTTTTTTTAAATTCATTTGACCACATGCAATATTCTTTTAACATGTCATACGCAAATTTATCCAAATTTTCACATTTAATCGGCGTTAATAACATTGGAATGTTATTGTTTTTCGCCGGATCGCCGACAACCAGTC
>Ga0316613_10001533_pt1 | contig 15713 bp, 12 predicted proteins | sample OWC_soil_day10_C_2_FD_207647 | JGI IMG/M metagenome (GOLD analysis project Ga0316613, IMG submission 207647) | Wetland soil microbial communities from Old Woman Creek delta, Ohio, United States - OWC_soil_day10_CT_b | ecosystem: Environmental > Terrestrial > Soil > Wetlands | place: USA: Ohio...
AAGCCGGCTGCCGTGCCGGAGGCTGAGAAGTCGCTAGGGGCGCTGCGTCGGCGCCAGCGCCGAAATGAGCCCGCGCAGGCACGACACGCGCGCGATCCCGGCGCCGGCAGCGGCGCGTGGGGTCGTGGGGTCGAGGCTGTACATGTTGGGCTCTTCGGAAAAGGGTCGGAAATCGTAGCAGCGGGGCCCGATCCAACGCAAGGGCTAGGGCCCCCTAACTGCGGTAATCGGCGTTGATGCTGACGTAATCGTGCGACAGATCGCAGGTCCACACCGTGGCACTGGCCGTGCCGCGGTGCAGGTCGACGCGCACCGTGATCTCGCTTTGCTTCATCACGCGCTGGCCCTGCTCTTCGGCATAGGCCGGGTGGCGCGCGCCGTGCATTGCCACATGCACATCGTCGAGGAACAGGTCGATCAGGCCCTGGTCCAGGTCGTCGATGCCGGCATAGCCCACCGCCGCCAGGATGCGGCCGAGATTCGGGTCGCTGGCGAAGAAGGCGGTCTTCACCAGCGGCGAGTGGCCGATCGCGTAGGCCACCTTGCGGCATTCGTCGACGTCACGGCCGCCGTCCACCTGCACGGTGATGAACTTGGTGGCACCCTCGCCGTCGCGCACGATGGCCTGGGCCAGTTGCTGCGACACCTCGATCAGCGCGGCACGCAAGCGCGCGCCGTCGCCCTGCTCCAACTGGGTGATCGGCGCATTGCCGGCCTGGTGGGTGGCGATCATCACGAAGGAGTCGTTGGTGGAGGTGTCGCCGTCGATGGTGATGCGGTTGAAGGACGCATCGGCGGCCTCCTTCACGAGGCGCTGCATCAGCTCCGGCGCGATGGCCGCATCGGTGGCGACGAAGCCCAGCATCGTCGCCATGTTCGGACGGATCATGCCGGCGCCCTTGGAGATGCCGGTAATGTGCACCGCCTTGCCGCCCAGCATCAATTGCCGCGACGCTGCCTTCGGCACCGTGTCGGTGGTCATGATGGCCTCGGCTGCAAGCGCCCAGTGATCGGATCGGGCATCGGCCAGCGCCGCCGGCAGCGCGGCTTCGATGCGCTCGTGCGGCAGCGTTTCCATGATCACGCCGGTCGAAAAAGGCAGCACCTGCGCCGGCTGGATGCCCAGGCGCGCGGCCAGTGCCGCACAGGTCGAACGGGCGCGGGCCAGCCCGTCGGCACCGGTGCCGGCATTGGCGTTGCCGGTGTTGACCAGGATGGCACGGATGCCCTGGCCGGCCGCCAGGTGCTCGCGGCACAGCAGCACTGGCGCGGCACAGAAGCGGTTGGAGGTGAAGACCCCGGCGACGCTGGAGCCTGCGGCCAGCGTCACCACGGTCAGGTCGCGGCGATTGGCCTTGCGCACCCCGGCCATGGCCACGCCAATCTCGACACCACGCACGGTCAACAGGGACGACGGATCAGGGGCAAGCAGGTTGACGGGCATGGCAGCTCTCGCGGCAGAAGGAGCGCCGATTGTAGAAAGGCGCTGCGCGCGCTCTACGCGAGCTTGCCGTGGCAGTTCTTGTACTTCCTGCCGCTGCCGCAGGGGCAGGGTTCGTTGCGGCCGACCTTGGGCAGGCTGGCCACGGCGGCGGCAGCAACCGCCGATTCCTGGCCGGCCTCGCTGGACACGCTGCCGTCCTCGTTGGGGTGGGTGTAGGTGACGTTGCCCACCTGCGAGGCACGGGCCTCGATCTCCTCGGCCGCCTGTGCCACCTGCTCCTGCGACTGGATGCGCACCGTCATCAGCAGGCGCGTGACCTCCATCTTCACCACGTCGAGCAGCTGCGAAAACAGCTCGAAGGCTTCGCGCTTGTATTCCTGCTTCGGGTTCTTCTGCGCGTAGCCGCGCAGGTGGATGCCCTGGCGCAGGTAATCCAATGCGGCCAGGTGTTCGCGCCAGTGGCTGTCCATCGACTGCAGCAGCACCATGCGCATGAAGGGCGTGAACTGCTCGGCGCCCACCGCCTGCAGCTTGCTGTCGAACAGCGCGTCGGCCGCGGCCACCCCCTTGTCGAGGATGTCCTCGTCGGTGATCGAGTCGCTCTTCTCGACCTCGGCCTTCAGCGGCAGGTCGATATGCCACTCCTCCTTCAGCACCTTCTCCAGGCCGGTGATGTCCCACTGCTCCTCGAGGCTGCCTTCGGGCACGTAAGTGCGCACCACGCTGGTGATCGCGCTGCGCCGAAGATTGGCGATCTGCTCGTCCAGCGAGCCGGCTTCGAGGATCTCGTTGCGCTGCTGGTAGATGACCTTGCGCTGGTCGTTGCTGACGTCGTCGTACTCGAGCAGCTGCTTGCGGATGTCGAAGTTGCGCGCCTCGACCTTGCGCTGCGCGCCTTCGATGCTGCGGCTGACGATGCCGGCCTCGATGGCCTCGCCCTCGGGCATCTTCAGCCGGTCCATGATCGCGCGCACCCGGTCGCCGGCGAAGATGCGCATCAGCGAGTCGTCCAGGCTCAGGTAGAAACGGCTCGCGCCCGGGTCGCCCTGGCGGCCGGAGCGGCCGCGCAGTTGGTTGTCGATGCGCCGGCTCTCGTGCCGCTCGGTGGCGATGATGCGCAGCCCGCCGTGGGCCTTGACCTGGTCGTGCAGACCCTGCCATTCGTCCTTCAGCTGCTGGATGCGGCGCGCCTTCTCGTCCTCGGGCAGGCTCTCGTCGGCCTCGACCATCTGCACCTGCTTCTCGACGTTGCCGCCGAGCACGATGTCGGTGCCGCGGCCGGCCATGTTGGTGGCGATGGTGATCACGCCCGGCCGGCCGGCCTGGGCCACGATCTCGGCCTCCTTGGCATGCTGTTTGGCGTTGAGCACCTGGTGCGGCAGACCCGCCTTGACCAGCAGCCCGGAGATCAGCTCCGAGTTCTCGATCGAGGTGGTGCCCACCAGCACCGGCTGGCCACGCTGGTGGCAGTCGCGGATGTCGGCAATGACGGCGTCGTACTTCTCCTTCGCCGTCTTGTAGATCAGGTCGTTCTCGTCCTTGCGGATCGTCGGCTTGTTCGGCGGGATCACCACCGTCTCCAGACCGTAGATCTCCTGGAACTCGAAGGCCTCGGTGTCGGCCGTGCCGGTCATGCCACACAGCTTGCCGTACATGCGGAAGTAATTCTGGAAGGTGACCGAGGCCAGCGTCTGGTTCTCGTTCTGGATCTGCACGCCTTCCTTCGCCTCGACCGCCTGGTGCAGCCCGTCGCTCCAGCGCCGGCCGCTCATCAGTCGGCCGGTGAATTCGTCGACGATGATCACCTCGCCGTTCTGCACCACGTAGTGCTGGTCGCGGTGGTAGAGGTGCCTGGCGCGCAACGCGGCATACACATGGTGCATCAGCGAAATGTTGGCCGGGTCGTACAGGCTCGCGCCTTCGGCCAGCAGGCCCGCCTCGGACAGGATGCGTTCGGCGTTCTCGTGACCGTCCTCGGTGAGGAAGACCTGGTGACTCTTCTCGTCGACGGTGAAGTCGCCGGCTTCGATGACGCCTTCGCCGGTGCGCGGGTCGGCCTCGCCGATCTGCTTCTTCAACTTGGGCACCACCGCGTTGATGCGCACGTACAGCTCGGTGTGGTCCTCGGCCTGGCCGCTGATGATCAGCGGCGTGCGCGCCTCGTCGATCAGGATCGAGTCGACCTCGTCGACGATGGCGTAATGCAGACCGCGGGCTACGCGGTCGGCGACCTCGTAGACCATGTTGTCGCGCAGGTAGTCGAAGCCGAATTCATTGTTCGTGCCGTAGGTGACGTCGGCGGCGTAGGCGGCCTGCTTCTCCTCGCGCTGCATGCCGGGCACGTTGACGCCGACCGTCAGTCCCAGGTAGGTGTAGATGCGGCCCATCCACTCGGCATCGCGGCGCGCCAGGTAGTCGTTGACCGTGACCACGTGCACGCCCTTGCCTTCGAGGGCGTTCAGGTACACCGGCAACGTGGCGGCCAGGGTCTTGCCCTCGCCGGTGCGCATCTCGGCGATCTTGCCTTCGTGCAGCGCGATGCCGCCGATCAGTTGCACGTCGAAGTGGCGCATCTTCAGCACGCGCTTGCCGGCCTCGCGCACCACCGCAAAGGCCTCGGGCAGCAGCTTCTCGAGCGCCTCGCCCTGCGCCAACCGCTGCCGGAACTCGGCCGTCTTGCCGCGCAGTGCGGCCTCGTCCAGGGCCTCGAACTTCGGCTCCAGTTCGTTGATCTGCTGCGCCGTGCGCCGGTAGGTCTTCAGCAGGCGGTCATTGCGACTACCGAAAATCTGGGTCAGGATCTTTGGCAACATGCGGCATCACAAATGGGGTGGACTGGGGTGCCCGGCACCCGGCCTTACCGGGCTCGCGCCCGAAACGCCATTCGGACGCGGCTGGGAGGCAGTTGGGACCCGTCTCCCGCTTTGCAAGGCCTGTCACACCCGCAAGGGCCGGCGAGTTTAGCACCCGTGCCGAGCGCATCAGGCGGTGCGGCTCTGGCGCCGAGCCTCGGACCGTGCCAGCGTTGGCATCTGGGCGCCACCTGCCAGGAAACGGGCCGGCCATGGGTGACAAGGCCCTGCCTCGCTAAACTCTGCTACATGTCCGGCCGCAAGATTCTCAGCCCGCAAAGCCCGGGCACCTGGGCCCTGGGCGCCGCGCTCGACCAGAGCCAGGCATTGGCACGACTGCTGCAACGGCTGCAGGAGTCGCAAGCCCGCTTTGCCGCCATCCGAGAGCGCCTACCCGACGCCCTGCGCGGCGCAGTGCGCCCCGGTCCGCTTGACGACGCCGGTTGGTCCTTGCTGGCGCAAAGCGGCGCGGTCGCCGCGAAGCTGCGTCAGCTGTTGCCCGAGCTTGAAGCGGCGCTGCAAGACCAGGGCTGGCAGGCGACGCCGATCCGCATCAAGGTTCGATCGGGCTGATGCGCGGCGCACGCCGCGTCGTCGTCAATCAGTTGCTGCCACTGCGGCGCCGCCCGCACCACGTCGCCGACCACCAGCACTGCCGGGCTGACCAGGTCCTTGTCGGCCAGGGTGGTGGGCACCGTGGCCAGCGTGCACACCGCCTGGCGCTGCTGCGGCAGGTGCGCGCGGCAGATCACCGCCACCGGAGTGTGCGCGGCCATGCCGGCCTGCAGCAGCGAGCGCGCGATCGCCTCGCCGCGCGACACGCCCATGTAGACGACCAGCGTCAACCCGCAACGGGCCAGCGCGGCCCAGTCCGGGTCGCCGTCGGGGCTGCCGGCATGGCCGGTGACCAGCGCCACGCCGCGGCTGTAGCGCCGGTCGGTCACCGGCAAGCCGATGGCGGCCGGCCCGGCGATGCCGGCGGTCAGGCCGCTAACCACCTCGACCTCGATGCCGGCCTGGCGCAGTGCATCGCACTCCTCGCCGCCACGGCCGAAGACAAAGGGGTCGCCGCCCTTCAGGCGCACCACGCGTTCGCCGCGCTTGGCCTCGGCCACCATCAGCTTGTGGATGAAGGCCTGCGGCGTGCTGACGCAACCGCCGCGCTTGCCGACGTGGACGATGCGCGCCGACTTGCGCAGGTAACGCAGCACGCCCGGGTGCACCAGGTCGTCGACCAGCGCCACCGTGGCCCGGCGCAGCGCCTTGACCGCCCTGAGCGTGAGCAGTTCGGGGTCACCAGGGCCGGCGCCGACCAGCGTGACGGCGTGCGCGGTCTTCATGGGGCCACGACCTGCAAGCCATGCTGCTGCACCAGCAGCTTCAGTGCCGGCACGCAGGAGCCGCATTCGGTGCCGCAACGCAGTTGCGCCTGCAACTGCTGCAGGCGCTGGCCGGCATCGCCAGCGCTGCAGCGGAGCCGGGCCACGATGGCCTCTTCGGCGACGTCGTGGCAGGCGCAGACCTGCCGGCTGCGCGGCGCCAGCGGCAGCGGCGGCTGGCGCCGCGCAGCCAGCAGCGCGCGGCCATAGGCGGCGGCGGGCTGGCCCTGCTGCAGCAGATGCAGCACCCAGCCTTGTGCCGCCACGTCGCCGGCCAGCACGAAGGCCTGCAGGCTGCCGTCGGCCTGCAGGCGCATGGCACGGCGCTGCTGCGCACCGGCATCGGCATAGCGCAGCACGACCCCGTCTTCCAGGTCGAGTGCGTCTTCCAGCTCGGCCAGCGCCGCGGGCTCGGGTCGGGCCGCGGCAGCGCGGAACAGCAGGCCCAGGCGCGGCTGCGGCTCGCGACCGAAGGGCACGCACACGGCATAGTCGAAACGACCGAACAGACCGCGCAGGCGCTCGCGCAGCGCTAGCGCCTCGTCCTGCGGCAGCCAGGCCGCGGCCACCAGCTGCCAGGGCAGCTCGGCGCGCTCCAGCCTGACCGCGGCATGCTTCAGTTCGGGCTGCTGCGACTGTGGGCAGTAGGCGCCGGTGGTCAACGCATTGACGCCGTGCCCGGCCATGGTTTCCGGGCCCCAGTGCATGGCGATGAAGGCCTGCGCAGGCATCACCGCCGTGCTCGCGCGCACCGGCAGCACCACGGCGCCGCGGCGCGAGCTGATCCGCACCAGGTCGCCGTCGGTCCAGCGGCGCCGCGCCAATTCCTGCGGATGCAGTTCCAGCTCGGGTTCGGCGCTGTGTGCGAAAAGCCGGCCGAGCGTGCCGGTGCGGCTCATCGCGTGCCACTGGTCGCGCAGCCGACCGGTGGTCAGCGATACCGGGAAGCGCGCGTCGCGCAGCTCGGCGGTGGCCTGCCAGGCCGGCGCGACGAAGCGCGCGCGGCCGTCGGGCGTGGCAAAGCGGCCATCGGCATACAGGCGCGGCGTGGCGCTGGTCGCGCCTGCGGGCCAGGGCCATTGCTGCGGCTGCTTCAGCGCGGCGTAGCTCAGTCCGGTGATGTCCAGGTCGCGGCCGCGCGTGCTGTCGCGGTGTTCGTTCCAGATGCTTTCGGCCGTGTCGTAGGGAAAGAGCGTCTGGCCGTCGAGGCGGCGCGCCGGCAACGTCGCCTCCAGGCGCCGGGCCACGTCGACGCCGATGCGCCAGTCGTCGCGCGCCTCGCCCGGCGCAGGCACGGCCGCACGGACGCGGCTGATGCGTCGTTCGCTGTTGGTCACGGTGCCGCTCTTCTCGCCCCAGCTGCTGGCCGGCAGCAGCAGGTCGGCGAACTCCGCCGTGGCGGTGTGGCGGTAGGCCTCCTGCAGCACCACGAATTCGGCGCGCTGCAGCGCGCGGCGCACGGTGGCCTGGTCGGGCATCGACTGTGCCGGGTTGGTGCAGACGATCCACAGCGCCTTGATCTGCCCGTCGGCCGCGGCCTGGAACATGTCCACCGCGCTCTTGCCGGGCTTGGACGGGATGGAGTCCACGCCCCACAGCGCGGCCTGCTCGGCACGGTGCAGCGGGTCGGCCAGATCGCGGTGCGCGCCCAGCAGGTTGGCCAGGCCGCCGACCTCGCGCCCGCCCATCGCATTGGGCTGCCCGGTCAGCGAGAACGGCCCGGCACCGGGCTGGCCGATCTGCCCCGTCGCCAGGTGCAGGTTGATCAGCGTGCTGTTCTTGTCGGTGCCGCTGCGGCTCTGGTTCAGGCCCTGGCAGTACAGCGACAGCGTCGGCGTGCTCGCGCCAAACCAGCGCGCCGCCTGCACGATGTCGTCGGCCTTCAGTCCGCAGACCTGGGCCGCATGCGCCGGCGTGAATTCGCGCACCCGGTCGCGCAGCGCCTCGAAGCCGGTGGTGTGCTGGCGCACGAATTCCATGTCGACCAGACCCTCCCACAGCAGCACATGCAGCAAGGCGTGGTGAAGCACCACGTCGCTGCCGGGCAGCAGCGGCAGGTGCAGGTCGGCCAGCGCAGCCGTCTCGGTGCGGCGCGGGTCGGCGACGATCAGCTTCAGGCCCGGATTGGCGCGGCGCGCGTCCTCGACACGGCGGAACAGCACCGGATGCGCCCAGGCCATGTTCGAGCCGGTGATGAAGATCGTGCGCGCCAGCCCAATGTCGTCATAGCAGGCCGGCGGCGCGTCGGCGCCCAGGCTTTGTTTGTAGCCGGCGACCGCGCTGCTCATGCACAGCCGCGAATTGGTGTCGACGTTGTTGGTGCCGAGCAGGCCCTTGGCCAGCTTGTTGTAGACGTAGTAGTCCTCGGTGAGCAACTGGCCGCTGAGGTACAGGCCCACTGCATCCGGCCCGTGTTGCGCCACCGTGGCCGCGAAGCGCGAAGCCACCTCGTCAAGTGCATCGCCCCAGGCAACCGGCTGCAGCGGCTGGCCGCGCGCCGCGCGGCGCAGCGGCTGCAGCGCGCGCTGTGCCCGCAGGTGCGGTGCCGCAGTCAGCGCCAGCGTGCTGCCCTTGGTACAGAGGCGCCCGAAGTTGGCCGGATGCTCCGGGTCGCCGCGCACGCCGGTGATCTGCGTGGCGTCATGTTCGATGATCACCCCGCAGCCGACGCCGCAGTAGGGGCAGGTGGAGCGCGTTTCAGTCACGGTCACGCGATGGCCTTGGCGCAAGGGCCGGCCACGGGCGCCGCCAGGTCCAGCGCCTTGGTTGCCAGTTCAGCGGCGTCCAGGTGCACCTGCCCGTCCTGCACGCGACAGGCGAAGCTGGGCGTGCAACCCTCGTCGGGCGCCGCCGCGTGGCCGTCGGCCAGGCCGATGCTCCAGTTGTGCAGCGGACAGGCCACCTGCCGGCCGAAGACGATGCCCTGGCTCAGCGGGCCGCCCTTGTGCGGGCAGCGGTCGAGCAGCGCGTAGACCTGGTCGTCGGCGGTGCGGAACACCGCCACCGCGACGCCGCGCTCGCGTTGCACGCGGCGCGAGCCCAGGCGGGGGATGTCGGTCAGGGCACAGATGGGAATCCAGTCGCTCATGCGGGCCTCACGCGTCCACGGCCGCGGCCGCTTGCAGGGGATTGAACTGGCGCAGGTCCACCTGCGCCTTGTCGAACTCGAACCACGGGTCGGGCTCACCGTCCAGGCTGAACTGCAGCTGCTGCCACAGCGCGCGCCGACCTGCGGCGTCGTCGAGGATGCGCTTCTTGACATGGTCCAGGCCGACCCGGGCGATGTAGTGCACCGTTCGCTCCAGGTACCAGCCTTCCTCGCGGTACAGCTGCAGGAAGGCGCCGCTGTATTCCAGCACCTCGGCGGGCGTCTTCACCTTGACCAGGAACACCGCCACTTCGGTCTTGATGCCGCCGTTGCCGCCGACATGGATCTCCCAGCCGGAATCGACGCCGATCACACCCACGTCCTTGATGCCGGCCTCGGCGCAGTTGCGCGGGCAGCCCGACACCGCCAGCTTGACCTTGTGCGGCGCGTACATGCGCCACAGCGCCCGCTCCAGGTCCTTGCCCATCTGCGTACTGTCCTGCGTGCCGAAGCGGCACCATTCGCTGCCGACGCAGGTTTTCACCGTGCGCAGCGCCTTGGCATAGGCATGGCCGCTGGGCATGCCGATGTCCTGCCACACCGCCGGCAGGTCTTCCTTCTTCACGCCGAGCAGGTCGATGCGCTGGCCGCCGGTGACCTTGACGGTGGGAATCTTGTACTTGTCCACGGCGTTGGCGATGCGCCGCAGTTCGTCGGCCGTGGTCTCGCCGCCCCACATGCGCGGGATCACGCTGTAGCTGCCGTCCTTCTGGATGTTGGCGTGGCTGCGCTCGTTGATGAAGCGGCTCTGCGGGTCGTCCTTGGCTTCCTTCGGCCAGGTGCTGAGCAGGTAGTAGTTGATCGCCGGGCGGCAGCTGGCGCAGCCGTTGGGCGTGCGCCAGCCCAGGTGCGCATAGACGCTGTCGATGCTCAGCAGGTGCTCGGCGCGGATGGCATCGCGCGCATCCTGGTGGCTGGCGTCGGTGCAGCCGCACATCGCCTTCTTGGTGGGCGGCTTGGAGTAGTCGCCGCCGGCGCTGAACATCAGCAACTGCTCCACCAGGCCGGTGCAGGAGCCGCAGCTGGCGCTGGCCTTGGTGTGCTTGCGCACCTCGTCCAGCGTGAACAGGCCCTTGTCCTTGATGGCCTTGCAGATGGTGCCCTTGCTCACGCCGTTGCAGCCGCAGACCTCGTCGCTGTCGGCCATGGCGGCGGCACGGGTGTTGCCCTGGTGGCCGGCATCGCCGATGTTCGATTCGCCGAACATCAACTTGTCGCGGATGTCGCCGATGGCACGGCCTTCGCGCAGCAGCTTGAAGTACCAGCTGCCGTCGACCGTGTCGCCGTACAGGCAGGCGCCGACCAGCTTGTCGCCCTGGATCACCAGCTTCTTGTAGACGCCGCCGTAGGGATCGCTCATGACGATTTCTTCGCAGTCGTCACCCCCTGCAAAATTTCCGGCCGAGAACAGGTCGATGCCGGTGACCTTGAGCTTGGTGCTGGTCTGGCTGCCGGTGTAGCGGCCGATGCCGAACTGCGCCAGGTGGGTGGCGCAGACCTTGCCCTGCTCGAACAACGGCGCCACCAGCCCGTAGGCGATGCCGCGGTGGGCGGCGCATTCGCCGACGGCGTAGATGCGTGGGTCGGTCATGGTCTGCAGCGTGTCGCTGACGACGATGCCGCGCTGGCAGTGCAGGCCGATGTTCTCGGCCAGCGCGGTGTTGGGGCGGATGCCGATGGCCATCACCACCAGGTCGGCCGGCACCTCGCGGCCGTCCTTGAACTGCACTGCGCACACCCGGCCTGCGGCATCGCCGACGAAGCCCTGGGTGTCGGCGCCGATCAGGAACTTCAGGCCGCGCGCTTCCAGCGACTGCTGCAGCAACCCGCCGGCCACACGGTCGAGCTGGCGCTCCATCAGCCAGGGCATCAGGTGCACCACCTGCACGTCCATGCCGCGTCGCATCAGGCCGTTGGCCGCCTCCAGCCCGAGCAGGCCACCGCCGATGACCACCGCATGGCGGTAGCGCGCGGCGGCGTCGATCATGGCATTCGTGTCCTGGATGTCGCGGTAGGCGATCACGCCCTGCAGCTCGCGCCCCGGCAGCGGCGGCATGAACGGCGTCGAGCCGGTGGCCAGCAGCAGCCGGTCGTATTCGGCGCGGGTGCCGTCGTCGGCGATGACGAAGCGCTCGCGCCGGTTCACGCCCACCACGGTCTTGCCGACGTGCAGCGTGATGCCGTGCTCGGCGTACCAGCCCAGCGGGTTGAGTACGATCTCGTCCAGCGTCTGCTCGCCGGCCAGCACCGGCGACAGCAGGATGCGGTTGTAGTTGGGGTGCGGCTCGGCACCGAAGACGGTGATGTCGTAAAGCTCAGGCGCGATCTTCAGCAGCTCTTCCACTGCGCGCATGCCGGCCATGCCGTTGCCCACCACCACCAGCTTCATCTTCTTCATTCAGGCTTCCTCCGCCAGGTGCAATCAGAAGTACCAGGCCATCACCGCGATGCAGCGGCCGTCGCGCAGCACCGGAATCGCCACCAGCGTTTGCACCGCGGCGCGCCGCAGCTTCGCGCCCAGGCCGCCGGGCTCGCTGGCCACGTCGTCGCAGACGGCCGGCACGCCGTTGAGCAGGGCGCTGCCCAGGGTGCCCTGGCCACGTTCGACCAACGTGGGCTCGGGGCCGAGCTCGCCTTCGCTTTCACAGAAGCCGGACATGCGCGCCAGGCCTTCGCCCTCGCGCTGCCAGACCTCGAAGCGGCGCACGATCGGCGTGTTCAGTGCCGACAGCAGCGCCACCACATGGTGGCGGCCGTCGTTGCCGGCACAGGCCAGCGCCAAGCCTCGGTTGATGCCGACCTGCTGCGCGCTGTCGCTGCGCAGGAAGCGCGAGCCCTTGCCCAGGTCGGGCAGGAACACCGGCAAGCCGCTGTCCCAGGCCAGGCCCGGCAACCCGGTGCCGCGCCTGAAGGTGGTGCGCCGCGAGATGAACTCGAAGGCCTCGGCGGTGCGGCCGTAGTGGCCATCGGCCAGCCCCATGTCCTTCGATTCGGCCGGGTCGTTGCACCACAGCTCGATCGCGCCGGCGTGGTCGTCGCCGTCGCCGAAGAAGACCACCAGCACCGCATTCAGGTATTCGCCGGCGAAAATCGGCCAGGCCAGTGCGCCGGTCAGCCCTTCGGCATGCGCCGCGGCGGTGCGCTGGAAATAGGAGCCCTCGAAAGCTTTAAGCAGCAGCGGGCGGCCCTGCTCCCAAGCCTTGCCGGGCAGGCCCTCGCCGCGGCCGAAACACAGCTTGCGGCTCAGCACCGCGAAGCGCGTGGCCTGGCCGTACAGGCCGCCGCCGTATTCGAGGTGCCGGCGGTCGATGCCGGGCACCCAGCACTCGACCGCCTTGACGAAGGTCTGGATTGGGGTGCCTTCGTGCTGCGCACTGCGGGATTCGCCCTTCGGGCGGCCGTGCGGGCTCACTGGGGTACCTTCGCCCTTGAAGGGCTCCGGGATGAGCGCTTGGGATCGGCCCGGCGCGCTCATGCCGCCGCCTTCTCGACATGCCCCTGGCGCGTGTACAGGAAGTCGAGCACCTCCTTGCGGCACTGCACGTAGTGCGGGTCTTCGGCCAGCGCCAGGCGCAGCCGTGGGCGCGGCAGGTCGACGCGCAGGATCTCGCCAATGGTCGCCGCCGGCCCGTTGGTCAGCATGACGATTCGGTCGGACAACAGCACCGCCTCGTCGACATCGTGCGTGACCATCAGCACCGTGGCCCCCGTGCGCGCGACGATGGCGGTGAGCTCGTCCTGCAGCTTGGCCCGCGTCAGCGCGTCGAGCGCGCCGAAGGGTTCGTCCATCAGCAGCATCTTCGGCTGCATGGCCAACGCCCGGGCGATGCCCACACGCTGCTTCATGCCGCCGGAGATCTCGCCCGGCTTCTTGTCCTTCGAGTGCGTCAGTCCCACCAGTTCCAGCGCCGCCAGGCAGCGCTCGCGCAGCTGGGCCTTGGTCTCGCGCTCGCCGAAGACGCGCTCCACCGCCAGGTGCACGTTGCCGTAGCAACTGAGCCAGGGCAGCAGCGAATGGTTCTGGAAGACCACGCCACGGTCCGGCCCGGGGCCGCGCAGCTCGCGCTCTTCCAGCAGCATCAGGCCGGAGGTCGGCGTGGTCAGCCCGGCCACCAGGTTGAGCAGCGTCGACTTGCCGCAGCCCGAATGGCCGATCAGTGTGACGAATTCGCCGCGCCGAATGTCCAGGTTGATGTTGCGCAGCGCGACGAAGGGCCCGCGCGGCGTGGGGAAGCTCATGCCCACGTCCTCGATGTGCAGGGTGCGCGTGGCGCGCGTTTCGGCAGCGGTGGTGCTCATGTCCGTGCGCCCTTTCAGTTGAATTCGAAACGCCGCGCCAGCGTGACCAGCAGCCATTCCAGGGCCAGGCCGACGATGCCGATGACGAAGATGGCGATCAGGATGTGGGCCACGTTCAGGTTGTTCCACTCGTCCCAGACCCAGAAGCCGATGCCGACGCCGCCGGTCAGCATTTCGGCCGCGACGATGACCAGCCAGGCCGTGCCCACCGACAGGCGCACGCCGGTCAGCAGGTAGGGCATCACCGATGGCAGCAGGATGCGCGTGGCGATGCGCCATTCGGACAGGCGCAGCACGCGCGCCACGTTCAGGTAGTCCTCGGGCACCTTCTGCACGCCGACCGCGGTGTTGATGACCATCGGCCAGATCGAGCAGATGAAGATGGTCCAGATGGCCGCCGGGTTGGCCGACTTGAAGACCAGCAACCCGATCGGCAGCCAGGCCAGCGGCGACACCGGCTTGAGCAGGCTGATGATCGGCGAGACCATGCGGTTCAGCACCACGAAGCGGCCGATCAGGAAACCCAGCGGGATGCCCACCAGCGCCGCCAGGCCGAAGCCCAGGCCCACGCGTTCGAGCGAGTACAGGATGTTCCAGCCGATGCCCTGGTCGTTGGGACCGTTGCGGTAGAACGGGTCGGCGAAGAGTTTCACCGCGGCATCCCATGTGGCGGCCGGCGTCGGGAAGCTGCCGCCGTTGATGGTGAGCAGCGCCCAGATGCCGATCAGCAAGCCGAAGCCGAACAGCGGCGGAAAGACCGTCAGCGCCAGCGCGCGGCGGTCGATCGGCAGGCGCTTCAGCCGCAGGCCGGGGACCGCCGGCACAACCGCCGGGACTGTCTTGGCCGCGGCGGCCGAGCGGCGCTCGTCGGCGCCTGCTGCCCATTGCGAATGGAAGGTGGTGACACTGCTCATGACCTGGCTCCGCGTGCTCAGACGTTGACCTTGAAGTCGTCGGCGTACCGGGCGGGGTCCTTGCCGTCCCAGACCACGCCGTCGATCAGCTTGCTGCTGCGCAACTCGCTCTTCGGCACGCTGACCTTGAGCTGCGCCGCGGCCTGCTTGTAGAGCTCGGTCTGGTTGATCTGTCTGGCCACGGCCAGATAGTCGGGATGGCTCTTCAGCAGTCCCCAGCGCTTGTGCTGGGTCAGGAACCACATGCCGTCGCTCAGGTACGGGTAGGTGGCCGCACCGTCGTTGAAGAACTTCATGTGGTTCGGATCGTCCCAGGTCTTGCCCAGACCGTTCTGGTAGCGGCCCAGGATGCGCTGGTTGATGGCATCGACGCTGGTGTTGACGTAGGCCTTCTCGGCGATGACCTCGGCCATCTTGTTTTTGTTGGTCAGGCTGGCATCGATCCAGCGGCTGGCTTCGAGCACCGCCATCACCGTGGCGCGCGCGGTGTTCGGGTTCTTCTTGACGAACTCCGAGGTGGTGCCGAGCACCTTTTCCGGGTGGTCCTTCCAGATGTCCTGTGAAGTCACCGCGGTGATGCCGATGCCATCGATGATGGCGCGGTGGTTCCACGGCTCGCCCACGCAGAAGCCGTCCATGTTGCCCACGCGCATGTTGGCCACCATCTGCGGCGGCGGCACGGTGATGACCTTGGCGTCCTTCATCGGGTTGATGCCCGCAGCGGCCAGCCAGTAGTACAGCCACATGGCATGCGTGCCGGTGGGGAAGGTCTGCGCGAAGGTGTATTCGCGCTTGTCGCCGGCCATCAGCTTGGCCAGCGAGGCGCCATCGACCGCACCCTTGTCGGCCAGCTTCTTCGACAGCGTGATGGCCTGGCCGTTGTGGTTGAGCGTCATCAGCACCGCCATGTCCTTCTTCGGCCCGCCCAGCCCCAGGTGAACGCCGTAGACCAGCCCGTAGAGCACATGCGCCATATCGAGCTCGCCGCTGACCAGCTTGTCGCGCACGCCGGCCCAGGAGGCTTCCTTGGTGGGGATGATCTTGATGCCGTACTTCTCATCGAACTTCAGCACCGAGGCCATCACGACCGACGCGCAGTCGGTCAGCGGGATGAAGCCGATGCGTACCTCCTTCTTCTCCGGCGCGTCGGAACCCGCGGCCCAGACTCCGGGGGTGATGCCCGCACCGGCCGCGAAGGCGGCCGACCCCTTGATGAATTGCCTGCGTTGCGCGCTCATGAGACTCCCGCGATGGACCATGGAAAGCTCCGTTGAAAGCCAAAAGAAGAAGGCGTCGCGACTGCACCCGGCGCGGACAAACCACGCTGAATGCGAGTCGGACGCCTTTGCCCGAATCCCGATGCACCCGCCACGCCGTTGCGGCCGGTGCTTACCGACACTCATGCACGTCGCGTGCCAGGCCTTTCGGGCCGGATGGGGCCTTCCAGCGGTCTTTGCCGCACCATCAGGTGACGTGGATGCCCGCCCGTGGTGCGGCGCAACATGCCCGTCTCAGCCCGGTGGCTTGAGCAGGCTGCGGGCGTCGACGATGCGTTCGGCCACCTGGGCCAGGCGCTGGCCGCGGTCCATGGCCAGCTTGCGCAGGTGGGCGAAGGCCTGCTCTTCCGACAGGCCGATTTCCTGCATCAGGATGCCCTTGGCGCGCTCCACCAACTTT
>Ga0316613_10001534_pt1 | contig 15686 bp, 13 predicted proteins | sample OWC_soil_day10_C_2_FD_207647 | JGI IMG/M metagenome (GOLD analysis project Ga0316613, IMG submission 207647) | Wetland soil microbial communities from Old Woman Creek delta, Ohio, United States - OWC_soil_day10_CT_b | ecosystem: Environmental > Terrestrial > Soil > Wetlands | place: USA: Ohio...
GCCTTCACGAAGTGGTGCCCGATGATGTGGCTGCTGAAACAAGCGGGGCTGCGCCCCGCCGAGCGACCGGCGAGCGGGTAGGACGGACCCGATGCGGTCGCTCGACGGGTACGACGCTTGGACCGCATTGGCTCGCGAGGCGCTGCGATCGGGAACGCTTGCCGGGCTCGCGATGATTCCCTTCGCGGCGCTCTTCCAATTTCTCGGGCTGCGTGTCAACGAATATGGGAGGAAGACGCTCGGGCTGCTGGTCGGGGAAGCGCCACCGACCTTGCACACCCTGCTCACGTTCGCCCTGCATCTCGTGATCAGCTGGATCGCTGCGGTTCCGCTTCTACTGCTGCTGGGCCGCGTCGCCGATCTTCGCGCTCGCGTCTGCGTCGGTCTTTTCTACGGCGCAGTCTTCTACGCGGCCGTCAATTCGCTCGCGCTGCCCGTCGCCTTCGGAGACCCGACGCCCTGGGAACTCGGCTTCGCAACCGTCTACCCGAGCCTGGTCGTACACCTCGTATTCGGCAGCGTCGTTGCGCTGGCGGCGAGGCCCGCCCGCGTCTGACGACTCGGAGCGCCAGGCGTTTCGCGCCATGCTCGATGACTCAGAGGGCCAGGCGCTTCGCGCCATGCTCGATGACTCAGAGGGCCAGGCGCTTCGCGCCATGCGGGGCGCGATCCCCACCGGAAGCGGAGCGAGCGGATCCCGGCGCGCGGCTAGAATGCGCGTGTGGCGCGTCGATCCCGCCGCTTCGCACCGATCGCGCAGCTGCTGCGCTGGACCGCCGCCGAGCGCGGCGGCGTCGATCTCGATCTCGGCGAAGCGGTCGCGCGAGTCGAGATCGCTCGCGACGGCGCGGTGCGCGTGCGCGCCGCGACCGGGCGGGCGCTGCCGCCGGATCCTTCCGACGCACTCGGTCGCGAGCCGTGGCGCGCGTCGAATGCGGAGCCCTTCGCGCTCGACGCAGAGCGCGAAGCGCCGGGCCCCCTCGATCCGCAGAGTGTCGGCGTGGCGCTCGCGTTCGACGGCGCCGACGGGGCGGCGCGCGTCGAGATCGAAGGGCGGCCCTTCGCGGTGCGCGTTTTCGATCGCAGCGGCCGCGAGATCGCGCAGCTGCTCGACTTCGCGTTCGCACCGGACGGCGCGGGCCGCGTCGCACTGCGCGCGGCACCGGGCGAGCGCTGGTTCGGGCTCGGAGCCAAGACGGGCGCGCTCGACCGCCGCGGCCGCAGCTTCACGATGCGCAACCGCGACCATCCCGTCGGCGAGCGCGTCGACCCGCTCTATCACTCGATCCCATTCCTGGTGCGGCTCGCGACCAGCGAGGGCGAAGCCGCGCGCGCCGACGGATTCCTGCTCGACGGCTGCGCGCCCACCCACTTCGACGTAGCGGCGCAGGAGCGGCTGCGCGTGGTGGCAACCGCACAGGCCGGTGGCTTGGACGTGACGGTCTTCCCCGGACCCACGCCCGACGACGTACTCCGCCGCTACACCGCGCGCACCGGCCGCATCACGCGACCGCCGCTCTGGGCCATCGGGCATCACCAGTCGCGTTGGGGCTATCGCAGCGCGCGCGACGTGCGCCGCGTCGCGCGCGAAGCGCGCCGCCGCCGCATTCCCACCGACGCGATCCACCTCGACATCGACTACATGGACGCCTACCGCGTCTTCAGCTGGCACCCGCGGCGCTTCCCCGATCCCCGTGGGCTGCTCGGCGAGCTGCGCGCGGTGGGTTTCCGCGTCGTCACGATCATCGACCCCGGCGTGAAGGTGGACGAGTCGTGGGCCGTGCATCGCGACGGCGAAACGCGCGACGTCTTTCTGCGTCGCCGCGACGGATCGCCGTACTCGCTGAAGGTGTGGCCGAAGGATGCGTCGCTTCCGGACTTCGGCCGCCCGGAGGTGCGCGCGTGGTGGGGCGCGCAGCACGAGGCGTTGGTCGACGCGGGCGTCGCAGGAATCTGGAACGACATGAACGAACCCGCCGGCTGGAAGCGCGAAGTGCGCGCCGGCCGGCTGATCGTGCCGCTGCAGGCCCAGGATCTCCGCGATGTGGTCGCGAGCGACCCGGCGGATCCGAAGCGCCGCGTGCCGCACGAGTCGGTGCGCAACGCGTACGGCCATCTCGAATGCCGCGCGACGCACGAAGCGCTGGTGCGGCTCGATCCCGAGCGGCGCCCGTTCGTGCTGTCGCGCTCGGGACACGCGGGCATCCAGCGCTACGCCGCCCTCTGGACCGGCGACACCACGAGCAGCTGGCCGCAGCTCGCGCTGTCGGTGCGGATGCTGCTCGGGCTCTCGGTCTCGGGTGTGCCGTTCTGCGGCGCCGACATCGGCGGCTTCGCCGGCTGGTGCAGCCCCGAACTATTCGCGCGCTGGATGCAGATCGGCGCGCTCTACCCGTTCGCGCGCACCCATTCGATGTGGCTGAAGCATCGCCAGGAGCCGTGGCGCTTCGGTAAACGCGTCGAGGCCATCGCGCGCACGGCGCTCGAACTCCGCATGCGTCTGCTCCCGTACCTCTACGGGCTCTTCTGCGAAGCCGAGGCGACGGGCGCACCGATCTGGCGACCGATGTTCTGGCACGACCCGGACGACGAGCGCGCCGCCGCGATCGACGACCAACTGCTGCTCGGTCGCGACCTGCTCGTCGCGCCGGTACTCGAGCGCGGCGCGACGGAGCGCGAGGTCTATCTGCCCGCCGGCGCGTGGACCGCGCTCGACGACGACGCGCGCTACATGGGACCGCGTACCGTGCGCGTCGCAGCGCCGCTCGAGCGCATCCCGATCTTCGCGCGTGGCGGTTGCGTGCTGCCAATGCGCAGCGCCGTGCGCCACGTCGGGGAGATCCCCGAGGAGCCGCTCATCCTCGAGGTGTACCCCGGCGGCGACGCGACGACCGTCGTGATCGAGGACGACGGCGAGTCGCCTGCGTACCGCGCCGGTATCGAGGCGCGCACGCCGGTGCGGCTGCGCAGCCGCGCCGGGGGCCGAATGCGGCTCGAGGTCGGCGGACGCGAAGGGGCGTTCGCGATCGGCGCGCGAGCCGTTCGCGTGTCGGTGCACGGATGCCCGCGGCCGAACTCCGTGTGGATCGACGCGGTGCGCCTGCCGGTCGCGGGCCGCGCGGACGAAGAACTCGGAGCCGCGTGGCACTGGGAGGGCGGCGTCCTCCAGGTGCGCTGGACCGACGCGGGCTCCGCCCGCTCGCTCGAGGTGGATCCCGCCCCATGAGCCCGGCACCGTTCACCACGTTCACCAGCGGTGCGGGAGGGGGTGACCGACGCGCTCCAGGAGGATTTCGAGGAATCGATAGGTGAGGCCCCACACGACGTGGCGGTCGGACTCGCCCACGAGAATGCCCGGGAAGCTGCCAACGGGGGTCGGATATTCGACTCCGTGGCGCGGATCGACGAGCCGGGTGAGGGGTACCCAGAACGTCGTCGCGACCTCGTAGTTCTGTACCAACGGGCCGTGTTGCTTCACGTGATAGACCCACGCCGAGATCACGAGCTGGAGCGGGCGACCGGCGTGGCGACCTTCGAGGTCGTCGAGTCGGCCGAGCAACTCGCCGCTTGCGAGCGGGAGCCCGACCTCTTCCATGGTCTCGCGTTCAGCGGCGGCGCGCGTGTCCGCATCCGCGGGATCCACGCGACCACCCGGGAACGCCATGTGCCCCGACCAGGGGTCCGCGGGGTGATGCGCGCGTTCGATCAGCAGCACCTCGGGTCCGGCGGCGGTGTCGCGCAGTACGACCGCAACCGCCGCGCGCGGTCGCGCCGGGTCGTCGACGACGGTGGCCTCGTAGCTCGCGAGTGCGCGGCGCACGGCATCGACGCCGATCACGGCGCCGGCTCCATGATCCAGAGTCGCTTGCGCGGGTAGTCGATGCGCAGCACGAAACGCTTCAGCAGATCGACGCCGAGCCACGCCTCGCTGCGCGCGCCGGCGCCCTGCGCGCCGTGCTCCGCGACGAGCATTGGCACCTCGCTCTCGGCGAACGGACCGATCTGGAAGCGCGCGGCGGTGACCGCCTCGAGGCGACCCGCACCGGGCGCCGGCGCCAATGTCGCGGTGACTTCCGGATTGGGCGTGAGCGACGCACCTTGCGCCCAACCGCCTGCCAACAGCAGCGTACCGGGGGCGCCCGTGGTGATCGCGGCGGGCATGCGTGCCGCGCCGACCTCGATTTCGACGATCGGCCGGTTACCGACGAGGCGGAGCGGAAGCACGGCCTGGTTCGCCGCCTCCGCGCGCTCGGGCACCGCGAAACGCTTCGGGTCGAGGAAGCGCACGCGGCGACCGGGAAAATCGATCTCCAGCACGAACGACGAGAGAAAGCGTGCGCCGAGCACGGCCCATTCGCCGCCCGCACTCTCAGCGGTGTCGCTGACGCGCGTGTCGACGGAAAGCTCGACATCGCGGTCGAGCCGAGTCGCGCGCCGGTAGGGCGTCTGCTTGTTGCGCCGCAAGCTGATCCCGAGCGCTTTGGCAGCGGTCGGCGTCGCGAAGCTCTCGGGCGAACCCGTGTCGAGCAGCAGCGGCAGCGGCCGCGCGCCGGGCGGCGCGAGATCGATGCGGACTTCGTTCTCGCCACCGCGCGCCGTCGCGGGGAGGAACGGGAGGTCGGCGAGCACTGCTTCGCTCGGAGGCTCGGCTGCCCGCGGCATCGCGGGGATCAGGAGCACAGCGAGTGCGAGCGCAACCCGACGCTTCACGGCGTTGCGACCGTACGTGGCGCAACCGCCGTCTGCGTGCACGCGAGCTGGACCAGGACAAGTCGCTCGTGCACGCCCTGGTCGTCGCCGCGGCGCTGCCCGAGCACGAAGCCGCTCCCGTCCGGCTCGATCGCGATCCCGGTCGGCTCGCCCCAGGTGGCGACTTCAGCGGGGAGGTCGAGCGCCGGGGCAGCGGCGACGTGCGCTGTCGAGCCGCTGCGAACGCCCGTCTCGCGCCGCAGCGGCTCGTGATCGCGCCGCGCATTCGCGAGAGGCGCGAGCGCAAAGCCGAGCGAACGCGGCAACGCGCCCAACCAGTGCAGCGGTCGCGTCGTGGCGAAAGCGAGCCAGGCTCCGTCCGCGTCGAAGGAGCCGGCAAGCGCGGCGTCGGTGCCCAAAAGCTCGCGATCGAAGCGGGTCGGATCGACGGCCTCCATCGCGAGCGGCGCAAACGGATTGCCGCGCGCGACGAGCAGCGTGCGGGCGTCGGGACTCCACGCGACGGGCGCGATCCACTGCGCGCCGCCGTTCGCGAGGACACCGGGCTTGCCGAGCAGCAGCCCACCGTGACCGGAACGGATCGACGCGGCGACGACCTCGTAACGTCCCGCGAGGCGTCGCGACCAGGTGATCATCATCGGACCGGGACCGAAGACGGGCGACTCGTCGGGTCCGACCGTGAAGCTGAGCCGCCGGCCGGGATCGGGCTTGGCGCCGCTCTGCGCCGCGGCGAGGTACAAATCAGTGTCGTCGGGATGGCGCCAGCTGGCGTGTCGATCGGACTGGAAGACGAGCGAGACGCCGCTCGGAGAGATCGAAGGGTGGGCGTTGTTGCCGGGGCTGCCGCAAGTCCAACAGACCACCTGGCCGGTCGCTCGATCCATGCGATGGATCTGACGGCGTCCCCCGTCGGCGTCCGACGCGGCGTCGAACCAGAGCTGCGCGCCGTCGGGCGACGACGCCGGGTGCGCGCCGCGCTGTTGCAGGATCGAGATGGCGCGTGGCGCGGTGCTGCACGCGGGCAGCGGGCGCGTCAACACGTCGGCGTCGATCGCGTAGAGTGCCGCCGAGAAGCGGGAGCTCGGCGCGGGCTCGACCGCGAAGAGCGCCGCACAGCCGGCGGCCAGCGCGAACACGACTGTGCTCGCAACGAAAAATGACGCCGCGGCGCGCAGCTCCCAACGCACGAACCCACCGGCAGGACCCAGCGCACGCGTCGCGACGAAGAGCGCGCCCGCCAGGATCGCGAAGACGAGCGCCACGTACAGCCACGGCCCCGGCGACCACGCGAAGAACACCGCGACCGCGGCGGGCACGGCGGCCCAGCCAAGGCTCGTGGCCGCTGCGAGATGGCGACCGCGCTCGAACTCGTCGTCGTGCCTGCGCGCGAGCAGCGACACCGCGACCGCGAGCAACACGCCACCCGCTAGGGCGCCCCAGACCAGGTGCAGCGGTGCGGGGTCGCGCAGCGCCGCCAACGCGATCACGCCGCCAACCGGAGCCCCCGATGCAAACGCCCAAAGCCGCCAGAGCAATCGCGTCCCCCCCGCACGTCACAGCGATCCCAAGAGAGCACCGAAGCTTACCATCCGCTTTGGGGGCGTTCCTTGACTTGGGGACATTCCTGCTCTGTTGACTTGGTTGAATTCAGGAACGTCCCCAAGTCAACAAGCGCTAGGTTGGGGGGCGATGGTGGTCGTTTCGGAGTTGCCGGCGAAGGTGCGGGATTTGTTTGCACTCGCGCGACGCGACCGGCGCGCGGCGGAGAATGTCGTCGGGGCGCTCCCGCTCGACGAGCAGGTCGCGCTGGTCTGCCAGACGCCGGTCTCGCGACGCGCCGAATTGCTCGATCTGGTGCCGGAGCCAGAGCGCGTAGTGCCCGCGCTGCCCGAAGCCGAACTGGTCTTCACGGTGAAGGGAATCGGGCGCGCCGACAGCGCGTGGCTGCTCGCCCACGCGACGGACGATCAGCTCGTCGCCTGCGTCGACCTCGATGCCTGGCGCGACCTCACGCCCGATCGCGAAGCGCTCGCCGAGTGGATCGCGACCTTCGGCGAGGCCGACGACGACACGCTGGTGCGCGGCGTGCAGGCTCTCGATCCCGAACTGATCATGCTCTGGTTGCACGACCGCGCCGAAGTGACGATGAAGCCGAACGACAGCGACGGCGGTCAGGACTGGTCGCCACCGTCCGGTGGCAACACGCTCGATGGTGTCTTCTACCTGGTCGCGAAGCGCTCGAGCGACGACCTCGACGTCGCGATGCGCCTGCTCGCGTCGCTCTTCGAGAGCGACTACTGGTTCTACTTCCGCATGTTGCAAGCCGTCGCGTGGGAGCTGCCCACCGAGAACGAGGAGTGGGCGCTGCGCTGGCGCGCGGGTCGCCTGCAGGATCTCGGGTTCCCGGCCTGGGAGGAGGCGATGGCGATCTACGCGCAGCCGCGACGCGACGAACTCGAGCGACTTCCCGACGCGGCGCCGAAGGTCGGCGAGTGGCATCTCCCGGTGTTCATGCCCGAGCTGCCCGCCCTGGCCGACGCCCAGCTCTCGCTGTTTCGCGCCGCGGCGGCGCTCGACGACGAAGCGCGCCGCGCCTTCGCGTACGCTTTCCTCGCGCTCGCGAACCAGGTGGCGGTCGCCGACAGACTTCCGCTCGGCGACGTCGAGTCGATCCCGAAGGCGATCGAGAAGGCCTCCCAGGTCGCGAGTCGCGGCCTCGATTGGCTGGCCGCGCGCTTCGACGTCGAACCGGCCGTCGTGCTGCGCCGCGCTCCGCTCGCGCGGCTCTTCCGCATCGGGGTGCACCTTGACCGCTCCGAGACCGCTTCGTAGGCTCGCCGTCGCGTGTCCAAGGCTTCGTGAGCGAGGGGGGAATCGGTGATGGAAAAGGTGAGGATCGCGATCGCGGGCGTCGGCAACTGCGCCAGCTCGCTGCTGCAGGGCATCGACTACTACCGGAACATTCCGCGCGAGCAGCACGAAGCGTGGGGTCTGATGCACCTCGACATGGGCGGCTACCGGCCCGGCGACGTCGAGGTGGTGGCCGCCTTCGACGTCGACGTGCGCAAGGTCGGCCGTCCGCTGCACGAGGCCGCCTTCGCGGCGCCCAACTGCACGACGGTGATCAGCGACCACATCGCCAAGTCCGAAGTCGTGGTGCAGATGGGCCCGGTTCACGACGGCGTGGCCAAGCACATGGCCGACTACCCGCCCGAGCGCTCGTTCCGCGTGGCGGACGAACGACCGGTGGACGTCGCGAAGCAGTTGCGTGAGAGCGGCGCCGAGATCCTCGTCTCGTACATGCCGGTCGGATCGCAGAAGGCCGCGCAGGCATACGCCGAAGCGTGCCTCGAGACGGGCGTGTCGCTCGTCAACTGCATCCCCGTCTTCCTCGTGTCCGATCCGATGTGGGGCGAGCGCTTCCGGCAGGCAGGAATTCCGTGTGCGGGCGACGACATCAAGTCGCAGTTCGGCGCCACCATCCTGCACCGTGCGGTGGTGCGCCTGCTCGCCGATCGCGGCGTCGAGGTCGAGCGCACCTACCAGCTAAACACGGGCGGCAACACCGACTTCCTGAACATGCTCTCGAGACATCGCCTGGTGTCGAAGAAGATCTCGAAGACCGAAGCGGTGACGTCGCAGATCCCCTACGACATCGGCGCCGACAACGTGCACATCGGCCCCTCCGACTACGTGCCGTGGCAAAACGACAACAAGGTCTGCTTCCTGCGCGTCGAAGGACGCGGCTTCGGCGGCGCGCCGATCGAGCTGGAAGCGCGGCTCTCGGTGCAGGATTCGCCGAACTCGGCGGGCATCGTGATCGACGTGGTGCGCTACGTGAAGCTCGCGCGCGAGCGCGGCGCCGCGGGACCGCTGCTGCCGATCTCGGCGTACACGATGAAGCATCCGCCGGTGCAGATGCGCGACGTCGACGCCGCGCGCCAGATCGAAGCGTTCCTGGAGAAGAGCACGGGAGATGACACCGCATAGCGATTCCGATCGGCTCTGCGTGCTACTCGCCGTCCGCGCGCGCGGCGGCGAGTCGGTCTCCCTTTTCGGTCTCAGCCCCGTCGAGCGCACGGCGCTCGCCTTCGCGCGCTCGGGCGTGCGGCGCTTCCTGCTCGCGGGTGACGCCGACACGGTCGCCGCGACCGAGCGTACGCTGCGACAGGGCGCGTGTCGCGCACTGCGCGTGCGCAGCGTCACGACGCTCGCAGCCGCCGTCGGTGACGAGCCCTTCTTCTTCGCGCGCACCGATTGCCACTACGACCGCCAGCTCGTGGCGCGTTTCGTCGAGGAGAACCGCACGGCGGCAGACTCGGTGGTCGCGGTCGACTTCCGGCCCGGGGCGAAGGAGCGCGGCTTCGAACTGCCGCGCGTCGCGGTGTGGAGTCGCGAGGACCAGCGGGCGCGCGTGCAACGCGTCGGGCGCTCGCTGATGGGCGCCGACGGCGTCCTCATCGGCCTCGCGGTCGCGACACCGACGTGGGCGCGCGCGGCGGACGCGGAAGCCGACGCCGAGCGCGCCTGGCTGCACGCGCTCGGCGCGCTGGGTGCACGCGAACCGGTCGCGAGCTGGCCCGTGCGCGAGCGCTGGCAGAGCGTGCGCCGCGCCGAGGACCTGCCGCGCGCGCGTCGCGAAGTGCTGGCCGGCGCCGCGCGCGTCAGCGACGGCGTGATCGCCCGCCATCTGAATCGACCGATCTCCATGCGCATCACCGAGCGACTGATCGCGTGGCCGGTGAAACCCTGGCAGGTGAGCATCGCGAGCTTCGCGATGACGCTCGTCGCCGGCCTTTCGTTCGCGATCGGTCACGCAACGACCGGCGGGCTGCTCGCCCAGTGCGCCTCGGTGCTCGACGGTGTCGACGGCGAGCTGGCGCGCGTGCGCTACCAGGATTCGGCGTTCGGCGGCCTCTACGACGCGCTCCTCGATCGTGTCGGCGAGGCCGCCGTGATCGGCGGCATGACGCTCTACGCCTGGCTGATGGGGGCCGGAGCCCTCGCTGTAGCGCTCGGATTCGCGGCGCTGGCGGGCAACAGCTTGTCGATGATCGTGAAGGAAAAGTACGGCACGCAGTTCCAGCGACCCTGGGCGACCGAACGCGAGGGGCGCTGGCGCTGGTTGCTGCTCGGGCGCGACGGACGCCTCTTCCTCGCACTGATCGCCGGTCTCACTGGACAGGTCGAGCTGGTGCTCGCCTACATCGCGGTGGGAACGCACGTGCATGCGGGCGCGCGCATCGTGCGGATCCGCGCCGAGGCGGCGCGCGCCTAGCCGCGAACCCGCATAGGGCTAGGCTGACGGCCCAACAGGAGGGCGTGACCGTGCTCGGTGAGTTCCGGGAGTTCATCCAACGCGGCAACGTCGTCGACATGGCGGTCGGGGTCATCATCGGTGGCGCCTTCGGAAAGATCATCTCGTCGATCGTCGGCGACTTGTTGATGCCACCGATCGGGTTCGCGACGGGTGGCGTCGACTTCACGAGCCTGAAGCTCGCCATCGGCGGCACGCCCGAGGCGCCCGTCACGATCAACTATGGTGTGTTCCTGCAGACGACGATCGACTTCCTGATCATCGCGTTCTGCGTCTTCCTGCTGGTGAAGGCGGTGAACAAGATGAAGAAGCCGACGCCGGCGGCGCCGCCGCCCGGGCCGAGCGCCGAAGAGAAGCTGCTCAGCGAGATCCGCGATCTCCTGAAGAAAGCGTGATCGAAACGGACTTGCGCGGGGGCCGTGTTGGTCGCCTGCGAAGCAGAGGGGGAACGTCATGAAGCGAATCGTACTGGCAATCGTCGCGTCGCTGGCACTGCTCGCGGCCTGTGGCGAGCAGCATCCGACTGCAGCCGAGAAGGCGCAGGAAGCGGCCAAAGCCGCCAACGAAGCGGCACAGATCGCAGCCGACGACGCGAAGAACGCGGCGCAGAAGGCCGTCGACGCCGCCAAGAAGACAGCCGAGAGTGCGGCGGACACCGCCTCCGACGTCGCGAAGAAGACCGAAGATCTCGTGAAGGAAGAAGCGGCGAACGCCGGCGAGAACATCGACAAGGCCGCCGAGAACACCAAGGAAATGGCGAAGGACGCCGTCGACGCCACCAAAGAGGCGGCGAAAGATGCGGCGGATGCCACCGAGAAGGCCGTCACGCCCTGACCGTCTGACGCAGCAGTCGAAGCGGCGGCCGAGGTAGGACATGTACGACTACGAGAAACTCGGGGCGTTCTATCTCGGCCGCCGCTACGACCTCGCCGCCAATCGCGTCGCGTCGGACGAGCCACTGCTCTACGACGCGAAGGACCTCTGCACCCACGCCGTCATCGTCGGCATGACGGGCAGTGGCAAGACGGGGCTGGCCATCACGCTGCTCGAGGAAGCCGCGATCGACGGCGTTCCCGTCATCGCGATCGACCCGAAGGGCGACCTCGGCGATCTGCTGCTCAGCTTCCCGTCGCTCGACGCCGCTTCGTTTCGGCCCTGGATCGACGAAGCGGAAGCGGCGCGCCACGGCCGCACACCCGACGAGGAGGCGCAGTCGGTCGCGGATCGCTGGCGCGCCGGGCTCGCCGAGTGGGGCCAGCCGCCCGAGCGGATCGCGCGCTTCGCAGCCGCGGCGGACCGCGCGATCTACACGCCGGGCTCGCGGGCCGGGAGACCGCTCGCACTGCTGCGCTCGCTCCGCGCGCCGGCAGCGGCCGTGGTCGCAGACGAGGAGGCCTTGCGCGAACGCGTCCAGAGCACGGTTTCGGGCCTGCTCGGTCTGCTCGGCATCGACGCGGACCCGCTGCGCAGCCGCGAACACATCCTCGTCGCGACGCTGCTCGATCGCGCCTGGCGAAACGGCGACCCGCTCGATCTCGCCGGCCTGATCGCCAAGGTGCAGAAGCCGCCGCTCGAGCGCGTCGGCGTGCTCGACCTCGAGTCGTTCTTTCCCGCCAAGGAGCGCGCCCAGCTCGCGCTGGCGCTGAACAACCTGGCCGCCTCGCCGAGTTTCGCCGCATGGACGGAGGGCGAGCCGCTCGACGCCGCGCGACTGCTCTACACGGAAGACGGACGCCCGCGGATCTCGATCCTCTCGATCGCCCACCTCTCCGACGCCGAGCGCATGTTCGTGGTGACGCTGGTGCTCTCCGAACTGGTGTCCTGGATGCGGGCGCAGTCGGGTACGTCGTCGCTGCGCGCGCTGCTCTACATGGACGAGGTGTTCGGCTTCTTCCCGCCGGTTGCGAACCCGCCGGCAAAGACACCGATGCTGACGTTGCTGAAACAGGCGCGCGCCTACGGGCTCGGCGTCGTGCTCGCGACGCAGAATCCCGTCGATCTCGACTACAAGGGTCTCTCCAACGCCGGCACCTGGTTCCTGGGTCGGCTCTCGACCGAACGCGACAAGGCGCGCGTGATCGAGGGACTCGAAGGCGTCGCAGCCGGCGCGGGCTTCGACCGCGCGTCGCTCGACGCGACGTTGTCGGCATTGCCGCCGCGCACCTTCCTGTTGCGCAACGTGCACGAAGACGAGCCGGTCGTGTTCCAGTCGCGCTGGGCGCTCTCGTATCTCGCGGGTCCGCTCACGCGTGAGCAGATCCGCAAGCTCGCGCCCAGCGCCAACGAGGCTCCGCAAGCGAACGCAGCGGGTGCGCAGCGAGCCGAACGCGAGCGAGCCCGTGAGGACGCGCTCGCGTCCGCAACCGCGGCCAGCGCGTCGGCGACGGCTCGCCCGCCCACCCCAGGCGGAATCACCGAGCGTTTCCTTCCTGCGACGAGCGGCTCGGGGCCGATCGTCTACCGGCCGTCTCTTCTCGGTGTCGCCTCGCTGCACTACGCGCTCGCGAAGGCCGGCGTCGATTGCTGGGAGAAGGCGACCTGGCTCGCGCCGCTCGACGCCGCGAGTGCGGCAGCGCCCTGGGAGGGCGGAAGCGAGATCGGTCGCGCTGCGCCGGATCTCGAGGCGGAGCCCGCCGCCGGTGCGCATTTCGCCGAGCTGCCGGCCGCGGCGCTGCGCGCCGAGAGCTACGAACGCTGGCGCAAGGCGCTCGCCGCGCATCTCTATCAGGCGCGAGCGCTCGTGCTGCTTCGCAGCACGGACCCCGAGCAGACCTCGAGACCCGGCGAGAGCGAGGGGGAGTTCCGCGTTCGCCTGCGCGACGCGCTGCGCGAGTCGCGCGACTCTGCGGTCGAGAAGCTGCGCGCGCGCTTCGCACCGCAGCTCGCGGCGTTGCGCGATCAGAAGGCGCGCGCCGAGCAGCGCGTCGGGGCGGAGCGCGAGCAATACGCAGCGAAGAAGATGGACACGGTGATCTCGATCGGGGCCGGCGTGGTGGGCGCCCTCTTCGGTCGCAAGCTCGCGAGCCGCACCAACGTGGGTCGCGCCGCGACGGCGATGCGCGGGATCGGTCGCGCAGCGGACGAACGCGGCGACGTCGGCCGCGCCGAGGATCGCGCCGGCCAGATCGACGCGAAGCTCGCGGAGCTGGAGCAGAGCTGCCAGCAGGAGATCGCGGCGCTCGAAGCGCGCGGCGTCGAAGCCATCGGGCTGGAGGAAGTCCGCGTCGCGGCGCGCAAGGCCGATCTCGACGTCTCCCCGCTCGTGCTGGTCTGGACACCGTGGCGCGTCAGCGCGGATGGCGGCGCGCAGCCCGCGTGGTCGCAGCAGGGCGCGTAGCGCTCTGCGCGTGCGTCGTCTCGTTGGGAACTGCGCATCTTGGAAGGTGCAACGTAGAAGGGCCCGCGGACACCAGCCCGCGGGCCCTCTTGCATTCGGCGCGGTGCGACTAGATGTCGACCGGCTTCAGCGTCTTGCGCTTGTTGCCCTGCGCGCGCTCTTCGGCGCCCGCGATGATCTTGCGCACGGCCGCGTCGAGCGCGCCGTAGAAGTCACCACCGACATTGCACTTCTTGGTCGCCGCCTTGACGCGCGACTTCGAAATGATCAGATCGCCCGTCGCCTTCTTGGCGCTCTTCTTCGCTGCCTTCTTCTTCGCTGCCATCGTTCCCCCCAGTCCTTTGGCTAGCCACGCCACGACATCGCACGGGTGGCTTGGTTTGTTGGATCTCCGTGTCACCGGAGTTGCGGCGCATCATACGGCTTTGGTTGCCGGCGTCAAAGGAAAAACGCCCGATATCGGCCCTCTCGACCCCGAAACGAGGCCGATCTTGGCGGCGCTCCGAAAGCGGCGCCTCCCGCTCGGCGCGCCTTTCGATCCGCGCGGAACGCCTCTGGGATTACCGTCGGCGTGAAGGCTCGGTCCGCTCGCGGTCGCCGGTGGTAGACTCGGCCGGCTTCGGGAGGTCCCCCATGAATGATCTGCTGCGTCGTCCGCTCACCGAAATCACCGCACTGCTCGCGCGCCGCGAGCTCTCCCCCGTCGAGCTGATGCAGGCGACGCTCGACCGCATCGACGCGGTGAACGGCAAGCTCAACGCCTTCGTCGCGATGCGCGACCGCGCTGCGCTGCTCGCCGACGCGAGCCAGGCGGAAGCCCGCATCCAGCGCCGCGAAGCGCGACCGCTCGAAGGCGTTCCGCTCGGCGTGAAGGACCTCGAGGACGCCGCGGGCCTCGTCACCACGCACGGCAGCCGCGTCTTCAAGGACAATCTCGTCGCGCGCGACTCGCTGCAGGTCGAGCGACTGCGCGCGGCCGGCGCGATCGTGGTAGGCAAGACCAACGCGCCCGAATTCGGCGCCACCGCGATCACCAAGAACCTGCTCTTCGACGAGGCGCGCAATCCCTGGAACCTCGGGCGCACGCCGGGCGGATCGAGCGGCGGGTCCTCGGCGGCGATCGCGGGGTCGATGATCCCGCTCGCGACGGCAAGCGACGGCGGCGGATCGGTTCGCATTCCCGCCAGCTTCACCGGCTGCTTCGGTCTCAAGACCAGCTATGGCCGCATTCCGCACGGTCCCGACGAGTTCTGGGTAATGGACGACACGGCCGGCCACGGTCCGCTCACCCGCACCGTCGAGGACGCGGCGCTGCACCTGGATCTCACGGTGGGCGCGCATCCGCTCGATCCGAACTCGCTGCCGCATCCCGGCTCGTCGTATCGCGAAGTGCTGCCGCGCCTGCCCGATGGACTGCGCGTCGGCTACGCCGCCGATCTCGGTTACGCGGTGGTGCAGTCGGACGTCGCCGACGCGGTGGGCGAGGCGGTGCACGTCTTCGAGCAGCTCGGGCATCACGTCGAGTTCGTGCGCGGCGGCCCGCCGGAGCCGGGCCGCGATTGGGGCCTGATGGGCGTATTCCAGCTGCTCGGCCAACTCGACGAGTTCCTGCCCGATCGCGAACACGAGTTCGGTCGCGGCTTGATCGCCAACGTGAAGCTCGGCGTGCAGATGACACCGGAGCGCTTCGCGACGTACCGGCGCCGGCGCGAAGAGTTGAATCGCTGGTGCGCCGAGAGTTTCGACCACTTCGACCTGCTCGTGACGCCGACGGTTCCCTACGACCCGCCCGCCGCGCGCGGTCCGCTGCTCTCGGAAGTGGAAGGCAAGCGACAGCCCGAGGCGAACGTCGGTTCCTTCACGATGCCCTTCAACCTGTCGTGGCATCCCGCCGCGACGGTGCGCTGCGGCTTTTCGCGCGCGGGTCTGCCGGTTGGCTTGCAGATCGTCGGCCCGCGCCACCGCGACGACCTCGTGCTGCAAGCCGCCTACGCCTTCGAGCAAGCGCGACCCTGGGCACACGATTGGCCGATCATCTGAACGACGGAGAAGGAAGCATGGCGACATTCATGAAGCCTTTCGCCCCGCAAACCTACGCCGTGATGCGCATCATCTTCGGATTGCTCTTCATGAGTCACGGACTCTCGAAGCTCTTCGGTTACCCCGTGCCGGTACCCGCCATGGAGGCACCCCTTCTCTATGTCGCGGGCGGGATCGAGCTGGTGGGTGGCGCGCTCGTCGCGATCGGCCTGCAGACGCGCTGGGCCGCCTTCGTCTGCTCCGGCATGATGGCAGCCGCATACTGGATGGCGCACGGCATGC
>Ga0316613_10001535_pt1 | contig 15672 bp, 13 predicted proteins | sample OWC_soil_day10_C_2_FD_207647 | JGI IMG/M metagenome (GOLD analysis project Ga0316613, IMG submission 207647) | Wetland soil microbial communities from Old Woman Creek delta, Ohio, United States - OWC_soil_day10_CT_b | ecosystem: Environmental > Terrestrial > Soil > Wetlands | place: USA: Ohio...
TGGTCGCCGGCCAACCGACCGAGCGCCGCGCCAAGGCGCTCCTGGTCGTCGATCCGCTGGGCGATCTGCCGTTTGCTGCGATCGAATGCGCGTGGGTCCGGCAAGCCCTTGGCGACGTTCCGGTCAACGTCCTGCACGGGGTAGAGGCCAGGTCCGATTCCCTTATGGGGTCCATTCCCGAGGTTGATTTCCTGCACCTCGCCACCCACGCCCGTTTCGACCTGAACCGGCCGTTGCAGTCCTGCGTCATTCTCGGCGGCGGCGAGCGTCTTACCATCGAGTCGCTGCTGCCCGTGCTCCGGGCCCGATCCCCCGGACTTCTGGTGCTTTCGGCCTGCGAGACCGCCGTCACGCGGGTGGCTTCAACGCCTGATGAATCGCTCGGCTTCCCCGCGGCCTTTCTTCATGCCGGCACGCGCAGCGTCCTCGCGACCTTGTGGCCGGTGGACGATGCGGCCTCGGCGTTTTTGATCGGGCGGTTCTACCGCGAGCTGGCCAGCGGAATGAAGAAGCCTGCATGGGCGCTGCGCGACGCCCAGCGCTGGTTGCGGACGGCGACTGCGGCCGAGTTGATGACGCTCCTGCGCGAGATCAGGGAGCTGCCGCCTCCGGTGGGGCCTCTGGCGGCGGCGACGCGAAGCGATTTCAGGAAATATTCACCAGACGGTTGTCCCTTTGCGGACCCTTGGTACTGGGCTGCGTTCACTCTTTCAGGACAGGAGTAACTTGATGTCATACGATCTCCAGCAACTGGCGCTACTTGATGCGCTTCTCGGTAATTGGGACAGCGTGCAAATCCGCATGGGCGAGCGGAGTCAGGTACTGCAGGCATCCCTGGGCGGTATTGCCGTCCGCCTGGCCTCGTCGAAGGATCGGGAGTCAATCGCCGTCATTCTCGACGATCTGCTCGACCTGCTTCAGGGCACGCCAGCCTACGCCTTCGTTCAGGAACTGATCGTCCGTGCCCAAATGGCACAGGGAAAAACGCGCGAATTGGGCAGCGACACGGAATTTTCGCCGCCGGATGTCTCGGATCGACTGGACGGTATCGTGGGGTCGGTCAGCCGGCAACTTGGTCAGGCGGTTAGCGCGGACACCGAGCCTTGCGAAATCCAGGTTTACTTCGCTACCAACCGCAAGCCGGGTGGAACGGAAGAAGCGCGGTTCGCAACCGATGCGGCCGAGAAACTGACTTACGGGCTGGCGAAGGTCACCATCCCTGTCGGGCGCCACCTTCTGGGGCACGTGGAAGAGCGGAGCTGGTGGAATGTGCTGGGCGACAGGAACGACAAGCGGCGCTACGTCGTGCTGGGGGAAGTGCGGGATCTTACCGATAACGATTTTATCGGGCGTCTGGAAGGCGAACCGGAAGCCGCCAACGGATTGCTGGTCTTTCTGCATGGCTACAACGTTACGTTCGAGGATGCGGCGCGCCGGGCCGCCCAACTTGCCTTCGACGTGCGATTCAAGGGGCGCATCGTCCTGTTCAGCTGGCCGTCGCTCGGTTGCCTGCTCGGTTATGGTGCGGACGAGGAACGCGCCTTGCTGTCGGCTCAGGAGTTTCGCAGGTTCCTTAAGTCGATCGAGGACGGGCCGTGGGGAAAAGTACATCTGCTGGCGCACAGCATGGGCAACCGCGTGTTGCTGCATGGACTGGCCGGCGACGCCTGGCCAAACCGGAAACTCGGGCAGGTTCTGTTCGTGGCGGCCGACGTCTATGTCGACATGTTCAGTCAGCAGTTTCCGCGGATCAAGGACAGCGGAGCGAACTACACCTCGTATGCCTCTGAAAAGGATCGGGCACTATTATTCTCGTCGCTGCTGCACAAGGCCGAGCGCATCGGTGTGATCCACGGGGCGCCGTTTGTGACGGACGGCCTGGAGACGATCGATGCGACCGCCGTCGATACGAGTCTTCTCGGGCTGGGACTCGGGCACAGCTACTTTTCCGACAAGCGCAGCCTTCTCACGGATATCGGTATTCTGGTTGGCGAGGGGCTTCCCGCGTCGAGCCGGGGACTGTTCCGCGCCCAGGATCCCGGTTACTGGTACTTCCCGCGTTGAGGTGGCGGTGCGAAGTCGATTGTCTATCTTGTCTATCGAATCGTCGCAGTCAGCCTCACCAGCCGGTCGTTCCCCGATTCGGCACCCCAGACCTCGCCGCGGCGGCCGAGTAACTGCCGCACGGTGGCGCCGGCGCGGTTCGACGGATAGCTCTCGAACGTCTCGCTGCGCGGATCAAAGCGAACGATGGCGTTGCTTTCCCATTCGGTGAGCCATACCTTGTCGTGTTCGTCGACCCACACCGCGTAGGCGCGCGCATTACCGGGCACTTTCCACTCCTTCCACGTTCGACTCGCTGGGTCGTAGCGACCCACGTGACCGGTATTCCAGTAGCTGACCCAGATATTTCCGCGCGAATCGGACCATACGCGTCGCGCGCCCTGGCGCGGCGTTGGCGGATCGATCACGGTTGCCTCGCCTGTGTCCATGTCGATCCGCGCAATATGGTTGCCGGCCAGCGAAGCGTAATAAATGTCGCCATTCGGCGTGGCGGCAATGCCGTAAGGTCCACGTCCGCGCGGGGCTTTCCAGACCTTCATGTCGCCGCTATCGATCGCCAGTCGCCCGTAGTAGCCGCTTTGCCCGGTGAACCACACCCGACCGCGCCTGTCGAAAGCGAGCGTGTTCAGATTGGCGCCGGTAGCGTCGGCAGGGAGCGGCCAGGTGCGTATCGCACGGCTCTTCGGGTCGTAGCGCACAATGGCATTCAGTCCGCTGTCGGTGATCCATGCCGCACCATCCGGGCCGACGATTACGCCATGCGGAGCCGAACCCGCGCCCAGCGCTATTTCGTCGACCGCCCCGGTGCTCGGGTTGAGGATGCCAAGCTTTCCCGTGTGCTGTGCGGTGAAATAAACGGGACCATTCGCTTCCGGCGCTGGCGCCACATCGTGCGGGTGCGCTCCGGCTTTGACGTCGAAATAGGTCGTGGTGTCGGCCGTCGCATCCGCAGCGACCAAAATACTGAATGCCAGTAGGGAGGCCGCGACCAGCAGTAACGGGAGTCTTCTGACGAACATTGCCCACTCCATGCAAAAGTCGATTTCGGGAAATGGCAGCGCCACAGCCGAGCTTTTGCCGCAAGAATCTCGCGTGACAGGATTCTGCTGTTTGCGAAATCTCTCGATACGGTTTGCGCCCGTATGACGTCCGGCGGACCGTCGAGTTCCGTGGCGATGGATAGAGGCGTAGCTGTCTTGCGGTGATGCTTCTCAGAAGAGGACGTGCATACCCGAGAGAATGTGGATGCCCAGGCCGATAAGCACAAAAGGCAGCACAGCGGGTGCGTATCGGTGAATCCTCTCCTTCAACCAGGGAAGCCTCACCAACCTCCATCCCAGCCAGCACCACAGCCCGGTCATGAAGCAAAAAACCACCGCGTATATGGGGATGGCGGAGATCTGGCTGGCGAAAAGGGGAATGTAGACGCCAAGGTTGTCGCCGCCGTTGGCTATGGTTACACCAGCCACCGCCAGCATCTGCGAGTGAGTCATCCGTTCCGCTTCATGCTCGGCTTGCTGAACTCCGTCTTCATCTGTCGTGGCGGAGACTTTGTTCAGGAATCCGGCCAAGCGCCTGGCGCCAAGCGCGAGCGGTACGAGCCCCAGCAGGGCAGTCCAGCCCGGCGGGACGGCTAGAGCTGTCAAGGCGGCGAGGGCGCTCAAGCCCGTCAGGCTTCCTATCCCGAGGAATTGTCCGGCGACGATGTTGCGCGGGCGAATAGACGGATCGGAGAAAAACGCGGCGAGGAGAAAAATGTCGTCGATGTTCGTCGAACAGAACACCACAATGCTGATTCCCAACTGCGAAATCAGTTCCGGCGCTTCAGTCATCTTTAATCTTTCTGCGCCCCGAAAGCCTTTGCGGCAGTTGCACTGCCCACGCACGCACGTCGTCGACATAGGTAAACACCACCGGGATCACCAGCAGGCTGAGGAAAGTCGAGGTGATCAGGCCGCCGATGACGACAATGGCCATCGGCGCGCGGAAGCTGGGGTCCGTGCCTAGGCCGATGGCGATCGGGAACATGCCGGCGCCCATCGCCACGGTGGTCATCACGATCGGCCGTGCACGCTTGCGGCAGGCGTCGAGCAGCGCCTCCCAGCGGTTCATGCCGCGCTCGCGGCGCGCCATGATGGCGTACTCGACGAGCAGGATCGAGTTCTTGGTTGCCACGCCCATCAGCATGATCATGCCGATCATCGCCGGCATCGACAGTGCCGTTCGGGTGAAGAACAGCGCCAGGATCGCGCCGGGCACCGAGAGCACCAGCGCGGCGAGGATCGTCACCGGCTGGACGAAGTCCTTGAACAGCAGCACCAGCACGATGTAGATGCACAGCACCCCGGTGGCCATGGCCAGGCTGAAACCCTCGAACAGTTCGCCCATCGCCTCGGCGTCGCCGAATGCGGCCTTGGTAACGCCCGGTGGCAACTGTTGCACGCTAGACAGTTCGTTCGCGTGGCGTTCGACCTCGCCGAGCGGCACGCCGTTGAGCTCGACGTCTATGACCACGTTGCGCGAGCGATCATAGCGGTCGATCTGCGCCGGCCCGCCGACGAGGCGGATGTCGGCGACGTTGGCGAGTTGCACCGGCCCGTGCCGGCCCGGGACGGTCAGGCGTGCAACGAGGTCGAGATCCTTGCGCGCCTCGTCGCGCAGCTTGACGACGATCGGGACCTGCCGCTGCGACAGGTTGAGCTTGGCGAGCGCCTGGTCATAGTCGCCGGCCGTGGCCACTCGCAGTGTGTCGGCGATCGCTTCCGAGGTCACGCCAAGGTCGGCGGCGCGCGCGAAGTCAGGGCGGATTTCGAGCTCGGGGCGCACCAGGCTGGAACTGGAGATCACGTTGCCGACGCCGGGAATCGTGCGCAAGTCGCGCACGACCTTCAGCGCATGCTCGGCCAACGCCGCGCCATCGTCGCCGGACAGGGCCAACTGGTATTTCTCCGAACCGCCGCCGAGCCCGACGCGGATGCGCGCGCCGGCGATGGCTTCGAGTTCGCGGCGGAACCCGGCTTCGATCGCCTGCTTGTTGGTGCCGCGGCGTTCGCCGCGCGGCGTCAGGTTGATCGTCAGCGTGCCCTTGCGCACCTCGGCCGCTCCCTGCGGGGCGAACGGATCGCTGCCCGACGCGCCGCCGCCGATCGTCGTGTAGATCGTCTTCACATGCGGATTCTTGCCGACCAGCGCCTCTGCCTGCTTGACGAGAGTCAGCGTCTGGCTGAACGTGCTCCCCGGCGGCAGCGTCAACGCCACCTGAGTCTGCGACAGGTCATCGGGCGGGATGAAACCGGTCGGCAGCAACGGCGTCAGTCCCAGCAGCGTGCCGAAGAAGAACACGACGGTGATCAGCGTCGTGCGCACCCGGTGCTTCAGGCACCACTGGGCGAGGCGCATGTACAGGCGCTCCCAGCGCGCCTCCTCGTGCCCGCGCGTGCTGGGCTTGAGTATGTAGGCGGCCATCATCGGCGTGAGCATGCGCGCGACGACCAGCGAGAAGAACACCGAGATTGCCGCCGTCCACCCGAACTGCACGAAGAACTTGCCGACGATACCGGTCATGAAGGCGGTAGGCAGGAATACGGCGATCAGCGTAAAGGTCGTGGCGATCACAGCCAGGCCGATCTCGTCGGCCGCCTCCATCGCCGCCTGATACGGCGTCTTGCCCATGCGCAGGTGGCGGATGATGTTCTCGATTTCGACGATCGCGTCGTCGACCAGGATGCCGACGACCAGCGACAGCGATAGCAGCGTCACCCCGTTGATGGTGAAACCGAACAGATACATCGCCCCGAAGGTCGGGATGATCGACAGCGGCAGCGCTGTCGCCGAAACCAGTGTCGACCGCCAGTCGCGCAGGAACAGCCAGACCACCAGCACCGCCAGCGCCGCGCCTTCGTACATCAGCGCCATCGAGCCCTCGTAGTTCTCGACGACTGGATCGACGAAGTTGAATGCCTCGTCGACCTTGATGTCCGGGTGCTTTTCCTTGAGTCTGGCGAGCTGCGCGCGCACGCCTTCCATGACATCGACCTCACCGGCGCCCTTGCTGCGCACGATCTCGAAGCCGACCACCGGCTGGCCGTTGAGGAAGGCGGCGGAACGCCGTTCGGCGATCGAGTCCTCGATGCGCGCCACCTGGTCGAGCCGGATGCGGCGGCCGTCCGAGAGCGGGATCTCCATGCGCGCAAGTTCGGCCGCGGTCTGTACGGTGGCGATCAGGCGTACCGACTGCTCGGACGTGCCGACGTCGGTGCGCCCGCCAGAGGCTTCCGTCTGAATCTGGCGCAACTGGCGGGAGATGTCCGAAGCCGTGGCGCCCAACGCTAGCAGATGCTCAGGATCGACATCGACGCGCACCTGCCGCGACACGCCGCCGACGCGTGACACGGCACCGACGCCGCGCACACTGAGCATGGCCTTGGCCACGTCGTGGTCGACGAACCACGACAGCGCTTCCTCGTCCATGCGCTCGGATGCCACCGTATAGGTCAGGACCGGCGTCCCGGCAATGTTCGACTTGGTGATCACCGGGTCCTTGAGGTCCCCGGGCAGGTCCGAGCGGATGCGCGAAACGGCGTCGCGCACGTCGTCGAGCCCTTCCTGCGTCGGCTTCTCCAGGCGGAACTCGACGGTGACGATGACCGTGCCGTCCTGGATCATCGTGTAGATGTGCTTGACGCCCTGCAGCGCGGCGACCGAGTTCTCGATCTTGCGCGCGACCTCGGTTTCCAGTTGCCCCGGTGCTGCGCCGGGCAGCGAGGCGGTGACGATGACCATCGGCAGGTCGATATCCGGCATGTTCTGGATCTTCATGGCGCGAAAGCCCATGAGTCCGGCCATCGTCAGCAGCAGGAAGAGCAGGATGGCCGGAATCGGATTACGGATCGACCAGGAGGAGACGTTGATCATCGTCGCGTCACTTTCCTTGAGCCGCCGCCACGCGCACCAGGTCGCCGTCCGCGAGGAAGCCGACGCCGGAGGACACCACTGCGGTGCCGGGTTCGAGGCCGGCGGTGATCGCCACACGATCGCCGGAACGCTGGCCGGTGGCGACCTTGGATTGGGTCACCCGGTTGTCGTTGCCAAGGCGGAACACGTAACTGTAGCCGTCGCGCAAGAGCACCGCGCTCTGTGGCAGCGTCAGCACCTTGCTCTTGCCGAGCTCGATCTCGCCGCTGGCGAACATGCCGGCAGATGCGGCGCCGCGGGTGTTCTCCAAGTCGACATAGACGATGCCGTTGCGCGTCTGCGCGTCGAGCGTCGGGGCGACGATGCGCACCCGTCCCGACACCACGCGTTTGCCCGCGGTGGTAAGGCTGACCGGCATGCCGGGCCTGATCCGGTCCAGGTCGGCGGCGGGCAGTTCTGCGCGCCATTCGAGCCGGTCGCGGCGGATCAGGCGGAACAGCTCCTGGCCCTGCTGCAACACCGCGCCGAGCGTTGCCGAACGCGCGCTGATTGTGCCGTCGTCGGGCGCCAGAATGCGAGTCTGCGCCACTCGCAGGTCATCTGCCTTGAGCTTGGCCTTGAGTACTTCGACGCGTGCCTTGGCGGTCTGCTCGGCGGTCAGATATTGCGCGATCTGCTGCGCCGAGAGTGCGCCGCTCGCTTCGATCTGGCGTGCGCGGTCGGCATTGGCCCGTGCCTCGGCGAACGAGGCCTCCGACTCGACCAGGCTCGCGCGCGTCTGGTCGCGCTCGGCATTGACCGTTTCGCTCTGCAGGCGGGCAAGCTCCTGGCCCTTCCGCACCCGGTCTCCGACGTTGACCGCAACTTCGGTCAAGCGCAGACCTCCGATCTCGCTACCAACGATCGCTTCCTGCCACGCGGTGATGCTGCCGCTGGCGGAGACGAACTGCGCCCAGTTGGCGGGTTCCGGAACCACCGTCGAGACGGTCAGGGCAGCTTTGGCCGGAGTCGTTGTCGACTTGTCGTCCGCTCCGCTGCGGGAAGAGAGCGCCGACAGGATCAAGAGAACCGGAACGGCCAGCAGGAGCAGGGCGCGGGGGCGTGGAAAACGATACGTAGTCATTGTGACTTTCTCACAGATAAACCTGAAAACCTCAGTTCGAAACCACGGAGAGCACGGAGCACACGGAGAAAAGGCAACCCCGCGACTTTCCCAATGTCACCCGACGGGTGAAGGGGAAAGAAACCGCAACTTATTGTTTCTACTCCGTGTTCTCTGTGACCTCCGTGGTTAACGGCTTTTTGGGTATAAATGCGCAGGGCGTTCTATGGCTTCAGTTCGGCTGCGTTTTCGGGAGTCCAGTCGCCGCCGGCAGCCCGGTACAGGCCGATCCACGCGGCGACGTTGCTGTATTGCACGAGGCGGTGCTGGCTGCGCGCGGCGATGGCCAGGCGACGGGTTTCCTCGAGATCGAGTTGCGACCCGATGCCGACCTGCCAGCGCTGTTCGGCGGCCCTGAACACAGCATCGAAGTTCTCTGCCGCCCGGCGCGAGGCGTTTTCGCGCTCGTTGGCGGTCCCGAGACGGACCAGTGCTTCCTCCACCTCGCGCACGGCGTTGCGCACGCGGCCCTTGTAAGTGGCAAGAGCTTCATCGTAGCGTGCCCGTGCAGCGTCTGCATCGGCGGCCCGGCGGCCGGCGTCGAAGATGGGTAGATCGAGGGTCGGGCCGAAGGACCAGATGCCGCCGCTGCCGCTCGCGCCATCGACGCTTTGGCGTTGTCGGCCGATCATGCCGAGCAGGGTCAGGCGTGGGTAGCGCGCCGCTTCGGCAACGCCGATCTCGGCGCTGGCCGCCGCGAGATTGCGTTCGGAGACAACGATATCCGGACGCGCACTGACGACCCGGGCCGGGACTTCGCTGATCGCCAGCGTGGCTGGCAGCGGTAACCTGCCGTGGTTAGGGGCCAGCCTGCTCCGAAGTTGCGGCTCGTCCAGACCGGTCAAAGCAACCAGCGCTTTGATGCCGATGTCGCATTCGACGCGCTGGGCCAGCAGGCGCATCGCTCCTTCTGCCGCGCTGGCCTGCGCCAGGGCACCGTCGGCCGGAGCCGCCAGTCCGGCGTTGACCATCGTCATGGTCAGCTTTTCGGTGGCCCGGCGCGAAGCAAGTTCGTTGTCGGCGTCCTCGAGGCGGGCCTGGCAGGACCGTAACCCGGCGTATTCCAGGCCGATCTCGGCGGCCAACGAGATGCGCGCATCGTGCCAGGCGGCCTGGGCGCCTTGCAGTCTGGCCTCGGACGCTTCGCCGCCACGCCGGTTGCCGCCGAAGAGATCAAGTTCCCAGGAAGCGTCGAAGCCGCCACGCGAGATGGTCTGCTCGTAGGCGACAGGATGGCCGCCGCTACGAATCCTGGACGCGCTCAGGCCGATCGCCGGGAACAACGTGCTGCGCGCGGCCGTGACGGCGGCCCGGCTCTGCTTGACACGCGCCAAGGCAAGGTCGAGCGTCGGGCTGTCGCTTTCGGCAACGGCTATCAATTCGGCGACCAGTGGGTCGTCGAACTGCTTCCACCAGTCGACCAGGGCGGCCGGGTTGCCGCCATGCGGCAGTGGAGCCAGCCACTTCGGCGCAGTAGCTGGCTCGGGTGAGTGGTATTCGGGTCCGATGGCGCAGGAAGCCAGAAAAACACATGCTCCCAGACTACCGATGGTCCTGGTTAGCTTCATGAGGCGGGAGAAAACAGCGGGAAAGGGTGTACTGTAATTCGACACGCATAGCGCCCGCAATCATTACGGTATTCGAGAGGTCGATCAATCGTTACCAGCGATCTAAAGCGTCTTTTCGTCGTGGCAGACGCATCCTTCGTCGTGAGCGGCAGCGACCAGTTCATGCAGGATGCCGCAATCTCCGGCCAGATGGCTGGTGCCACAACGGCCTCGCAGAGCGGAGAGTTGCCGTTCTAGCATCTGCATGCTGTGCAAGCGCGCGCGGACGCGGGAGAGTTGCGCGTCGATCAATCGATCGATATCGCTGCAATCACTCTCAGGATGCGCCACGAAATCGAGCAGCCGCCGAATGTCCACGAGGGGGATATCCAGCGCGCGGCAGTGGCGGATGAACGCCAGGGTTTCGACGTGTGCCGGTCCGTAGGCCCGATAGCCGTTGTCCCTGCGTCCCGGCGGTGGCAGCAGACCGATTTTTTCGTAGTAACGGATGGTCTCGACGTCTACCCCGGCCGATTTGCCCAGTTCGCCGATACGCATGGATCGTGTTCCTTTCGTTTATGTGCTTGACCTTGGAGTGGCTACAGGGTGTGGAATGTTCCCAGGATTACTCAAGGAGAACAAGATGCCCGCTTGCCAATGCCACTCCGCCTGCTCGAAGGCTCCCGTCAATCCACGCTTTCGCCGCGCACTGTGGGTCGCGCTGGCGATCAACGCGGCGATGTTTGCCGTCGAAATCACGGGGGGGGTGAAATCCGGGTCGGTTTCGCTGTTTGCCGATGCCGTTGATTTTGCCGGGGATGCGGCTAATTATGGCATTTCCCTAACTGTTCTCTCGCTTGGCCTGATCTGGCGAGCACGGGCAGCACTGGTCAAGGGTCTGACCATGGGCGCCTTCGGCGTGTTCGTTCTCGGACGTGCGGCTTGGGGAGCGATGCAGGGCATCCCGCCGGAGCCACTGGTGATGGGGGGCATCGGCCTGCTGGCCTTGTTGGCCAACGGACTTGTCGCCATATTGCTGTACACATTCCGCGACGGCGACGCGAACATGCGCTCTGTCTGGCTGTGCAGCCGCAACGACGCAATCGGCAACGTGGCGGTCATGGCTGCGGCAGCAGGCGTCTTCGGCACGGGGGCGGGTTGGCCCGACCTCGTGGTGGCGTCGATCATGGCCGGCCTGGCGCTGTCGGCGGGGATCGCAGTAGTGCGCCAGGCCCGGCGGGAGTTGGAGGTAACGGCTGGGGTCGTTCCGCAGGCGTGAACGTGAGGTAGGAGGGGGGAGGGTCTGCGGGTAAAATAGCTCCCCATGAAGATCCTCGCCCTCGAAACCGCGACCGATCCCGGTTCCATTGCCCTGTGGCTGGACGGAAAAGTCGTCTCGCGAAACTGCCCGGACAATCTTTCCAATTCCGCGACGTTGCTGCCTGTCGCCGAGGCGGCCATCAAGGAGGCGGGAATCGGATTCGCTGACCTGGACGGGATCGCCTTCGGCATGGGGCCGGGCTCATTCACTGGATTGCGCGTTTCCTGCGGTGTGGCACAAGGGCTGGCCTTTGCGCGCGACCTGCCGCTCCTGGGGATTGGAACGCTCGACGCCATGGCGTTGGCGAGTGGCGGCGAGCGGGTCATCGTGGCGATGGATGCACGCATGGGCGAAGTCTATTTCGGAGTTTTTGTCGCCGGTGTTCTGCAAGGCAGCATCGGCGTCTACGCGCCGGATAACGTGCCGGTGCCGGATTCCACCGGCTGGCTTGCCTGTGGAAACGGGCTCGCCGCCTATCCGGCGCTGCGCGAGCGCCTCTCTGCCGTGGTAGCGGAATGGCGACCGGAAATCATGCCGCATGCCGAATTTATCGTTCGTCTGGCCGCGCCGCGCATCGAGCGGGGGGAACGGGTCGATCCGGCGGATGCCGCACCGCTCTATGTGCGCGACAAGGTGGCCAAGACCGTGGCCGAGCGCCTGGCTGAAGGAGGCCGCGCCTGATGAGTGCCGTGCTGGAACCGGCCATCGAGTTGCTGCCCATGTCCGAGCGCGATCTGGATGAGGTTCTGCGTATCGAATACCGCGCCTATTCCCATCCGTGGAGCCGAGCCAACTTCGCCGATTCGATCAGTAGCGGCTACAGTTGCTGGGTCTGCCGCATCGGGGGTGAATTGGTCGGATACTACGTGCTCATGATGGCTGTGGATGAGGCGCATCTGCTCAACATCGCGGTTGCCGAGAAGCGCCAGGGACTGGGTTTCGGGGCCCGCCTGTTGCGCCAGGCAATGAACACTGCCAGGGCGGCCGGAGCCTCAACGCTCCTGCTTGAAGTTCGCCCGTCCAACGACAGGGCTCTGGCCCTATACCGGCATTTCGGTTTCCGGCAGATAGGCGTGCGCCGCGGCTACTACCCGGCGATCGGTGGCCGGGAGGATGCTTTGGTCCTGACGCATAAGCTGGAAGAGGCACGGGCATGAGCCTATCGCGCAAAGAACTTCTCGAAGAGATGGGACTCTCGCCGGTGTGGGTGCGGCGCGATGGTCCATCCGTCGCGCGGCGAGCGACGCAAGGCGCCGGCAAGGTAGCCGTGGCCGCCGAGCGTACTCCGCCGGTCCGCGAGGACAATAGGTCAGTTGCCGCCCCGAGCACCGCCGGGGCAGCGGATCGGTGGGTCGGCGTTGAACTCATGGACTGGGAGCAGGTGCACAGGAGCATCACCGAGTGCCGCGCGTGTGGCCTGTGCGCCGAGCGCAAACAGGCCGTTCCCGGCGTGGGTGATCAAGACGCCGGGTGGCTGTTCATCGGGGAAGGGCCGGGAGCCGAGGAAGATGCGCGCGGCGAACCTTTCGTCGGTCAGGCTGGCAGGTTGCTGGATGCCATGCTGGCAGCCATCGGACTCAAGCGCGGCGAGGACGTCTATATCGCCAATGCCGTGAAATGCAGGCCCCCCGGAAATCGCACGCCGGAGGTGGCGGAAATGGCGGCGTGTTTCCCGTTCTTGAAACGGCAGATTGCGCTCATCCAGCCGAAACTGATCGTCCTGCTCGGGCGAGCGGCGGTCAGTTCGGTCCTCGGAGAAGACGGCTCACTGGCCAGCCTCCGCGGAAAAACCCTGGCCTTCAGGGACGGCGATCGCGACATTCCAGTACTGGTGACCTATCATCCGGCGTACCTGCTGCGCAATCTTCCAGACAAGGCCAAGGCGTGGGAAGACCTGTGCCGGGCGAGGGCGCTGATGAGAAAGCTACAAGGGAAATAGCCGGAAATTAGTCCGGATCAGTGCGTAGCGTTGTCGTCGAGATGGATCACGTCGTCGTGTTCGCGCTGGTTGGCTGCGTGCTTGCGCTTGACGAGCAGCATCGATCCGCTGACGAACAGGCCGAACAGGGTGATCACCCAGTAGATCGACAGGTCGGCCTTGACCATCACGTAGTAGAAACCGGTCATGATCAGGATCGAAAGATTCTCGTTAAAGTTCTGCACGGCGATCGAATGCCCGGCGCCCATCAGGATGTGCCCGCGATGCTGCAGCAGGGCGTTCATCGGTACGACGAAATACCCGGAAAGAGCCCCGATGATGATCAGCAGCGGGACGGCCAGCCACATGTGGTGTACGAAGTTCATCACCAGCACGATGAGGCCCATGGCGATACCGAGAGGGATGACCCTGACCGATTTGCGCAGGGTGATGGCCCGGGCTGCCGCGACGGCTCCAACCGCCACGCCAACCGCGACGACTCCCTGCAACATGCTCGATTTCGATAGGTCGAGATGGAGCGAGACTTCGGCCCACTTGATCACGATGAATTGGAGCGTTGCGCCGGCTCCCCAGAACAGGGTAGTGACGGCCAGCGAAATCTGGCCCAGACGGTCACGCCAGAGCAGTACCAGGCAGTGGTTGAATTCGCGGACGAGATACCACGGGTTCTTGTGCAGCACCTTGTGGTCGACCCCGGTGTCCGGCACGTAGAGGTTGAAGATCGAGGCGAGAATGTAGAACGTACCGACGAAGCAAAGGGCCATTTCGCCAACGGTATCGATGCCGGTTTCGATCAGGGGAAAGTTGAAACCCAGCAGATTCTGGGCAATGGCCGGCTGGATCAGCGTGCCTCCGATGACCACGCCGAGAATGATGGCCCCGACGGTCAGGCCCTCGATCCAGCCGTTGGCGACGACCAGCAGGCGGTGAGGAAGGTATTCCGTGAGGATGCCGTACTTGGCCGGCGAGTAGGCGGCGGCGCCCAGGCCGACCACAGCGTAGGCTGCCAGCGGATGGACAGAAAAGAACATCATCGCGCAACCGACAATCTTGATCGCGTTGCTGATGAACATGACTCGCCACTTGGGCATCGAGTCTGCAAAAGCGCCGACGAAGGCGGCGAGGGCAACGTAGGAGACGGTAAAGAAGGTTTTCAGCAGCGGCTCGTAGGCTGCCGGGGCGTGCATTTCACGCAGGGCGGAAATGGCGACGATCAGCAGTGCATTGTCGGCGAGCGCGGAAAAAAATTGCGCTGCCATGATGATATAGAAGCCGAAGGGCATTGAAATCCGGAACCGCCTTTTATCAAGTGACGGCTTTATACCATGAAACCCAAGAGGGAATGTGTCGACGATTTCACACTCGACAAGGACAGAACAAGAGGGTTTAGGGCAGAATATGAGGCTGTCCTTTGCCGAAAACCGTGTGTTTCTTTTCCGGAATCCTCTGCGCAATGTCCCGCCCCATTCAAGCTTCCATCGACCTATCGGCGATCCGTCACAACTACCTGGTTGCCAGGAGGCACGCAGCGATTCCGGGGGGGCAGGTCAAGGCCTGGGCGGTCGTCAAGGCCGACGCCTATGGTCACGGCCTGATGCGCGTGGCGAATGCGCTGAGGGAAGTTGCCGACGGGTTTGCACTGCTCGAGATTGAAGCCGCCGTTGCGTTACGTGACGCCGGGTTCCGCCAACCAATCCTGCTGCTGGAAGGATTTTTCGATCCGGAGGAGTTGCCGGTGTGCGCCGAATACGGATTGACCATCGCGATTCATAGGCTCGAACAACTGCGCGTGATTCGCGAAGCGGCCTTGCCGGTTCGTCTCCCGATTTACCTCAAGCTCAATACCGGAATGAACCGTCTCGGCTTCACTCCCGAGGACATCCACGATCTCAAACGCGAACTCGCGGAGTCTTCCGCCGTATCCTCGGTGACGTTGATGACACACTTTGCCGAGTCCGATGGCGCGCGCGGCGTCGAGTGGCAACTGGAAAGATTTCACCGCATGACCGAAGGCTGGAATCTGCCGGTTTCCATGGCCAATTCCGCGGCCATCCTGCATCACCCGCAAACGCAGCGCGGCTGGGTACGTCCGGGGATCATGATCTACGGCGGCAGCCCGTTTGCCGATGTCGATGCCTGCAGTCTCGATCTGAAACCGGCGATGACCCTGAGCAGCCGGATCATCGCCGTGCAGGAAATCCAGCCCGGCGAGCGTGTGGGGTACGGGGGGGCGTTCGAGGCGACTCGTCCGACGCGCGTCGGCATCGTGGCCTGCGGTTACGCCGATGGTTATCCCCGTCACGCTCCGAGCGGAAGCCCGATCCTGGTCAACGGCAAACGGACGGTGACGCTCGGCCGGGTGTCGATGGATATGCTGGCCTGCGATCTGACCGATCTTCCCGAGGCTGGCGTCGACAGCCCGGTGGTGCTGTGGGGAGCAGGCTTGCCGGCCGACGACGTGGCGGCGGCTGCGGGAACCATCAGCTACGAGTTGTTTTGTGCACTGGCGCGGCGCGTGCCGGTGGTCGAGATCGGGAACTGACGATGGCCAAAGCGAAAACGGTTTACTCCTGTCCCGAATGCGGCGCCACGTCGTCGAAGTGGCAGGGGCAGTGCCCGGGCTGCGGCGTGTGGAACACGCTGGTCGAGACCGTTGCGGAAGCATCGACGCCGTCGTCCCGGCGTTTTGCAGCGCTGGCCGGCACCTCATCCGTGCAGACCCTGT
>Ga0316613_10001536_pt1 | contig 15668 bp, 18 predicted proteins | sample OWC_soil_day10_C_2_FD_207647 | JGI IMG/M metagenome (GOLD analysis project Ga0316613, IMG submission 207647) | Wetland soil microbial communities from Old Woman Creek delta, Ohio, United States - OWC_soil_day10_CT_b | ecosystem: Environmental > Terrestrial > Soil > Wetlands | place: USA: Ohio...
ACTACTTTATCAGCTGCTGCGACGATCTTAGGCTCGCTGGTAACTACAACCTCTGCCCCTAACTTAACAAAAGCCTTTTCCACACTATATAAATTACCCATGCCATAATCAATAATAGCAATCATAGTCACCCCTCCTATAGCATCCCTTTACTCGACATCACTCCAACAATTCTCTCATCGATAGATGCAGCTTCATCAAGAGCCCTGCCCAACGCCTTAAATATCGCTTCTACAATATGGTGAGAATTTTTACCTGATAATAGGCGCACATGTAAAGTTAATCCCGCATGTACAGATAAAGCCCGTAAAAATTCTTCTGTCAGTTCACTGTCAAAATCACCGATTCTTTCCGACGGTATCGCTACATCAAAAACGAGGAAGGGACGACCGCTAATATCTAAGGACACCATTGCTAAGGCTTCGTCCATAGGTACAAAAGCAGTACCATATCGTTTAATACCACTTTTATCACCTAAAGCTTCTGCCAGAGCCTGACCTAAGACAATACCTGTATCTTCTACAGTATGATGTCCATCTACCTGCAAATCTCCTTGCGCAATGAGCTGCAAATCCATAAAGCCATGTTTGGTTAGCAGCAGTAACATATGGTCAAAAAAACCAATCCCTGTTGCGATTTCACTTTTACCAGTTCCATCAATATTTAATGTGGTTGAGATATTTGTTTCAGCGGTTTGCCGCTTCATTGTCGCAGTACGCATCATTTGGAACCTTCTTTCCTATTATTTATAAATAGCTTATATTACTCATTCATAAACGTTTTAATAGCCTTGTATACATTATCATTCTCTAAGGGCGTTCCAACTGTAATTCTAATGCAATTGGTAAGAAGAGGTGCTGTACTAAAATCTCTAATACCAATATTTTTCTCAGATAAGTAAGCACTCAGCTTTTGTGCTTTCTCTGTTTTTATTAAAATAAAATTAGTCTCTGAAGGATAGACTGTAATACCTGCTATTGCAGACAGCGAATCAGCTAAACGCTTGCGCTCTCCAATAATCTGCCCAATGATTGGCATAAACTCATCTCGCATTTGATATACCACTTGCGCAGTAATCAAAGACAAGGTATTGATGTGGTAAGGCATCATAACTTTATTTACCATAGATACAATTTCAGTATTAGACAACATATATCCTACACGAATTGCTGCTAAGCCATAGGCTTTGGATAATGTTCTTGCTACAATTAAGTGGTCATACTTTTTCATAAGACTGACAGCGGATTGACCATAGAATTCATAATAGGCTTCATCAACGACGACGGGACATTGTACTTTTCTTAGAATATAATCGATATCTTCTTGTGGAATAATTGTACCTGTAGGGTTATTGGGATTGCATAGAATAATCAACTTAGCCTTGGACTGCTCTGCCGCTTCCACAACTTTTTCTGGTGATAGGGAAAAATCTTCATTTAATGTTACTGGAACCGCTTGGCTGTCCGTTAATTGAGCATAAATACCATACATGGAAAATGAGGGCGTCGGAAAAATAATGCTCCTTCCTGGTCCACCAAAAGTTTGACATAGGGCCAACAAGATCTCACTTGATCCATTACCAATTACGATATTTTGAATCGTGGTCGCAAAAGCTTCTGCAATCAATGCTCGTAAATCTAACATTCCGATATCAGGGTAACGGTTAAATGCCATGTATTCGATCTGATTCATGACTCTTTCATGCACTAAAGGGGGCAAATTATTAGGACTTTCATTGGCATCAAGCTTGCTATCCCATTCCTTTTCTTCTACTGAGTAGGATTTTATATTTTCTAATCCTGGTCGATAATCAAACATCATTCTTTTCCCTCACTCTGATCGCATTGGCATGAGCCTGTAGTCCTTCTGCCTCTGCTAATGTAATTACTTGATTCGCTACTGCCTGCAGCGCTTTTTGGCTATATGCAATAATACTGGTTCTTTTCATAAAGGTTTCTACATTTAACACGGAATAAAAACGAGCTGTTCCCCCAGTTGGCAATACATGATTGGGTCCTGCTAAGTAATCCCCTAATGGTTCTGGCGAATAAGGTCCCAAAAATACAGCGCCTGCATTTTTTACATAAGGCAGCAAGGCAAAAGGCTGCTCTGTTATGATCTCTAAATGTTCCGGTGCTGATATATTGGCCAATTCGATCGCCTGCATACTGTTTTTCGTTATAATCATCAATCCATTTTTCTTCAGCGATGCTTCAGCAATTTCCCTGCGAGGCAGCTTAGCCAACTGGCGCTCAAGTTCTATTTCCACTTTACTCACAAGGCTACTGCTATCCGTAATTAAAATGCTGGATGCTAATACATCATGCTCAGCCTGACTTAGCATATCAGCAGCAATATACGAAGGGTCTGCGGTTTCATCCGCAACAATTAAAATCTCACTTGGTCCCGCTAACATATCAATATCACAATGTCCATACACCGCCTTTTTAGCTAAAGTGACAAAGATATTACCAGGTCCTGTGATTTTATCAACCTTAGGAATCAGCTTGGTACCAAAGGCTAGGGCAGCAATAGCCTGCGCTCCTCCTGCTTTAAACACTCTGGTCACACCCGATTCCCGGGCTGCCGCTAAAATACTGGGATTAACGCTGCCATCCTTACTAGGCGGCACCACCATAATAATTTCTTTTACACCAGCAACAGCGGCAGGAACTGCGTTCATAATAACAGAGGATGGATAAATAGCAGTACCCCCAGGCACGTACATTCCCACTCTTTCTAAAGGGATACAACTTTGTCCCAGCATCGCTCCATGCTCTCGATAGGTAAGCCAGGTTTTAGGCAGCTGCTCTGCATGGAAAGATTTAACATTGCCAATGGCCTGTCGTATAGCAGCCAATATCTGCTCATCGACCTTTGCCAAAGCCTCTTGAAATTCCGATTCGGTAACTTCTAATGTATCTTCACTTAAATTTACACCATCAATTACCTGGGTATATTGAAGTACTGCTTCATCCCCTTGCAGGCGTACATCATGAATAATTTTATCCACTACCTGAGAAGCTGTTAAGTCACTGCCGAATACCTTCTTAATATGACTCTTCGCGCCTTCTCCTAATATCACCTGATCAAAAGGCGGCTTTATTAATAGTTCGCTTAATTCCTCTAGCGTGCTATCTTCTGCATATACAATTTTCATGGGGTCACCACACCTTCCAGCAGGGTTCTTAACTCTTCAGTAATTCTATTAATACGATCAAACTTCAGTTTAAAACTTACCCGATTAGCAATAAAGCGAGCCGTAACGGGCTGAATGGTCGCGACTTCCAATAAATTATTCGCCTTTAATGTACGTCCTGTCTCTACCAAATCTACAATAATTTCTGCTAAACCGACCATAGGTGCCAATTCGATAGAACCATTTAATTTAATAAATTCCATCTGAATGCCCATACTATGAAAAAAGCTTTCTGCTATACGAGGATATTTAGTAGCTACTCGCATATGCGCGTAATCACTTAATTTTTCTCGTTTTAAAGCTTCTGGCACCGCCACCATCATTCGGCACAAACCAAATCTCAAATCTAATAATTCATAAAGCTCTTTCTCTTCTTCTAATAATACATCCTTGCCGATAATTCCAATATCGGCTGCACCATATTCAATATACGTTGGCAAATCTGCTGTTTTCGTGATGATAAAATGCAATTTTTCCTTTTCATTGGTGATTACTAATTTACGTGAGTTTTCACTCAGGTCTTCTGCTGTACATCCTACTTTTGCTAACATTTCTGCCGAAGGTGCAAATAGTTTCCCCTTTGGCAAAGCGATCGTAAGATAATCCATGTCACTTGATGTCATGAAGATCCTCCTAAATTACTTTAGTTGTTTAAAGCATTAACATAGTGCTATATTATCATTTGTTAAAATATTCGTCAATATAAATGTAGGATTTTTAGATGCATATGTAGAATCATCTTTCATAAGAATGCTAAAACTTTTATTTTGAACCAGTAAATTATAGACCCTATGATTCAGTTTTAAAATATACATAAAGGGGTGTCATATTATGCCCAACTTAAATATTCTTGTAATCAACAACTTAGCAGACCGTCATATGAAAATAATTCAAAGTAGTGCTCCTAACAGCAATATCATAACATGTGATTATGAAAAAGCTGCAGAGCACATTCGAGACATTGATATTTTAGTTCCTTGGGGGTCCATGGATGTTCGTCCCCTCTATCTTGCTGCCCCTAAATTAACATGGATACATAGCCTAAGCGCAGGAGTTGAAGGTTTGATCTTTCCTGAAATTCAAAATGCCAACACGATAATAACCAATTCAAGAGGTATTCATGGCATTCCAGTTTCAGAACATGTTTTTGCTATGATGCTCGTTTTTACGAGAGGATTGGATGTATTTATTCGGCAACAAGCAAAGCACCAATGGAAACGGACAATCGTTGATGAAATTCATGACAAAACCATCGGTATCGTAGGCCTTGGCAGTATCGGACGAGAAATTGCTAAAAAGGCCAAAGGTCTGGGAATGAAAGTTGTCGCCAGCAAACAAACCATGACAAAAGAGTTATTTGTTGATGAGCTCTATCCTCCTGAAAAACTCCATGAACTACTTTCATTTTCCGATTTTGTAGTCACAGCTCTGCCTTTATTAAAAGAAACGAAGCATTTATTTACGATAAATGAGTTTTCCGTTATGAAACCATCTGCTTATTTCATCAACATTGCCCGAGGCGGTATCATTAAACAAGAAGATATGATAACCGCTTTAGAGCAAGGCTTGATAAAAGGTGCATGTCTAGACGTGTTTGATGAAGAGCCTCTTTCTGATTCTTCCCCTCTATGGGATATGCAAAATGTAATCATTACCCCCCATGTAGCAGCCCTATCACCAAGCTACCTGGACAGAGCTGTCAAGCTCTTCGCCGATAACCTGTCCAGATTTCAGCAAAACAAAGAAATGTTAAATATCATTGATAAGGTAAAGGGTTATTAACTTTTTTCAATGCATACTGTCAGACTCCCTAAGCAGCGTTAACTCCAGTGGATCATTTTCTGCTGGAGTTTTATGATGTTTAGCGATTATTTCAATCATCTCAGGATTCTCACCAATTTCCCTCAACATACCAGCACTAATAGCAGCATGATGAAAATAAATATAAAAAGCATGGCGAAGATTTGCGACCTTACTTCCTCGCCCCTGCTTTCCCCATTTTCTTAATTGATTGGGAAAAAAATACTCCCCTATAACAGTTATGATTTTATCAACTGTACTAACATCGCCTTTCACTTTTCCCACATCATGAAGCAAGGCACATTTCACCAATAGTTTACTATTTACATTTGAATGATTCTCTGCCAAATGCAGCGCTGTATATGCCACATTCAGAACGTGCCGCTGATCTGGCACATTCATCGCCCAAAACAAATTTTGCGCTTTTGAGCTTAAATGCTGTTCAATAAATTCTCTATCTTTTGGTGTAATCGAAGCGGTAAGTGCAGCAAACACCTGTTTTATTCTATATAACATCTATTGATCCACCCATTATTCTACATACACCAGCTTTGCATACCCTTTACTTTTCTGACTCTCTTTTGCTTGTGCACAAGATTCTGGAATAACGGCTAATTCTACGCTGCAACCTGAATCACGCAAAGTATCAGCCTGTTTTATTGCTTTCACCAGGTTTTCTTTATTCCATCCAATATAAATACCTTTACAATCTTGAGTACCGTCAATCCCCTGACGCTCTAATGCTAATAGTACTCGTTCAATACCTAAGGCAAAGCCAGTAGCCCCACAATTCATCCCAAATGAATTTAACATAGTATCGTATCGTCCACCACCACAGATCGGAAACCCAAGTCCTGGCGTATAACCTTCAAATACCATTCCTGTATAGTATTCAAAATCACGAATGATTCCTAAATCAAAGTCAACATATTGGGAAACACCATAGTTTTCTAATAGGTGATAAATATTGGCTAAGTTATCTAAGGCTCTACGACTTTTATCATTTGTTACCATACTATAGGCCTGTTTGAGCATATCTTCTCTACCATGAAGTAATGGAATATGTTTCAGTAAAATTTGATCACTTTGGCTAAGACCACTCTTAACAAGTATTTCACCTAATCCCACTAAATCCCGCGTTACCATCGCATGTTTAATCTGCTGCCTTTGCACGAGAGAAAGTTCACTCTGCTCCATAATTCCATTAATAAAATCAACTTGCCCTAAACCAATTTGAAATTTCTGCAAACCAGATTTCAACATCGATTCCACTGCTAATGCAATGACCTCGGCATCAGCTGCCGGCTCTGATGCACCCATAATTTCCACTCCAGCCTGATAAAATTCACATTGCCTGCCTGCTTGAGCTTGTTCATAGCGAAAGACATTCGTTATATAAAACAGTTTCATTGGGCTTGGACTACCTTTAAATCGGGTAGCCGCCACACGGGCCATAGGAGTTGTCATATCTGGGCGAAGTGCCAATATACGATTATTTTTATCAAAGAATTTAAACATATGCTGATCTAAGTCGTTCCCTACTCCAACAGTCATCGTTTCCAAATATTCAATTGTGGGAGTAACAACTTCATCATATCCCCAATTTGCAAATAACTGAGCCAAAGCCCCTTCCACAGCACGTTTCTGACTAGCCTCTCTCGGTAAGAAATCTCTTGTTCCATATGGAACCTGAGGAACAAATTCATGTTGCTTCATAAATAGAAACACCCCTATCCCAGTAATTTAATGTTCTCTTAGAAATACTTTGTATGCTGTTTACTTATGATCTTTTTGACCTTCGAGTCTTTCTAACATAAACTTATACCCGTCAGCACCATAATGTAAACAACGCTTTACCCGACTAATTGTTGCAGTACTAGCTCCTGTTTTGTCTACAATGTCATCATACGTATGACCAGCTCTTAACATACGAGCTACTTCCATGCGTTGGGCGAGAGATTTTAATTCACTTACGGTACAAATATCTTCAAAAAATTGATAACATTCTTCTTGATTTTCTAACAATAAAATAGAACGAAATAACTGATCCGTTAAGTCATCTTTCAATTTGGGATTTGTAGGCATTTTTCTTTCCCCCATTCTATTAAATCCTTTATTACTTTTAAGCTTTACTTAGTGAAATTATAACATTATGATTTCCCATTTGCAAAGTCATTTTTTTCTTGACACTATTTTATAGAACTGCTAATATATTTAATAGCAAGTTAATATCTTTCATCAAGAGCAGTTGAGGGAATGGCCCAATGAAGCTGCGGCAACCATTCACTTGTGAAACGGTGCCAAATCCACAGGATTGATTCCTGATAGATGAAGCGCAATTCAGTTTGATAACACGCTTCATTTGTGGAGCGGTTTTTTTGTTATTTCAGAAATAATAGGAAGGGAGCTATTCCATTGATTAAACTGCAAGATATAGAAAAGGTCTATCAAAGCGACAACGGCACAATTCATGCCTTACGAGGCGTTAACTTATCAGTGAAACAAGGAGAAATTTTCGGCATTATTGGAACCAGCGGTGCGGGAAAAAGCACGTTAGTCCGCTGCATCAATATGCTAGAAAGCCCTACTAAAGGTATTGTTACAGTGGATGGTCAAGAATTAACTTCATTAAACGAACAAGAACTCCGAGAACAGCGTAAAAAGATTGGCATGATCTTTCAACATTTCAATCTATTATCTTCACGTACTGTATACCAAAACATAGCCTTCCCCTTGGAATTGGCGAAACGCAGTAAAGAAGAAATCAATAAAGAGGTATTGCATCTATTAGAATTGGTAGGGTTAAGTGATAAAAAAGATCAATATCCAGCACAATTAAGTGGCGGACAAAAACAACGAGTGGGCATTGCAAGAGCTTTGGCTAACCATCCTAAAGTATTATTATGTGATGAAGCGACTTCAGCTCTCGACCCTCAAACCACAAAATCGATTTTAGAGCTCTTAAAGGATATCAATCGTAAGTTCCAACTTACCATCGTCCTTATTACCCATGAAATGCAGGTTATTAAAGAAATTTGTAACCAAGTTGCTGTAATTGAGGGCGGTAAGATCATTGAACAAGGTAAGGTCATTGATATTTTTACTCAGCCGCAATCCAATACCACAAAGGAATTTATTAGCTCTATTATTAATCATAACCTGCCTGACTTTTTCAAAGAGATTACTCTGGCATCGGAACCATCTGCTGATAGTAATTTAATATTGCGCTTGTCTTTTATTGGACATTCTACAGAAGAGCCGGTTATATCCAGCATGATTCGCCGCTTTGCTATTGATGCTAGTATTTTGTACGGAAATATTGATCATATTCAAACAATACCTTTCGGTACATTAATTGTAGAATTATCGGGCGAGCAAGCCTCTTTACAGCAAGCCCTTAGTTATTTAAAAACACGTGAATTAGGAATTGAGGTGATTGGTTATGTCGCAAGAAATGCTCGTGCTGTTGGCTAAGTCCTTATGGGAAACCACGTATATGGTTGCTGTTTCTAGTTTTATTTCTGCGCTATTAGGCATACCCCTAGGCATTATACTAGTTACTACTAACAAGGGACATATTTTAGAGAATACGCCTCTCAATCGAATCTTAGGTGCTATTGTAAACGCAACCCGCTCTACACCATTCATTATTCTAATGGTGGCAATTATACCGGTAACCAGGTTACTGGTAGGTACATCCATTGGAACGAATGCCGCCATTGTACCATTAAGTATTGCTGCCATTCCTTTTGTGGCTCGTATCGTAGAATCAGCCCTTAAAGAAGTGGACTACGGTGTAATCGAAGCTGCCCAGGCTATGGGAGCATCCCCAAGAGAAATCATTACAAAGGTTCTCATTCCTGAGTCCTTACCTGCGATTGTTTTAGGACTCACCCTCACTATTATTAGTCTGATTGGCTACTCAGCAATGGCAGGAGCAATTGGCGGCGGTGGTTTAGGTGATTTAGCAATTCGTTATGGTTACCAGCGCTTTCGTGCCGATATCATGTTAATTACGGTGGTTATTTTAATTGCTCAAGTACAAATTGTTCAATCCACTGGTGACTATATATCGAACCGTCTCAACAAGAAATAGAAGCAGCCTAATTTACTGATTTGGGCTTTCTATAAAAAACACCAAATAAACTTAGGAGGGTTATTATTATGAAAAAGCTATTGCTTGTTCTTATTGGAATTCTTAGTCTAGGACTATTAGTAAGCGGCTGCGGTCAAAAAGAAGCTCCTGCTGCTCCTGCTGCTAAAACTACTGTATTAAAAGTTGGTGCTACTCCTGTTCCTCATGCGGAAATTTTAAATGTAGTAAAACCAATCTTAGCTAAAGAGGGAATCGACTTACAAATTGTTGAGTTTACGGATTATGTAAAACCAAATATTGCAGTAGCCGAAAAGGAATTAGATGCAAACTTCTTCCAGCATATTCCTTACTTAAATAAATTCTCAACAGAACGTAATTTGGCATTAACCTATACTGCTGCCGTTCACATTGAGCCAATGGGAATTTATTCAAAGAAAATTAAAAATTTGAATGAATTGGCAACTGGTGCTAAAGTAGCTATCCCTAATGATCCTACAAATGGCGGTCGTGCTCTAGCTATCTTAGAAAAAGCAGGACTTATTAAATTAAAAGACGGCGTAGGCGTTAGCGCTACTGTAAGTGATATTGTAACAAATTCTAAAGACATTCAAATTAGTGAATTAGAGGCTCCTCAACTTCCTCGTGTACTTGAAGATGTGACCATTGCTGTCATCAATACCAACTATGCACTGGAAGCTAAATTGGTACCAACTAAGGATGCTCTATTCCTCGAACCAAAAGATTCTCCTTATGCTAATATCTTGACCGTACGTAAAGGTGACGAAAATCGCCCTGAAATTCAGAAATTAACAAAAGCTCTAACATCTGACGAAGTTAAAAAATTCATTAACGAAAAATATCAAGGTGCTGTAATACCAGCATTCTAATCATTCTGGAGGGAACCATTATGGGGAAGCGGCTGCAAATCGTCACTACTTTTTTTATACTGGCAAGTATCGCGGCATTGCTGTCATGGCATAGTTCATTACATATGAGTCGTGTATATAGACCAATAAAAGTAGGGGTTTCGGTCGGTCCCCATTTTGCAATTATGAACCTAGTTAAAACGATCGTCGCAAAAGATGGTATTGATCTGCAAATTGTTGTATTTTCTGATTATAGCAAGCTCAATGAGTCTTTACACCGCGGAGAAATAAGTCTTAATAGCTTTCAGCATCAGCCTTATCTTGATAAAGTACTGGATGATCACAACTATGAGATTGCTCCGATTGCTAAAACAGTTCTATTCCCAATGGGGATCTATACTAAGAAAATAAGGGATCTTAGCGCGTTGCCAGCAGGCAGTAAAGTTGCCATTCCACAGGATTTATGGAATGGCAGCCGAGCTTTGCTGTTATTGGAGAAAACAGGTCTAATTGTTTGCAGAAAAACAATGGATTCCCTGAGAACCCTTGATGATATTATGTATAATCCTAAAAATCTTAATTTTATACAGATGGATGCCACACAGATCACTTCGGCTATCGATAAGGTAGATATTACCCTTATCAATGCCAATTATGCTGCAGAAATTGGCTTGATGCCAACCAGAGATGCACTAGTATTGGAAGATATACATTCGCCTTATGTGAACCTTTTAGTCGCTGGCACTAACGATGTCAATCATAAAGATCTGGAAAAAATCATTACAGCCTATCAATCACAGGAAGTTAAAATCTTTTTGAATGAACATTTTCAAGGTACCGTAGTCGCTGCTTGGTAAAAAATATCCCCTCCATAACTATGGAGGGGATATTTTTTCATCTCCGATCCGCAGGAGCTGCATTTGCCTTATTTGTGGAATTGAGGTTTCCCCTCTTTGAAATGTACGACATTCAAATTAGAACGTTCCGCAATCTCTAACCCCACCTGTAGCTCTCTGCCAACATCTTTGACATGATGAGCATCGGACCCAATTGTTACAATACGTCCTCCCAGTTCATAAAAGCGCTTATAGATCGGCATTATCGTCTCTACTGCCGCTTTATTCCCCAAACGTCTAGTATTAATCTCCAGGGCCTTTTCTTTCTGGGCTAAAACCGTTAAAATCTCATCAATACAATCGCTAAATTCGTCATAATAGATTTCTGGATCTGCAAAACGTGCATATCTGGCAATATAATCAATATGCCCTAAACTATGGATACCATCATAACAGGTCACACATTGTTTTATAGCATTAAAATAGTGTTCATACGCTTCTTGTTTACTTCTTCCTTGATAAAAATCTGCAGTATATAAATCAATATTATCAATTACATGTACCGATCCAATGACATAGTCAAAAGGATACCTCTCTACCAATCGACAATTTTCTTCTAAACAATCCGAACGCATACCAATTTCTATGCCTAGCAGAACTTTTTCATTACGATACGCAGCATACTGGGAAAAATATTTTTCTACATCAAAAATAAAAGCCATCGGTTCAGGATATGCAATATCCATATGTTCCGTAATAATAATTCCTATATTTAATTCCTCTGCCCTTGCTACAGCATCAGTCATTTTCATTTTTGAATCTGTAGAAAAACAGGTGTGCATATGACTATCAAATAACATTTTTTACCTCCCAAATTTCAGATCAATTTCATCTCATTCATCTTACTTTACACAAGAATGAGAAAAATCCTGCCTGCGATTTAATTTACTAAATATCTAATATTTATTTCAAAAAGAAGTCCACATTGTATTCTATTGTATTTTTATATACTATTAAAATATTTCTTGCATATACATTAAAAACGATTGAATAATGTTTTTCTTTGTATTATACTTAAGACAAGCTCAATAAATACGATGCCATTAAGGAGATTGTATGATATTAGCATGGGGGTGATTCCATTGAACAGTGAAGAATTATTGCCAAAGTTACATTTTAGGGAGATGATTCCAATGTACAAGGTCGTGGAATCCATAATTTCATATGTGTAACATCAACTAATGTGCTTCTCACATTGAATTAATAATTGTACGGATAATAATACTACAGCAGGAGGTTTTCGCTATGGCCAGAGAAACGATCAACGATCTCTTTTCTGCCTTCTGTATTTGGGTAGTTATTCCTTTATTAGCTGTTAGCTTATTATTCCTTTTAATCCGAAGCGAAAACCCGCTGCTGTTGGTTACTTTTCCTTTATTAGCAGTCGTGTTTTTCATAACCAAACAAATTAATTAAAATACTGTAGTAAAAGACAAATAAAAATAAGGACTTAACCTGTGTAGTTAAGCCCTTATTTTTATTTGCTTTTTTGACTGCAGAGTCACTTATTTGCAAATTTTTTACCGCTCAACAGCACCATATAGAAAAAGATCGGCAATTGTATGTGCAGTTTTACCAATATTTTCACCTACGAAGTCACGAAATACAAATGTAACTATAACACTAAACAAGCCATGAGCAGCCTGCGTAGCATCGCAGCTTTCGCGGATTAAACCTTTGCTCTGAGCCTCTAATAATACCTTTTCAATCATACCAATGGTTTCACAAAAACAGACCTGGTATTTATCCAACTGTTCTTGAGTAAAATTTGATGATCCGGCGGCACCAAATCCACGCACTTCATGCATCATAACACGCCATAAGTTAGCATGCTTTGCATAAAATTCCAGAAATGCTTTAATTATTGTTTCTACCTTTTCTAAAGGAGGCTCAGAAGAATTAACAATACCTTCAATAATGACTTGAAAAGGCATACTGCATTCCTTAATCAGCGTGTAAAAAAGCTGTTCTTTATTGACAAAATAATTGTATACTGTACCTTTACCAGTATCGGCTAGAGCAATAATTTCATCTACTGTAGCTCGATGATAACCTTTGCTGGAAAATACAGCATAAGCTGCCTCAAGTATCTGCTGTCGTTTATTTTGTGAATCATGGAAACCAATATTTTCACGAATATGCTTCATTTCTGCCTCCAAAGTACGAATTTCATAAACACTCTTTTATAATTCTTATTGCATTCTTATAACAAATTTTTTCGATATCGCCTGTGGTAAACCCATTGCAAACAAGTGCATTTATCAATTTATCAATATTACCAAGATGAGAGATTTCCAACTGGTATTCAATACCGTCGAAATCTGTTCCTAAAGCCACCACATCAATACCGCCGATCTTCACAACATGTTTAATATGGCGTACCATATCATCCACTCTGCTCCAATTTGATCCAGCCAAAAAATTTCCTGAAAAATTGATCCCCATGATTCCATCTTTTTGCGCCAGCAGAGTAATCATATCATCAGTTAGATTACGCCGATGTCCTCTGATTGCACGCGCATTAGAATGGGAAGCAACAAAAGGCTTGTTTGACAAAGCAGCAACATCATAAAATCCTTGATCAGAAAGATGAGAAACATCAATAATCATACCTAACTGATTCATTTGGGCAACTACTTCTTTACCAAAATCCGTTAAGCCCTGCACCCCATACCGTTCTTCAACATTGGGATAACCAATCTCATTAGGATAATTCCAAGTCAATGTCAGTAGCCGCACACCCAACCGATAAAAATTCTGCAGATTCTCCAAGCGCCCTTGTAAAGCTCCCCCTTCTTCAATCGTAAGAAAGGCAGATATTTTTCCAGCTTGCTGATTAAAAAGCAGATCCTGATAATTCTGTGCTAGGGCAATATATGGCTGCTGAATCTTCATCTCTCGATGAAAAACATCAACCATACTTAAACAATATTGTAATGGATTTTCTTGCTTTGCTAAATCAATATACAATGCAAAAAATTGTGCCAAAGCATTACCAGCTTGTAATTTTTCTATATCTACACTTAGATTATTATGATATAAATTCAAATGCGGTTGATCCATTAAGTGCAGTATTGTATCACAATGTAAATCAATAATTTTCATATTACATTCACCGTCCTACATATACTGAATGATGGTCAAAGCACAAACTTAAACAAAGCTCTGCAGTACACAAGGCAGAGCTACTTTTAATTCAATTCATTATACCATTCCAAATGGTACCTGACAATGACGAGGAATTATATTTATGTATATTCGCTGAAAATTCTCTCATTTCACGTTTCCTTCTCTTGGAATTCTAATTTCCGCGCAACACAAAATGCCACAATTCATAACAAAGTATCCCAACAAGCGTATAAGGAAATTGGGATACTTGAAATAAACTGTGGCATTCGTTCTCTTTTATCCGATGACCAAGTCGCTCTAAGACTCCCATCTTCTCCAAGCGGGACTTAAGAGCAACTAGGTCCCTGTATAAGTGCGACTAAAGATTCAGGTGGAGTTAAAACTCCATCTGAATCAAGTCTTCTTTATAAATAAGCTGCGAGCTAAATGTCTATATCAAAGCTATATCTTAAGACTCTTGTTGAAAAAGTGCTGTAGATAAATAGCGCTCTCCTGAATCGGGCAATAAGACAACAATATTTTTCCCTTTATTCTCAGGACGTGCTGCGATCTGAACAGCTGCATAAACTGCTGCACCGCTTGAAATCCCCACCAGCAAGCCTTCTGTTTTAGCAAGCTCCCTGGAAGTCGCAAAAGCATCTTCATTATGAACGCCAAAAATTTCATCTACAACATCCAGATTAATTACAGCAGGAACAAATCCAGCACCAATGCCTTGAATTTTATGAGGACCTGGTTTGCCGCCTGATAAAACAGGTGAATCAAAAGGTTCAACAGCAACAATCTTAACACTTGGTTTCTTTTTCTTTAGTACTTCAGCCACACCTGTGACCGTACCGCCAGTACCTACACCAGAAATAAAGATATCGACTTCTCCATCCGTATCTCTCCAGATTTCTTCGGCAGTAGTCTGTCTATGTATTTCCGGATTGGATGGATTCTTAAATTGTTGTAGGATAATGGAGTTGCTATTTTCTGCAGCCAGTTGCTCTGCCTTACCGATAGCTCCTTTCATCCCTTCTGCCCCTGGAGTTAATACCAGTTCAGCACCCAAAGCTTTTAATAGATTCCGTCTTTCGATACTCATTGTATCTGGCATACACAATACTAATTTATAGCCTCGTGCTGCAGCCACAAAGGCTAAAGCAATACCAGTGTTACCGCTGGTAGGTTCAATTATTATTGTATCTTTATTAATTAGTCCTTGCTTTTCTGCATCCGCAATCATAGCATAACCAATACGATCTTTTACACTGCTGAGCGGATTGAAATACTCTAATTTAGCAATTACTTTTGCAGCTAAGCCTTTTTCACCATTATATTTAGTAAGTTCCAGCAGCGGCGTATTGCCAATAAGATCAGTCAACTGTTTTGCAATTTTAGCCATGTTACACGACCCCCATTTTTTTATTTTTTTGACAGAAAAGAAAAAGGCTAAGGAAGTCCTACAAAAGAACGATTCCTTAGCCTTCAGTTTTCTGATCGGCTAACTAATAATATTATAAGTATATTTAATCATAAATACTCCACTTTGTCAACTTAATATTTAATTTTTATGTGTTTAACTTGTGATAATGTCACTATGTAGACTATCGTGAGATAATGTCACCATGAACAATGAGGTGCGTTATTTAATGTCTGAAAAACAACTGAATCGATTCTCCGTCATTTCAAAGACAATT
>Ga0316613_10001537_pt1 | contig 15665 bp, 13 predicted proteins | sample OWC_soil_day10_C_2_FD_207647 | JGI IMG/M metagenome (GOLD analysis project Ga0316613, IMG submission 207647) | Wetland soil microbial communities from Old Woman Creek delta, Ohio, United States - OWC_soil_day10_CT_b | ecosystem: Environmental > Terrestrial > Soil > Wetlands | place: USA: Ohio...
TGCCGAGAACGGACCGGGCCACGCGCATCATCCAACGGCCGTAGACGAGAAAGCCGTCGTGGATTCCGAGCAGGGCGCAGACAAGAATAACGGGGATCGCGAGGATCGTCAGGACCGTCAGGACGATGCCGGCGACGACGTTGCGCATGGATCAAGCTCTTGGGGGCGAGGCCACTCCCGTCGGGATCCCTGCCGCGGATCAGCGGTGGGCGAGCTTCTCCGCGGCCTCCGCCTCGGCCTTGGTCTTATGAACGGTGCCGGCTGGATGGTTCGGGGGGGAATAAACCGTGTAGAGCTTCAGCCGCGTCGTCTTCGAGGTGTTGATGACGTTGTGATACGTACCGGCGGGTACAATCGCGGCCTCGTTCTTGCCGACGAGGTGCTCTTCCTTGCCGTTCAGGACGAATTTCGCTTCGCCCTGTTCGATGCGGAAGAACTGGTCGACCTCGGGGTGGATCTCGTTGCCGATCTCCTCGCCCGGCTGCAGGCACATCACCACGAGCTGGGCGTGCTTGCCGGTGAAGAGGACCTGCCGGAAGAACTTGTTCTTGAGGGTTTGCTCCTCGATCGGTCCGAAATAGCCTGTCATGGTTCCGGGCTCCTTCCTTACGGGGTATGCTCCGATTATACGACTTTCCGTCGTCCGCGGGGAGAGGATTTGGGGCAGGGGATGAAAGAAAAATGACCCGCGTAGGACTCGAACCTACAACCCGCAGATTAAGAGTCTGCTGCTCTACCAATTGAGCTAGCGGGCCGAAAAAATCCCCTCTAGTCTAGACGAGTCGGGCCTCGTTGTCAAACGCTTCGGACGGGTGTTCAGCGGGCTGGTTTTGGATTATCATCGGGACATGACGGACGAAAAAGACGCACCCCCGGACGGTCCGGTGGAGTTGCCGATCGACGGCGTTCTCGACCTTCACACCTTCAGCCCGAAGGACGTCAAGGACCTCGTCCCCGAGTACATCGGCGAGTGCCTGCGCCGCGGCGTCACGGACCTCCGGATCATCCACGGCAAGGGGACGGGAACGCTCAAGGCCATCGTCCATTCACTTCTCGAGAAAGACCCGCGCGTCGCGTCGTTCAAGGATGCCGGGATCGGCGCCGGCGGCTGGGGCGCGACCGAGGTCAGGCTGAAGGTCAATATCCGCCGATCTTGAGGTTGGAGAGGACGATCTTCAGCGTCGAAAGCAACAGGAAGATCGCGTAAAGGCACGCCGATACGAGCGCCGCCCTCCTCAGGAACGGCGGCAGGATCACGGTGAGGCTCCCCCGTTTACGATACCGTCCCAGCAGCCCGACGGCCGCACCGAGGATGACGCCCCCGAGCAGAGAAGCATAGAGCGGATAGCCGATATACCCGTATTCCTTCTTCAGGATGCAGAACGGGCAGTGGTGAGTCGGCAGCTCGTAGATGAAGGTCGAGATGAACCCGAAAACGGAAACGGCCGACACAGCGAACGCCGAGACGCTCAGGATCGAAAAGAGGCCCCCGCCCCTTCCCTTAATGGAAAAGAAGAGCCCCGAGCCGATGGCGGCCCCCGACACCGCGTAAAAGGCGAGCCCCAGTGGCAGCCGCCATTCCCACAGCGTCCCGAGCGGTAACGCGCTCGAACCGCTGCTGAACAGGGTCGCGCAGCACGAAGTGATGATGTCGGGGTCGAGCCGCAGGAAGTAGGCCGTCTGCAGGACCGCCTCCGCGACGACGAGCGGTACGAGGCCGAGAAGGAACCGGTACTTCGGCTTGATCAGGGGGTAGTCTTCCGCCCGGCCGTCGATGTGGTTGAGGATGAGCCAGACGCCGGCCGCAAGAACGTTCGCCAGCTTGACGATCAGAGTCGGGTAGCCGAAGGGATTGACGTTGAGCGAGCCGGCCGCGCACATGGCCCCCGCGAAAAGGCCGCTGATCCTGCCGGCCGTATGGATGAACAGGAAGAAGGACAGGATCTCGAAGCCGAAAGCGTACGCGAGGAGGGTCGAGACGAGATAGGTCTTCCTCTCGAGGACGAGCTGGCCTTCGCTGCCGCTCCCGATGTCCCATCTTCGCAGGATCCCGGCGGAGAAAGCGCCCGAGTAGAGGACCATGAAACAGGTCAGAACGGAACCGGCCGACAGGGCCAGGATGGCGGGATCGAGGATCAACCCCCGCCTCCCTCGATCATCCCGTCCCTGAGGCTTACGACACGGTCGACGACAGGCGACTCCGAGACGAGGGGATCGTGGCCCGCGACGAGGATCGTGCGGCCCTCCCTTTTCAGCCGTCCGAGGACGTCCAGGAAGTCGAGCGTGAGCGCGGTGTCGAGATGGGCGGTCGGCTCGTCGGCGATGATGACGGAAGGATCGTTCATCAGCGCGCGGACGATGGTCAGCCTCTGGGCCTCCCCTCCGGAAAGCCACTCGGCCCTGGCGTGTATTTTTGGGGTCAGCCCGAACATCTCGAAAAGCTCGACGGCCCGCTTCCTGATCGACCGGCGCGCCTCACCCGTGGGATAAGCCGGGAGCATGGCGTTCTCCAGGGACGACAGGCCCCGGATGAGGTTCAGTTGCTGGAAAATGAAACCGAAGGTCCGCCGACGAAGATCCGTGAGGAACCGCTCCGGAAGGCTGGTCGTCTCCCGTCCCTGGAGCCAGATCCGTCCCGAGGTCGGCCTGGCCATACAGCCGATGAGGGCGAGAAGCGTGGTCTTGCCCGAGCCGCTCGGCCCGGTCAGGAACGTCGCCTTGCCGGCTTCGATCGAAAGCGAGATCCCTCTCACGGCTACGAATTCGTTCGGCCGGCCGACGTTGAACACCTTGCGGACGTCGCTGAGCTCGATCATCGCCACGGGCCTACCTCATCACCTGGTCGGGATCGACGGTGGCCGCCCTCCAGGTGGGGATCACGGTGGCAACCGTGTACGGGAGGACGGTGAGCAAGAAGAGCGATGCCAGCTGGGAGAAGTCGATGAACGGGACAAGCCGGAAGGACGGGTAGAGGACCGCCCAACCCTTGAGTACGGGTTCGAACAGGATGCCCGAGGTCAGGAAGACATGGGCGTAGGCGAGAAGGACACCTCCAAGGAACGCTGTGAGGGAGACGGCCATCCCCTCCCAGGATTTCATGAGGATCACGTCGGACGTCTCCCATCCGACCGCTTTGAGGATGCCGATCTCGCGCCGCGCCTCGGCGCTGAGACCCGTGGCCTTGTCCCACGCAAAAATGACAAAGGCCAGAAGACCGCCTCCGAGTATGATCACGAGTAAGCCGCCGCGCCAGTCGAAGACGGCTTGGTAGGTCCTCAGCAGATCGTCCCGGAGGACCTGCCTCGTCTCGGGGAAGATCTCGGCGGCCTTCAGAGCGATGGTCGGCAGTTCCCGGGCGTTCCTGACGCGGAGCACGATGTCCGTCGCCAGCCCGGCCGGAGTCCCGAACAGGCGACGGAAGTCCGCCTCCGTGACCAGGACGAGATCCGAAGAGACGAGGGCGGACCCACGGGACAGGATCTCCCCGACCTCGAGCTCAAGGAGGCTCCCGTCGTGGGCCTTGAACTCGATGCTGTCCCCGACGGAGGCGAGCCGCATCCGGGAGACGCCCTCGCCGACCGCGATCCGTCCCGGGGCGAGCCCCGCCTCGCCGGAAGAAACCAGGGTGAAGTTGGCTCCGGTGACGGGGTCGTAATAATAGCCCCAGAGACGCGGCCGCGCCTCCTGGACACCCGGAAGCTCGCCGAGCCTGGCGGCGGCATCCGCGGCGATGAGATCGTGCCGTCCGGCTGAGATCTTCTGGACGATCATCTCGGGCGATCCGGCGAGGATGGCCGCGGCTTCCCTCTTCAGGGCCTGGCTCATGAACATGACCGACGCCAGAAGGAAGACGACCAGGGTATAAGCCGCGAACAGGGCGGAGTTCTTGCGCTTCCTCCTCAGGAGGGACGACAGCGTCAGATCAAGGATGTTTCTCTGCCGTTCGATCCATCGGCTCATGGGGCTTCCTGAGGTGCGCCGGGGCCACGATCATAGACCCGGACGGGAAATGGTCGAGGGCTAGCGGGCCGTCGAGAAAAGGCGTGTGGAAGTCCGCCTGCGTGGGATGGCGCGTGTAATTGGCCTCGGTGAAGAGGCATAGGTCGGTCAGGCCGAAGCGCTCGGCGAGCGCGGTCATCTCCCTCACATCCCCCGCCAGGCGCGCCCGGCGGTGTGAAGCATGGACGAGCATCAGGCCGACGAGAACAATGTTGAGGGCGAGATAGAACAGGAAAACGGATGATCTTCTCACGTTCGCCGATCGATGTCCTTGATGATCTCTGCGGTGATGTCGGAGAACCGGAGCACCGAACGGCCCTTGTGGTCCTTGAGGAAGGTCGACGCCTCCCGTTCCCCGGCCAGCGGGATGAGCTCGCGGCCCATCGGGCCGATGACGTCGCTTCCGATGACGTAGAACGCCTTGCGTCCGTCGACGAGGGTCAGGTTGTAGTAATCCGTGACGTAGATCGCCGCGATGTCGGCGACGGACCTCGACGGCGCGTAGGCCGGCACGTCGAAGTAAAAGCGGAGCATGTCCTTGACGCCGTCGAAGAACGCGCAGGCTCCGTCCTTGAAAACGATCTCGGCCAGGAAGTCCATGTGCTCGGTCACGAACATGCCGCAGACCGGGCACTTGTTCTCGGGGGCGGGCTGAAGCGGTTGTGGCACCGGGGCGGTCTGAGGGAAGGCCGCGGCAACCAGGCCGACGAGGAGCAGAATCGGGAGCCAGGCGGCCGTCATTCCGGGTCGCGCGCTCATAGGAGCATCCTCCCTGACAACGTTCAAAAGGGAGTTCATGCTACCCGAATCGCCGGCGATTTTCAACGGCATCTTGAATTCCCGGCCTGGTCGGCCTAAGATGGTGCCCGGATAAATGCCTCAAAATAAACGGACTTCAGCACTGGCGCTCTCGTTGGCCCTGGTTTCCTCCTTGGCTGCGGCCGGGGACCTCGAGATGCGGCAGCCCGCCGGGGATTACCGGGTCCTCGTCCGGATCGACAGGAATCCCCCCGTCGTCGGGACCAACCGGATCGAGGTCGAGATCGAGGACGCGGCCGGGGCCAGGATCACGGACGCCAAGGTCCTCTTCAACTACTACATGCCGCCCATGCCCAGGATGGCGCCCATGAACTACAAGGTCGAGGCCCGCCTCAAGGAAGGGAAGTACCGGGAGAAGATGAAGCTCATCATGGCCGGGCCCTGGATCATCGCGGTCAAGATCACGCGGGCCGGGAAGACGACGACGGCCAAGTTTTCGATCGACGCCCGGTGAAAGCGGCAGAGAGAGGAGCGGACATGAACAAAACCAAGCGCTTCGTCCTGCCCGGTGTCCTGATCCTTCTCGCCGCGGCGTTCTATCTCGGCCTCCTGGTCGGGGGACGCCCGGGACCCGCGCCGGGGGCGGGAGACGCCCCGGCCGGACAGGGGCGGACCCAGGACTCCGTCGAGGCATCCGCGGACATCTCTCCGTCGGCGGTCCATCTCACTCCGGAAAAGCAGCGGATGATCGGCGTACGCGTGGGCGTCGTCGAGAAGAGGCCCTTCGTCCACACCCTCCGCGTCTTCGGACGGGTCGCCGCCGACGAGACGAAGGTCTATCGGCTCACCGCATCGGTCGACGGCTGGATCAACGATTCCTTCGGCTATCCGGTGGGCTCTCAGGTCCGGAAAGGAGCCGTGCTGGCCACCTTCTACAGCCAGCAGTTCCTCGACGCCCAGCAGGCCTTCATCTATGCGCTGGACGCCGGGGAAAGGCTCCAGACCGGGCAACGCATCGAGCTCAGCCGGAGCGACATCCCGCTGCAGGCCGCGCTCGACAAGCGGACGATCCAGCGTCAGATCGACCAGCTCCGCAGCCTGGGCATGGACGACAGCCAGATCGAGGAGATCGGACGGACGCGAAGCCTCACCCAGAGCGTCCGGATCGTGGCTCCGGCCGGAGGATTCGTCCTTGTCCGCGACGTCTCGCCGGGCCAGAGGTTTGCCCGCGGGGACGAGCTCTTCCGCATCGCCGACCTGAGCCGCGTATGGATCCTGGCCGACGTGTTCGAGAACGAGGCCCCTTACTTCAAGCCCGGGGCGGAAGCGACGGTCCGTCTCCCCTACCGCCCCGAAGCCTACCGCGCCGTCACGAGCCGGGTTCTCCCGGTCTTCGACGCCGGGACCCGGACCCTCAAGGTCAGGCTCGAGACCCCGAATCCCGACTTCGCGCTTCGTCCGGATATGTTCGCCGACGTCGAGCTTCCCCTGACTCTCGATCCGGCCCTGACCCTCCCCGCCGATGCGGTGATCCGGTCGGGCCGCCGGACGACCGTGTTCGTCGAGCGGGGCGAGGGCGTTTTCGAGCCGCGCGCCGTCGAGACGGGCTGGCACCTGGGGGGCCGCGTGGAAATCGTCTCCGGTCTCTCCGAGGGCGAAAAGGTCGCCCTGTCCGGGATCTTCCTCCTGGACTCCGAGAGCCGGCTCCAGTCCATTGCACAGGGAGTCGTCGACGAGTCCGACAGGGAGCCCGCCCCCGACCATGATTGACCGCATCATCGATTTCTCGGTCAAGAACCGGTTGCTCGTCTTCGCCGTCGTCGCCGCCGCCGTCATCGCCGGCTGGTGGTCGATGAACCGGGTCCCGCTCGACGCACTTCCGGACCTCAGCGACACCCAGGTCATCATCTATTCCCGCTGGGACCGCAGCCCGGACCTCATCGAGGACCAGGTGACCTATCCCATCGTCACGGCCATGCTCGGAGCGCCCGGCGTCACGACGGTCCGGGGCTTCTCCGATTTCGGCTATTCCTTCGTCTACGTCATATTCGAGGACGGGACCGACATCTACTGGGCTCGATCCCGGACCCTCGAGTACCTGTCCGGAGTCAGTCCGCGGCTGCCCGCCGGGGTCGAGACGGAGCTCGGCCCGGACGCGACAGGCCTCGGGTGGATCTACCAGTACGCCCTCGTCGATCCGTCCGGCCGGCACGGCCTCGACGAGCTCAGATCGTACCAGGACTGGTATCTCCGCTACTACCTCAAGGCCGTGTCCGGGGTGGCCGAAGTCGCCCCTGTCGGCGGCTTCGAACGGCAGTACCAGATCAACGTCGATCCGAACCGCCTCCAAGCTTACGGCATCTCCATCCGCCGCGTCGTCGAAGCCGTCCGGGGCGCGAACGTCGAATCCGGCGCCCGGCTGATCGAATTCGGCGGGGCGGAGCACATGGTCCGGGGGCGGGGCTACGCCCGGTCTCTCGAGGACTTCGCCAACGTCGTCGTCGGAACGAGCGACAGCGGTTCGCCCATTCGGGTCCGGGACATCGGCGAGGTCGCCTTCGGACCGGACATCCGGCGCGGCGTGACGGACCTCGACGGCCTGGGTGAAGCCGTATCCGGGATCGTCGTCATGCGCCAGGGACAGAACGCCCTCGACGTCATCAACCGGGTGAAAGCCCGGATCGAGGAACTCAAGCCGGGAATGCCGGAAGGCGTCGAGGTCGTGCCCGTTTACGACCGGTCCGAGCTCATCGTCCGCTCCATCGACACCCTGAAGTCGGCCCTCTTCGGGGTCATCGTCACCGTCATCCTGATCATCATGCTCTTCCTCTGGCACGTGCCGAGCGCCCTCATCCCGGTCGTCACCATTCCCGTCGCCGTGCTGATCTCCTTCATCCCCTTCCGCATGCTCGGGCTGACCGCCAACATCATGTCCCTCGGCGGGATCGCCATCGCCATCGGGACGCTGGTCGACGCGTCGATCGTCGTCGTCGAGCAGACCCACAAGAAGCTCGAAGAGTGGGACCGCGACGGGCGCAAGGAGGATTACCGGGGCGTTGTTGTCCGGGCCATCAAGGAGGTCGGCGCGCCGAGCTTCTTCGCCCTCCTCGTCACGGCGGCGGCCTTCCTGCCGGTGTTGACCCTCGAGGCCGAGGAGGGGCGGCTTTTCCGTCCCCTGGCCTACACCAAGACCCTGACCATCGTCGTCGCCGCCTTCCTGGCCATCACTTTCGATCCGGCCCTTCGCATGGCCGTGACCCATTTCAGGAATTTCCGTTTCAGGCCGCGTTGGCTGTCCAGGACCGCCAACGCCGTCCTGGTCGGCAAGGTGCGGCCCGAAGAGAAGCACCCCGTCAGCCGGTTCCTCATCCGGCTTTACGAGCCGGCGGCGCGGTGGACCTTACGCCGTCCGAAGGCGGTCATCGCCGCGGCTATCCTGCTCGTCCTCGTCACCGTGCCGATCTTCTTCAAGCTCGGTTCGGAGTTCATGCCGCCCCTCGACGAGGGTTCGCTCTTCTACATGCCGACGACCATGCCCGGCATCTCCATCCAGGAATCGCAGAAGGTCCTCCAGCTCACGGACCGCATCATCAAGGGATTCCCCGAGGTCGAGCGCGTTTTCGGCAAGGCCGGGCGGGCCGAGACCTCGACCGACCCCGCGCCCCTGTCCATGCTCGAGACGGTCGTCACGCTCAAGCCGAAGTCGGAATGGCGGAAGCGTCCCACCTGGTATTCGTCCTGGGCCCCGCGCTGGCTGAAGTCCGCCCTCCGGCACATCACGCCGGACAGCATCTCCCGCGACGATCTCATCGGCCTCATGAACGATTCCCTTCAGGTGCCCGGCCTGAGCAACGCCTGGACCCAGCCGATCAAAGGCCGCATCGACATGTTGACGACGGGCATCCGCACTCCCGTCGGTCTCAAAGTCCAGGGGGCCGATCTGGCCGTTATCGAGGAGATCGGCTTGCAGATCGAAAGCCTCCTCTCGCCGATCGAGGGGACGCGGGGCGTTTTCGCCGAGCGCACGGGAGGAGGCTATTTCGTCGACGTCGAGTGGAGGCGCGAAGAGTTGGCCCGTTACGGCCTTCTCGTCGCCGAAGCGCAGGAGGTCCTGGCCGCGGCCCTCGGCGGGGAGAACGTCGGGGTGACGGTCGAGGGCCGGGCGCGCTACCCCGTCAACGTCCGCTACATGCGCGACTTCCGGAGCGACCTCGAGGCCGTCGGACGGATCCTCGTCCCTGTCGGCGACGGCGGCCGCCAGATCCCGCTTGCGGAGCTCGCGGCCGTGCGTCAGACGACCGGCCCCGCCATGATCCGCGACGAGGACGGCCTCCTGACCGGATATGTGTATGTCGACGTCGCCGGCCGCGATCCCAAGAGCTTCATCCGCGACGCGGACCGGGTCATCAAAGAGAAGATCGCCCTGCCGGCGGGTTACGCCGTCCGCTGGAGCGGCCAGTTCGAAGCCATGTCCCGGGTCCGGGAGAGGCTGAAGCTGGTCATCCCGATCACGCTCTTCCTCATCCTCGTCCTGCTCTACCTGAACACGAAGTCCGTCGTCAAGACATCGATCGTCCTCCTGGCCGTGCCCTTCTCGGCGGTGGGCGCCCTCTGGCTGCTCTACCTCCTCGGCTATAACCTGAGCGTCGGCGTCTGGGTGGGGCTCATCGCTCTGCTGGGGATCGACGCGGAGACCGGCGTATTCATGCTCCTCTATCTCGACCTGGCCCACGACAAGGCGAAGCGGGCGGGACGCCTGCGGAACCTGGCCGACCTGCAGGAGGTCATCATCGAGGGCGCCGTCCACAGGTTGCGGCCGAAGTTCATGACCGTCTGTACCGAGGCGATAGGGCTCCTGCCCATTATGTGGGCGACGGGTACGGGCGCGGATGTTATGAAGAGGATCGCCGCCCCGGTCATCGGGGGGGTTTACACGTCCTTTTTGCTCGAGCTTCTCGTCTATCCGGCCATCTATCAGATCTGGCGGTGGGATTTCGGGCTGAAAAAGGCGATGGCCCTTCCGGCCCAGAACGCCGGCGACCGCTCCCCTGACTGAGCCTTTTCCGCCGCCTACAGCTCGAAGCGATAGGACACCTTGAGCATGAAGATGTTCAGGCCGCGGGCCCGGAAGAGATCGCCCATGTCCCGCCAGAACTCGAAATCCCCGGGATGGGCGTAGTCTTCCCGCTTCTGTGTCCAGACGAGATAGAGGATCGAGCCCGGCCGGTACTCCCAGCGCAGCACGGCCGTCCCCCGCAGCGACTTGAGGTTGAAGTCAGGGTCGGCGAAGGTGAACGGCTCGGCCGGGCCCGCCGGCCCGTCGGGATCGGCCGTGTAGACGCCGTCCGCATAGGCGATGGTCGAATCCCCGTCGCCGTAGTAATCGAAGTCGAAGGTCCGCGCCGCTCGGAGCTCTTTGAACGCGCTGAAATCGCCCACGGCGAGGTAGGGCTGGAGGTAGGCCTGCAGGCTCAGCCGCGGCGTGAAGGTCCAGTCGATCCGCGTCTCGACGGGCAGCGTCTTCTGGACGACATCGGAGAGGACGTAGCGGACGCCGTAGGTCGAGGCCTTGAGGGGATCGACGACCCGCCGGATCCACTGGCCCTCGGAATATCGCCAGGTGTAGCTCGGCCCGACCGAGAGGCTGAAGTTGGGGCTGGGCTTCCAGGTGAGGCCCCCGCCGAGCGACCAGTTGTAGCCGCCGCTCGGATGATAACGGTAATACGCGCTGAATCGGACGACGAGGGGCTTGCGGTCGTCGGTCTCCAGGGTGCCGCGCACGGTCTCCCCGGCCGGATAGAAGGCGATCGGCCCGCCCCGGGTCAAGTAGTGGCTGTACTTGGGCGGCTCGTAGTCGAGGTGGAGCGTCGCCGACCAGTAGTTGAGGAACTTCCCCTTTCCGTCGAGGTAGATGTACTCGCCGACGCGGTTGCCGCCGAAGTCGTAGTTGCGGTAGTAGGAGCCCGTGACGGTCCAGTTGCGGAAGATCCGGCCCGGCTGGAGGACCCGGTAGCCGGCCTCGAGGTGGCCGTTGACGACGTCGCCGCGCGTGTGGTAGCCGAGGTCGTTGGCCTCGAAGCCCGGCGAGATGGCCCCGAGGGCAGCATTGAAGACGACGTTGCCTTTCTGCTTGTTGACGTAAAGGCGCGCCGCCCAGCCTGAGAGCGAGGTCGCGGTCTCGTCGACCTCGACCCAGTCGGCATCGGGCCTTTGGAAATAGTGGAGGGACGAGAGCTGGAGCCCGGTGATGGCTTCGGCGCTGCCGCGGACCTCGGTCAGGCCGGCCCAGCCGGCCAGAGCCCAACCCCGGGCCCGATCGAGGAAGGTCCAGCCGTCGAGGCCGAGGGCGAGGGCGCTCCGGCCGAGGGCCGCCTCGAGGTCCCCCTCCCGGAGGTCCCGTGCGACCGACGTGACGATGAAGCCGAGGCCGCTCCTCCCCTCCCCGAACTCCTTGAGGCCCCGGGCGACGCCGTAGTGGCTGAAGGGCTCGACCTCGACCGTCGAACGGGCGCCGTCGACGTCGACGCGGGCGTACTCGCGCTCGGTCAGGGCGCTGATGACGCCCAGGTTGAAGTCGCGGCCGATCTTGCCGGCGATCTTGGCCGCGGACAGGATGGTAGTCCAGTCGGGCATGTCGAAGAAGTCCGCGCCGCCGGGCGAGCCCTGGGGCGTGCGGCCGATGCGGCGGCTGTAGAAGATCTCGGGATTGTCCCAGCCGAAGGAGCGATAGACGTTGGGGCCGCCCCGGCCGAAGTCGAAAATGCTCGCGCCCTCGACGAAGAAGGGCCGTTTTTCCTCGTAGTAGGTCTCCTCATCGGTGATGTTGATGACGGCCGGATCGACTTCGACCTGGCCGAAATCGGGATTGACCGAGAGGTTGAGGGTCAGGTTGCTGCTCAGACCGCCCTCGAGGTCGAAGCCGCCGCCGGCGCCGAGGTCGCGGCCGGTGCGGAAGGGGTTGCCCGGCTCCACGGGGTAGAGTTCGGCCTGCGCCAGGCCGAAGGGCGAGATCTCGAGCCGACGGCCCGCGGCGATGCCCGCGAGTCCGGTGAGCTCGGCGAAATTCGAGACGAGACCGCTCTCCTCTTTGGGCACCCAGGCGAAATGGCTCTCTTCGTTCTTCCGTTTGACCAGTCGCTGGAAGTTGATGCCCCAGAGATTGACGTCCCGCCGCTTGAATCGGAGCTGGTCGAAGGGGATGCGCATCTCGACGGTCCAGCCAAGGTTGTCTACCCGGGCGGCGCTCTCCCAGACGCCGTCCCAGGTCGCATCGAACTCCTCGTCGTTGGCGAGAGTGCCGTCCTCGATCGATCCGGACGGATTGACGCCGAAATAGTAGCCGCTCCGGCGGTCGTGATACGGATCGAGGCCGACGTCGAACAGGTCGGATTCGGTCGTCTCATCGCGGCGCCCGAGGCGGCCGGTGATCCTGGCGGGCTCGGAGTCGAACAGGCGGGCGGCGATATAGATGTTGTCACGGTCGAAAGCCACCCAGACGGTCGTCGGCTCGGAGGCGGGCTGCCCGTCGGACGGATCACGCTGGGTGAATCCGCCCGCGCCCGGCGTCTGCCAGACGCTTTCGGAGAGGACGCCGTCGACGGCGATGGGCCCGGACACGGGGACCGCGGCGATCGTCCGGACGGTGCGCGGGTCGTCGGGGCGCGGCTTTTCCTGTCCGGACGAGCCGGCCGCGATGGAGGGTGAAGTGACGAGCGTCGTTAGGACTAGAACGAAAACTAGAAGTAAGGCGGCGCGTTGCATTCGGAATATGAGTGCTGATATATCAGTCCCCGCGCCAGGCTGTCAAGAAGGGACCTGGTCTTCGCAGCTCCAGAGGCAAATTGGCGTCTACGAAGACCTGGTCCCCTCTTTTCCTATTGCCAGCCGCGACGATCGGGACGATAATCTTCGCATAGGCATCGAGGTCCGTAAGGAGATCAACATGAACAACTCCATGAAGAGACGCGATTTCGTGAAGTCGGGGGTCCTCATCGGGACTGCGGCACTGGCCGGCGGGCTCCGGGGCCAAAGGCAACCCGATCCCAAGTCACCGAGACTGGCCAACCCCGATCTGGCCGTCGTCACAGGCACCGACCGCCTGCTCGCCGTGAACAAAGGACTCGAAGCGGTCGGCGGCATGAAGCGATTCGTCAAGCCCGGCGCGACCGTCGGCCTCCTCATTAACGCCCCGGCTTGGTGGACGAAACCCGGCAGTCACACTCATCCCGACATCACCCTGGCCGTCATCCTGGCCGCGCTCGCGGCGGGCGCGAAGGAAGTCCACTACCTCATCGATCCGTTAACCGATTACTGGAAGCGCTCGTCCCTTGCGGCCAAATACGGCGCGGAGATCGGGGCCGTCCGGAAGTGCTCCAACGACTACGTCGGGACGACGGTCGCGAAGAACAAGTCCCTCAAAAAGGCCAGCGTCGTCAGAGAGTTCCTCGACTGCGACGTCTTCGTCAACCTGCCCATCATCAAGCACCACGTCGGCGTGGGCATGTCGGGGAACCTCAAGAACCTGATGGGCGTCAACACCGGAGCCTCGAACCAGTTCTTCCACGCCGGCTCGGGCGCGGCGGGCGAATACGGCGACGTCCCCTTTCTGGCCCAGTGTATCGCCGACCTCAACACCCTGCGCAAACCGGACCTGTGCGTCGCCGACGCCACCGAGTTCCTGCTGACGAACGGACCGGCCGGTCCGGGCGAGATCCGCAAGCTCGACAAGATCGTCCTGGGGACCGATCCCGTTGCCGTCGACGCCTACAGCGCGCCCTTCGTCAACCTCAAGGCAACGGACGTCCTGATGATCACGAAGTCGGCTGAATGGGGCCTCGGACGGATCGACGTCGACAAGCTGGCCGTCGAGCAGCTGACCGTCTGATCTTCACTTGGCGCGGGCCTTCGACACCGTCTCCTTGACCTCCCGAATCAGCCGCGGCGTCTCGTAGACGAGGCCGTCCTTGATCGTCCATTTGATGCCGCCGCGGACGACCGCTTTCCCGTCCTCGATGTCGAGGACGCCCGTCGGATAGAGATACTTGAGGTTGGCCAGCGGGTTCTCGTCGATGAGGATGAGGTCGGCGAGATAACCCTGGCGCACGCGCCCGAGCCGGTCCTCGAGCCCCATCAACTTGGCGTTGTTGCCGGTCGCGCACTGGATGACGTCGATCGGATGGAATCCCGCTTCCTGCAGCAGCTCGAGCTCGCTCAGGTAGGTGAAGCCGTAAAGCGTGTAAATGAACCCCGCGTCGTCCCCCGCGCCCACGACGCCGCCCATATCGGCGAAGTCGCGCACGGCCTTCATCCAGATGCGGTAGTTCTCTTTCCAGGCGATCTCGTCCTCGGTCGACCAGCCCCAGGAGAAAGCGCCATGGCGCTCCGGGCTTGGCGCGAAATAGGCTTCGAGCGCGGGGTGCAGGTAGTCCTTGAACCAGGGCAGGTTGCGGGCCCTTGTCATATCGCGGCAGGCCTCGTAGGTGCTGAAGGTGGGTATCCAACCGACGCTTTTCTCTACCATCTCCTCGAGGACGTCCTCGAGCTTGTCCGGATCGGCCTCGCGCCAGAGGCGCCCGGCCCAGCGGAAGCGATCGCTCTCGTCATTGAAGTTGTACGAGGGCGGAAAGTTCTGAGAGCCCTTGAGCGCCGCGTCCGGGATGCCGTACCAGTGCTCGATCGTGTCGACGCCGAACTCGGCCGCCTCGCGGGCGTCCGTCTCCTCGACGGCCATGTGGTGCGCGACCTTGAGGCCGAGCTTGGTCGCTTCGTCGGCGGCGGCCTCCATGATGTCGCGGTCCATCCCGAAGATCTTGACACCGTCGGCGCCCTGCTCCTTGATCGAACGGACCGACTTACGGCATTCCTCCGGCGTTCGGCCGCCCGCGACCATGTAGACGTAGATGCGCGGCGCGACGATCGCCCCATCCTGGCTCTTGCGGCGCTCGGCCAGGGCTTTTTTCGGATCGCTCCCGACGTCCCTGACGGTGGTGACGCCGCAGGCGAGGTAGATCTTGTATTCGTACTCGAACGGCTGGGCCATTCCGGCCCGCTCGTCATGGAGATGGATGTGGCTGTCGATGAAACCGGGCAGCAGGTACATCCCGGTTCCGTCGAGGACATGGGCTTCGTTCTTGTAGGCCCCGGGCCGGGCGTCGGCGCCGCGGACGGCGGCGATCTTATCCCCCTCGACGATCACATCGAGCGGCCCGCGCGTCGGCGTGCCCTTGCCGTCGATGACCAGGACGTTGCGGATGACGAGCCGATCGTATCGCTGGCCGTGCTCGATGCCCCGGTTTTCCGCCGGCCGGGCCTGCGCCGACGCGGCCGCCACTGTTACAATCAGGGAAAGGCCTAAAAAGATGAGCGGCTTTTTCATGCTCGGGAGTATAGCACAGCCTCCCACCGGGGGCACACACCTCCAGGTCCATGCCCTCTAGCGACGGATCCGGATCCACTTGATGTCCCGCATCGCGGCGGCATCGATGAGAAGGACCGCTACGCGCGGCTCCCCGTTCACTCTGGTAAGGGTCACGTTGAGCTCCTTCGGCCGGAACACACGGTCGGTCTTCAGTCCGTAATCGACGAGAGCGAACAGTCCGCCGAAGCCCACCGTCATGGCCATGAAGTGATCGTCATGGTCCGTCAGAGCTTGATACATCGCGATGGGCAGAGCGACGGCAGCCCCGAGAAGCAGGTTGCCCAGGTAGGTGCGTCCCGACGGGACGCGCTCCGGCCGGATCTCGACGGGATCATAACCAGGACATTCGATCCGGACGACGTGACCCTTATCATTTCTGGACAGCCAGATCGTTACGGGCGTCTCCCCTCCGGGCCTGCCGTCGACCGTGACCATGGCCCCCGGCGGCACGGACGTGACGGGGATCCGCTGCATTCGATTCCCCATGCCC
>Ga0316613_10001539_pt1 | contig 15651 bp, 14 predicted proteins | sample OWC_soil_day10_C_2_FD_207647 | JGI IMG/M metagenome (GOLD analysis project Ga0316613, IMG submission 207647) | Wetland soil microbial communities from Old Woman Creek delta, Ohio, United States - OWC_soil_day10_CT_b | ecosystem: Environmental > Terrestrial > Soil > Wetlands | place: USA: Ohio...
TCTGCAGCATTTGCTAGACAGTATCTAGCATCTTCTTTATGAACCCCTAATTCTACCAGTTCATTATAGGTACTTTGGATAATAACCATCAGTTGTTCAAATTTCTCTCTAGCAACTTCATTAGCCGCTACAGTCGGAGGCATAATATATTCAAAATCATGCTCACTAACATAGCGCTGCGATTGCTGCGAATAAGAAGCAATCCGATGACGAACCAATTGATGAGTCAATACCCGTGATACACCCTCAATGGCAAAGGTAAAACTTACATGTTCTAATGTCGATAAATGTTCCATTTCGACAATCTTACTTACCAATTTTTCTACCTGTGTGCTAGACATACTTTCCACTAACTCTTCAGCCCCGATTGGCGAATAACAAAGTCTTGCTGACATTGCTACCATCCGTTCTGGTTCTGGAGTATGAGATATTAATTTTACTTTCATTTCTTCTCCCCACTATTCTTGGCGCTCTTTGTCATTTCCCGGGAAATAACCGCAAATGCTTTTTCCACAAGTTCTGACAAACGCTCGTAATTTTTTCCTAAATATAAATAACCTAGCAACGCTTCAAAGCCCGTACTATTCCGATATTGGGCAACTGTAGCGCTTTTAGGGACTGTTGATTTCGCATTTCGTCCCCGTTTTACAATACTCATTTCTTGTTCGGTCAGTTCATTTTCTAAGGACTGATAAGCTACTGCTTGCATGGCAGCCGACACAATCTTAGAATCTAAAGTATGTAATACACGCACTTTATTCTGTTCATAAGATAACAATGTAGTACGCACATATAATGTAAAATACGCATCACCAACGTACGCAAGGACCAATGGATGTAAACGTTCTACGGGTATATCTTTATATTTTACGGGAGGTGGACCTTCTCCTATCGTTTCTTGAAAGACATTCTGCAGCAGAAACTGAAATTGATCAAATTTCATCGTTTTTTCCACCTAACGCCTTGAGGGGAGTCTTCTAGGACAATTCCTACAGCTCCTAAGCTATCACGAACTTTATCAGCTGTAGACCAATCTTTATTTTGACGAGCCTGCTGTCTAATTTCGATTATAATATCCATCAATTGTCCAATTAATTCTTGGCTATCATCCACGCTGCTTTTTTCCTCTTGCAATATAATCCCCAATACATTAGCCATCATGAAATAAGCTTGACGAATAGCCATATAGCCTTCTGTACTGTGCTGTATTTTTCCTGCTGCAACCCCATTATAATACACATTAATTTCCTTAGCTAAACCAAACATGACGCTAATCGCCAATGCAGTATTAAAATCATCATCCATCGCCTTATAAAAGTCTTCTTCAGCCTGCTTAGCTATTTTTTGCAATTCCTCAGCTTTATCTGCAGTACCTGCATCTAGTGTTTTTTCTAAATACGTAACATTTTCTACGGCTGTACGCAATCTTTCTAAACTACGCTGTGCTTCTGATAAACGTTCATCACTAAAATCAAGAGGACTGCGGTAATGTGTGGATAGAACAAAAAAGCGTAATACTTCAGGAGAATAATGCTCTAAAATATCCTTGACTAAAAAGAAATTACCTAAAGACTTACTCATTTTTTCTTCATTTACGGTAATAAAACCATTATGAAGCCAATAGCGGACGAAAGGCTGACTTTCTTCCACAAAGGCTTCAGATTGAGCAATTTCATTTTCATGATGGGGAAAAATCAGATCACTGCCACCACCATGAAAATCAAAACTATTCCCCAAGTACTTCAAAGACATTGCTGTACATTCAATATGCCAACCTGGCCTTCCCTTTCCCCAAGGACTATCCCAAGCCGGTTCATCAGGTTTAGCACTTTTCCATAGGGCGAAATCCATGGGATGATGCTTGCGTTCATCCACATCCACTCTGGCACCTGCCTTCATATCCTCAATATCTCTGCCACTTAATTTTCCATAATCATCGAATTTTTCCACGCTATAATATACGTCACCATCAACAATATAAGCATAGCCTTTTGCTACTAAGCCTTTAACAATATCAATTATCTCTGCCATATGATCTGATACGGTAGGATATATATCAGCCCGACGAATATTTAATTTGTCCATTACCTCAAAATAAGAGGCAATATAACGGTTAGCAATCACATTCCAAGTCACACCTTCTACATTAGCGGCCTTGATAATTTTATCATCAACATCCGTAAAATTTTGCACATGAAAGACTTCGTACCCACAGTGCTCAAGATAGCGTTTAATAACATCCCAGGTAATAAACGGCCTAGCATTACCAATATGAGGATGATTATACGGTGTTACACCACAGACATACATTTTAACCTTACCAGCCTCATGAGGCACGAACTTTTCTTTGTGCCTAGTCATAGTATTATATACTTTTAATGCCATTTTCCCTCAGCTCCTCTTCTAGTAGATTTATCCGTTCTTCCATTTTAAACATATGCTGTTGTAAACACTGTAACATTTCCTGCACTGGATCGGGTAAATCATCATGTTCTAAATCAATGGTTTCAATACCATTTATCTTTTTACCATCATGCCACACAATTTGACCTGGAATACCTACTACCGTAGAATTAGGAGGAACTGCTTTTAACACAACAGAACCTGCACCAATCTTCGAATTATCTCCTACCATAAATGAGCCTAATACTTTTGCCCCACTAGCAACTACCACATTATTCCCGATAGTGGGATGGCGTTTTCCTTTTTCTTTACCTGTTCCGCCAAGGGTCACTCCTTGATATAAAGTTACGTTATTACCTACTTCAGCTGTTTCCCCAATTACGATGCCTGTACCATGATCAATAAATAATCCCTCACCAATAGTAGCACCAGGATGAATTTCAATCCCTGTTAAAAAGCGAGCTAGGTTGGAAATCATACGAGGAAATACAACCCAGCCCCGTTTATAAAAATAATGCCCAATACGATGTAGCCAAATAGCGTGGAGCCCTGGGTAACATAAAAGTACCTCCCACATGCTTCTGGCAGCTGGATCGCGTTCAAATACCACTTTAATATCCTTTTGCAAACGCGTAAACATAGGATGCCCTCCTTTTTATGAAAAATAATCAACAAAAAGACCACTATCTCGTACAGAGACAGTGGTCCGTGGTTCCACTCTGCTTTGGCATAATACAATGCCTCTTAGACGCACAATAACGGCTGCTACCGAATCGGCCTACTAACTAAATTCAGCCAACTTGTTCATGGGTGCATTTGGGCGCATCTTACCTTGTATCGCTCTCAGCCGGTGGCGTTACTTCTCTGGAAGGCAGAATTACACTTACTTATCCCAGTCATTACATTTTTTCTTATATATTTATGCAGCATAGCCCAATTTGGTTCGCCTATACTTATTTATCATTTATCTTATTATGAAATTATACTAAGGGAGGATAAGAGTGTCAATTATATTTTAGCTAATTGACTAGTTATTCTACTCAAGATTTTTTCTCTGCCAATTAAGGCAATAATTTTATCCAAATCTGGACCATGCATTTTACCTGTTATGGCAACACGTAGAGGCATAAAGACTTTTTTGCCTCCTAATTTTAATTCTTTTGTAATGCTTTTCAAAAGAATTTTTATACTAGGACTATCAACAATTTCTAGCGCTTGTAATTTTTTACAAAAGCTATCGATAACAGCAGGAACATCTCCATCACACAGCACATCTCTGGCTTCCTCATTTTCAAATTCAATCTTTTCATTAAAGAAAAGGTCAATATGATTCACAATTTCTGCCGCATAACTAATATATTCCTGCAGTAAGGCTACGACCTGAGTCAGCCATTCTCTTTCTTCAACAGATAAATTCTCGCCAATATAACCAGCTTCTCTCAGATGAGGTAAAGCAAGCTCTGTAATGACCTCAGGACTCGCTTTTTTGATATATTGAGCACTAATAAAATTCAATTTATCCACATCAAAGATGGCAGGATTTTTTGCAACTCGTTCCATAGAAAATTCCGCAATCAATTCTTCCAATGAGAAAAATTCTTTTTCACCACCAGGAGACCAACCAAGAAGAGCTAAAAAGTTTACAATAGCCTCCGGCAAATAACCAAGGTTACGATATTTTTCCACAGAGGTCGCGCCGTGACGTTTACTCATTTTAGTGCGATCTGCTCCTAGAATCAGTGAAATATGACCAAAGATTGGCGGCGTAAATCCCAGGGCTTCATATAGAACAATCTGCCGAGGTGTATTTGATAAATGTTCCTCGCCACGAATTACATGGGTAATTTTCATTAAGGCATCATCAATCACTACAGCATAGTTATATACAGGGATCCCATCTGATTTGACAATCACAAAGTCACCCACACCATTCGATTCAAAACTTACTGTATCTCGTACCATATCTTTAAAGATAATTTGCTTATTTTCTTGTACATGAAAACGTACTGTAGGCTTACGGCCCTGTGCTACAAAACTAGCCTTGTCCTTCTCCGTAAGATGCAGACAACGGCCACCATAATGAGGAGTTTCTCCCTTATCTAACTGCAACTGACGTTCTTCATCTAACTCTGCTTCACTACAGTAACAATAATATGCTTTACCTTCACTTAACAATTGTTCTGTATAAGTATGATAGGTATCTAGACGCTCGGTCTGACGATAAGGACCATATGGCCCGCCCATATCAGTACCTTCATCCCAAGTAATACCTAACCATTGCAATGCTTCTTTAATATTTTCTTCTGATTCCTTCGTAGAACGTTCTAAATCTGTATCTTCAATCCGCATAATAAATTTACCATTATATTTTTTTGCCAACAACCAATTAAACAAAGCCGAACGAGCACCGCCAATATGAAAAGGACCTGTTGGGCTTGGTGCAAACCTCACTCGAATTTCCTGCTGCAACATGTAAACTTCCCCCTAAAACCTTCTTTATTTATTCAATGACCAAATTGCTCTAAGACACCATCTATAAATGGAAGTTGAGGGCAACTTAATCCCTAGATAAGTATGACTAAGATTCAGATGAATTTGAAACTTACCAAAATCAAGTCTTCTTTATACTTATCCATATGTTTAGTTAGTTCCATATAATTCTAGCAGATTCTATATATTTATGCAAAAAAAGCTTTTGGCACTCGTGATGTAACATCACTAAGTGCCAAATACCTTATTGCACCTTTATGAAAAATAATCCATTTACCACATCTGGGGATATAAATGTCGTCTTTGTACTATGAAAAGTAGATACCGGCTTTGCACCATCAGCCAAAATTGCTAATCGCCACACTACCTGATTGTTATACCATAGTTCACCACACGTAGTACCATCCTCTTGGCGTACAACATTTATATTTACCATGAAATCTGCTGCCAATGCTGCACTCGGCCATATTAGCACTGCTATCATAAATAACATACATATTCTTTTGCGCATAATTACTCCTCCTAGATTTATCAAAATGCTACATAAAATCCAGATTAATTATAATATGTATCAATTCACAAATTTTATACAAATACTCCTTATTTCTACTTTATTTTTTATAAAAATACAGGAAACGGTAAAATGATAGTGAATATTATAATTAGGTAAACTTTAGCATTTTAATGATTGGGTATACTTATATTCTGCAAAAAAATAGGAGGTAGTAATATGAAAACTTATGTCAGATGTAAAGTCTGTGGGTTCATTATGGATGAAAGCCACGTAGAAGATCTATGCCCGGCTTGCGGCTTGCCTAAAACAGTTTTTGAGCCTTATACAAAAAAGATTTCTCCGCGTCGCACATTTATTATTGATCAGCATCTTCACCCTATCAGTGTGCATTTTCCTCAAGTCTTTATTGCCGTCATTCTTTTCATGTTAAGTCTATCCTCTTGGGTGGAAGATCCACTACGAGGAGAATTTCTTACTGCTGCTAAACTTTCCATTATCGCTTTCCCCTTCTCCGTACTACTGGGCTTTATTACAGGATTAATTGACGGTAAAATTCGTTTTAAAAAGCTAACAACTCCTCTTTTAATCCGCAAGGCAATTGTTGGCGTAGTTCTCCAGTTATTGTCTATTGCTATCTTTGTTTTATATCTAGCAAATGGCTTTACCACAAGCAATATGCTAGTAATTATTGTGCTAACTATTTTATCTACCATTTGTGGCATTTACTTAGGTAAAGCAGGTTCTAGTATGTTTAATTCTATGATGCCAGGTTAAATGGAGCAATAAAATAACGATGTCAAAAACATAACCGAACCACAGAGGCCAGAACATAGAGAAAAAGCTAAACTCTACGTATCCTATTAGAGTTCAACCTAAGCCGGGATACATATTATTTATAAGCGCAGATTAAATGACAATGGCAAAGCGTCAATAATATGTATCTTGCCCGGAATACTTAAAACATTCTTTCCAGCATAATAAAACTGCCAGCCTTATCAGAGCTGGCAGTTTTATTATATTTTAACTATGGATGCTACGGCATAGGCTGCAATGCCTTCCCCTTTTCCGGCGAACCCTAGTCCCTCTGTCGTAGTTGCTTTTACATTCACTTGTCCATTCTCTATTCCCAAAGCAGCAGCTATATTACTATTCATTTTCGGAATATACATTGCTACCTTTGGCCTTTGAGCAACAATTGTTGCATCGAGATTGTTAATTTCATAACCATGTTCGGCAATGATTTCTCCTACCTTTTTTAACAACACTATACTGGAGGCCCCTTTATATTGAATATCTGTATCAGGAAAATGCCTGCCAATATCCCCTAATGCTGCTGCTCCTAAAAGAGCATCTTTTATAGCGTGCAGTACTACATCCGCATCGGAATGTCCATCTAGCCCTTGTTCATAGGGTATTGTTACGCCGCCAAGTATTAATTTTCGTCCTCCTACCAATTTATGAACATCATAACCCATACCAACCCGCATCATATTCTGAGTCTCACAACCTTTATCTTGAAGAATACTCTTTCTTTCTTTGAGCAGCGCCTCGGCTATTGTTAAATCTTCCGGTGTAGTAACTTTAAGATTATCATAACTGCCACATACTACTTTAACTTTTACCCCTAATCTTTCAACGAGAGAGGCATCATCTGTTCCAATATACCCTACTTGTGCTGCTTGCTCATATGCCTTACGCAAAAGATGAGCATCGAATCCCTGAGGAGTTTGTATCGACCATAAAGTACTTCTTTCCGGTGTACCTGTCACCCAGCCATTTTCATCTACCACTTTAATTGTATTTTTTACTGCTACAGCAACCACAGCAGCCTTATATAAGGTAGCAGCCTTAATTACGTTTTTAATGCATTGCTCTGTTACAAGAGGTCTGGCACCATCATGCACTAGAACTATCTTTGCTGCTTTAGTTACTACTTTAATAGCATTGGCAATGGAATGTTGTCTTTCCCTGCCACCAGCCACCACTTGCCAAGGCTTAATTTCGGGCAAACTATGCAGCATAGTTTTTACTTGGTCTAGCTCATCAGGTGCAACTACTATTACTAGATTGTCCACCTCAGAACATGCAGAAAAAGTTAACACACTATGTAATAATACAGGCATATCAACTAGTGGCAAAAATACTTTATTACTTCCCTTCCTCATCCTCTTTCCTTGCCCCGCAGCTGGTATAATCACTGTAACCACGATATTATCCTGCCTTTCCTATAAATACATCATCTATTTATTATATCCTATTGTTCTATTCTTGTTGTCAAATTACCTCTTTTCGAAGATAAATTGATCATCACTTATGCTACTAAGAAAATATGCCCTGCTATACGCTATAAAAAAATGTCTTCGAGCCTGTTCATTATCAGTGCTCGAAGACATTTATACTTATTGCTCGTTCTGCTTACGCGCCTTTTTCTATGCCTTTCGGTTTAGCAAAAATCATGCGTCCAGCAGCAGTTTGCAATACAGAGGTTACTAATACACCAATGGTATCACCCATATGCTTTTTACCACTGTCAACTACAATCATCGTGCCATCATCAAGATAACCGATCCCCTGCCCAAGTTCCTTACCATCTTTTACAACATGTACTACCATTTCTTCTCCCGGTAGAACTACTGGCTTCACAGAATTTGATAATTCATTAATATTAAGAACGGTCACGCCTTGCAACTCAGCAACCTTATTCAAATTATAGTCATTGGTAACAAGCTTACCCTTAAGCAATTGAGCTAATTTAACAAGTTTGGAATCTACTTCTGCAATATCCTCAAAATCCTGTTCAAAAATTTCCACATGCAAACCTAGTTCTTTTTGCATACGGTTTAAAATATCTAAACCTCGGCGGCCGCGATTACGTTTCAGCAAATCAGAAGAATCTGCAATGTGCTGTAATTCATCTAGTACAAACATAGGAACTACAAGAACACCCTCAACAAATCCACTCTTGCAGATATCAGCAATACGTCCATCAATAATTACACTGGTATCCAGAATTTTATAGGATTGTTTATTAACAACTTTTTCCTTCTGTCTCTCTTTCCCTTTCCAAGGAAAAGCGACCATCATCCCAATCATTTCTTCTCGTTTATGAATAGCAATATTGATCCCCAAATATCCTAAGATTATACTAATAATACCGGGAACATAGCTACCAATAATCGGAATATGCATAAATGCAGAGCCAATTAAATTAGAAATAATCAAACCGACAGCCAATCCTATAGAACCGGCAATGACATCATATACTGGCATTTTATTAAGCCTGGCTTCTACCCAATAGGTAAACTGCCACAAATATTTAATAAAAAAGGGTGCCAATATATATCCAATAATCCCACCTACTACTCCACCTAAAACCGATACTAAGATGGTGACTACTGTATCATCACTGCTGATAAATCCTACACGCAAAAACTCATCACTCACTATAGATGACAAGAAGGAACTAGTACCTAGCCATTTTGCTGTCACCAGACCAGAAACAGCAGCTAATAACGTAATGATAAACCGCAAAACTTTATCCAACAAACTTACACCTCCTTTACTATTTATTTATTATATAAGACTTTCTCCATTCCCACAAGCCTAGTATCTCTACTAAAACCATCTGGAAACATTATCTATTATATCCTATCATTAACAAAAAAATACGTCAGTTTCCTGGCGTATTTTCTTGCATTAACTCATCTATCCATTCTTCTATGCTGCCCAAATCTTTTCCACATGCTAATACTAATTCACTTACCATGATTTTCCTAGCAGTTTCCAGTAATCTTCGTTCACCCGCTGAAAGCTTTTTTGAATTGTCCTGAAGCATAAGATTACGTACTACCTCAGCTACCTCATATATGCTACCAGTTTTTATCTTTGTTAAATTTAAATTAAATCTCTTATTCCAACTAGCCGTTTCTTGTACTGAAGTAGCTCTTAATATATCCACAACTTTATTAATTCCTACTTCGTCAATCACTTCTCTGAGGCCAATATTTTCTACATTCTTCATAGGAATCATCACTCTCATACCACCGTAAGGCATAGTAAGAATATAATAATCCTGCAGCTGCCCAAACACTTCATGCTTTTCAATCGCTTCAATGACACCTGCACCATGCATGGGATACACTACCTTGTCCCCTATAGCTAACATAGCATCAACTCCTATAGTATGTAGTATATCACAGATAAGTAACATTGTCAAAATTGTATATTTTAGCATAGCATAATAATTATTGTCAAATAGAATTTTAGTATACTAATGAGTCTATTAGGAAGATACATCCCTATTTCTCTTGTTATATGCCTAATTTCAGCTATTAAGAATATTATGAAAATACTAATTTGAAATAGAAGAGAGTTAGATATTTTTCAATTTCATCGCAACTCGAATATTGACAATCATAGATTGAAATTTATATAATAAACATCAAAGTGAGGTGTTTCGTAATGGACGAAAAATGTTCTGATTTCCAAACCGCTGTAGATGATTATCTAATTCGTCACCGCAGTATCCTAGATATTATGACCAAGTACCAAGAAGCAAGCGCTCGAGTGAATCGTGCTTTCGCTAAAACAGTTACCGAATGCGGTTGCGTAACAGTAAATGCTACCCGCCAGCAAGCACCTGCTGATATTGAATATAGTAACTTGAAGCAATTCATGTCTTCTCATTTGTCAGGTGAGCCTTGCGAACAATGTAAAGAAGTACTAACCAAAGAATTAGGACATAGCCTGTTTTATCTAGCTGCACTTTGCAACTTATCAGGCATCAGCCTTAATGAAGTGATGCGTAGAGAATGTAATATGGTTACCACATTGGGATTTTTTCATTTATCTTAATACCCTTGCCTTGAGATATTCTTTCAAGGAGAGATCCAATTTATAGTAAAACGCGACTATTGAAGTCGCGTTTTTTTATGGAATCAGAAAACATTATAATTTCTTGATTCTAAGTAAAATAACTAAGGTTCCTGTCTATATTTTTAGGACTGGTCACAAGCCCAAGCCTTTTTTATCCGAAGACTAACATTCAAGTCCAGAGGTCTAACTCTACTTGAATTTTAGTCTTCTTACTACATAAAGGACTTAGCATAAGGACATGATACAACTATACGAGCTTATCTTTACTTTAACATTCTCTATCATAGATATAATGAGGTGATATCATGTCATCCCGCTTAGTAATAATTTCTACCATGTTGCTCTTCTTTACCTTTTACCCTCATACTTCGGCAGCCTTTTCCCCTGATGGGGATGAACTGGAGTCAGGATACAGCACCATAGTCGACGATAATAATTCCATTATTTCACAGTTGGGTTTTACCCTCCATGTCGGCGACAAATATATTAGTGAGGATAATATACTCTATGAAATTATGGCTGTAGAGGGCACATTGGCTAAGGCTCGCTATTTAAGCACTGAGTCAAGCCTTTCTCTATCGCCTGAATCTATCGTTGTCCAAGGGCCAATAGGAGGCCCACAACCACTAATTGCCATCTACCACTCACATACTGATGAATCCTATATTCCCACTGAAGGAAATGCATCAACTCCTGGTACAGGTAGCATTATGTTAGTAGGTGATAGTTTCAACAATCGCCTCAATGAACTAGGCTATCAGACGATTCACAGTAAAACACTTCATGACCCTCATGATGCCAATGCCTACCAGCGTTCCAGGCGTACATTCATGAAACTGTTAGAGTACCAGCCAGCGGCATTATTTGATCTTCATCGGGATAGCGCCCCTCTTGCCACTTATCAAACAACCATTAATGGACAAGATGTTGCTAAGATTTTGTTAGTAGTAGGCCGTCAAAATCAGAACCAAGCTACTACTTTAAAATACGCAAAAACGATAAAAGCTAATGCCGATGCAACATATAGAGGGTTAATTCGGGGCATTTTCATTGCCCATGGTAATTATAACCAAGATTTAAATCCTCGTTCCATGTTAGTCGAAATGGGTACCCAATATAATACTAGAGAAGCCGCGGAACGCAGTGCCGCATTATTTGCTGATATCATTCCCTCAATTATTGCACCAAACCCGCCCTCAACTGCTCCCATACCAGAAATAACTAATAATGTGCCAGTTGATACTCCTGATGTTGGTACTACTACCAGCCCTGATAGCATTGTAAATACAACCTATACTTACGATATCATTGCTATTATTGGAACTTTATTCATTGGTCTCCTTGTTTACCTTTACCTTAGTACAGGCAGTTGGCAGGAAGCCAAAAACAAACTCTACAAATTCTATGAATATGAATTTACTAATTTTTTCGGTCCACGCAAAAAAAGAAACGATTAATCATACTTCTCCAAGGAGTTGTTATCATGGTATTCAAACGCCGTTTCACATTGTTAGCAGCAGTTATACTAGTTTGTAGTATACTTATATTTGGTTTCTTACATTTATTGCCTCTTAATATATTTTCCATCCAGCAAAAACCGGAACCCGAACCGCAAAAAGTTTATGATTATTATTTCATCCTAGATGAAGCAGATAATCGCAGCTTAATGTATGTACCTTTAGTTGTAAATGTCGGAGATGAGATACTTACGGAAGAAAACAAACTTTATAAGGTTGTAAAAATAGAAGAAAACCGAGCCTATGCCCGGTTTGTCGAAGACGTTAATTTAGATAAATATAAAAAAAAGTAAAATAATAGCTTGCAATATGTATCTTTAGCAAGTTTACTCATGACGGTCTAGCAGAGCCTGCTCACGCACTCGCTTTAGACCGTCTTTTATTGTTTTCGCTCTGACTTCACCAATTCCTTCTACATCATCAAGTTCAAGAATAGTGGCATTATAAATACAGTGCAAGGTCTTAAAATGAGTTACCAGGTTTTCCACAATAGCCATCGGCAGACGAGGAATTCTCCTTAACACTCGATAGCCGCGGGGTACTACAGGTATATCCAGAGTAGTAGGCGTCGTTCCATAGCCTAAAATACGACATATCGCATATGGTTCTAAGCCTTCTTCCGGTAGTTCAGCCAATTGTTCCCGAACGTATTGCATATCCTGAAAACTATTCAAGCAATAATCCTTGAGTAATAATTCCATATCATCTTGCTCTGACATTAACTCTTCCATTTGCATACTTACCAAACGGCCTTCACTGCCTAATTCAATTACATGACGTTCCACTTCCCTGGCAATACGACTTACTTGCTCAACACGAATGACAATCTCAGCCACATCTAACAATGTTACAAAATCTTCAAACTCCAAGGCACTTAAATTAGTCAGGCTCCGCACTAATACTTTGCGATATTTTTCTAAAGTTTGCAGCGCCTGATTGGCTCGACTTAGACTTACCGTAATATCCTTAAGAGTATAGCGTAAATTACCAAGATACATGGTAATTAAATTTCGCCTTTGAGAAATAGCAATCACCAAACCCCCTGTCTGTCTGGCAACCCGTTCTGCTGTACGATGTCTTGTACCTGTTTCTGTAGTAGGGATTTTAGAATCAGGAACTAATTGAGCATTAGCATATAAAATATGTTTCAGATCAGAAGATAAGATCAAAGCTCCATCCATTTTTCCCAATTCATAAAAACCAGCAGGAGTATATTCACAATTTAAGGCAAAACCACCATCTACTACATCAAGTAAAGGCTGATTATTACCTACTAACACTAATACCCCCATTTTCGCTCGCAAGATATTCTCCAAGCCTTCTCTTAGTGGCGTCCCAGGAACTAATTTTTTTATTGTTTTAATAAATCTTGCATCCCACAATTTATCTTGCCGAATTTTTGTCATACAAATACCGCCTCCATGGCTTCTAATACATTACTCACACCTACTATCTTAAGTCCTTGCTGTTTTATTTTAAGCCCCGTCAAATTACCAGCAGGAATAACAAACCGCTTAAAACCCATGTTAGCTGCTTCTCTGATACGGATATCCACTCGTGACACCATACGTACTTCCCCAGTGAGCCCGACTTCCCCCATAACTACTGTTTGCGCATCAAGAGATACATTGCGGAAACTAGAGGCTACCGCAAGAATTACAGCTAAATCAGCTGCTGGTTCCGTTATTTTAATACCCCCTACAGCATTGACATAGGCATCTTGGTTAGCCAACATTAAACCTACCCGCTTCTCTAGAACGGCCATCAGCAAGATAAGCCGATTGTAGTCAAAACCTGCTGCCATGCGTCTAGGCATACCAAAGCAAGTTGTACTGACCAAGGCTTGAATCTCTATTAGTAAGGGTCTAACCCCCTCCATACAAGCTAGTACGACCGATCCTGGGGCACTTTCTGGCCTCTCGGATAACAGCAGCCCGGAAGGATTTTTCACTTCCATCAGCCCGTCTTCCTCCATGGAGAAAATTCCACTCTCGTGAGTTGACCCAAAACGATTTTTGATAGCACGAAGTACACGAAAAGTATAGGTCTTTTCACCTTCAAAATACAACACAACATCTACCATGTGCTCTAAAATACGGGGACCAGCAATATTTCCTTCTTTCGTTACATGTCCGATAATGGCAATTGGAATACCGCTTTCTTTTGCCAAACGCAATAATTTGCCTGTAGATTCACGCACCTGCCCTACACTGCCTGGAGCAGATGGGATCTCTGGGCTATACATTGTTTGAATCGAATCAATAATCATCAATGCTGGTTTAAGCTGATTGGCAGACACTGTAATTTCATCTAAGTTCGTTTCTGTCATGATTAACAATTTGTCACTTAATTTATTAAGACGCTCCGCCCGCATTTTCGTTTGCCCTGCCGATTCTTCTCCTGAAACATATAGTACAGCGCCATATGCCTGACTTACACTACAAGCTACTTGCAGCAGCATTGTCGATTTACCAATTCCAGGGTCACCACCAATCAGAATCAGAGCACCTGGTACAATACCACCACCCAATACTCGATCAAACTCTCCTACGCCTGTTGCTAACCTAGGCACAGGAAAGTTATCTACTTGAGTAATGGGACGTGGTTTAACACCCGTACTTGTACTGTAACGATTTTTCCCTTCAGTCTTATTAAGGGTCTCTTCCACCATACTATTCCAAGCCTCGCAGCCTGGACACCGTCCTAACCATTTCGGTGAATCAGCGCCGCACTCTTGGCAGACATAATGAATTTTAACTTTAGACAATCCTGTATACCCCTTCCCCAAAGATACCTTGCTTAAAGAATAAGAAAAACATCTTATTGTCCTTTGGTCTCAAACTAAGCGCCAGGTTCCTGTTATGGTTAAATGCCAGCGGCGAAACGTTAATAACAGGAACCTGGCGCGACCTTAAAGCAGCACATCCTTCTAAAGCTCCTAAATTCTTTTCTACACGAAAGAGCACTTTATAAAACGCAAGTATATATTTGCTTTTATAAAGTGCTTTTCGCTTTATTTCTATTCTTTTCCTGCATCAATTGACATTAAGCCTATTGATTTTTTAGTCAATTTTACTTTTCCCTGCTCATCAGTATCAATCAAAACAGTATCGCCTTTAACCACTTGGCGCCGGAGCATCAATTCAGCAATTTCATCCTCTATCAGTTTTTGAATCGCTCTTCTAAGCGGCCTAGCGCCATAAGCATAGTCCCGCCCCTCTTTTACAAGTTCAGCTTTGGCAGTATCACTGCATTCTAAAGCAAGACTATTCTCCTGTAAACGCTTGCTTACATCCTGTAGCATAATGTCTACAATGCTAGTAAGCTCTTGATCACTAAGACTACTAAATACAATTAGTTCATCTACGCGATTAATAAATTCTGGACGGAAAGTACGCTTTACTTCCTCCATAACTCTATTTTTAGCATTCTCAGCTTCATTGTTCACCTTATCAGCAGCTAAAAATCCTAACATAGTATTATCTTTACGTAAATGTTTTGCTCCTACATTAGAAGTCATAATAATAACCGTATTTTTAAAATCCACCTTGCGCCCTTGACTATCCGTCAATCTGCCATCTTCTAATACTTGCAGCAAAATATTAAAAACATCATAATGCGCCTTTTCTATCTCATCCAATAAAATAACTGCATAAGGTTTACGCCTTACTGCATCCGTTAATTGTCCTCCTTCATCAAAACCTATATAACCCGGAGGAGCGCCAATTAAGCGGGATACTGTATGTTTTTCCATGTATTCAGACATATCCAAGCGAATCATGGAATTCTCATCATTAAACAAAGTAGCAGCCAAAGCTTTTGCCAATTCCGTCTTACCCACGCCTGTTGGTC
>Ga0316613_10001540_pt1 | contig 15645 bp, 9 predicted proteins | sample OWC_soil_day10_C_2_FD_207647 | JGI IMG/M metagenome (GOLD analysis project Ga0316613, IMG submission 207647) | Wetland soil microbial communities from Old Woman Creek delta, Ohio, United States - OWC_soil_day10_CT_b | ecosystem: Environmental > Terrestrial > Soil > Wetlands | place: USA: Ohio...
TTGGACGCTTAATAAGATGAAAAAAAATGTAGGAGTATCGACAGAATTTCTTAGTACTAATGAAATTCAAAAAGCCAAAGCCTTTCATGCAAGTTTCCCTGAATATAGCGAAACACCGCTGCGTAGTCTCAATAATTTGGCCAAACGGTTTGGTGTTGGCGGAGTTTATGTTAAAGATGAGTCCTATCGTTTTGGGCTTAATGCGTTTAAGGTTTTAGGAGCTTCTTTTGCTATTGCTAAATATTTGGCTAAATGCTTGCAAGTTGACGTGGGAGAACTTAATTTTTCAATATTATCTTCTCCAGAAATACGTAAAAAATTAGGCGAGATCACTTTTGTAACTGCCACTGATGGTAATCATGGTCGTGGTGTAGCTTGGGCAGCTCGTCAGTTGAACCAGAAGGCCGTAGTTTATATGCCTAAAGGATCTTCTTTGACTCGTTTGGAAAATATTCGAGCGGAAGGTGCAATCGCGTCAATTACCGAGCTAAATTATGATGAAGCTGTTCGATTGGCAGCTGACAATGCCAACAAATTTGGTTGGGTAGTTGTACAGGATACTGCGTGGGAAGGATATGAAGAAATTCCAGCGTGGATTATGCAAGGATATGGAACGATTGCAGCTGAAGCCTTAGAACAATTAAATGAACAAGGTATTAAGAAACCGACACATGTTTTGCTTCAGGCAGGTGTGGGGTCATTTGCTGGCGCTATAGAAGGACACTTTGCTTCAGTTTTTGGTAAAGAAAAGCCGAAAACAATGATTGTAGAGCCGGATTTGGCCGATTGTTTATATCAATCAGCCATTGCCAATGATGAACAACCCAAAATTGTAACTGGGGATATGGCTACTATTATGGCTGGTTTAGCCTGTGGTGAACCGAACCGTATAGGTTGGGAAGTCTTACGGGATTATAGTGACATATTCTTTTCTTGTCCAGATGAAGTTACAGCAAAGGGAATGCGTTTACTTGGTAACCCTCTTGGGGCTGATAACCGTGTGGTATCAGGAGAGTCAGGGGCTGTGACGGCTGGATTATTGGCATTCTTATTAGAGAAGGATGGATTGGAAGGTGCCAAAGACAGCTTAGGGTTTGATGAAGACTCTCACATCCTCATTATTAGTACAGAGGGAGATACAGATCCAGAGAAATACCGTAGTATAGTATGGGATGGAGAGTATCCAAGTTATAAATAAGGAACAATTATGGTTGGAGGTTTACTTATGTTTTCAAAACAGCAGGAAGCAAGCGTAATTGCATTATGTCAGGCACTAATACAGAAAAAGAGTTATTCTGGGGAAGAAAACTTGGTAGCGGTAAGAATACAACAAGCTTTTGAGGAGCTTGGTTATGATGAAGTAGTTGTTGATGATTATGGCAACATCATTGGTCATATCAAAGGAAATTTACCAGGAGAAACAATTTTATTTGATGGTCATATTGATACTGTTCCTGTTCCTGATGAATCGAAGTGGCAGCATCCTCCCTATGGCGGAGTAATAAAGGACGGCAAAATATATGGTCGTGGCGCTTCTGACATGAAAGGTGCCGTTAGTGCCATGATTTTTGGTGCCAGTTATTTTGCCAAGGATTGTCAGAAAAATTTTGCTGGTGACATATATGTAGCTGGAGTTGTCCATGAAGAATGCTTTGAAGGGATTGCTGCCCGCAAAATTAGTCAGCATATAAAACCTGATTATGTTGTTATTGGCGAGGCATCTGAATTAAATTTAAAACGGGGGCAGCGTGGCAGAGCAGAAGTTATTGTAGAAACGGAAGGAAGACCCGCCCATTCGGCAAATCCTCAGGCAGGAATTAATGCAGTCTATAAAATGGCTGAGCTTATTAATGAAATTCGTACAATTGCAACTCCAAGTCATAAGGTATTAGGAAAAGGAATTTTGGAGTTGACGGATATAAAATCCTCACCATATCCTGGTGCATCTGTAGTTCCTGATTATTGTAGGGTAACGTATGATAGACGATTGTTAGTTGGAGAAACAAAAGAAGAGGTTCTAAAACCAATTAGTGATTTAATTCATAAATTACAGCAGAAAGATCCAGAATTTGTTGCAAATGCTTTTTTTTCTACTGGTTTGGAAAAGTGTTATACAGGAACCGATATTATAGGAGAAAGATTTTTTCCCGGCTGGTTATATGAAGAAGATGATGCATTTGTCCAAGCCGCTTTTCATGGGTTACGTGCTGTAGGGTTGCAACCTGAAATTACGCAGTATTCTTTCTGCACCAATGGCAGTCATTATGCTGGGGAAGCAGGAATCAAAACCATTGGGTTTGGGCCTTCCAGGGAGAGTTTAGCACATACTATCGATGAATACATCGAAGTAGACCAATTATTAAAAGCAACGGCAGGCTATTATGGAATATTAAAGTCGGTTTTTCAAAGAGGGTGAGATAAGTGAAACTGCTAATTAAGAATGGCATAATTATTGATGGTACAGGTAATAATCGATATAAAGGTAATATTCTTATTGAGAATGAATTGATTACCGCTATAGGGGAGATTTACTCACAAGAATTTGACCAAATTATCGATGCTCAAGGAATGGTCATTTCACCTGGATTTATCGATACTCATAGCCATTCAGATTTACAAGTGTTGGTAAACCCTCATATAGAGCCTAAAATTCGGCAAGGCATTACTACAGAAGTACTGGGACAAGATGGAATTTCTATGGCGCCGCTGCCTAAAAGATACATATCACCGTGGCGAAAGAATCTTGCTGGTCTTGATGGAGATAGTGATGATATTGATTGGAGCTACGAGAATACGGATGGCTATTTGTCATTGATGGAAAAGGCAGGTACTAGTCTCAATGAGAGCTATTTAGTTCCTCATGGCAACATTCGTATGGAGGCAATGGGATTAGATAATCGTAAGCCAACATTAGAAGAATTATCTAAGATGTGTAATATTACAAGAAGAGAGATGAAAGCAGGTGCCTTTGGTTTATCTACAGGGTTAATTTATATGCCTTGTGCTTATGCTGATACTGATGAAATCATCGAATTATGCAAAGTTGTGGCGGAATTTGATGGTGTTTTTGTAGTGCATCAACGTAGTGAAGCAGATACTATTCTTGCTTCGATGGAAGAGGTTATGGAAATTGGCCGTAAGTCTGGCGTAAAAATTCATTTTTCCCATTTTAAAGTTTGCGGTCGTAAGAATTGGCATTTTATTGATGAAGTCATTCAGCTATTAAATAAAGCCAAACAGGATGGGCTCCGAGTTTCTTTTGATCAATATCCATATGTCGCAGGAAGTACAATGCTCGGAGTCATTTTGCCGCCTTGGGCACATGACGGAGGAACAGATAAATTACTAAGACGCTTAGAAGACGCAGATCTTCGCAAAAAAATGATTTATGATATAGAAAATGGTTTGCCAGGTTGGGATAATTTTATAGACTTTGCCGGTTTGGATCAAATTTTTGTGACAAGTGTTAAAACCATAAAGAACATAGATTTAGTTGGGAAAAATCTGGTTGAAGTTGGTGAAATTCGTGGCAAAAACCCTTATGAAGCTACGTTTGATTTGTTGTATCAGGAAGAGAATGCAGTGGGAATGGTGGACTTTTATGGTACGGAAGAGCACGTAATCTGCTTTATGACAAGGCCAGAACAAAATGTTTGTACCGATGGTCTTTTAGGGGGCAAGCCTCACCCACGAGTGTTTGGCTCTTTTCCTAGAGTCTTAGGGAAATATGTACGTGAAGGTAAGGTTCTAACTTTAGAAGAAGCCATACGAAAAATGACCTCTAAGCCAGCAGAGGTATTTGGATTTAAGGGAAGAGGTGTGTTAAAAGTTGGTAACTTTGCGGATATTGTGGTTTTTCATCCCGATAAGGTAACCGATCAGGGGACGTTTATCGATCCTGCCCAAGATCCAATTGGTATAGAGTATGTTTTAATTAATGGGGAAGTAGTACTTCATTCAGGCGTGTACGAGAAAAAGTGTACTGGAAAAGTGCTGCGAAAATAACAGCTTTAAGTATTAGAGGTTATATATGTTTTAGGGAGAATGGTTTTTATGGATGTTTTTTTAAATCTTTTACAACAGGCGAAACAGTATAAGCTTATAGATGTTGTAACAATTGTAGGAACTCCCCCAAAAAAGGCAAATAGTATTGGACAAATGTTGATGTTAGCATATGGAAATGAAACTGAACAACTACTTGTTAATCAGGAATTTACCAATCAGGTAATCCAAAAGATTAAAAACACAAAATGGCAGCATCCAGTAGTTATAGAACTAGAGTATGATGGATATTATCGTCTCTTCTGGGATCGCTTAAGCAGTCGTTTGAGTGCGTTAGTGTTAGGAGCTGGACATATTAGTCAGCCCGTAGTGGAATTATTAGATCTGATTGGTTACGCTGTAACAGTTATTGATGATCGTCCTGAGTTTGCAAGTGCTCTTTCTTTCCCCAAGGCAGAAAAAGTTATTTGCGAAAATTTCGGAATTGCTTTAAAGGACATAGAAAGTAAAGATTATTCAGCAATTATCATAGTTACCAGAGGACATCGTTATGATTTAGAATGTTTACGGGCTGTACTTAATTATCCGGTATCATATCTAGGGATGATCGGTAGCAAACGAAGGGTGAATGGGATCAGGGGTAAGTTGATTGAAGAGGGAATCGCAGCAGAAAGTTTATCGCGTTTGCGAGCTCCTATTGGTCTTGACCTTGGTGCTCAGACACCAGCAGAAATTGCTCTTAGTATTGTAGCAGAGATATTAGCGGCTGCTCGAAATGGTACTTGCTTGCCTCTTAGTGATATAGGAAGGTGATCGGATGGATGAAATAATTCTTAACGCAATTTGTGCAATCAAGGAGGAAAAGAGTAGGGCTGTATTAGTTACGGTCATTGATACTCGTGGTTCGACGCCTCGCAAAGCTGGCACCAAAATGCTCGTCTATCCTGATGGGAAGATACTAGGTACGATTGGTGGTGGTTGTACAGAGTCAGAGGCTAAATTACAAGCTCTTAGAGCATTGGATGAGAATATGTCGTTTACTTATATTCTGTCGTTACTCGATGATGCTGCTGCTGATGAAGGCATGGTCTGCGGCGGTACAATGGAAATCTTTCTTCAAGTAATTTGTATCAGTTAGAATATTTGGTATCATTATAAGGCATACAGCTCTTACTTCAATAGAAGAAGGAGTTGTATGCCTTTTTGCAATAGTAAATTATCAAGTATTGTGCGTTATTTTTCGTTACCAATGTCTTCAATGATATACAGTGATTCTTAACAACTATACTATATAGTGTATAATGTACTATAGTTGCTATTATTATAATTAGTATACTTTGAAACTTTCAAGGAGATTGAAAGCATGAATTTTTTAAATCATTACACAGGAAAATATGGTAAAAAATTTTTTCTTGCTGTATTTTTTGTAATGTGTGAGACGGTGTGTGATCTTATATTGCCGGCGATTATGTCGCAAATTATTGACGTGGGGATAGCTGGGAAGGATATGGAATATGTGCTTTTAAAAGGAGGCTTCATGCTCTTTATTACAGCATTAGGAGCCATTGCAGCGTCTTTCCGCAATATTATATCGAGTACTGTTTCGCAAAAATTTGGGACTGAACTGAGATTGGATTTATATAAAAAAATTCAAACATTGTCTCTTGAAAATATTGAGCACTTTGATAGAGCTTCTTTGGTAACTCGCTTAACAAATGATGTTACGCAAATCCAGACTCTTGTAAATGGACTCATGAGAATCTTTATCAAGGGTCCTTTTTTGTGCATCGGGAGTCTTATTATGGCGATACAACTCAATGCTAAATTAGCATTGATCTTGGCAGTGGTCATTCCGATTGTGGGGATATTAATTCTTATTAATATGAAATTTGGTTTTCCTTTTTTTATAAAGGTTCAACAGGTTCTTGACCAGTTAAACAGTGTAATGAGGGAATATTTATCTGGTGTCAGAGTTGTAAAGGCGTTTAATCGATTTGATTATGAAGTAGAGAAATTTAATAAAGCAAATCAAGAACTCCAATTAAAATCTGTTAAAGCGATGCGGATGATCTCTGTTTTTGGGCCAGGGATTATGCTTACGGTAAATTTTGGCATTGCAGCAGTACTTTGGTTTGGAGGAAAGTATGTACATTTAGGAGAAATGCAGGCAGGTCATATCATTGCATTTATTAATTATATGACACAAATGTTATTCTCATTGCTGCTGATTTCTATGGTTTTTAATATGTTCGTGAGAGCAAAAGCATCAACAGAGCGTATTAGTGAGGTATTTGCTCAAGAAAATAAGATGAAATGGGATCATTATCCTAGTGAGATGACTGCTATTAAAGGTAGAATTGATTTTCAAAATGTATATTTTTCTTATGGAAAAATGAAGGAAGAGGCAGTTATTAAAAATGTTACGATGACCTGTATGCCAGGAGAACGGGTTGGGATCATTGGTTCTACAGGTTCAGGCAAGAGTAGTCTTATTCAGTTGATTCCTCGTTTTTATGATGTAACTTCTGGTTCTATCAAAGTTGATGAGGAAGATGTGAAGGACATAAACCCAAAGTGGATACGAGAAAAAATAGGTATTGTGCCTCAGAAATCTATACTATTTACTGGTACCATTATGGATAATCTAAAATGGGGAAAAGAAAATGCTACGGTGGAGGAAATTGAAACTGCAGCTAGGATTGCGCAAGCACACGACTTTATTATTGCATTACCTGAAGGCTATCAAACAAAAGTTGGGCAGGGTGGCGTCAATTTTTCTGGTGGACAAAAACAGCGGCTGGCGATTGCAAGAGCGTTTGTTAAAAAGCCAGAAATTCTTATTTTAGATGATGCAACAAGCGCTGTTGATGTGCTTACAGAAGAGAAAATAAAAGAAGCCTTAAAACAATATGCAAAAAATCTTACTTGTCTTATTATTGCTCAGCGGATTATCTCCGTCATGGATTTAGATAGAATAATAGTACTTGATCAAGGGGAAATTGTGGGTATTGGCAAGCATGGTGAACTGATGGAAAGTTGTGAAATTTATCGAGAAATATTTTACTCACAAGTAGGTAAGGAGATGTAGTGGTATGTCTCAAAAAGATGAGCAGAAAACAGAAGGCAAGAGTCAAGTGCGTAATTCGCCGAATTCTGATAACGTGGGAGGAATACGGGGAAGTCTGAGTGGACGCCGTGGAAGAGGTCCAATTGTTAAACCTAAAAATTTTTTAGCAACCTTTAAGCGATTATGGTATTACATAGGTAAGGAAAAAAATGTGTTAGCCTATATTTTGTTATTTTTAATAATGGAGTCGTTACTTACTCTATTAGGACCTTATTTGATCGGCCTTTCTATTGATACGATGTCTGCTTCCAATGGCTTTGTTGATTTTAATGCATTAGAAATAGTGGTGATGGCCTTAATTTTTGTATATGTGACTAGTGGAATTTTGACTTTTCTACAAGGATGGCTTATGGCAGGGATGTCCCAGCGGATTATTGCAGACATTAGAAGAGTTTTATTTGAAAAACTTCAATCTCTTCCTGTTGCCTTTTTTGACATTCATCCTCATGGAGAATTAATGAGCAGATTATCGAATGATATTGATAATGTAAGCGGAACGATATCTCAGTCAACGACACAATTATTATCTGGCTCCATTATGATTATTGGTTCTCTGACGATGATGATGGTGTTGAGCCCTTTTCTTACTGTAGTCAATTTACTTACTGCTTGTTTGGTGATTTTACTTGCTCGTGTTATTGCTAATAAAACAAGTAAATTATTCAAAGAGCAGCAGGCAGAACTCGGGAGATTAAATAGTCATATTGAAGAAACAATTTCAGGCATACAGATAGTAAAGGCGTTTAATCGTGAGGATAAGGTAATTGCAGCGTTTGATGATGTAAATGTGAAATTATGTGAAGTAGGCTTGAAAGCACAAATTTGGTCAGGATTTTTAATGCCGCTTATGAATGTAATTAATAATTTTGGAATTGCTCTGATTGCTATTATAGGTGGTATTCTAGCAATAAAAAGTATAATTACGATTGGGGTTATTGCTAGCTTTTTAAGCTACTCAAGACAATTTGCCAGACCTTTAAATGATTTAGCGAATATATTTAACCTTTTACAGTCTGGTATTGCTGGTGCAGAGAGAGTATTCGAGATTCTTGATGAGCAAGAAGAAACCGCAGATCTGCCAAACGCTAGGATATTAAACAATCCTAAAGGGCATGTTGTTTTTGAAAATGTTAGTTTTGGTTATCGACCAGATGTTTCAGTATTGAAAAATGTAAGCTTTTTGTCGGCAGAAGGTAGTAGTACTGCGCTTGTAGGACCTACAGGTGCAGGAAAAACTACGATTGTAAACCTAGTTACCCGATTTTATGATGTAACCAATGGAAGGATATTAATTGATGGAATTGATGTCAGAGAGTATACGAGAGATAGCCTGAGGCGATGTTTTGGTATTGTACTGCAGGATGCATATTTATTTTCTGGTACAATTAGAGAAAATATAAAATATGGAAAGCCTGATGCAACTGATGAAGAAGTGCAAAAAGCAGCAATAATGGCTAATGCACATCGTTTTATTTCAATGCTTCCGAAGCAATATGAAACTCAGCTATCAGAAAATGGCGCAAATTTAAGTCAAGGTCAAAGACAGCTTCTAGCGATTGCAAGAGTAATCTTAGCCAAACCGTCGATTCTTATTTTGGATGAGGCTACAAGCAGCATTGATACTCGTACCGAAATACATATACAGGATGCCTTGTTAAAAATAATGCAGGGACACACAAGTTTTATCATTGCTCACCGTTTAAATACCATTCGTGGTGCAAATAATATTTTAGTAATTGATCATGGTGAAATCGTGGAAGAAGGTAACCACGATTTCTTAATCCGCAACGAAGGAGTCTATTATCAGATGTTTTTTGATCAGTTTAAAATATTGAGAGAATACAAAGTTTAGGATAGAGAAAATTCATATCTTGAAACGCAAAAATGCGCATTTGAAAGAATAAACACGTATCATGTATATTAACCTTCCTAAACCGAAAAATGCTCCTAAAACTAAATTATAAAGGACTTTGCACTAGTACGATTCATATGATATTATATATACAAGTAATAAAAAAATGCCTGAAATGCACGTTATCTTTTATATGTCCAACCTACTTTTATAACTGGGGAATCTAATGATATCTGGCTGCCGAGCCATCATTGAGTGGAAGGCAAAAGCATGTCTAGGATGCCCACCTGCGAGCTGCAGGTTTGGACATATCAAAGAGACGATATTATGGGCTTTATCCTTTCTATTGAAAAAGGGACTTATCAAAGGGTAAGTCTTTTTTTCTTTATATGAAATGTTTGCGAACGGGCAAGGGAAAAGGCAGGTGAATATAAAATTGACCAATCGTATGTTAGCTGACATCGTATTGAAAAATGGTGTAGTGTATACTGCTGATGAGCAAGATCAGATACATCAAGCAGTGGCAATTAAAGATAATACAATTTTGTTTACGGGCAGCGATAAGGAAGTGCAGAATTTTATAAGTAATAAAACTCAAGTCATTGATTTGGGAGGGAAGATGGTATTGCCTGGTTTGATCGATAGTCACATTCATCCACCTGGGTTATCCTTATCAGAGCTTTACGAAGTTCAGCTATTTAATATAAATAGTATAGAAGGATATGTGGAAGCTGTAAAAAAGTTTATCACGCAGCATCCAGATGTTAAAATAGTTTATGGCAGAGGCTGGTCATGGGGTATATTAACAGGTGAAGAGTTGATTAAAGGACCTCGCAAAGAATATCTCGATGCTGTTACGATCGAGATTCCTATCGTTTTACGCGCACATGATGGTCACACCCTATGGGTAAATTCCAAGGCATTAGAAATAAATGGTATAACTTCTGAAACAGAAGTACCTCAGGGCGGCGTTATAGAAACGGATCAGAGTAATGGTGAGCTGTGGGGAACTCTAAAAGAATGGGCTATGTGGCTGATTGCCTTGCCTGAATATAGTTTGGATCAATATATTACTGCGATGACTGCTTTCCAGAAGAAGATGCATCGTTTTGGTATTACGAGTATTCTTTGTATGGCAAGCGTGCCTTTTGATGTCATCTTTAAAGCTTGTGATGAAATGCAAAAAGCGAAACAACTGCAACTGCGTGTGCGTGGCGCTATGACGGTTAATACCAGAGAGAATCTGCTTAGCCAACTTATGCATATTAAAGAGTTGAGGAGACAGTATCAGACTCCTTTGCTCCAAGTCATTACTGCAAAGTTTTTTACGGATGGGGTAATTGAAGGCTGCACCAGTTATTTACTAGAGCCTTATAGTATAAAAGCTGGAAAAGGAGCGAACTACTATGGAGATTTTCTGTGGGAAATGGAAAATCTAAAGAATGCTTTTTATACAGTGAATCAGTGTGGTATGCAAATTCATGTTCACTCGACGGGCGATGGTTCGACTAGAAAGGTATTGGATGCTTTAGAATACGCTAATAATAAAACGGCAGCAGGAGACTATCGTAATACCATTACCCACTTACAGCTTGTAGATCAAAAGGATATATTGCGCTTTAAAGAACTGAATGTAGTTGCTAGCGTACAGCCATACTGGCAATTTAAAGGTCCTAACTGGTGGTATAATGTTGATTATCAGTTCATAGGTGAACGTGCTAATCTTGAATTTCCTTTAGGTACTTTTTTTCGCGAAGGGATCACTGTAGCGTCTTCTTCCGATTATCCTGCCACAGCTGTGCCCAATCCTTTCTTAGCGATGGATGTTGGTGTCACACGTAATATTGATAACGGTACCTTACATGGTGTAGAAGATATTACAGATATGGATGATGAAAGGTATCTTTTAAATAAAGGCGAACGAGCCACTGTAGAGCAAATGATCAAAAGTTTTACTATAAATGGTGCCTATACTTTATTTATGGAACATGAAATTGGTTCTATTGAAGTAGGTAAAATTGCTGATCTGGTGGTAATTGATCAAAATTTATTTGTGGTGAATCCTATCGATATAGATAAAACGAAAATCATCATGACCTTTTTTGATGGCAAACTAGTATATAAGGCGGATTAACTTCGTTTTCTATGCAAATGGCTTTGCATCTTAATTATTGATATGGTATTATATATTTAATGTTGAAAGAAGGTTTGATGCCAAGAACATTCTAAAGTCAACGGATGTATACTTATCAGAAAATGATCTACCTGTGATATATGTTATCTTATATATGTCCAACCTACTTTTATAAATAGGGAATCTAATGATCTGGTAGCTGTCGGACCTCCTTTGAGTGGATGGCAAAAGCCAATCTGTGATGCCCACCTGCTAGCGGCAGGTTTGGACATATAAAAGAAACGATATCATGGGTTTACTTATTTCATTAGCGAAAGAAGGATTCTATTATAGAATCCTTCTTTCGTTTTATTAAATTCGTTTACTGTTGAATTAAATAATTCGGTGTATCGGTTTGCAAGATAAAATAAGTTGTAAGGCGAATCATTTTCAAAGTATAAGAAAAGAATTCAGACTTTATGCTTGGGTAAAAGCATAATGCCGGTTACATTCTGCAGGAGGGTTAAAATGCTCCATCGGCTGCTCGTGTTGTATATAATTATTATGGTGGAAGTGAACGTTTTTCTAAGGTATCAGTGGAAATGATGGCAGCAGTAGATAAGGCGGATTCGGCTCAATATGATTTGGAAGAAGTTCTACATCCAACTGGTTGGGCTTTGTTAAATTTTCTAATGGATGCTCGCACTGGATTGGGGCGATTTAAAGAATTTAGAATATCAAATTATAACTTGATGATGGAATTAATTGATTATTGCCGAACTCATACAATTGATGAAATTATGGAATTACCTGATGTAAAAGAACGGGTAGATATCTATTTTGAACACAATGAAAAATTTAAAGAGCAAGTTAAGCGTTGTGCAACAGTTTATAAAAATCTTGTAGTGTTGGATTTGCAAGAAGAGGAAATCATTTATAGTGGTAATCGTTTTTTGATTTATGCTTTATTTCCGGAATGTAATATTTCGATTCATAAAATGTGGGGATTACATAAGCAAAATACAGTATTTACTGTTGGTAAGTCGATCTTTAGCCGTACTTCCAAAACAAATATTGGAGAATTTATGCTGCAATATGGAGGAGGCGGACATGCTAATGCAGGAACCTGCCAAGTTGAGAATGAACGTGCTAAGGCTGTTCTGCAAGAATTGATAGAGAAAATTAATATTGATGGCTAATGGGATAACCGTCTGTCGTACTTTAGACAGACGGTTATTTGTTTGGATTTTCGCAGGAAAAAGGAAAATATTGTCGAACTAAAAAATATACGATCTACTCAGTTATAGAAGTAAGGAGTTGATATTATGTTTCAAAATAAATATTCTATTGGCTTCAAAATCACGGTAATGTATATCGTTATCAGTGTCTTATGGATATTATTTTCTGATTATTTAGTAAACATTCTCGTTTCAGATCCAGGGATGGTTATTAAAATAGAGGTTATAAAAGGATGGTTTTTTGTAGCGATTACAGCCTTAATGCTGTATCAAATCATTTCCAGTAGCTCTAAACAGCTTAAAGAATCTGAAGAGCAACTGCAGAAGAAAAATGAAGAGATTATGACAACATTTGAGGAGTTGCTTGCTTCTGAAGAAGAATTAAAACAGCAATTTGATGAATTATTGTATAGAGAGGAAAAAATAAATCGGCGAAATGAATGTTTGTATGCTTTGCATGAAGCATCCATCGCTCTCATGCAAGGTTTTATGGTAGATGATCTTTTAAAGATTGTGGTTAGAAAAATGATGAAGATAAGTGGAGCTCAATTTGGGTATATCTACTTACTTAGTGAGAATGATAATTCTATGATATCAAAAGTTATAGAAGGATTTGCGCTAGATCAGATCCAGGGGCGTGTAAAAAAAGGTGAAGGTATTATCGGTAAAGTATGGGAAAGTGGAGATGTCGTCATTGTTCCAAGATATCATGAATGGGAAGACCGATTACGCGACCCGGTTTATAATCTTTTGAAAGCTGGTATTGGTATTCCTTTGAAAGCCGAGGGAAAGGTAATTGGTGTCTTTAGCATGAACTATACAGTAGAGCATGTTTTTGATAAAGAAGAATTACAAATGTTAGAAAGTTTTGCCGAGCTCACATCTATTTCCTTAGGGAATTTTCTATTATATGAAGCGTTACAAAAAAGTCAGCGCCGGAATCAAAGGTTAATTGATGCATTGCCAGATTCGATATATCTTTTGAATTGTTCTGGTATCGTACTTTCTTATAAAAACGGTAAAGAGTTTACTTCAATAATTAATCAGGAAGAGAAAATTGGTCAAAAATTAGAAGAGTTCTTAATGATGGAGAATCCGCAAATTTTGGCAGAGAAGATTCAGCGAGCTCTTTTAACAGAAAAGATTCAATTCTTTGAATATCAATATCAAGAAATGAAAACCATCAGGTATCAGGAAGTACGAATTATAGCGATTAATGCCAATGAAATTATTGCCATTGTCAGGGATATTACCCGACGAAAAGATATGGAGGGTAAACTTCACTATTATGCTTTACATGACAGAATGACCGGATTATATAATCGAGTGTATTTTGAAGAGAAGTTGCAGGAGTTGGATCGAATTTGCCAGAGTTCTATTGGAATTGTGATATGTGATATTGATGGTCTTAAATTAGTAAATGATACTTTTGGACATCAGGCTGGTGATGAGCTTCTCATTAGTGCTGCTACGATCATTAAAGAGTGCTTTTCAGGAATTGCTGAAGTAGCAAGGGTAGGTGGTGACGAGTTTGCAGTGATATTGCATAATTCAAGCAGTATAGATATTGAAGAGATTTGTCAGTGTATTCGTCGGCGGGTTAGTGAATTTCGTGAGACTAATACTAAAATTCCTCTTAGCATTTCCATTGGATTTAGTGTTAAAGCTTATCCTAAGCAAAGTGTAGCTGATGTATTTAAAGTTGCTGATGATAATATGTATCGGGAAAAATTACATAGCAGCCAAAGTATTCGGAGTTCTATCGTTAAGACTCTTAGCAAAGCTCTGGAGGTTCGGGATTTTGTTGATGATGGGCATACTGATCGATTGGAGATCTTAGTCGTAAAGTTGGCAGAAGCGATAGGAATAGAGTCGAGTAGATTACCTGACTTACGTCTTTTAGGTCGTTTCCATGATATTGGTAAAGTAGGCATACCTGATCACATCCTTTTTAAATCGAGCCGCTTATCAGATGAGGAGTTTATAATTATGAGACGTCATTGTGAGATCGGCTATCGAATGGCTCAGTCTTCGGGTGAGTTATTGCCAATTGCAGATTGGATATTAAAACATCAAGAATGGTGGAATGGACAAGGATATCCGCTAGGAATCAAGAATGAGGAAATACCTTTAGCGTGTCGCATCTTATCTATCGCCGATGCTTTTGATGCAATGACGAATGATCGTCCTTATCGTAAAGCCATGAATCATGAAGAAGCTATAGCTGAGATTGAACGTTGTGCTGGTACACAATTTGATCCTAATTTAGTACCGCTCTTTAAACAGATTGTTGCTGCGGAGTCTGACAAGCTAAAAGAAGTGCGTCATGTAATTCAAATTTGAATTGTATATATTACTATTTTTATGAAAATAAATAAGATCATAAATTCCAGTAATATCTCATAAAATACTCTTTATAATAGCTTATAAGGAGGCGCTATACTTGTTAATTCATATACAATGCGGAGGTACAGTACATTTTAATAGCTTTGGTATGGGAAAATGTTTAGGATGTGGCAGGATTATTAATGTGCGAATATCTTCTAAATGAATCTATATTTAGATGATGTAATAAGAGTGTTAATAGGACCTTGGGTTGTGATGTAATAAAATCACAGCCTTTTTTGCGTAAAAAAATGCTGTTGTAACTGAAAGAATGTAGTCAAAATTATTTAATTTGAATTAAATAATTAAATTCAAATTAAATAATTAAAAAAACTGGCGAAATCCTGCGAATTCTCTCGAATTCGCAGGATTTCGCCATATTAATGGCAAACATGTATAAGGTGAAAAAGAGGAAGACAAGCATAACGCAAAAGTAGAAAAAATTGTTTTTGCGACTTTGTTAGACTCTTAAAAGAAAGGGGAATTGTAAATAATATGATAGGTTTGGAGTTTTTAGTGGTCTTAGGCTGTTTGATCTTAGGTACTCGTTATGGTGGAATGGGATTAGGGTTAATTAGTGGTATCGGTCTTTTTATTCTTACCTTTGGTTTTAATCTGCAACCTGGTCAACCACCTGTTGATGTTATGCTAACGATTTTAGCAGTAATAGCCTGTGCTTCTGTATTGCAAACTGCTGGAGGCTTAAATGTGATGATGAAGGTTGCGGAGCGTATATTACGCCGTCACCCTTCTTACATCACGATTCTAGCCCCAATAACTACTTGGACATTGACGTTTTTGTGCGGTACTGGTCATGTCGTTTATACAATGTTTCCTATTATCTATGACATTGCGGTTAAAAAAGGAATTCGCCCTGAAAGACCAATGGCTGTTGCTTCCGTTGCATCTCAGATGGGAATCGGTGCAT
>Ga0316613_10001541_pt1 | contig 15642 bp, 12 predicted proteins | sample OWC_soil_day10_C_2_FD_207647 | JGI IMG/M metagenome (GOLD analysis project Ga0316613, IMG submission 207647) | Wetland soil microbial communities from Old Woman Creek delta, Ohio, United States - OWC_soil_day10_CT_b | ecosystem: Environmental > Terrestrial > Soil > Wetlands | place: USA: Ohio...
AGTCGCCGGGTCATCCGGGTTACGAATTGGAACAAGCCGTGGAAACTTTCGCAAAAGAAACACTCCCTATCAGCCTTGAAGACGAGATGCGCCGGTCGTATCTCGATTACGCCATGAGCGTGATCGTTGGCCGGGCCTTGCCCGATGCCCGCGATGGTCTCAAACCCGTGCATCGAAGAGTGTTGTACGCCATGCATGAGTTGGGCAACGACTGGAACAAGGCTTACAAGAAGTCGGCGCGTGTCGTTGGCGATGTGATCGGTAAATACCATCCGCACGGCGATACCGCGGTCTACGACACGATCGTGCGCATGGCGCAGGACTTTTCGCTGCGCTACATGCTGGTCGATGGTCAGGGCAATTTTGGCTCGATAGACGGGGATAACGCCGCTGCGATGCGTTACACCGAAGTGCGCATGGCACGCATTGGTCACGAATTGCTGGCCGACATCGACAAGGAGACTGTCGACTTCGGGCCGAACTACGACGGCTCCGAGCAAGAGCCGCTGATCATGCCTGCCCGTATTCCCAATCTGTTGATCAACGGGTCTTCGGGGATTGCTGTGGGGATGGCGACGAACATTCCGCCGCATAATCTCAATGAGGTAATCGACGCCTGTCTTGCGCTTTTGCATAACTCTGAGATGTCGATTGACGAGTTGATCGACATCATCAAAGCGCCTGATTTCCCGACGGCGGGGATCATTTATGGCGTATCCGGTGTCCGCGAGGGGTATCAGACCGGCCGTGGTCGTGTGGTTATGCGTGGGCGCACGCACTTCGAGGATATCAAGGGAAGTGCGGATCGTCAGGCGATCATCATCGATGAGTTGCCGTACCAGGTGAATAAGCGGTCGCTTCTGGAAAAGATCGGCGAACTGGTTAACGAGAAGAAGATCGAGGGAATTGCCGACCTGCGCGATGAGTCGGACAAGTCCGGTATGCGCGTGGTCATTGAACTCAAGCGCAACGAAGTCCCGGAAGTCGTGCTCAATTGCCTGTATAAGCAGACGCAGTTGCAGGACACCTTCGGGATGAACATGGTGGCGCTGGTCGATGGCCAGCCGCGTCTGCTCAATCTCAAGCAGATGCTCGATTGCTTCCTCTCCCATCGGCGCGAGATCATTACCCGGCGTACTGTCTTCGAACTGCGCAAGGCGCGCGAACGGGCGCATATCCAGGAAGGGCTGGCCGTTGCACTGGATAACGTCGATGAAATCATCGCGCTGATCAAGGCTTCTCCGACCCCCTCGGATGCGCGGCGCGGGTTGATGTCGCGCTTGTGGCAATCGACGACCGTTGCTGAAATGCTGCAGCGGGCGTCGCTTGATGCCACGCGGCCGGAAGGTCTGGCGCTGGAGTACGGTCTGTCGAAGAGCGGCTACCTGTTGTCCGAGGCGCAGGCGCAGGCCATCCTCGAGTTGCGTTTGCAACGGCTGACCGGTCTCGAGCGCGACAAGATCGTCACCGATTTTGCCGAGTTGCTGGAACGTATTGCAGATCTGATGGATATCCTGGCCCGGCCGGAGCGTATTACGGAGATCATCGTCGAGGAGTTGGGCGTTGTTCGGGCGCAGTTCGGTGACAAGCGCCGTTCGGAAATCGTTTTCGATACCCAGGACCTCGGCATCGAGGATTTCATTACGCCGCAGGACATGGTGGTGACCTTGTCGCACTCCGGCTACATCAAGTCGCAGCCTCTCGGCGATTACCGTGCCCAGCGCCGCGGCGGCCGCGGCAAGCAGGCGGCAACGGTCAAGGAAGACGATTTCGTCGACCATTTGTTTACCGCCAATACCCACGACTACATTCTCTGTTTTTCCAATCGAGGCCGTGTCTACTGGCTCAAGGTCTATGAAGTGCCTCAGGGCGCGCGGACAGGTCGGGGCAAGCCGATCGTCAACATGTTCCCGCTCGAAGAGGGAGAGAAGATCAGCGCCATACTGCCGATCAAGGAGTTTGTCGAGGACAGCTTCATCTTCATGTGCACGGCTCAGGGGACGGTCAAGAAAACACCACTGTCCGATTTCTCGAATCCGCGCAAGGCAGGCATCATCGCCGTGGCGCTGGATGACGGTGATTACCTGATCGGTGCCGAAATCACCAACGGAACGCAGGATATCGTGCTGGTTTCCGATGCCGGCAAGGCCATCTGGTTCGATGAAGAAGACGTTCGGCCGATGGGGCGTACTGCACGCGGTGTGCGCGGTATGAAGTTGGGCGAAGGGCACCAGGTGCTTTCCCTGCTGGTCGCGGAGAATCATCAGGAAACGGTGCTGGTTGCGACCGAAAACGGCTTCGGCAAGCGTACGGTTCTGGCTGACTTCCGTCACTCCGGACGGGGCACCCAAGGGGTGATCGCCATCGCCGCCAGCGAGCGCAACGGCAAGGTTGTTGCGGCGCGACTGGTGAAGGACGAAGATGAAATCATGCTGATTACCACGGGCGGTGTGCTGATTCGTACCCGTGTGCAGGAGATTCGTGAGCTGGGCCGCGCAACGCAGGGCGTGACCCTGATCTCGCTTGACGAGGGCGAAAAACTGGCGGGGCTCGAAAAAGTGGTCGAGACCGAAGATGATTCGGAAAATGGCCACGAAAACAATGGCGACGAAGCCGCTCCGGAGTCGAGCGAATCTGGCGAAGCGTGATGTTTCAAGGGGGCTTGTGCGGCGTGGCATGACAGGCATGCCGCTTCTCCGGTAATCAAGGCGGACGATTCTTTGTGACGGGGCTGTCTTAATCGATATGAGTGACGATCTGAAAAAAGAGCTTGGCGACGTGCGCGGTGAAATTGATGCCATTGACGCGCAGTTGCTGGCACTGTTGAACGACCGAGCGCGATGCGCGCAGAAGGTCGGCGAAATCAAGGCGGCTCACGGCGAAGGCGGGTTCATCTATCGTCCGGAGCGCGAAGCCCAAGTCTTGCGGCGGATACAGGAGATGAACAAGGGGCCGCTGCCCAGTGACAGCGTCACCTGCTTTTTTCGCGAAGTCATGTCGGCCTGCCTGTCGCTCGAAAGGCCTCTTGGCGTGGCGTTCCTGGGGCCGCTGGGGACTTTCTCCGAAAGCGCGACCACCAAGCATTTCGGACATGCAGCCCGGCTGCTGCCGCAGTCTTCAATAGACGATGTGTTTGGCGAAGTGGAGTCCGCGCATGCGGATTTTGCCGTGGTGCCCGTGGAGAATTCGACAGAGGGCGCCATTGGCCGCACGCTCGACCTGCTGATGACCTCGCCGCTGAAAATCTGCGGGGAAGTTGTTCTGCGCATCCATCAGCATCTGCTGTCGAAGGAAAACGGGCTGGAATCGATCGGTAAGGTCTATTCGCATGCACAGTCGCTGGCGCAGTGCCATGAATGGCTGGGGCGTTCGCTGCCCAACGCGCAACGCATCTCGGTCGGGAGCAATGCGCAGGCCGCTCAATTGGCTGCGGCGGAAGCAGGCGCTGCGGCGCTGGCTGGTGAAGCGGCATCAGAGCGCTACGATCTGCCGATCCTGGTCAGCAACGTCGAGGACGAGCCGAACAACACGACGCGTTTTGTCGTCCTCGGGCGGCAAGAGGCTGGGCCTTCCGGACGTGACAAGACTTCGCTGATCATGTCTGCGCCCAATCGCACGGGTTCGCTTTGCGAACTTCTCGCTCCTTTCTCGGAAGCCGGTGTGTCGATGACGCGCCTGGAGTCCCGTCCGGCGCGGCATACGCTGTGGGAATACGTGTTCTATGTCGATATTGAGGGGCACAAGGACGATCCCGCCGTTGCCAAGGCGTTGGCAGAGTTGGCGTGCCGGTCCGCTTATCTGAAAGTGCTCGGTTCGTATCCCGTGGCCGTCTACTGAATCGAGTCGCCAGTCGCTGTATTGAAGAATCGCTGAATTGCCACCTGTTATTGCTTCGAGGATCGAATATGTCTCTTTGCGACCAGTCGCTGCCTTACGTTCGCGCCATTTCGCCCTATCAGCCGGGTAAGCCGATCACCCAGTTGTCCCGCGAAATGGGAATCCCGGTCGACCAGATCATTAAGCTGGCCTCCAACGAAAACCCCCTGGGCATGAGTCCGAAAGCAAAGGCGGCGCTGGAGAACGCCATCGGTTCCGTGGAGCGATATCCGGACGATTTCGAGCTCAAGGCCGCAGTTGCAGCGCATACCGGTCTGGGGATGGAACGTGTCGTCCTGGGCAATGGATCGAACGATCTGCTCGACATGTTGGCCCGCGTATTCCTCGCTCCCGGGCGTTCCACCATCTTCTCGCAGCATGCCTTCGCGGTCTATCCGCTGGCGTCGCTGACCGTCGGTGCGGAGCTGATTGCCGTACCGGCCAAGAACTTCGGGCATGACCTTGATGCCATGCTGGCCGCCATCCGGCCGGATACGCGCCTGATCTGGATAGCCAATCCGAACAATCCGACCGGCACGTTCTTGCCTTATCCGCAGCTCAAGGCGTTCATGCGGGCGGTGCCCGTGGAGGTCGTGGTGGTGCTTGATGAGGCCTACAACGAGTACATTCCGGCCGCAGAGCACGTCGATACGAAAGATTGGCTGGCCGAGTTCCCGAATCTTGTCATTACCCGCACGTTTTCGAAGATCTACGGCTTGGCCGGGTTGCGCATCGGTTATGCGCTGGCCGCGCCCGAAGTGGCTGATCTTGCCAATCGAGTCCGCCAGCCGTTCAATTGCAACAACCTCGCGCTCGCCGCGGCGAGCGCAGCGCTCGAAGACAGCGCGTTCCTGGATCGCAGCCATGCGCTCAATCGTGCCGGCATGGAGCAGCTGACGGCAGGGTTTGTGCGGCTCGGTTTCGCGTTCATTCCGTCGTATGGCAACTTTGTCACCTTCAAGGCTGGCGATGCTGCTTCGGTCAACGAACGGTTGCTGCGGCAAGGGGTTATCGTCCGGCCAATCGCCGGGTACGGCATGCCAGAGTGGCTGCGCGTGACTGTCGGCACCGAGATGGAGAACCAGCGCTTCCTGGAAGCTCTTGAAAAGGCGCGTGGATGAGTGCCGGGGCTGAATTCGGCAAGGTTGTCGTTTTCGGCGTCGGCCTGATCGGCGGTTCTTTTGCGCTGGCGCTCAAAGCGGCCGGGCAGGTCGGAGAAATCGTCGGATTCGGACGCAGTCTGTCGACCCTGACGCAGGCGCTGGATCTCGGTATCATCGACCGCGCGGGCGCAAATCCTGGGCAAGAAGTGGCGGATGCCGACCTGGTGCTGATCGCAACGCCCGTGGGGCAGATGCCGGACATCATGGCGCGGATCGCGCCTTACCTCGGTCCGGAGACGCTCGTCACCGATGGCGGAAGTACCAAGGAAGATGTCGTCGCGGCAGTACGCGAACACTTTGGCGAGCGTGCCGGGCAGTTCGTGCCGGCGCATCCGATTGCCGGTGCGGAAAACAGCGGCGCGGCGGCTGCGCGAGCCGACCTTTATCGCGAGAAAAAGGTCGTGCTGACGCCGATGCCCGAAAACTCCGTGTTGAGTGTCGCACGTGTTCGCTCGGCGTGGGAGTGGTGTGGCGCGCAGGTTTTCCAGCTGACGCCGGCCGAGCATGACCGTGTCTTCGCCGCAGTCAGCCATTTGCCGCACCTTCTGTCGTTTGCCCTGGTGCATGACCTGGCCGTGCGCGAGAACAGCGACCTCTACTTCAACTTTGCCGCCAGCGGCTTCCGCGACTTCACGCGGATTGCCGCCAGCCATCCCGAGATGTGGCGAGACATCTGTCTGGCTAATCGCGTTGCCTTGCTCAGCGAGCTTGAACGTTACAGGGCGCAGCTCGATGAGTTGCACGATGCTCTGGCCAGAGGCGATGGTGCTGTGCTGGAAAAAACCTTCGATGTGGCGCGTACCGCCCGTCGTGCCTGGGATGGAAACAAAACCAAATGAGTACTCCCGAATTCATCGATCTGCCTGAAGTGCTTTCTGCGTGCGGAACGGTACGTCTGCCCGGGTCGAAGAGCATCTCCAACCGGGTCCTGCTGCTGGCCGCGCTAGCTTGCGGCGAGACGGAAATCCTCGACCTGCTTGAATCGGACGATACCGCGCGCATGCGCGAGGCGTTGGAAGCTCTGGGTGTGTCAATTGTCCGGCTGGAGAATGGCGCATGGCGAGTCAAAGGGATCGGCGGCGTGTTTCCAGTCAAGCAGGCCGAACTGTTTCTTGGCAATGCCGGCACGGCGTTTCGCTCACTGACGGCAGCGTTGGCAGTCAGTGGTGGCGAATATGCCTTGTCAGGCGTGCCGCGCATGCACGAGCGGCCGATCGGAGATCTTGTCGACGCGCTGCGCCAACTCGGCGCTGATGTCGTTTGCACGGACAAGGAGGGATATCCGCCGTTGCGTATTCGCCCGGCCGTCGTTCGTTCCGGCGGTGTCGTGCGCGTGCGTGGCGATGTGTCCAGCCAGTTCCTGACCGGATTGTTGATGGCGTTGCCGCTGACCGGCGTGGAAACTGCGGTGGAAGTGACTGGAGAGTTGATCTCCAAACCGTACATAGAAATCACGCTCGCGACGATGGCCCGGTTTGGCGTGCAGGTTGAGCGCGATGGCTGGCAACGCTTCGTTGTTCCCGCTGGCAGCGCCTATCGGTCGCCCGGCACCGTGTATGTCGAGGGAGATGCTTCTTCCGCATCGTATTTCCTGGCGCTTGGGGCGATCGGCGGTGGGCCGTTGCGCGTCGAAGGCGTTGGCGAGAATTCGATTCAGGGCGATGTGCGGTTCGCCGATGCCCTGGCGCGGATGGGCGCGCGTATTGCCTCGGGGCCGAACTGGATTGAAGCGCGAGCGCCTGAGCAGGGAAAGCTGCGAGGCGTGGAGCTGGATTGCAATCACATCCCCGATGCGGCGATGACTCTGGCGACAGCGGCGCTGTTCGCGGAGGGGCCGACGATCCTGAAAAATATCGCCAGTTGGCGGGTAAAGGAAACCGACCGTATTGCAGCGATGGCGTGCGAATTGCGCAAGCTGGGAGCTGAGGTTGAAGAAGGGAGCGATTACCTTCGCATCGTCCCTCCAGCCATGCTTCTCTCGCCCCATCAGGGGATCGCCACCTACGATGATCACCGCATGGCCATGAGCTTTTCGTTGGTCGCCTGTAGCGTGCCGGTGCGTATCAACGACCCCACGTGCGTGGCCAAAACCTTCCCCGAATACTTCGCGCGTTTCGCCGAAGTGGTACAGCCGGTGCCGGTCATCGCCATCGACGGGCCGTCGGCGTCGGGCAAGGGAACAATCGCGGCGAAGGTCGCTGCGGAGTTGGGATGGCACTATCTCGATTCCGGCGCGATCTATCGCCTGACCGCTCTGGCCGCGCAACGCGCCGGGGTTTCCTGGGACGATGAGCCTGCCGTCGCGGAGATTGCCGCCGGGTTGGATGTGGAATTCGGCGAGAACGCCATCCTCCTGGGCGGAGAAGAAGTGGGGGATGCGATTCGTTACGAGGATATTTCTTCCGGCGCCTCGCGGATCGCCGCCTTGCCGTCCGTGCGCCGGGCGCTTCTTTTCCGGCAGCGGCTGTTCCGTCGCGCGCCCGGATTGGTGGCTGATGGAAGAGACATGGCATCGGTTGTCTTTCCCGATGCATTGACCAAGGTTTTCCTCACGGCCAGTGTCGAGGTGCGAGCGAAAAGGCGCTATAAGCAGTTGATCGAAAAAGGAATCGCTGCTAGTATTGACCCTCTTTTGCTGGACTTGCGAGAACGCGACTTGCGCGATAGCCAACGCAGCGTGGCGCCTTTGCAGCAGAGTGAAGGGGCTCGATTGCTCGATACGACGGAACTGACGATAGCGCAAACCGTGGCGCAGGTTCTGGAGTGGAGCAGGACAGCCCGGTAGCAGGAACGGCGGGGCAATGTTGCCTGGCCGTTTTGGTGTTTCCGGAAACGCTTTTTAACGCAGTTCGCTTCCGGCGACGTTGATCAACACAACCCGCTAAATGCGGTCACACACATATTCCCTATGTCAGCCAATCCCACAATGCAGGAAAGCTTTGCCGATCTTTTCGAGGCCAGTCTTACCCGGAAAGAAATGCGTCAAGGCGAGGTTATCACCGCGCAGGTCGTGCGCATCGACCAGAACTTCGTGGTCGTCAATGCCGGACTGAAATCCGAGAGCTACATCGATCGTGAAGAATTCCTGAACGACGCCGGCGAAATCGAAGCCGCCGTAGGCGATTTCGTCCAGGTCGCCATCGAACAACTGGAAAACGGTTTCGGTGAAACCCGTCTCTCGCGCGAGCGCGCCAAGCGCGTTGCCGCCTGGAACGCCCTGGAAATGGCCCTCAACGATGGCTCCCTGGTCACCGGTACGATCACCGGCAAGGTCAAGGGCGGTCTCACTGTCATGACCAACAGCGTTCGCGCCTTCCTGCCCGGCTCCCTGGTTGACATGCGTCCGGTCAAGGATACGTCGCCGTACGAAGGCAAGACCTACGAATTCAAGGTTATCAAGCTCGACCGCAAGCGCAACAACGTGGTCGTGTCCCGTCGCGCCGTGCTTGAAGCCACGGTGGGCGAAGAGCGCGAAGCGCTGCTGTCCAACCTCAAGGAAGGCAGCATCGTCAAGGGCGTCGTCAAGAACATCACCGACTACGGCGCATTCGTCGACCTCGGCGGTATCGACGGCCTGCTGCACATCACCGACCTGGCCTGGCGCCGCGTCCGTCACCCGTCCGAAGTTCTGGCCGTCGGCGACGAAGTGCAAGCCAAGATCCTCAAGTTCGACCAGGACAAGAACCGCGTGTCGCTCGGCCTCAAGCAACTGGGCGAAGATCCGTGGGTCGGCATCTCCCGTCGTTACCCGCAAGGCACCCGCCTGTTCGGCAAGGTCACCAACCTGACCGACTACGGTGCATTCGTTGAGATCGAGCAAGGTATCGAAGGTCTGGTGCACGTCTCGGAAATGGACTGGACGAACAAGAACGTTCATCCGTCCAAGGTTGTCCAGCTGGGCGACGAAGTCGAAGTCATGATTCTCGAAATCGACGAAGAACGCCGCCGCATCTCCCTGGGGATGAAGCAGTGCGTGGCCAATCCGTGGGACGATTTCGCGATGAACCACAAGAAGGGCGACAAAGTTAACGGCGCGATCAAGTCGATTACCGACTTCGGCGTGTTCATCGGTCTGCCCGGTGGCATCGACGGCCTGGTTCACCTGTCCGACCTGTCGTGGTCGACGCCGGGCGAAGAAGCCATCCGCAACTTCAAGAAGGGCGATGAAGTCGAGGCTGTCGTGCTGGCCATCGATACCGAGAAGGAACGTATCTCGCTGGGCATCAAGCAGCTGGATGGCGACCCCTACACCAACTTCATCGCTACCCACGAGAAGAACGCTATCGTCAAGGGCACCGTCAAGTCGGTTGATGCCCGTGGCGCCGTGGTCGCTCTGGAAGGCGAGATGGAAGGCTATCTGCGCGCGTCCGAGGTCTCCCGTGACCGTATCGACGATCTGACCAAGGTTTACAAGGAAGGCGACGAGGTCGAGGCGATGATCATCAACATCGACCGCAAGACGCGTTCGATCAACCTGTCGATCAAAGCCAAGGATCAGGCCGAGCAGCACGAAGCGATGCAGAAGTTCTCCGCGGAGAGCAACGTCAGCTCCGGTACGACCAACCTTGGCGCTTTGCTGAAAGCCAAGCTGAACAGCCAGCAATAAGGTTGACGCATGACCAAGTCAGATCTGATCGCGCGACTGGCAGAGCGGTTTCCGCAGCTGGTCGCGAAGGATGCCGATTTTGCGGTCAAGATGATTCTCGATGCGTTGTCCGAGGCGCTCGTCAAGGGCGACCGCATCGAGATTCGCGGGTTCGGCAGCTTTTCGCTGAACTATCGGCCACCGCGCGTAGGCCGTAACCCGAAATCCGGCGACAAGGTCAGCGTTCCGGAGAAGTGGGTTCCGCATTTCAAGGCTGGCAAGGAATTGCGGGAGCGGGTTGACAAGTCGCTCAATGCGGTCTGAATGACAAGCTAAGGTAACTGAACAGGCGGCAAAGTGGTTTTGCCGCCTTTTTCTTTGCAGGAGGTCAAGTACGATGCGAGTCTTGCTGTGGTGCTGCCGAGGCTTCATTTTTCTGTTCCTGCTCGCGTTTGCCCTGAAGAACACCGACCCCGTCACGGTCAGTTTCTTTCTCGACACCTCCTGGCAAGCGCCGTTGATCATCGTCGTGCTGGCGTTTTTCGCAGGGGGAATGGCTCTTGGCGTGCTTGCGCTGCTTGGGACCATCTTCAGGCTGCGCCGGGAAATCTCGCGTTTGAAGCGCGAACCGCGCACGCCGGATAGCGCCGGGGAAGACATCCCTGATACTCTCTTGCACCTGTAGATCAAAAACAACGACGCGCGATGGCGCGCGGGGTGAACCGGACATCCATAAAAAATGATTGAACTCGAATACTGGCAGCTACTTTTTTTGCCCCTGTTTTTTGTTCTCGGCTGGGCGGCGGCGCGCATCGATATCCGTCACCTGGTAAAGGAATCGCGGGCCCTGCCGCGCTCCTATTTCCAGGGATTGAATTTTCTGCTCAACGAGCAACCCGACCGGGCGATCGAAGCGTTCGTCGAGGCGGTCAGGATTGACCCGCAGACAGTGGAACTGCATTTTGCGTTGGGCAGCCTTTTCCGCCGGAGAGGGGAAACGGAACGTGCCATTCGCATGCACCAGAGCCTCATCGAACGGGACGATCTGCCGGAGGATCTCAAGCTGCAAGCCTTGGCAGAGCTGGGGCAAGACTACCTGAAGGCAGGATTGCTGGATCGCGCCGAAGAGTACTTCGACAAACTCCGTGAGTCCTCAAAAGCCGAGGACGCCAAGCGAAATCTGCTGGAAATCTACCAGCTCGAAAAAGACTGGGAAAAGGCGATCGCCATTGCCGCCGAGTTGCCCGATTTCGCGTCCCAGAAGGAAATCGCCGAATACCACTGTGAGATGGCAGCAGCGGAGATGATCCGTTCGCGTCCCGAGGTGGCGTCCGAGCATCTGAAAACCGCCCTCGAGCGGAACCGCAAGTGCGTGCGTGCCAGTCTGCTGCAGGGCGATATCGCCGCACAACAGGACCGCTGGGAAGAAGCCATCGCCTGCTGGCAACGCATCGAACAGCAGGACCCGCCTTATCTGGCGCTGGTGGCCAAGCGCCTGCTGGAAGCCTTTCGCAAACTGGAACGGCGGGATGAAGGCCTGCTGCTGCTGCGCGGCTATCTGGAGCGCTATCCGTCGCTCGATCTGCTCGATGTCGTATTCCAGCTGATTCTTGAATCCGAGGGGCCGGAAGGGGCTTATGCGCTGGTGCGCGACGAACTCAAACGCAACCCGACCCTGCTCGGATTCGACAAACTGATCGAGGCGCGCCTGCTGGTCTCGACCCCGGAAACGCGCGCCGATCTTGATCTGGCCAAGGGCATCGTACAGAACTACACACGGCGCCTGGCGCGCTATCGATGCGATAATTGCGGCTTCAAGGCCCGCCAGTTCTACTGGCGTTGCCCCGCTTGCGGCGGTTGGGAAACCTACTCGCCGAAACGAACCGAAGAATTTGACCTGACTCCGTAGGACGTTTCCCTATGCCATTGGTAGATCTTGCCGCCGTCCGTCTGCTGATCGTCGGCGATGTGATGCTCGACCGGTACTGGTTTGGCGACGTGTCGCGCATTTCCCCGGAAGCCCCCGTGCCGGTCGTCAAAGTGGAACGCTGCGAGGAGCGCCCCGGTGGCGCGGCCAACGTAGCGCGCAACGCCGCGGCGCTGGGCGCGCAGGTTTCCCTGCTTTCGCTGGTGGGCAAGGATGAAGCCGGTGAAAGCCTGGCCCGCTTGGTTCGCGAAGGCGGGATTCAAGCCAGTCTGCACGTGGACGATTCCGTCTCCACGACCGTCAAGCTGCGGGTGATCGGGCGGCAGCAGCAGTTGTTGCGTATCGACTTCGAAAATCGCCCCTCGCATGAAGTGCTGCGCGCGAAACTTGCCGAATTCGTGCAGCGCTTGCCGTCGTGCGATGCCGTGGTGTTTTCCGACTACGGCAAGGGCGGCCTCACGCATATAAGCGAAATGATCCGTCTGGCGCGCGCCGCCGGAAAAATCGTCCTGGTCGATCCGAAAGGCGATGACTACTCCGCCTATCACGGTGCGACGATCATTACGCCGAACCGCTCCGAAATGCGCGAAGTTGTCGGGCGCTGGAAAGACGATGCCGACCTGGAGCGCAAAGCCGCCGAATTGCGCGAGAAGCTGTCGTTGGAGGCTTTGCTGGTCACGCGCAGCGAAGAGGGTATGTCCCTGTTCTTGTCCGACCGGACGATCCACGAGAAAGCCGTGGCGCGAGAAGTGTTCGACGTTTCCGGGGCCGGAGACACTGTCATTGCCACCCTAGCGGTCATGCGGGCATATGGCGCCGATTGGTCGGAAGCCATCCACGTGGCGAACGTTGCCGCCGGTATCGTTGTCGGAAAGCTGGGCACGGCCGTCGTCACGCGCGACGAACTGGCCGCCGCACTGAACTGAGGAGAAATCATGTACACCATCGTCACCGGCGCGGCCGGGTTTATAGGATCGAACATCGTCAAGGCGCTCAACGAGCGCGGCGTGACGAACATCATCGCCGTCGATAACCTCAAGCAGGCTGAGAAATTCAAGAACCTCGTCGATTGCGATATTGCCGACTATCTCGACAAGGAAGGTTTCATCGAGCGCCTGTTGGCCGGGCATTTCGACGGAGCCATCGATGCCGTTCTGCACCAGGGCGCCTGCTCGGACACCATGGAAATGGACGGCCATTACATGATGGAGAACAATTTCCGCTATTCGCTGGCCATGCTCGACTGGTGCCAGGAGCAGAAGGTCCAGTTCCTCTATGCTTCCAGCGCGGCGACCTACGGCGGCAGCAGCGAGTTCCGCGAGGAGCGCGCCTGCGAGGGGCCGCTCAACGTCTATGGCTACTCCAAGTTCCTGTTTGACCAGATCGTGCGCCAGCGTTTGCCGGACGCCACTGCACAGATCGCCGGCTTCCGCTACTTCAATGTCTACGGCCAGCGCGAATCGCACAAGGGGCGTATGGCCTCTGTGGCCTTCCATCACTACAACCAGTTCCGCGCCGAGGGCAAGGTCAAGCTGTTCGAGGGCTGCGACGGCTACGGCAACGGCGAGCAAAAACGTGACTTCGTCTATGTTGGCGATGTGGCCAAGGTTAATCTGTTCTTCCTCGACCATCCGAACCAATCCGGCATCTTCAACGTCGGTACCGGGCGGGCGCAGAGTTTCAACGAACTCGCCGCCGCCAACGTCAATAGCTGCCGCGCCCTGCAGGGCAAGCCTGCGGAGCCGCTCGACGCGCTGCTCAAGCAGGGCTTCATCGAATACATTCCGTTCCCCGAGGCGTTGAAGGGCAAGTACCAGAGCTTTACGCAAGCCGATCTCACCAAGCTGCGTCAGGCAGGTTACGACGCGCCGTTCGCCAGCGTCGAGGAAGGCGTGGCGCAGTACGTCCAGTGGTTGAGCCGCCATGTATAAGTCACTCGAAGACTACGTCGGCAACACCCCGCTGGTGCGCTTGAAACGCATGCCCGGCAAGGAAGCCGAGGCGCGCGGCAACATTGTGCTGGCCAAGCTGGAAGGCAATAATCCCGCGGGATCGGTCAAGGATCGCCCGGCCTTGTCGATGATCCGGCGCGCCGCGCAGCGCGGCGACATCAAGCCCGGCGACACGCTGATCGAAGCCACCTCCGGCAATACCGGCATTGCGCTGGCCATGGCGGCGGCGATGGGCGGCTATCGCATGATCCTGGTCATGCCCGAGAACCAGAGCGTTGAGCGCCGCCAGACGATGCGTGCCTTCGGCGCGGAGCTGGTGCTCACCCCGCGCGACGGCGGCATGGAACTCGCGCGCGACGTGGCCGAGAAAATGCGCAATGAAGGCAAAGGCGTGATCCTCGACCAGTTCGCCAACCCGGACAATCCGCTGGCGCACTATGAAGGCACCGGTCCCGAAATCTGGCGCGATACCGAGGGGCGCGTCACTCATTTCGTCAGCAGCATGGGGACCACCGGCACCATCATGGGCGTGTCGCGCTACCTCAAGGAACAAAACCCCTCGGTGTGCGTTGTCGGCTGCCAGCCGGAAGACGGCTCGCAGATCCCCGGCATCCGCAAGTGGCCGGAGGCGTATCTGCCGAAGATCTTCGACCGTACGCTGGTCGATCGCATCGAGTCTGTTTCGCAGGGCGAAGCCGAGAAAATGACGCGCCGCCTGGCCTGCGAAGAAGGCATCTTCGCCGGAATCTCCTCGGGCGGCGCACTCGCCGTGGCTTTGCGCCTGGCGGCCGAACTTCGCAACGCCACCATCGTGACCATCATTTGCGACCGGGGCGACCGTTACCTGTCGACCGGCGTGTTTCCCGCCTGACCATGAAACCCGTCCTCGTCTTCGATATCGAAACCATTCCCGACGTGCCGGGGCTGCGGCGTCTGCACAACCTCGACGCGACGTTGACCGACGCCGAGGTCGCGGAGATGGCCTTCCAGCAGCGGCGAGCGCAGAACGGCAGCGATTTCCTGCCGCATTACCTGCAGCGGGTCGGCGTCATTTCCTGTGCGCTGCGCGCCGGAAAGGACTTGCGCGTGTGGTCGCTGGCCGAGCCGGAACAAAGCGAAGCCGAAATCATCCAGCGCTTCTTCGACGGCATCGAGAAGTTCACGCCGCAGATCGTTTCCTGGAACGGCGGCGGTTTCGACCTGCCCGTGCTGCACTATCGGGGCCTGATCCACGGCGTGGTTGCCCCGCGCTACTGGGATCTCGGCGACGGCGACTATGGCGACAGCCGCGACTTCAAGTGGAACAACTACATCAGCCGCTACCACACGCGCCATCTCGACCTGATGGACCTGCTGGCCCTGTACCAGCCGCGCGCCAACGCGCCGCTGGACGACCTTGCCAAGCTGATCGGTTTCCCCGGCAAACTCGGCATGGATGGCGGCAAGGTGTGGGAAGCGTGGCAGGCTGGCGAAATTGCCGGTATCCGCGATTACTGCGAAACCGACGTGATGAACACCTATCTCGTGTACCTGCGCTTCCGCCTGATGCGCGGCGAGTTTTCACGTGAAGAGTACGAGAGCGAGATCCTGTTCGTGCGCAACGAGCTGGAAAAGCTGAACAAGCCGCACTGGACAGAGTTCCTCGCAGCGTGGGCAGGGTAGGAGAGCACGAGGCGTTGCCCTCGCGTTCGCCATCGTTCTGCGGTAAGCACTGAGAGCCAATTCAGTCACGGCGTTGCCGGTGCCGTAACCGGATTGCCGGGTTTCCTCAGGCCGGGATGTCCGTAGATAAGCCCGCCGAACAACGCGGTGCAGGGGGCTACCAGGATCAGGCCGAAGCTGCCGATGACCGTGTGGAACAGTTCGGTGGAGACATAGCTCAGGTTCAGCAGGTTTTCGAGTGGAATGCCTTGGGCCGTAAAGACCATCAGCAGTGTCGTGTAGCCCCCGGAATACGCCAGTAACAGGGTGGTGGTCATGGTGCCGATCACGGCCCGGCCGATGCGGAACCCGGCCAGGCAAAGCTGACGCCAATCGAGCGCCGGATTATGTGCGTGCAGTTCTTCCTGAGCGGCGGCAATGTCCATCGAAACATCCATCAAGGCCCCGGACGACGCCAGGAAAATCCCCGCCAGAAAA
>Ga0316613_10001545_pt1 | contig 15633 bp, 11 predicted proteins | sample OWC_soil_day10_C_2_FD_207647 | JGI IMG/M metagenome (GOLD analysis project Ga0316613, IMG submission 207647) | Wetland soil microbial communities from Old Woman Creek delta, Ohio, United States - OWC_soil_day10_CT_b | ecosystem: Environmental > Terrestrial > Soil > Wetlands | place: USA: Ohio...
TGAGAATTTGGAGGATTCTTAGATCTTCGAGATCTTTCGGCCTTCCAGAAGCCTGCTTCATCGTAATGAGGTCATCCAAAGAGGCATAAAAGACTCGTTCGTTCCCGTAAGTTCCAGAGACACGATTCTTCCAGACCTGATCGAAGGTGACCCCGCTCACAAAAGGATGGATGTCGGTTTCTACCAGATACTGCCTGATGAGTACCTTCTTGGTTAAGAGATCTTCCAGGCTAATGTCGGAGACATCATAGCCAAAATCTCTGAGAGCCTCCAACAATTGAGCAGCATTTTGGGATTCGGGACGGATGAAAATATCGATATCAAGAGTCGCTCTCGCGTAGCCATGTATGGGAAAAGCCGTGGCTCCGATGATCACAAACTCAACCCTATGTGCGTTTAAGAATCTCAAAAGGTCTTCGGTGTCCATGCTCGACCATCTGTCTCAGCATCTCTCTCGATTTCTGTTTCATCATTTTGAGGCGCTCTTCAAAGGTCAAAGAGGCGAGGTAATTCAACTCAAACTCAAGCTCCTTTTCCTCATCGGCCTGGGATAATTTAAGGATCGATCCGTAGCTTTCCATAGGTTCAAAGTAGACTTTTTTCATGTCTAAGTCAAGCCTATGACGGGGTCTTATGCTGACGGAATTAGATTTAGTTAAGTCTATAGAGGAAGGAACATTGAGAAATAGGAGGCCTACAGAAGTGCGTCTCTTAATATCTGGACGGGATGGAGAACCTTCGAGCCAGTGAGGTGGCGGATTTGCATGCGACAGGCTTCGCAGTCAGACAGGATGATTTGTGGTTTTAGACGATCGATCGCCTCTTTCAAATCCTTCCCAATTTCTTGAGAAATTTCATACTTCTCCTTCTTAAAACCAAAAGCGCCTCCCATTCCGCAACAATCTGCTTCGATGTTATCGAGTTGAAGGCCTGGGACGGACCGGAGGATTTCAACGGCGGGAAGACCTATCCCAAGGGCTCTCAAATGACATGGAGCAAAATAGGCGGCTTTCAAGGGGACTTCCTTTAAATTAAGCTTCAGATTTCCTGACTCGCTTAAATTCCTTAAGAACTCAAAAATGTCAAAAATATGGGGAGCCACTTCTTCGGCTCCCGGAATCGACAAGAGATGGCTGTATTCATGTTTGATCATGTAACCACAACTGGTTGACGAGAAGGTGATCTCAGAACCCGAACGAATTGTATTAAGAAGCGAAGGGACATTAGAGAGGGCCATCTTTCTTGCCCCTTTGAAATCTCCGTTGCCGAGCATCGGAATACCACAGCAAGTCTGAGGAGGGAGAGTGACTTCGAACCCATTCGCCTCGAGGACTTGTACTGTTGCTTTTCCGACATCGGCTTCGTTGGTATTGGTATAGCAGCCGTAGAAATAAGCGACCTTTTTTCTCTCTTTAGAATAAAGATCAAATCCCCCCATCCCCCCTTTTCTAAAGGGGGGTGAGGGGGGATTATCGACTTCCTCATTTTGGCGCTGACAAATAGTTTCTTGGTGATTGCCCTGAGATTGATGCTGTTTAAACCATTGTCTAAAGGTTGACGATTCGTAGCCCGGGAGTTCTCTCCTTCGATCTATCCGCAAGATGGCTTCCACGAACCATTTGGTTAGAGGGTTTTTCAATAGAGGATTGATGAGGGAGGAGGAGAAGGATCCAAACCGGCCTAAAAGATAAGAATGGGTGAGAAGCCAGTCCCGAAAGGGTCTCCCTTTTTCATCCAAATATTTTGCTTTTGCAATCAGATTCAACTCAGAGATATTGACGCCGGAGGTACAGACCATGTCGCAGAGATGGCATCCGATACAGAGGTCAATCCATTGATCTGCAGAAGGTTCGCCCGGCTTCCGAAATCGCTCAACTCCGGGACCGGCTTGCTTTGGGCCTGGAAATTCTGGGGTCACGCGTGAGACAGGGCAGACCGCCATACAGGTCGCACAGCGGATACAAACATCGGAGTTATTCTTGGGCCAACTCTCTTTTTTCATCCCTTTAGACTTTTCACGCTAAAAATTAAATTCCCAATCCCTCCCAGCCTAGCAAAGGGAGGAAAAGACTGGTCCCCCTTTCATAAAGGGGGATGGAGGGGGATTATTGTCTTTATGAGTTCCCTAAAGCGTGCTTGGCTGCCATATATCCTGTTGCTATTTCTATTCCTTCCCTCGATTTCTCCTCGATGCAATGATGATGGGCTAATACCGCGCCTGCGATCCATACATTTTCTAAAATCACCTCTCCCCCTTCATCAACAGGTTGAAAGGAGGCATTGGTCAGAACGCCTGCCTGATGAATCGGGTGTGGGAGATCACCCCAAAAAGAGTTTCCAAACCAACCCTCTCGTGACGGGGGCTGACGGACCGGAAGGTTAAGGACAGGCTCAAGAATCTTTTCGGTGTCTGCCTTCAGGCCTCCACCCATAAAACGCCCTGTGGCAAGGATAAAACGATCCGCAGAGTAGGAGGTGGTTACAGGAGGATGGAGCACTTCAATGGCCTGACATCTTTTCTCTGTGATGATCGCTCTTGAGACGGGATAACCGAGAAGAAAAGTGGCACCTTTCCGGATGAGCCACTCTTTGAACCGGTCGAAGATTCTCTTCCCCGGAATGGATGGGGGGAGAACAGGAATTTCGAAGACCTTGGTACCGATCATCTCCTGCAACTCTTCCTGAACCTGAACGGGGTCGTGCATTCCCAAGAGAGCCGGGAAACCAACCCGGGTTTCACCCTGGAGTTGTTTTCTAGTCTCCCTTCCGATGTTTTCTCTAAAAGATTGTTTTTCCATTAATCTCGCGAGGGCAGTCGCAGTTCGTTCCTGATAGAATGGGCCAGGAAGCCGAAGGCTGATCCCACGGCACTTCAACTGGTCAGCCACATAATGGGAATAGAAATCTTTGAAGCCCTCAAACCCTGCAATGAGCGTATGACCTCCGTTGAGTGAGGCTGCTTCGATCATGGTCGTGGGGACAAGATAAGTGGGTCGAAGTGTTCCCGCGCCCGTCGGGAGAAGACAGTTCGTGCGACCAATCGTATGGAAAGAATAAGGAGGTGGAAAGAGAGACAGAAAGGAAGAGAGGGCCTCCTCCATTCTTTCTGAGCCCACTCTAGAATAAGGATGTTCCGGATGGTCTTTGATCCATTGAGAAAGGGAATCTCTCATCTCCATTCCGTTTGGCCCCGCGAGTGGCGGGAGGCCGAGAACATCGATCGTGTTTGAAAAGAGGCACAAAGAGCCCATTCCCTTTCCAACAATGAGGACTTTTTGACCGGCCTCAGCAGCCGTTTTTGCTGCCATCAGTCCCGAGAGGCCCATCCCAATGACAATCAGATCATAGTGCATGATTTTTCTTAAATGCCGTCGGCAGTCAATGCCGACGCTACGGAAATATTATTGTAGCGCCCTCATTGATGGGGGCGGTCAAAGGTTGAAGATTCCTTTATAGATCGATTCGATCAATTCTTCCTCTTTGACCGCGGTCCCCCAGAGGATCGGGCGGATTCCTTTCCATCGTTCCTCAAGGAACCCTTTCAATATTTTATTGGAATCTCCTCCTGCCCTCCTTAAATGGTGCAGTACCCCGAGAAGCCGATAGACACAAAACCCCCCCTGGCATGTCCCTTTGGCGACCCGTGTTCGATGAAGGATGTCTTGAAGGTCCTTAAATCTTTCCTCCCCTAAAAATGCCTCCACTTCTTTCCTCCGAACCAGTTCACAGTCGCAGAGGATTTCCTCGCTGTCTGTTAAGAATCGCTTAAGTCGTTCTCGTGGGCCGGTAGGTCTGCTCGCACCCGGGAGAGGGTTTAAATGAGTCGAGCAGGGCACCTTTTCTCCAATTTTTTCACAGACGAGGTCAGAGGTCTTTTCTGACATCAACCGATAAGTCATCAGCTTCCCACCGGTGATGGTGATCAGGTTTTTTATGCCATCCCTTTTCCCATGGTCGATGAGTGCAAACCCACGGCTGATTGCCCGATCATCCCCTTTTTCTTCCGATTGGAATAAGGGCCTGATCCCTGCGTAAGCCCGAATCAGTCTGGATTCTTGGATGACAGGAATCATCTTCGACGTTTCCTGGACTAAGAGAGATGCCTCCTGAGGCGTGACTGCAAAGTTCTCAATCTCCTGCAGACGAACGGAGGTTGTCCCGAGAATGGATACGGTCTCATTGGGAACGACGATGTCTCCATCCGAGGGGGGACGGCAATGATTGATGACACGGTGGGTGAGCCTGCGGTTCGTGATCAACAGGGACCCTTTAGAGAGAGCCATGCCGATGTGAAGGCCGACAAGCCTCAGGACCCGGTTTGCCCAGGCACCCGTAGCGTTAATGAAAAAGGAAGCCTCCATTGAAAATTCCTCACCCGTTGCAAGGTCTTTTGCTTCGGCACCTCTTATTTTATTCCCTTCGATCAGGAGCGAAGTAACTTCTGTGTGAAGGAAGAATTTCGCTCCGTGGTTCTCTGCATCTTTGGCATTTTCCAAAATTAACTTGAAAGGATCGATCGCCCCATCGGGGACCTTCACCGCACTCAGAAGATGGGGATGAAGTTCGGGCTCCCATGCCAGGGTTTCATCCCTTGAGCAAAGGGTGTTTGGAATACTCGCTGCTTCACAGGCCCGAAGGAACCGATCCCGAAACTGAAGGCCATCTTCGGGAAGGGAAACGAAAAGACCATCTGTTTCTTCAATGCAGTGAGGGGCAATCTTTCTGAGGATCTTATTCTCAGAGATACATTCTTTGGCAGCTTCTGGATCGGATACGGCATATCTTCCGCCGCTATGAAGGAGACCGTGATTCCGGCCCGAGGCGCCGGAGGCAAAATCACCCTTTTCGACCAAAACGGAAGGGATTCCTCTTCGCGCCAAATCCCTTGAAATTCCGGCACCGGTGGCTCCGCCCCCGATGATCAATACTTCTGTTTTTATATTCAATCGGGTTCCCCCATCCTATGATTGCAAAACATAAATTTCAATTGTTCATTCTCTAACGAGATTGCGGGAATTTGTCAAGGGAATTGAGGGCTGTCTTTGCTCATGATCTTGTCCCTCACGTGGTGGACAATGGAACAGGAACTTGACTTTTCGATATAATCAAATAAAATGGCGAATAGGGGTGAACAATGGCTGAAATCTTAAAAAGCAAAAATCCTTTCGTCGATTTGGTTCAAGTCGCTTTTATCGTCACCGATGTCCACTCAAAAATCCTTTACGCCAACCGTTATACCAAACATCTCTTCGGCTATGCGCGAGAAGAGATGGAAGGCCAAAGGATTAGGACACTTTTCCTGGAAGAAGATCTCACCTATTTCCTCCCCAACATTATTTACCTCTCGCTTTACGAGAATGGTTTTGAAGGGGAGGCCCTTCTAAGACAAAAAGACGGGACAAAGGTGTTTACTCACCTCTATACAACCACTTTCAAGGAAGGGGGAGAGGTCTTTATTTCTTTTTCTTTCCAGGAGATTCACCGATTGAAGAAGCTCGAGAGAGAAAGAATGGAGATGGAGCGTTGGGCAAGTCTTGGCATGATGGTGGAAGAGATTGCCCATCAGGTTCGAAATCCGATCGTTACGATTGGAGGATATTCGCAACGTCTCCTCAAGATATTCTCCCCTCCACCAAAAGGCAAATCTTATCTTCATGAAATTCTGCGGGAGGCGAAGAGGCTCGAAACGATGATCCAGCGGTTAGAGGAGTATATCCTGTCTCCCAAGCCCGCTTTTCGGAAGGAGAGGATTGAAAAGGTGGTAGAAACCGTCCTCCAGACCGCATCGGAAGAGGCAGCGGAAAAAGGGATTTTCTTTAATCTGGAAACGAGAGCCCTGGACGGGAGAGGGGATTTCTTTATAGACAAAGGACTCATGGCCAAGGCCCTTGCGTATATTTTAGAGAACAGCATTGAGGCTGTCACACAGATACCGATGGGGAGAAAAGGTAGCGTCGTGAAAGTATCCCTCTTCGGGGATGGAGGAAGCATTGGGGTCTCAATCTCAGATCGAGGAGAGGGGATTCCCAAAAAAAATCTTGACCGAATTTTCGAACCTTTTTTTTCCACGCGACCTAACCGAGTGGGGTTGGGATTAACCTTCGTGAAGAGAGTGGTGGAGGAACAGGGGGGAAGCATTCGGGTGGAGAGTCGTTTAAAGAAAGGGACGACGGTGACACTCATTTTTACAAAGGACCGACGTAGGATGCTACGTCGAGAAAGACTCTCTCGGGAGGGCGTGGGAAAAGATCATCATTGAGCGATACCCACGGTCCTGCCGTTCCTCCGCTTGTTGCGAATGATCACACCCTCCAAGCCGCCGACCACATCAGTACTTCCTCTGTTCCGTCTTCCTGTCAAAAAAAAGGACATCTTGAACTTTAACAGGTTGCTGAAAAATGGCCGTCAGTCCCGGACTTTGCGGGATTCCCCTCATCCCCCATCATTGCAGCGTGCAGCCAACTACGCCTCTGGCCGACTCACCAACTCGTCGGCGTCGCAAGAGGTCGCTCCTTATTCGTCGCGACGCCACTCTCAGGATTGCCTGCCTGAACGGCAGGTGAAAGGCTCGCGGGGGCCTTGCGTCTGGCCGTTTTTGAGCGACCTGGCAAAGATGACTTTTTCAACAGCCTGTTAGAGATTGAGCCCTGTGGAATTTTTCTTTTATAAAAAAGGAGGCGGTGTTGACATCCCTATCCTACAGGTTAAAATAGGGTTGAATTTCGGAACCTCTAAGGCGGAGTTTGTGGACGATGGCTAGGCCAGAGGGTTCGTTAAACTCTCAAGTGTCTCACAGGAAGGATATGGAAAAGGGATTGATGGAAGTCAAAGTGATGGGTATCGTAGTGGATCCCAAGGCCTCAAACCCCGTTGTCGTCTTAGTAGACCTTTCTGGACAAAAGGCTCTGCCCATATGGATCGGAGTCTTCGAAGCAGAAGCCATTTCAAGAGGTCTCGAAGGAGTAATGACACTTCGTCCCATGACACACGACCTCATGAAGCAGATTTTGGATACATTTCAGGTAACCGTCAATCGGGTCATCATTCATGACTTAAAAGAAAATACGTTTTACGCCAACCTTTACCTGAACGTGGGAGGGGCGGAGCTTGTTGTGGATAGCCGCCCCAGTGATGCCATTGCCCTGGCGGTAAGAGTGAAGGCTCCTATCTTTGTCACCGAATCCGTGGTTGAGGCGACAAAACAAATGGGGGTCCTTGCCTCCAATCTTTTGGAGGAGGGCGACGAACTTAAAACGATCATCGAGAATATGAAGCCAGAAGACTTCGGAAAATATAAAATGTAAAGAATCTCTTCACTTCTTTCATAAAGCCTACTTAACCCGACCTCTTGACGCCAAAGCCTCCAAGTACCATTCGGCCATAAGCTCTCCTCCGTACCTCTCCTTGTGATTTGACATAATTTTTCTGATTATGACAATTTGTCATTCCTTGCTTGTTCATTCTTAGTATCTGGTCCTTCCTAGAATTTGATCCAAAACTTAAAAATCAAATAGTTATCAAACACGATAATATCCAACACCTTCTCGGCATATATCTTGCTTCAAATAAACGAAAATCAAAACAAATGGAGGAAACTCAATGTCTTTGATGGAAAAAGATGTGGTTTTGACCACTGATGAGGCGATCGAGTATCTGAAGATCTCCAAACCCACCTTTTTGAAGTATATTCGCGCTGGGAGGATCAGAGCGATTAAGGCTGGAAAGGGATGGAGAATCCTCCAATCAGAACTAAATCGATTCTTAAGAGGAGAGGTCGCCCAATGAAATTCAAGAAAACATTCTCGTTGGAAGTCCACTTTTTTGCCGTCGGCAATGGCAGGTGACATCAGGGGCTCGGATCGCCCTTCATTGTGGATCTGAGAAATAGGAAAACAAGCCGCACCCATGGCTACCGGGTGACTGGGTGAGGGATGAGATGGTGGGAGGGATTCATAAAAGCTTAAGATTGAAATGGATGGTTTTATCCATTGTCTTGTCTACCCTCCCGTTGGTCATCGCAAGTTATAGCATTATTCAGATCTATCAAAAAGACTTGAAACAATCGGTCATTACGATTGAAAAGGAAAAGGCCAATACGGTTGTTGAGGGAACGCGATCCTATTTTGAAAAGATCAGGAGCAACCTTCGTTCCCTTTGTGTTGATGAGCATTTTAGGCAAGGGGTTTCCCCGGGTCATACAGAGAGCCTTTTAAAGGCTTTCCTTTATCAGAATGTTTATCTTTCGGAACTGACCCTTTTAGATACAAAGGGGAGAGAGACGATCAAGGTCTCAAAGTATAAAGCCATTCAACCGTCTGACCTGAAAGATCAATCAACCACCGAAATGTTTCAATCCGCATCAAACCTGCAGACCTACTATGGGGATTTCAAAGTCATCGAAAGTGTGGTGCCCACCATGGTGATTGCCGTTCCGGTCGAAGAATCCGGAAGGCGGCCCACGAGAGTATTAAGCGCCGAATTTGACCTGAGGTATCTATGGAATGTGATTCAACAAGCTCAGATTGGGGAAAAGGGGATGGCTTACGTAGTGGATAGGGCAGGATATCCGATCGCTCACCCTGATGCCGGGCGCGTGGCATCAAGAATAAACATGAGGCATTTGCCCATGGTGGATCGGGCCATTGCCGGGGAAGAGGGAATTTTAGAGTTCAAGGATTCCGGGGGAGAGAAGTACTTAGTTGTTTTCAAACCCATCAAAGAGTTGGGTTGGGGTGTCATCGTTCAGGCCCCGGCGGACGAAGCTTACGAACCTCTTCGGCAGGTAACCAAAATTGCTCTGAGGTGGGTTTTCGTCGTTCTTGCCGCGGCCCTCATGATTAGTTTTTTGCTAACGAGAAAGTTAACCCTTCCCATTAAACAATTAGCAACGGAGATGGGAGAGGTTGCTCAGGGAAATCTCGATGTTTATATTGAGCCAGCCACGAAAGATGAACTGGGGGTCCTGACTCGATCCTTCAACAAGATGACCCAGGATCTAAAGAGATCACAAGGGGCCCTAAGAGAGGCGGAAGAGAAATATCGGAGGATTTTCGAAGACTCGAAAGACATGTTGTATATGGTTTCCGCTGACGGAAAGCTCATCGAAGTCAATCAGGCTGGAGTGGATTTACTCGGTTACGGAAGCAAGGAAGAAATCATGCAGGGTTATGCCAGAGATGCTTTTTTTTACCCCGAAGACCAAAAGAGAATAATGGAAAGAGTAAGAGAAGAAGGGTTTGTTAAAGACTTGGAGGTCAATCTCAAGAGGAGAGACGGAACTCCCATTGACGCCTTGGTGACAACCAATGCCAGAAGAGATGGTTCGGGGAAAATCGTAAGCTATGAAGGAACCATCAAAGACATCTCTGATCGCAAAAAGATGGAAGAGGAACTGGTTCAGAGAACGAGGGAACTCGAGGCCCTGAATGAGATGGGGGCTTTGATCAATCAGACCCTAGACATCGATAAAGTATTGCCGATTGCTTTAGAGAAGGCAGTGCATTTAACCGGGTATGAGATGGGGGGCGTCCATCTCGCAAATGAAGAAGAACGAACGTTTGAGCTCAAGCATCATTTTAAGCACTCCACCCGTTTGGCAGAAATGGCAAAGGGCCTTAAGTACGGTGAAGGAGCTGCTGGAAGGGCCGTGACGTTGAAAAGACCGGTCATCTTTTCCGTTGATGATCACCCATCCTCTCAATTAGCTCTTATTTTAAAAGAGGAAGGAGTTCAAACGATCCTGGCCTTCCCTCTCCTTGTCAAAGGAAGGGTCGTCGGCGCAATTAGTCTGCTAAGTCGTTTCCGCCGTGATCTCAGCCAGAGAGAAGTTCATCTACTGGAAAACATCGGAAACCAGGTCGGGCTTGCTCTCGTGAATGCGAAACTTTTTTCCGAGGTGACCAAGGCAAAATCAGAATGGGAGACGACCTTTAATTCGGTGACAGACCTCCTCACCATTAGAGACAAAGATTACCGGGTCATCCTGGCCAACAAAGCGGCGCTCAGGCGGTTCGGGCTGACACCGGAAGAGTTAATCGGGAAAAGATGCTTCGAGGTTTTTCGTCACAGCGACAGACCTTGTGCAGGATGTTATGTCTCCGAAACGCTATTCACCAAGAACCCTGTCTCAATAGAACTGGAGAGTCCATATTTGAAAGGCATCTTTCGGTTCCATACCTTTCCTGTTTTTGGTGAAACAGGGGAGCTGATCGGTGTGGTTGAATTGGCCAGGGAGGTCACCGGAGAGAAACGACTGGAGATTGAAAAAGACGTGGTCAATAACGTCAATAAAATACTTGCTTCCAGCCTCGAAGCGAAGCAGGTGATCCGGGCCGTCCATTCTGAATTGAAGAGGGTGTTGGATTGTGAAAGGATGACGATTATTCTTTTGGATGAAGAGGAAAAAGGGTTTCATTATCTCGCCTTGACAGGGCACCACGAATCCGCCGAGTCAGTTACGGGCACCATCTATCCTCAAGAAGGAACTCATTTTGGAAGAGTGGTAGAAACAGGGTTGCCTGCCATCATTGTCGACACAGCGGAAAGTGGTTCCTGGGTCGCGCAAAAATTACTGCAAGATGGAATTCGTTCCTCTTTACTCTTCCCCCTGGAATACAAAGGGAGAGTGATCGGCACGATGAACCTCGGCAGTCGAGAGGTGAATCATTTTTCGGAAACCTCGTTCGAACTGCTGCGACAAATTGCCCCCGGAGTGGCGATCTCTATCCAAAACGCTTTGCTTTTTGAAGAGATAAAAAAGAGACTTGATGAATCAACCATTCTCTACGAGATCACGAAGATCTCTTCTTTAGCTTCGTTAAATATGGTTCAAACGCTAACGGAGATTGCAGAGAACCTAAGTAACCTCCTGAAGTCTGAATATCTTGCTATCTTCTTGGTTGAGGAAAATACTAAAAGATTGAAGCCTTATACTTCCTCGAAAAGCCGCCGCCATCATCTCGAGTATATTGAAGGTCTCGGACTTTGCCTGGGCAGGGGCATTACAGGGTGGGTGGCTGAAAAAGGTGAGCCCGCCCTTGTGAATAATGTGAAGGAAGATGCAAGGTATGTCTGTGGCGATGAGGACATATGTTCTGAAATGTGTGTTCCTCTGAGGGTTGGGCCCAAGATGATCGGGGTGATAGATGTACAGAGTAGAGAACCGGGTGCTTTTTCGGAAGATGACCTTCGCTTGCTCAAGATCGCTGGAGGACAAATAGCCACGGTCATCGAAAATATCCGTTTGCGAGACAAGATTAGGGAGTCGGAAGAAAAATACAGGACAGTCGTTGAGAGCGCCCTGGACGGAGTCTGTGCCTTGGGGGAGGATTACCGACTTAAATTTATTAACCAGAGGTTTGCGGACATCCTGGGTTTTACAAGAGAAGAATTGATCAATATGGATGTCCGAGAATTTCTGGATGAAGAAGGCCGCAAGGTTGTGGCTGATCGAGAGGAACAACGAAAGAGAGGGATAGCGTTGGCTCCCAGCTTTGAGTCGACGATCTTTGGTAAAGACGGGAGAATGAGGAATGTGGAAATCAGTGCTCGCACCATAAAAGATTCGAGGGGGGACGTGAGCACCATTGCTATCCTTAAGGACATCACGGAGAAGAAAAAGATGGAGGAAGAATTGTTCCGGGCTGAAAAACTGAGTGCCATCGCTGAAATGGCGAGCGGTGTCGCCCATGACTTCAATAATGCCTTAGCAGCCATTCTCGGAAATACCCAACTCTTGCTTTATACCGCTCATGATCAGGAGACGAAGGAAACCCTGCAGACGATCGCAAAGGTGGCCCAGGATAGCGCTCATACGGTTCGACGACTTCAGGACTTTACGAAAAAGAGGGTTCCTCAGGAACTTTCCGGCGTGGATGTAAACTCCATCATCAAAGATTCGATTGAGATTACTAAACCGAAGTGGAAGGACGAGGCCCAAAGGAAGGGAGTACCTATCGAAATCGTTTCAACTCTTGAGGAAATCCCTCCCGTGTCAGGAAACGATTCTGAGCTGAGGGGGGTGCTCACCAACATGATCCTTAACGCCATCGAGGCGATGCCCGAAGGAGGAAAAATTGAAATTTCCACTTCTAAGAAAAGGGGGGGCGTGATCATCCAGATTTCAGATACAGGCATTGGCATCGCAGAAGAGGCGAAAAAGAAGATTTTTGAGCCCTTTTATACGACGAAACCGTTTACCAACACGGGGCTGGGGTTAAGCATGTCTTATGGGATCATCAAGAGGTTTGGGGGAGAGATCGAAGTCGTGAGCGAACTGGGATACGGGACAACCTTCACCATCATTTTGCCCGTTGGAGAAGCTGAAAAGGAGGAGGCCGTCTCCCCACAAACGATCAAACAGGGAAGAAAGGCCCGGATCCTGGTGATCGATGATGAGGAGGTTGTCCGGAGCGTCCTTTCTCGTACCCTTGCCAACGTCAACCATCAGGTGACCTTGGCAGCGGATGGGGAAAAGGGTGTACAGCTCTTTCAAGAGGGAAAATACGATATGGTTCTCACTGACCTGGGAATGCCCGGAATGTCTGGGTGGGAAGTATGTCGGATAATTAAGAAGATAAGCCCTGACACGCCTGTTGGGATGATTACAGGATGGGGGGCGGAGATGAGCCAAAGCAAAATGGATGAGTATGGTCTTGATTTTCTTATCTCAAAGCCCTTCGATTTAAACCGAATATTGAACGTCGTCGCCGAAACCATGGAATCCAAGGGAGGATGATTGCCGCCGTGATCTTCTTCATTTTTTTTCGGATGACCTGAAACAGACTCAGAGGCGTTTTAAACGGACCCCCTCCGTCGGCACTTTCCGAGAACCCTTTTCATCGCAGCGAGTATTTCATTAGACCACCCCTTCCCAAACATGTCCTCTTGCCTCCTTTTTTGTCGCCCGCGACCAGGGTAAATCCCTTCCGAGGCTTCATAAGGCCCGTTACCCTTACCAAGCTTGATTCTTGTGGTACCGGAGAGGTCTCCGGCAACATCCGATCAGGACCGCATTCTAAAGATTCGAGAACTCCCCCCCCTGTGTCAAGTATTCCGGCCATAAAAGAAAAAATGGGGGTGGGCAACAACATTTCCTCTGTTGATTTTTGCCCGCTTTTGTAATAAATAAAGTCATATCTATCGTCACAATAGAAAGGAGGGTTTTTTATGAAAAGAGGGGGTTTTCTTTTCGGTATTTTTGTTTTTTCAGTTCTTTTTCTGTCCCTATCCGCTCACGGACAGGATATTCCTATCGGATTCTTTGCGCCCATCACCGGGCCCGCAGCCGCTGACGGCGCAAGCGCCAAGCATGCGGTGGAATTGGGTCTGAAAGAGTTGAATGATGGGGGCGGGATTAACGGAAGAAAAGTGAATTTAATCATCTATGACGACCGGTTGAACCCGCAGGAAGCTGTCGCCATCGCCAACAAGCTGATCGAGAAGGATAAAGTCGTGGGTGTGGCCAGCGGTTCTTACAGCGGGCCTACCCGCGTCACGGCCCCTATCTTCCAGAAGGCCGGAATGCCCATGGTGGCTGGTTATGCGGTTCATCCTGATGTCACCTGGGATCCGAAGGAGAAGAAACCGAATGATTTCTGTTTCCGCAACGGTTTCCTCGGCGAGATTGAGGGAGCGGCGGCTGCTGAATTTGCAGTCAAAAATCTAAAAGCCAAGAAAATAGCCCTCATTTTTATGGACAATGATTTCGGGAGAGCCATTTCATCCGGCTTTGCCGAGAGGGCAGAAAAATTGGGCGCAGCGGTCCTCACGAAACAGATGTACAAATTCCCCGGAGAAAAAGATTTCCGTCCATTTCTCACTCGAATCAAGGAAGGAAACCCTGATGTCATTTTTGCTGCTGGATATTACAATGAAGCCGCCTCCATTGTGAGACAGTCCAAAGAACTCGGAATCAAGAGCCAGATCCTGGGTGAGGAAGGTTTTGATTCCCCTAAGTTCCTGGAAATCGCCGGGCCAGCCGCGGAAGGTGTGATCATTGCAACAAATCTTGATCGGGATGACCCGCGGCCGCTGGTTCAAAACTTCCTGAAAAATTACCAAAAGGCCTACAATGAAGATGCCGACATGGTTGGCGCCTCCAGTTATGATGCCTTTATGATCCTCGTCAATGCGATCCGGAAAGCCGGGACAGACCCAAAGGCCATTCAGAAGGCCTTGCTTGAAACCAAAGATTATAATGGTTTGACGGGGAAAATCAGCCGCTTTGTCCAGGGCGAAGTAGTGAAACCGGTCCAGATTCAGGTGGTTAAAGGTGGAAAGTTCCGTCGGCTTGGCGTGGTCGATAACCCAGAGGTGATTACCCCGCCCACCAAATAAACGAATGGTGATCAGTAGCCGGTTATCAGTATAGGTATATTATCCCCTCCCCTTTCTCATCTTAGAAGGGGAGGGGATAAAGTTGTGCTTTGATGACTGTTGACCGCTTACCGCTGACTGAGTACTGGGTTTGATATGCTCTGGCAACAACTCGCGAACGGAATTGCCATAGGCAGCGTCTATGCTCTGATTTCCCTCGGGCTGACGATGGTCTATGGAATTCTGCGAATTCTTCACGTCGCCCATGCTGGCATTTACGCCCTAGGGGCTTATGTCGGTCTGCTCTCTTTTCGGCTCATCGGCGACTTCTGGCTTTCTTTAATGACGGGGATGGCTGGAGCGGCGATTGCCGGATATCTGGTAGAACGGTTCCTGTACACGCCGCTCCTCCATCTGCCAAGGATCGCTCCCCTCATCGTATCGATTGGTCTCTTTACAGCCATGGAGGAAGCCTTTCGCATTGTCGCGGGACCCCATACGCTGGCGTACAACGCCCGTGTCGGGCTGGGTGATCTTTCCGTCGGCAGCTTCCATCTGACAGAAACCCAAATCCTTATTCTCTTTGTGACTTTCGCAATCTTAATTTTTCTCTGGGCCTTCCTCGCCAAGACCCGAACAGGCTTGGCGATGCGGGCCTGCGCCCAGGATCCTGAAACAACCTCCTCCTTCGGAGTGAATGTGAGCGCAGTCATCGCAGTGAACTTTCTGATCGGCTCGGCCATGGCCGGCGCAGCAGGAGTTCTGGTTGGAGTCTACGATAACCAGGTGTGGCCTACCATGGGCAGTATTCCGGCCTATAAAGCTTTGGCCATTGTTGTTCTCGGAGGATTGGGGAATATTCCAGGAACGGTGCTCGCATCGATCGGGGTCGGATTGGCTGAGACGTTCTTCATTGGTGTCCTCGCCATTCCCTTCCCGAGGGACGCCGTGGCCTTCGTAGCCATGATCATCGTTTTAATGTTTAAGCCCTACGGACTGTTAGGAAAGGCCTAATGCCGGGCGCATAGGCTATGGCTTATAGCATATAGCTTATAGCTTGAGTTCGTAACTAGTGTCCATCCATAAACTACGGTTTTTATAAAAGGTGGTCATTCCGGTCCCGATTTTCATCGGGTTAGACTCCAGCCGGAATCCAGTGTTTTCAAGGGTCTCTAGATGCCCCCGTATCAGTTTACGGGGCAGGCTCCTCAAGTCCGGCATGACGAACAAACTCAATTTATGAATAGACTCTAATTAGAAATCGGCATAAACCACCTGGAATCGGCCAGCAGAGAACTTATGATCAGCGGATATCTC
>Ga0316613_10001546_pt1 | contig 15619 bp, 13 predicted proteins | sample OWC_soil_day10_C_2_FD_207647 | JGI IMG/M metagenome (GOLD analysis project Ga0316613, IMG submission 207647) | Wetland soil microbial communities from Old Woman Creek delta, Ohio, United States - OWC_soil_day10_CT_b | ecosystem: Environmental > Terrestrial > Soil > Wetlands | place: USA: Ohio...
TCAATAATAAGATTATTAACTAGGAGGGTGGTCAATTATGAAGGATATTATTGAGCTTCTGAGGTCAAGAGGATATAAAATGACTCCGCAGCGCAGAACTGTTATTAAGGCTCTATTTGAATGCGGTAAGTTTCCAACTGCTCAAGATATTCTGGAGTATGCGAAAACCATTAATCCGGACATGGGACTAGATACGATTTATAGAAATTTGAATCTGCTTACGGAAATTGGTGTATTAAACATCATTAACATAAAAAGCAGAGATGTAAGCGTTTTTGAAGTAGTAACCAATCACCATCATCATTTAATTTGCTTAGATTGCGGGCAAATGGAGTGTTTAGATTACTGTCCGATTGCAGGGGACAGTGAGAAAATGGCTGAGGAAAAAGAATTTAAAATCGTTGGTCATAGTCTTGAATTTTACGGCTACTGTTGTAAATGCCAGGCAAGTTAAATTATTTTTATTACTTGGAGGGGTAAATGTGTTCTTGAAAGTAGTTAAAGTCTTATCCATAGTGATAATCAGTTCTCTGATGTTGATTGGGTGTGGGCAAAGTATGGTTTCTGATAGTCAAGCAAATCTAACGAATATAGGGGGTGAAAAGAAGTTTACGATCGTGACCTCCTTTTATCCAATGTATGTTTCCACCATTAATATCACCAAGGGAGTTCCTAATGTTCAGGTGAAAAATATGACGAAACCAGAAACTGGTTGCCTTCATGATTACCAATTGTCGCCAGAAGATTTAAAAATTCTTGAAAAAGCGGACGCTTTTGTTGTTAATGGAGCAGGCATGGAAGTTTTTCTAGATAAGGTCATACAACAACAAACTCAACTTAAAGTGGTTGATGGGAGTAAGGGGATTGTGTTATTAAAAGATGATAATGGTGAAGAGAATCCTCATGTTTGGGTAAGCATTTCCAATGCTATCATTCAGGTTGAAAATATAGCTCAGCAGCTCTCGTCATTAGATGCCGCTCATGCGGATATATACAAAAGTAATGCTGATGATTATATAAAAAAACTTTCAGCTTTAAAAGATACAATGCATACATCTTTGGATAGTACCCCCAATAAAAATATAATTACCTTTCATGAAGCCTTTCCTTACTTTGCAAAAGAATTTAATTTGAATATTGTTGCCGTAATTGAAAGAGAACCAGGGGCAGAACCATCGCCTAGGGAATTGGAAGATACTATTCAAAAGATAAAGGACTCTAACATAAAAGCATTGTTTGCAGAACTCCAGTACCCGTCCAAAGCTGCGGATGTTATTTCGCAAGAGACAGGTGCAAAAGTATATATGCTTGACCCAGGGGTAATTGGTGATGCTAAGTCTGATGCCTATAATGATTATATAAATATGATGGAGAAAAATTTAGAAACATTACAAGAGGCCTTAAAGTGATTGCATACAATAGAAACAGCTGTCCACGAAATGAAAATGATTGTAATCGTTTATGCTGTACAAAAATTGAAAAATTTAATGTTGCTATTGGAAAAACACAGATACTCCAAGATGTGAATATTCATATCCATTGTGGTGAACTTACTGCTTTGATTGGAACTAATGGTGCTGGTAAAAGTACGCTTTTGAAAGCAATACTTGGTGAAGTAGAGCATTCAGGGAGAGTTAAATATTTTGATGCCAAAGGGGTTCGAGGCGGACAACTTTCAATTGGGTATGTTCCTCAGTATCTAAATTTTGACCTGAGTACACCGACTAGTGTACTGGATCTTTTTATGGCATGCACGACAAAAATGCCTTCATGGCTTACTAGTTCGCAAAGCATTCGTAGTAGGGTTAGTCAAAGTCTTGAAAAAGTAAAAGCAGAGCATTTGATCAATCAAAGGTTAGGAGCATTATCAGGGGGAGAACTTCAAAGAATACTCCTTGCCCTTGCTCTTGACCCTATACCAGACCTATTGCTTCTTGACGAGCCTGTTTCTGGAATTGATCAGAATGGCTTAGAGTTATTCTATAACATTGTTTCGGAACTTCGGCAAAACTACGATTTATCGATTATTTTAGTATCTCATGATCTTGGTTTAGTCGAAAAATATGCGGATAGAGTGATTCTCTTGAATAAAACGGTCATATGCAATGGTACTCCAAGAGAAGTATTTAATGATGATCTAACGAGAAAACAATTTGGAATGCTATTACAGCAACAAAATACTAAAGGGAAAACTAGGTCTGTAGCTGAAAGGTCGGGATTTTGATGCTGGATTGGTGGTATTGGATGGTTAGCCTCCTGCTTCCCTTTCAATGGGTAGAGCATACTTTTATGAAAAATGCTCTCCTTGCGGTATTACTGGCTACTCCTCTTTTTGGAATACTAGGTACAATGGTAGTGAGTAGCCGCATGGCATTTTTTTCTGATTCCCTTGGACATGGTGCTTTTATCGGTATCACTATAGGTACTATAGTTGGTGGGCTAAGCCCATTAAAGGGAACCATCATATTTTCAGTAATTTTCGCTATTATTATTACAGTAATTAAGAACAAGAGTAAAACTTCACCGGATACTATTATAGGGGTATTCGCATCCACCGCAGTCGCGTTAGGTTTAGTGATGATGTCCTTTGGCGGAGGTTTCAATAAATTTTCATCCTTTTTGATTGGCGATTTGTTAAGTATAGCGCCTTTGGAAATTATTATGTTGTTTGGTGTATTTGTTGGGGTTATATTATTATGGTTAGTGATTTTTAATAAATTGCTGATTATTAGTATCAATCCATCCCTTGCAGGAAGTCGAGGGATCAATACGCTGTTTATAGAAATTTTATTTTCATCAGTCCTTGCCGTAGTTGTGGCGATGACGATTCATTGGGTAGGACTGTTGATGATCAATTCCTTGTTAGTGCTACCTGCGGCGGCTGCACGAAATATAACAATAAATGTTAGACAATATCATTTTGTAGCTGTTTTTTCAGCAATTTTTTCCGGAGTTACAGGGTTAATACTTTCTTACTATTTGAATTCGGCAACAGGCTCAACTATAGTACTCATATCTGCAATGTTATTTTTTGCAACTTTCACAATAAGAGGACGCTTCGTAAATTAATGAGAGGGAAGCTATAGTTTATAGTGACGAAAAATCCTGCAAAAGTTCTATTAAATAAAATAACTCGCACAAATAATGAACAAGTTAGCTTTTTTTAAGGAAGGACGATCAAAAGTATATTAGGGGAAGATAATATGAATGTTGTTAATTGCTTTTTTCGAGAGCAAACCGCCCACTGAGTATTAAATAGAAAGAAGCTTCATTACTGGCAAGATATACACTTTTGATGGCCTTGCCGACTGTGACGGCAAACTGGTTTTCTATACTTCCGATACTTTCAACGATGGCATCATGGCGATGGTAAATGACGACCTTGATAGCTCTTATTATTCATACCTAAGAATTTAGAAGAAGCTGGAATGAACATATATTCAGTGCTGCGCTAGATAACTAGGCTTACTTCGCACGATTACAAGATTTGAAGGACATAACATATTAGAGATAACTGATTATATTCAATCTAAAAAGTACAGAAAATTTGGCTTGCGCCAAGCATTAGTTGCCCCTACATGGAATCGGAAAGTGTTAACTTTCTGATTCCGTAAAAAAACAGCCACAGGTTCAAAAACCTTGTGGCTGTTTCTTCTTAATGTATTGCTCGTTTCTTAACAGTTCCGCCCATCACTTCATGTACTTCACTGATGGTTACGAATGCGTTTTCATCTACTTCGTCGATAATATTCTTTAGTTTTGCAATTTCCAGACGTGTAACAACCAAATATAATACAGCTCGTTCTTCACCGCTATATCCACCTTTGCCATTCAAAAAAGTAACCCCTCTACCTAGACGTGCCATAACTTTTTCAGCAATGAGTTCTGATCTCTCAGAGATAACCATGACGGCTTTGGTTTCTTCTAAACCCTCAATTGTGATATCAATCATTTTAAATGCAATAAAATAAGCAATCAAAGAATACATCGCCTTATCCCAGCCAAAGATAAGGCCTGCGCTAGTCAAAATAAAAAGATTAAAAAACATTACAATTTCGCCGACAGAAAATCCTGTTTTTTTATCTAAGATAATTGCGATAATTTCCGTTCCATCTAATGATCCCCCATAGCGTATAATTAAACCTACACCGATACCTACGATAATTCCTCCAAATACAGCTGCAAGCATAAGATCTTCTGTTAATCCGGGGATAGGTTTGAGAATAGTTACCCATACAGACAATGAGGTAATTGAAAATAAGGTAGATATTACAAAGGTTTTTCCAATATGCTTATAACCTAAGATTAGAAAAGGAATATTCAGCAAGAAAATAAACAATCCTAAAGGATAGTTACTGAGATAACTCATCATAATAGAAATTCCTACGATCCCACCATCAATAATGTTGTTGGGAATCAGAAAAATTTCAAGACCTACCGCCGCAAGGATTGATCCAATAAATAGGAATAGGTACTTAAAGAAATAATTCATATGTCGATTTCGTTTCGTCATTTTGCCTCCTTAAAGCTATTTATAGATATTCAATGGTAGCATTACCAACACGTTTAACGCCAGGAATTTTTTCAAGCTCATCTAACAGGTGGAACATAGCAACATCTTTTTGCTTAGCCTCTACCATTACATCGAAATCCCTGTTTAATTCTTTAGCAGTTTTGAGGAAAGGGAGGAAAGCGTTTACTTGTACAAAATCAGCATGACTACGAAAATCTTTACTATTTTTTGGACTGGAAGCGTGAATTTTGGGTACGCTATTTCCCCAGGTATTAACGATATCAGGCCACAGGTGAGCTAAGTCTTCTCCATTATTGTGACATGTATGATGATGAATATCAAGTACCATTGGACAATTAAGATGTTGGCAAAGGGTTAAAACATCTATTGCACTATAGCTTTTATCATCATTTTCGAGCATTAGGCGCAGGCGTATACCTTCAGGCAGCTGGTTAAAGGTATTAATAAATCGAGCTATCGAAGTTTGTTTGTTGTTATAAAGACCGCCAATATGAAGAACCAATTGGGGAGCAGGCGAGAGTCCTAATGCTTTAAAGAGTGAGACATGATAATCTAAATCACGGAGTGCTGATTCTAATACTTCTGATTTTTGGCTATTGAGTAAAGTATAATGATCTGGATGGGCGCTGATTCTCATGTTATGTTTTTTAATCATATCGCCAATTTCACGCCACTCATCTTGGAAGTCCTCGATATAATTCCAACCAGTTGTAATAGGATGGGTAGCTAACGGGACGGTTTTTGATGTCAAGCGATAGACATGTATGTCATGGGCTACGTTATAACGCAAAATGCGTAAAGTAGTATGTAGGTTTTCCTCCAAAATAAGGCGTAATCGGTTATTTCGAATGGTATGATCGGGGATTTTCTCAATGGTTTTAACGGTAATTGTCTTATTTGGTGAACCTTGTGGGACATTCAGAGCAATTGCAACATAGCCGAAACGTACTCGCATAGTATTCCTCCCTAGTTGCTATTATAGTATGGTGATTTGCTGGAAGTGATTTTTTAAGATTACGATTTGCTTATAATAATATTATGAGCAAATCGTAATTTGAGCATGCAAATTGCAATCCTTTGAATTTGCCCATATAACCCTATAACAAGTGCTAAAAAAGCCATTACAATTAATGTAACGGCTTTTTAGGTCATCAGAAAGTATAACACTTCCTCGATTTCAAAAAGCAGGCACAGGTTGCTTCAGTAAAGATATGATGGGCTTTGTTCGATGCGTTCGCAGTCGAACATCCTTTTGATCACGTCTGAGAAATTGCACAAGCAAAGTCCTTTTTTAGTTTTATTTTTGAATACCAAGATCCATGAGCATTTTTGTAAGCATATAAAGGCGGCAAGGGATACTTTCAATATCTATATATTCTTGAGGAGTATGGTCACCGCCGCCAATAATGCCTAGGCCATCTACAGCTGTGGCACCAACAGAGGCCGCGTAGTTGGCATCAGAGCCACCACCACTGCCGACAATGTTAAGCTTGAGACCAAGTTCATTATAAATGGTAGCAAATTTAGCAGCAAAGGCTTCTGATTGAGGACTTCTCGGGAATGGTGGACGGCCTTGTTTTGCTATTATTTTAACCTCAGTACCAGGGATTAGTTTGTTTTTAGCCATTTCGTTCATTGATTTTTCTAGACGGCTATATTCTTCAGGATAGAGAACCCGGACATCAGCTTGGGCTTTAGCGAAATCGGGGATTATATTACTAACGCCTCCTCCTTGAAAAATTGTAAAGTGAATTGAGGTCATTTTTTTATCATCGCCTAATTTGCTAAGTTGTAGAACTTGATGTGCTAGTTCCATAACCGCATTACGGCCTTTTTCTGGTTCAATACCAGCATGGGCGGATTGGCCTTTTACTTCAACAAAGTAATACCCGATACCTTTACGCCAGGACATAATTTCGTCACCAGGTATACCAGGTTCTAAGCCGATTGCATAGTTACTATCTTTGGCTTTTTCCATGATTAAGTCTCTAGAACCAAAGGAACCTTTTTCTTCATCGCAGTTTATTAAATAAGTTATTTTGCCGAAGTTTGTATAATTCATTTCTTTGATAAGTTTAAGAGCTTGTAGGCCAAGGATGAGTCCGCCTTTATCATCAGAAACACCAGGACCGTAGGCTTTTCCATTTTCTATACGGAAAGGGCGTTCTGCGACTGAGCCTACTTTGTGAACTGTATCCATGTGTGCCATCATTAGTGTATTGCCAGTACCTGTACCTTCTAATGTCGCGATAATATTAAAGCCGACAGCAGAGCCTGTAGCTGGGACAGTCTCAACTTTTGCACCTAGTTCTTGTAGTTGATGAACCATGAAATTACCCATTTCAGTCAAGCCTTTTTCATAACCTGTAGGAGACTCGATATTAACTACGGTTTCAAGATTTTTTAGGACTTCAGATTGAGCTTCTTTTGTTTTGTCATAAAGTTCCTGGTTTGGTGCGGCAAAAGTAACTAGTGTAGTTGCTAGGAGCAGCATTACTGATAGAATGAGAACAAATAGCGTATGTTTGTTGCTAATGGACTTATTTAACATTGTACTACCTCCTAAAATTAGTATTATTTCCCAATTGGTATTATTATTCGAGTAATTTACTCCAAAACCTTTCTTGATAGCTCATAAATTTTCAAAATATGAAAAAAGAACAGTTATCGAATTTATAATTACTATTTTTTCAGCGCATAGACATAAAGATGTATCTGTAAATAGAACAGATGCATCTTTACTTTGCTTGGGGCATTATATTATCTATTGCAGCAAGTCTTTTTGACTATACTAGTTCTTTTTTATAAGGATTCTAATTAAAATCGTCTTTTGGCAATAGCGTTACGGATTTTTTGCATATTATTGGTGATGCGTTCTGGTTGTCTTACCATAGCACCTACATAAAGAACGTCAACGAATGCTAAGTGAATTAAACGTGAAGACATAGCTTCAGAGCGATAATTAATCTCCTTGGCCATACCGTTCAATATGATATCTGATAGTTGACTGAGGGGAGAGCGAATATAGCTTGTAATGGCAATGATTGTTGCACCATTTTCCTTTGCTATTTTAACGGATTCCATAACACTTTGATTAGAACCAGTGTGGGATATAGCAATTACGACATCGCCTGGGTATAAAAGTGATGCAGAAATTGCTTGCATATCTTGATCGGCATAAGCCCTGACAGGAATACCGAACCGGGAAAAACGATGTTCTACATCAGCGGCTATAGGTGCTGATCCTCCTGTTCCGTACACTTCAATACGACGTGCAGCCAAGATTGCAGTTATGGCACGATCCAAAGATTCTGCGTTTACTATTTTCAAGGTATCTTGTAGGGCTTCATTGATGTTTTGAAAGACTTTGTTGGCGATTATATCTATAGGATCATATGAATTAACTTCGTTATATATAGACTCAAAGGGTTCGTATAAGTCACTCGCTAGGGCTATTTTAAGACTTTGAAACCCTGGAAAGCCCAGTTTGTTTTTGCAAAAGCGAGAGATGGTGGCTTCTGCAGTTCCTGTAATTTCAGCTAGCTCAGTAATGGTCATATGTATAACTTCTGAAGGATTTGATATTATGTATTCGGCCAATTTAAGTTCACTTTTAGTTAGTGATTTAAACATATTATAGATGAGTGCTAGACATGTATTTTGTTTGGTTTCTCGTATAGTCATGAAAATCTCCTTCATTCGTTAAATGTAAAATACAGGTATTATCAATGCTAGTATAACAAATGAATGGGAAATCTAACAAGAGTTATTTAGCAATAGTAGTTTAAATACATATTATTAGAAATTTAATTAAGAATAGTATGCATTTTATCTTGGATAAATCAAATATTGAAAATAAATTGATACAAAATAAATTGGAATGAAAAAGATTATACAAAAGGAAAATGGATTGACTCATAATTAGAGTGTATATTTTCAGTGCATATTCTCGGAAAAAAATTATAATGAACAAGAATAAGCTAGATTATTTTGTAGGAAAAAATGATAATAGTAAGATTATAAACAATATATCATCAATTTTAGTTAAAAAAGAGTAATCCGAATGTTAAAACAATACTGAAAATTACAGTAAAATATTTATTGACTTTTATAAGGACAATTAATATAATTAAAATGAAATTTATTTTCAACTATAATTATAAAATAAAAATTATTTTCAATACAGTTAATCTACTATCAGATTCATTCAACTATGATCTTTGAAAGATTACATATATGCATTGAACCTAATTCTTATTTAAGCCAATGATCTGGTATTTAAGTAAGAGATAAGACCAATGATGTATAGGTATATTGCAAAGGAGGTGGTGCAGGGAGCCGCTTAAGGAGTTTATTTTTGTATTGTTAATGGTCATTTTATTTCTGTAAGGGGTCGATATTGTCTTTTTAATAGGGAGATAAAAGAGGAGGTATATTTATTTATGTTATTAGGAATTGCTGCGTTATCGGTACTTTTACTTTTAATCATGATTACCAAATTTAAAGTCAATCCTTTTGTAACTCTTATGATTGTATGCGTATTTATGGGTGTTGCAGCAGGGATGCCCTTTAACAAAATCGCTGATTCTATTCAGGCTGGTATGGGCAATACCCTTGGCTTTATTGCTTTGGTATTAGGTCTAGGGACAATGCTTGGTAAAATGCTGGAAGAATCAGGCGGAGCAGAACGAGTCGCGAAAACATTGATTAGTGCTTTTGGCGAGAAAAAGGTACACTGGGCAATGATGATTGTGGCTTTCATCGTTGGTATTCCAGTTTTTTTTCAAGTCGGTTTAGTACTTTTAATTCCACTCGTATTCACGATCGCTAAAGAAACTGGAATCTCTTTATTGAAAGTTGGTCTCCCGCTTGTTGCAGGGTTATCAGTTGTTCATGGTTTGGTTCCACCACATCCAGCAGCAATGGCTGCTGTAGACATTTTCAAAGCAGATATTGGTAAAACAATTGTTTATAGTATAATTGTTGGTTTGCCGACTGCGTGTATTTCTGGACCTATGTTTGCAACATTTATCTCAAAGAGAATGCCTACTCTGGCTGTGCCGGATGTTTTTGCTAATCAGGTTAAAGCTGGACGTAAAGATGAAGAAATGCCAAGTTTTGGTATTACTGTTCTTACAATCTTGATGCCAGTAATTTTAATGCTATTGGGAACTTTTGCTGACTTAACTATGAATAAGACTAGCTTTTTATTTGGACTCTTCAAGTTTGTTGGTAATCCGTTTATGTCTCTCTTACTTGCATTATTGTTTGCTTTTATTACTTTTGGTTTTGCCCGTAACTTTAAGATGGAGCAAATCTCAAAGTTTTGTGATCAATCCCTGCCGGCTATGGCTGGTATTCTAATGGTTATCGGTGCCGGCGGTGCTTTCAATAAAGTACTGTTAGATAGTGGTGTTGGCACTGAAATTGCTAAAGCGGCTGGGTCATTGAATTTGAACCCTATTGTTTTAGGGTGGCTCATTGCGGCTATGATTCGTGTCGCGACAGGTTCGGCTACCGTTTCGATGATGGCGGCAGCTGGTATCGTTGCACCGATGATACCCAATTTTCCTGGTGTTTCTAGGGAGTTATTAGTTCTGGCTGTTGGGTCGGGATCTCTTGTAGCATCCCATGTTAATGACGCAGGATTCTGGATCGTTAAAGAATATTTCGGTATGACAGTACCTCAAACATTGAAAACCTGGACTGTTTTGGAAACCATCCTCTCTGTGAGTGCTTTAGTATTTATTATGCTATTGGCCCAAGTAGTATAAGGGATTCATTGACGTCCAGGCACACATTTATGATGGCTGGACGTCAAAATAATATAAGAAAATCAGACTAAGCATATCTATTTCTATAGGAATTTAAACATATAGAAGCAGATGAGTTGCAATATATAAGAATATATAGGGGGAAATATAATGAAAGCAGCAATATATAAAGGCATTGGTGAAATGATAGTTGAGGATATCCCAATGCCCCAAATTGAGCCAGGGGCAGTATTAATTAAAGTAAAAGCTTGTGCTATTTGTGGTGGAGATGTAAGGACTTTTCGACATGGTCATGCGGCGATTAAGACGCCGATTGTTTTAGGACATGAAATCTCTGGGGAAATCATAGAAGTAGCATCAGATGTTAAGAATTATTCTGTCGGTGAGCGGATCATCGTTGCGCCCGCAATTGGTTGTGGATCTTGTTCCTATTGTTTATCAGGTTGGCAGAATATGTGCTATACACGCAAGACCATTGCCCATCATTATAATGGAGGTTTTGCCGAATATATGCTTGTTCCTGCGGGAGCGGTTCGTGCAGGTAATATCAATCGTATTCCAGAGAGCGTAACGTATCTCGAGGCATCACTGGCAGAACCACTGGCTTGCGTTTTGAATGCCCAGGAAGTCATGAATATCGGATTAGGTGATTCTGTAGTGGTTATAGGTGCTGGGCCAATCGGTATCATGCATGCAGAGCTAGCTAAGGGACGGGGCGCAGGTAAAGTGATTTTAGTCAATCGCAGCGCAAGACGTTTAGAAGAGGCCAAGGAATTTGGATATGATGCGTATATAGACCTAAGTTCGACTGAGGGAGTTCAAGCAGTGATGGAATTAACAGGTGGGCTGGGGGCGAATGTTGTAATCGTTACAGCGGGTACAGCTGAAGCTCAAGTGTTAGGAATTGCTATGGCTAGTAAAATGGGTAAGGTTTGCTTGTTTGCTGGTCTGCCTAAAGATGAGCCTATGATTCAGATGGATGCCAATCATGTACATTATAAACAAATTGCCGTTTATGGTGCTTTCTCCTCCGCGCCAAGACATAATGCTTTAGCTTTAGAAATGATTCGCAGTGGAAAAGTGTCAGCTAAGAAAATTCTTAGTCATTTAGTATCCTTGGATAAAATATGTGAAGGTATGGATATCGTTAGCGGTCGGAGTGGACTGCGTGTATCTGTTACTCCATTCATAGATGAGCTGACTGATGAGATTAAACAACATTCAGAAATGGCAATTATCAAATAAAGTTATAACATAACCGTGAATAGGAGGAAAAGCATGGCTTGTCTAATTGGCATCGATGTGGGGACCACTAATTGTAAGGTGGCAGCTTATTCAGAAAACGGCATATTAAAGGTGTTGGCTAGCCGCCCAACGGTTACTCACTATTTAGAAAATAATTGGGCTGAATTTGATCCAGGACAGATATGGGATGCGGTGCAAGAAGCATTGCGTGAAGTGGTGCGCCACTTAGGCGACGAGAAGGTAGATGGAATCGCAGTTGCCAGTATGGGATCTGCTAGTGTACTTCTCGACGAAAATGATCAGTGGATTCATCGTTCAATTACTTGGTTTGATACACGGACAGAAGAAATTGCCGCACAGTGGCGGGAAAATTTTGGTCGGGAAGAAGCATTTGAAATTAGCGGTTTTGTTCCCAATCCCATGGCTGGCATCACCAAAGTGCAATGGATCCGCAATCAAATGCCAGAGGCGTTTAAAAGTGTGAAGCACTGGTTATCCATGCAGGATTATATTGCTTATCGTCTGACAGGAGAAGCAGGGGTAGACTTTTCAGTAGCTTGCCGAACCATGGCGGTGAATTTGCGAGACCGCTGTTGGTCTGAGGAAATCCTTAATCATGCTCAGATTCCCCAGGAAATATGTTCTGCACTTAAACGCTCTGGAGAGTTAGTAGGAAGAATAACACCCTATGCCACTGGACTCACTGGTATTGAAACAGGAACCCCTGTTTTCGCTGGTGGAATGGATTATGTATGCGGTGCCTTTGCTTGCGGTTTAGTAGAAAGCGGTCAGGCTTTGAGTGCTATAGGAACCAGTGAGCAAATTCTTATGGTGGTGGATGAACCAGCGAACAATGTAGAGCATATCGATACAAATTTTACGTGCGTAAATTATATTGTGGACGATAAGTACTATATTGCAGGCCAGGTTATCTCCTCAGGCGTCATCTTGGATTGGTTTCGTAATGAAGTAGCGAAAGAGGACTTTACAACTCTCATTGAGGAAGCGGAGAAATCACCCTTAGGTGCAAAGGGAGCTTTATTATTGCCGCATTTTCGTGGTAAATATGCACCAGGTGCAGATCCCATGTCCAAAGGAGCCTTTATTGGACTTACTACATCCCATACTCGAGGGGATTTAGTAAGAGCCATTTTAGAGGGGCTTTGTTACGAATCTGCGATGATTATCGAAGGTATACAAGAGGTAGTAGGATATTCTATAAATGCTATTAATGTAGTAGGCGGGGCTACCAAGTCACCCTTTTGGATGCAGATGAAAGCCGATGTCTTAGGTAAACCTGTCATTTGTCTTGATGTACCCGAGGTCGTTACCTTAGGTGCAGCCATGCTAGCTGGGGTTGGTGCTGGAGTATATCAGGACCCAGCAGATGCTGTAAGGAAGACACGCCGGGATGATAAATTTTACAAACCAGATATGAAAAAACATGCACGATATCGTGCTATATTTAATCAAGTTTATCAAGAAATCTATCCAGCGCTGCAAGAGATCAACCACAAAATTGATGATCTGATTAACAAGGAGGAATCGTAGTTATGAAATTTTTGGTAGTAGGAGATCCTATGATATCAGCGTCTTCCTTAGCGGAGGCGGTACGTGACGTCTTCGGTGATAACACACAAGTAAAGGGTGTGGATTGGAAGCCGGCGAGTAATGAAGAATTTTGGTCTTTGCGTAGCCAAGTGGAAAAGAACGGACCAGATGCAGGTAAGCCACCTGCTGAATTAATAGAGGCAGGCACAGATGTAGATGTGATTATTACTCATCATACACCGTTAAATAAAGAACTTATAGGGCAAAGTAGTGCATCCTATATTGGTGTATGTCGTGCTGGAACGGAAAATGCAGATGTGAAGGCTGCGACAGCAAAAGGTATTAAAGTGATGAAAACCATGGGACGTAATGCTGAGGCTGTCTCTGATTTTACCATTGCTTTGATGTTGTCAGAATTACGTAATTTAGCCCGGGGCCATGCTGCATTGATGCAGGGAGAGTGGAAGAAACAATATCCTAACTCTGCTTTTATGGGGGATGTGAGCCAAAAAACCATAGGTTTGGTAGGATTCGGCTATATTGGACGCTTAGTTGCTCACAAGTTGGCGAATTTTAATGTACGTGTTCTTGTGTATGATCCATATATCAAGGAAGAGGCTCTTCGCGAATTTGGCGCAGAGTTAGTTTCACTCGAAGAATTATGTAGACAATCGGATTTCGTCAGTATTCATGCCAGACTTAGTAAGGATACAGCAGGCCTTATTGGAAAAGAAGCTTTTTCGTGGATGAAACCGACAGCGTATCTGATTAACACTGCACGGGCCGGATTAATTAATGAGACTGATTTAATAGAAGCACTACAGGAACGAAAGATTGGCGGAGCTGCTTTGGATGTTTTTTGGACAGAACCAATCGCAGAAGATCATCCTCTGCTAAAAATGGATAATGTAACACTTACACCTCATTTAGCGGGTGCGACCAATGATACTTTCAGCCAAACACCTTATCTATTATTACGTGAATTAAAACGTGTTATTGACGAAAAGGCCACTTCAAGTTGGATTGTTAATTAAGATGAGTAGAGCGCTTCCGATAGTATTTGGAGCGCTTATACTATATGTTAGTGTAATAAAAGGATATAGAACTATTAAGATTATGTTTGAGGAGAAATGTCTATGGTATTTCTAAGCGAGGTAGTTGCATAATGATTAACTCAGATATTAAGTGTATAGCACTTGATTTAGATGGTACTTTACTCGACGACAATAAAAAGATTCCGCGTCAAGCTGTAGATATAATTAAGGAAGTCATGAATCGCGGCGTGATCGTTACGTTGGTATCGGCAAGACCTCTTCGTTCTATGTTGCCATATGCGCAGCAATTGGGGTTGGAAGCGCCTCTTATTTCGTTAAGTGGTTCTTATATCACGGATATGAAACAAGAACGAATTTTGCTTAGAAAACCTGTTGATTTATTAAAGTTTAGAGAAATAATCAGTATTTTTGAAGAAAGAAACTTTTATATTAAGGTATATTATGAAGGACAGCTAGTTGTTCAGGAAGCAATCCAGGAGACGATTGAGTATAAGAAGATTTTTGGTGTACCTTACACAGAAGTAGGCAGTAAAGGATTAAGAAGGCTGCAAGAACCGCCCCTGCGCATTTTTCTGTATAATGAACCTTTACAGATTCAAGAGGCGGCGCAGATATTGAAGGGATGGTCGGAATATTTTCATGTCATTCGAGATACCGATCATGGTCTTGAAATTGTAGAACGTACTGTGAGTAAAGGTGCTGCCCTAAAGGTCATCTGCCAAGAAATGGATATTTTAATGTCTAATGTGATGGCAATTGGCAATGAGGGAAGCGATATTTCAATGATTCGTGAAGCGGGGCTTGGGATAGCGATGGGCAATGCATGCGCAGAATTAAAACAGTATGCCGTCGACGTGACAAAGACAAATACTGAATGCGGAGTTGGGTATGCAATTCAGAAATATATTTTGAATAGATAATTTGGTCAATCGGACAATAAATGAAATAATTAAAAATTAAGTTTATTTTAAGGAGAATTATTATGGATAAGGAAATGGTTATTTCAAGAATATGTGATGTTGGACTGGTTGCCGTTGTGAGGGCTGAAACGAAAGATGTCGCGAAGAGAATTACGGAAGCATGCATTGAAGGCGGTGTAGTCGCCGTTGAAGTTACTTTTACCGTTCCTGGTGCACACGAAATTATTAATGAATTGGCGAAAAGTTATTCTTCAGATGAGATTCTATTAGGAGCAGGAACAGTGCTTGATCCTGAAACGGCAAGAATAGCGATACTGAGTGGCGCTCAATATGTTGTTTCGCCTTGTTTAAATATTGATACCGTTAGATTATGCAACCGTTATCGAGTGCCTATTATGCCAGGAGCAATGACCATTAAAGAAGTAGTGGAAGCCATGGAAGCTGGCGCAGATATTATTAAGTTATTTCCAGGAGAGATATTCGGACCTGCTTTTGTCAAAGCCATCAATGGGCCAATGCCACATGCTAAAATTATGCCGA
>Ga0316613_10001547_pt1 | contig 15619 bp, 11 predicted proteins | sample OWC_soil_day10_C_2_FD_207647 | JGI IMG/M metagenome (GOLD analysis project Ga0316613, IMG submission 207647) | Wetland soil microbial communities from Old Woman Creek delta, Ohio, United States - OWC_soil_day10_CT_b | ecosystem: Environmental > Terrestrial > Soil > Wetlands | place: USA: Ohio...
GAGCGCCATTTCATTTCACAGCAACAGGCCGACAATGCCCGCTTCGCGCTCGACAAGGCCCGTGCGCAGTGGCAAGCCGCCAATGAGACGGCAAGGCTCGCCGAAATCGGGCCACGCAGCGAAGACATCGCCGCCGCCCGCGCGACGCTGGCTGCCTACGAAGCCGCCGCCGCGCAACTCCGGCGGGACATCAGCGAAGGCGAATTGCACGCGCCCTCCGATGGCACCATCGACAAACGCATCCTGGAGATCGGCGACATGGCGTCGCCGCAAAAATCGGTATTCACTCTCGCCCTGACCGACCCGCTCTGGATCCGCGTCTGGCTCCCCGAAACCCATCTTGGGCGGATCCCCGTCGGCGCCAGAGCCACCGTGCACACGGACAGTCATCCCGAAAAAACCTACCCGGCCTGGGTGGGCTACGTCTCGCCAAGCGCCGAGTTCACTCCCAAGTCCGTGGAAACAGCGGACATCCGCTCGAGTCTGGTCTATCAAACGAGGGTCTACGTGTGTTCAGGAGAAAACGATCTGCGTCAGGGCATGCCAGCCACGGTCACCATTGCCTTCGACCAGCCGCCGTCCGCGCCGAACGCCTCCCCTTGCGTGAATGAAAAGCAGGCGCGCTGAGTCATGGCGAACTCCGCCTCACCGGTCCTTGCCGCGGATCGACTGACAAAGACCTTCCTTTCGGACAAGCAGCACATCAAGGCGCTGGAAGAAGTCAGCCTGGTCATCGCACCCGGAGTCATCACCGGTCTCATCGGCCCCGATGGCGCGGGAAAAACCACCTTGATGCGCCTCGCCGCCGGACTACTCGTTCCCGATTCCGGAACGATCCACGCGCTTGGACTGGACGCCACACGCGACTCTCTCGCGGTACAGGCCAGACTCGGCTACATGCCGCAACGCTTCGGCCTTTATGAAGACCTGACTGCCCAAGAGAACCTCGACCTCTATGCCGATCTGCAAGGCGTTCCCAAGGACGAACGCCAGCAGCGCTATGCGGAACTCATGCACATGACCGGACTACAACCGTTCGTGGACCGGCTGGCCGGCCGCATGTCCGGCGGCATGAAACAAAAACTCGGGTTGGCCTGTACCCTGGTTCGCCCGCCGCGTCTGCTGCTTCTGGACGAACCGACCGTCGGCGTCGACCCCGTTTCGCGCCGCGAATTGTGGGCCATCGTCAATCGTCTGGTGACGGAGTCCGGCATGAGCGTCCTGCTGTCCACCGCCTATCTCGACGAAGCCGAACGCTGCCAGGAAGTGATCCTGCTGCACGACGGCAAAGTGCTCGACCAAGGTCCGCCCGCGCAGATGAACGTACAGCTCAAAGGGCGAACCTGGTCCGTCACCGACCGGGGAAAGTCACATCGCGCCCTGCAGATGACGCTGGCTCGAACGCCGGGCGTGGTCGACGCCCTGGTGCAGGGGGAACAGGTGCGCGTGGTCACCGAGCGCGAGGGGTTCCCCGATGCACTCGCCCGGCTTCCCGAAATGGCCGGAAATACGATAGCGCCGGCGCCGCCGCGCTTCGAGGACGTTTTCGTCGACATGCTGCAAAAACGCATCCCGAGCGCATCGCACACGCCCCACATTGCGCCAGCCGTCGCTCAGGACGGACCGCCACACGACGAAAAACCGGTCATCCGGGTCAAGGACCTCGTCCGCCGGTTCGGCGATTTCCGCGCCGTGGACGGCGTCACATTCGACGTCCGGCGCGGTGAGATTTTCGGCCTGCTGGGCGCCAACGGCGCCGGCAAGTCGACCACTTTTCGCATGCTTTGCGGCCTGTTACCTGCAAATGAAGGACATCTCGAAGTCGCCGGGCTCGATCTTCGCCATGCCGCCGCAACGGCGCGCGAGCGCATCGGCTACATGTCGCAGAAGTTCTCGCAATACGCCAATCTGAGCGTAATGCAAAACCTGGTGTTTTTTGCCAGCACCTACGGTCTGGGAGGAAAACGCCGCAAGGAACAACTCGGCTGGGCAGAAGACGAGTTCGACCTGAAACGTTATCGCAACCATCTCGCCGGCGACCTCCCGCTCGGTTACAAGCAACGTCTGGCCATGGCCTGCGCGCTGATGCACGAGCCGGAAATCCTCTTTCTCGACGAACCCACGTCGGGCGTCGATCCGCTTGCACGACGCGAGTTCTGGCAGCGCATCAACGCCCTCGCCCTGTCCGGTGTCACCGTGCTGGTCACCACCCATTTCATGGAAGAGGCCGAATACTGCGACCGACTGGTGATCATGGCTGCCGGTCGCATCCTGAGCATGGGCGAACCGGCGGCGATAAAGGCGGAAGCGCGTTCCCCCGAACGGCCGCAGCCCAGCATGGAAGACGCATTCATCAGGCTGGTTGAAGAAGCATCATGATCACCCGCAACCATTCTCGACACCTCGCTGCCATGCGCCTGAAATCCCTGGTGCGCAAGGAATTCCTGCAGATCGTGCGCGATCCGAGCAGCATCGCCATCGCCTTCCTGATGCCCCTGTTCCTGCTGCTGCTTTTCGGATACGGCGTATCGCTGGATGCCGACCACATCCCGGTGGCGTTCGTGGCCGAGCAACCGTCCGGAGATACGCGCGATTTCGAAGCCAGTCTGCTCGGCAGCCACTACTTCGCCATCGCGCCTGCCCCATCGATGCCCGAAGCGGAACAGGCCATGCGCGAAGGAAAAGTGGACGCCATCGTGCGCCTGCGCGCCAACTTCTCCGAACGTCTGCGTCGTTCCGATGGCGCGCCGATCCAGATCATCGTCAATGGCGTCGATGCCAATACGGCCCGCCTGACGCTCGGCTACCTCGAAGGCGCCTGGGGCAACTGGCTGGCCCGACGCGCCGCGAGCAACGGCAAGGATCTGACAACGCCGGTACAAATGGAGCAACGCATCTGGTTCAACAGCGAGATGAAAAGCCGCAACTTCCTGGTACCCGGTCTGGTGGCGATCATCATGACCCTGATCGGCGCCCTGCTCACCGCGCTGGTCATGGCCCGCGAATGGGAACGCGGCACGCTGGAGGCCTTGCTGGTGACGCCGGTCAGCATGACTGAAGTCCTCCTCGGCAAGATCGTCGCCTATTTTGTTCTCGGCACCGGCGGCATGCTGCTCACGGTCGGCCTGGCGGTAGGGTTGTTCGATGTTCCCTTGCGTGGCTCGTTCTGGCTGCTGTGGACCTGCGCTTCACTGTTCCTGCTGGCCGCGCTGGGCATGGGATTGACCATCTCCACGCTGGCCCGCAACCAGTTTGTCGCCGGCCAGATCGCCATTGTCGGCACCTTCCTGCCCGCCTTTCTTCTTTCCGGTTTCATTTTCGACATCGACAGCATGCCCACCGCAGTGCAGGCAATCACCCATCTGGTCGTCGCCCGCTACTTTGTATCCATCGTGCAGACCCTGTTCCTTGCAGGCGATGTGTGGGCCATCGTGCTGCCCAACGCGCTGGCGCTGGTGCTGATGGCACTTTTCTTTCTCGGCGTAACCTGGCGCAAATCGAGAAAACGACTGGAGTAACGGAACACCGCCATGCTGAACCGCATACTCGCCCTGATCGTCAAGGAATTCCTGGCGCTGCTCAAGGACCCGAAAAGCCGCTCTGTCCTCATCGGCCCGCCCCTCATCCAGCTCATCGTATTCGGCTATGCCGCCACCTACGAACTGAAAGACATCCCCTACGCCATCTACAACGAGGATCGCGGCGCTGTTTCCCGCACGCTGGAGGCAGTATTCACCGGGTCGCCCACCTTTCACCGCGTGGCGACGATTTCCGCCGAAAAAGAGATCGCGCCGCTGATCGACAGCCGCCAGGTTCTCCTGGTCATCCACATCGGCCAGCGCTTCAGCGAACGGCTGATCTCCGGAGAATCCACGCAAGTGCAGGCGCCGTTGCAGGTGATCATCGACGGCCGCAACTCCAACACGGCCATGGTGGCGTTGAACTACGTGCGCAGCATCGTCGACCAGTTCAACCGGCAATGGATGCAGGAGCGCGGACAGACGGCTTTGCCGGCCTATCTGGAATCGCGCGCCTGGTTCAACCCGAACCTTGAGAGCCGATGGTTTTTCGTTCCGGGAATCATCGGCATGCTGGCGCTGATCATCACGATCCTCGTCACGGCAATGACCGTGGCACGCGAACGCGAGCAGGGAACGTTCGACCAACTGCTGGTCACTCCCCTGCGCCCTGGTGAGATCATGCTCGGAAAGGCCTTGCCCGGTTTTCTGATCGGAATGGTGCAGGGAACCGTGATCCTGCTGATCGTCACGCTCTGGTTCAGGGTTCCGTTGCTCGGCAGCCTGCCTGCGCTCTACTGCGGACTCGCCCTGTTTCTCCTGTCGGGCGTCGGCATCGGCCTGTTGATCTCGTCACTGGCCGTAACCCAGCAACAGGGGCTCCTCGGGGCTTTTCTGTTCGTCGTGCCGGCAATCACCCTCTCGGGATTTGCCACGCCGATCGCCAACATGCCGCCGCTCGTCCAGGCCATCACCCGAATCGACCCGCTGCGCTACTTCATGGTTATCCTGCGCAAGGTGTTTCTCGAAGGCGCCGGATTCGACATACTGATCGACCAGTTCTGGCCGATGGCGCTGATCGGCGCCGGCGCCTTGGCACTCTCCAGCTGGCTGTTCCGGCACCGCATGTACTGAATCGATCCGCGGAACGGCAGGGCCGGGCGCGGAAAACGCCACGCCCGGCACAAGAAACATCAACCTAGATCGACTGGAACAAACAGCCTGGCATCGCCGCGCTGGATCAGCAGCGCCACCCGCTTGGAAGCCTTTGCCACCAGCGTGCGCAACTGCTCGACCGTCGTCACCGGTTCGCCATTGACCGACAGAACGACATCTCCCTGGCGGATGCCCGCACGTGCCGCTGCGCCCGAAACGCTCTCCACCAGCAGACCGCCCTTGCCATCCAGTTGACGACGTTCTTCCGGTTTCAAGGCCCTCAACCCCAGGCCCAGCTTACCGTTGGTCGTTTCCTTGCTCTCAGCTCCGGCCGTCTTTTCTTCCTTCGCGCCGCCCACCTTGACTTCGATATCGTGTTTGCTGCCCTTGCGCCAGATCTGCAACTTGGCGGTTTCGCCCGGACGGATGTTGGCGACCAATGGCGGCAGTTCGTTCGAAGACTGGATCTCCTTGCCGTTCAGCGCCAGGATCACATCGCCCGATTCCAGCCCGGCCTTGGCTGCCGGGCTGCCACTCTCGACCGAGCTGACCAGCGCCCCAGCCGGTTTTGACAAACCGAAAGAGTCGGCCAGCGATTGATTGACCTCCTGAATCGAAACGCCCAGCCGACCGCGCTGCACCTTGCCGTGCTTTACGATCTGGTCCTGGATCGAAACGGCCACATCGATTGGGATGGCGAACGACAGTCCTTGATAGCCGCCCGTCTGGCTATAGATTTGCGAGTTGATGCCGATCACCTCGCCAGCCATGTTGAACAGCGGCCCACCCGAGTTGCCGGGATTGACCGCCACGTCAGTCTGGATGAAGGGCACGTAGTTATCGTCTGGCAACGAGCGCGACTTGGCAGAGACAATCCCCGCGCTCGCACTGCTCTCGAAACCGTACGGCGAACCGATGGCCAACACCCACTCGCCGACACGAATAGCTGCCGAACTGCCGATACGGACCGTCGGCAGATTACGCGCGTCGATCTTCAACACCGCCACGTCGGTGGCCTTGTCGGAACCCAGCACTTTGGCCTTGAACTCGCGCTTGTCGTTGAGCCGCACGATCACCTCGTCGGCGCCATCGACCACATGGGCATTGGTCAGAATGAGTCCGTCATCGCGCACGACAAAGCCAGAGCCTTGCCCACGCACCTGCCGTTCCCCGCGCTGCTGCGGAATGCCGAAATGGCGGAAAAATTCATAGAACGGATCATTCGGATCAAGTCCGGAAAAATCGGGAACGTTCTGTCCCTTGACCTTCCCGGACATGCTGATATTCACCACGGCCGCGCTGTTGCGCGCGACGATCTCGCTCATGTCGGGCAAAGCCGCGGCCACCGCCGGGTTCCCGACGGCATGGGCATCCCACAAGCCGCGCTGGGTTGTAATCGAGTAAGTACCGCTTAGCGCCGCCGTCACCACGGCCACAATCAGGGTTTTCTTCAACATTCTGAGGGTCATGATCGATCTCCTGGTTATCCTGCAAAACAACGGTTTTGCGATGGAAGCATCCTAACGAAACCAGACTTAAAACTGACTTAAAAGCAACACCCTATTCTTTCATGAGCGAATACAGTACGCGGTGTTCTGCGAGAGCAGAAAAAAACCAAAACCGGAAAGCGCTCACCTATCATTACCACGCAACGAACTTCCCATCCACGCTCACGACAGGAAAGCCGACCATGCCCCTCAATCCCGTAATCGCCTTGCTTGGCAGAAAGCTTCGCCTCGGAGTCATTGGCGGCGGCACAGGCTCGTTCATCGGCGCAATGCACCGCCAGGCCGCCGCGCTCGATAACCGTTATGAACTGGTCGCGGCAGCGCTATCGTCGAATCCCGAGAAAAGCAGGCTCGGCGGCCGCGAACTCGGGCTCGCGCCTGAGCGCACCTACGCTTCGGGACTTGAACTCATCGCTGCCGAATCAAGACACCAGCAAGGCGCCGATGTAATCGCCATCATGACGCCGAACGACAGCCATTTCGAACTGGCGAATGCCGCGCTGGCCCGAGGGTTCGATGTCATCTGCGACAAGCCGATGACCAACACGCTCGACGAAGCCGAACGTCTGCATGCAGCGGCCAAGACCAGCGGACGAGTTTTCTGCCTGACCCACAACTACACCGGCTATCCGATGGTTCGGCAGGCTCGCGCGATGGTCGAATCCGGAGAACTCGGCGCCATCCGGTTGGTGCAGGTCGAGTACGTGCAGGGCGGCAAGGCCCGCGACAGCGGCAGCGACCCGTCTCCCGAACAAAGCTGGCGCTACGACCCGGCCCGCGTCGGCCCTTCGCTGGTCATGGGCGACATTGGCACGCACGCGCACAATCTGCTGCGTTTCGTCACGCGACTGGAGGTGGAGGAAGTGGCCGCCGAAATCGGCAGTATCGTTCCCAACCGAAAAGTACACGATTACGCGGGTGCTCTGCTGCGTCTGAATAACGGGGCTCGCGGCGCATTCTGGGTCACCCAGGCCGCAGCGGGAGTGGAAAACTGCCTGCGCATTCGCGTCAGCGGGGCGCTGGGCACCGTCGAATGGGAACAGGAAACTCCGCAGCGCCTGGATTTCAAGCCACTCGGCAGCCCGGCGCAAGTACGCACCCCCAACGGCCCGGGAACGTTACCGCTGGCCGCGCGCTCCTCACGCATCGTCAAAGGACATCCGGAGGGCTTTCCGGAAGCGTTTGCCAATCTCTATTCCGACGCCGCCGAAGCCATCGCATCCCGTCTTGCCGGCATTGCCCCCGACCCGCTCGCCCTGCACTTCCCCACATCCCTTGACGGTCTGCTCGGAGTCCGCTTCGTTGACGCCGTGGTGCGCTCAAGCGCGGCAAACGGGGCCTGGGTGCATCTGAACAATGGGTAACCCGCAGCACGGCGAATTGCGAATGTCATTGCAGGAAAGACGCCGGACGTGGCATAGTCTCGCCGCACTCGGGAGCACGGCAGCTGCGCTGCTCTTTCCGGGGGAAAAAGCAACTAAAAAGGAGCACCTGAAAAAAACAAAGCCCTGACTTCAGAAGATCAGGGCTTGGGTTGGTTCTGGCGGAGAGGGAGGGATTCGAACCCTCGGATGCCGTAAGACATCGCCTGATTTCGAGTCAGGTACATTCGACCACTCTGCCACCTCTCCGACAGGGGGCGGATTCTAGCACAACTAAAACAATTGATGCGCATTCTGCTTATTCTTCTCGCTTTTTTTCTTGGTTCCTGCGAACAGGGGAGACTCAATCCGTTCGAGAAGACGCGCGAACTCACGATTCTGACCCTCGGGCATCCATCATCCGAGGCAGAGGAAACGGAAGAGACCGGCGGCACAGCCGCTTTCGACCTGGAACTGGCGCGCAGGCTGGCTCAGGAACTCGGCCTGAAAAGCGTCTTTGTACCCGTGCCCAATGACGAGGAGCTCATTCGGAGTCTCGGAAACGGCAAAGCATCCCTGGCGGCCGCCTGGCTCTCTCCGGCCGAAAAATCGCAAGTCACGGCCAGTGCTCCCTATTTTGAAAGCCGGGACGTACTCGTCACCCACGAGGCCACGTTACCGCTGCGCAACATAAGGCAACTGGCGCAGCGGCAGATTCACGTCATCGCCGGTTCGCATCAGGAAAACCTTTTGCGCCAGATGAGCAAAACGAACGCCGCTTTGAAAATCATCGCCCACCGAAATCTGCGCGAACTCGATCTCATGGAACGCGTTGCCGCTCGGCGCTACGACGCAGCACTGGTCAGCGATGCCGAGTTCGACATCGGGATCAACCTCTATCCGGAACTCCAGAAAGCGTTCGAACTGGGAGAAAGTCATCCGATCGTCTGGCTTTTCGCCCCGGACACCGATCCTGATCTGGTTGCCCGGGCCAACGCCTTCCTGTACCGGATGCAGGCCACCGGCGAGCTGGATCGTTTGAAGGACCGCTACTTCGGACACATCAACCGGCTGACCCAGGCCGACACGAGCCGCTTCATCCAGCAGATGCACGACCAGCTCCCGAAATACCGGACATTGTTCCAGAACGCACAACTCGCCACCGGCATCGACTGGCGCCTGCTGGCGGCACTCGCCTATCAGGAATCGCAGTGGAATCCTTCAGCGACAAGCCCGACGGGCGTACGCGGGATGATGATGATCACCGAAGACACGGCGGATGAACTGGAGGTCAGCAACCGGCTCGATCCGGCGCAGAGCATCCCGGCCGGAGCGCAGTACCTTGCTGACTTGCGCAACATGCTTCCCGCCGAAATCAGCGAACCCGACCGCTTGTGGATGGCTCTCGCCGCCTATAACCTGGGCATGGGCCACCTGAAGGCAGCACGTTACATCGCCGGCACGCTGAACGCCGACCAGAACTCGTGGTACGCCATGAAACAAGTGCTTCCCCTGCTCGCCCAGCCGAAATACTACAAACGACTGAAATCGGGCAAAGGACGAGGCGGCGAAGCGGTGATCATGGTCGAAAACATCCGCGTCTACGCCGACATACTCAACCGGCACGAACGGCCGTTCCGGGCGCTCGACATGATTCCCGGGCTGCCGGACCGGCAGCCCAGGCTATCGGTCACAAAGCGCTGATCTTCTCGGCGCCGCCCATGTACGGGCGCAAGGCCACGGGCACGGTGATGCTGCCGTCGGCATTCTGATAGTTCTCGAGAACTGCCACCAGCGTCCGCCCGACCGCCAGGCCGGAACCGTTCAGCGTGTGTACAAGCTCGGTCTTGTTTTTCTCGTTGCGGCAGCGGGCCTGCATGCGCCGCGCCTGGAATGACTCGAAGTTGGAACAGGACGAAATTTCGCGATAGGCATTCTGTCCTGGGAGCCACACTTCGAGGTCATAGGTCTTGGCCGATGAGAACCCCATGTCGCTGGTACACAGCACAACGCGGCGATACGGCAAGTCGAGCTTTTCCAGGATCGTCTCGGCATGGCGGGTGAGCGCCTCGTGTGCTTCGTTCGACTTGTCGGCGGCGACGATCTGCACCAACTCCACCTTGTCGAACTGATGCTGGCGAATCATGCCGCGCGTGTCCTTGCCGTAGGAGCCGGCTTCGGAGCGGAAGCAGGGCGTATGGCACACAAGCTTGAGCGGCAACTCGCCCTGCGCCAGGATTTCGTCACGCACTATATTGGTCACCGGCACTTCGGCCGTCGGAATCAGGTACAGCGGCTCGGCATCCTCACGCGGAATCTTGAACAGATCGGCCTCGAATTTCGGCAACTGCCCCGTGCCGTACATGCTGTCGGAATTCACCAGGTACGGCGCGTAGACCTCGGTGTAACCATGTTCCGTGGTATGCACGTCGAGCATGAACTGCGCCAGCGCGCGATGCATGCGGGCAACCGGCCCCTTGAGCAGCGAGAAGCGCGCTCCGGCGATCTTGGCCGCTGTCGCGAAATCAAGTTGCCCCAGTCCCTCGCCCAGATCGACATGGTCCTTGACCGGAAAATCGAAGGAACGCGGCGCGCCCCATTTCTTGAGTTCGACGTTGTCGGCCTCGGATTTGCCCACCGGCACGCTCTCCTGCGGCATATTGGGGATGGTGGCAATGAAGGCTTCCATTTCCTTCAGCAGTTCGCCGAGACGCTGCTCATTGGCTTCGAGGTCGTTCTTCAGCGCAGCGACTTCCGCCATCACGGCAGCAGCATCTTCGCCTTTGCTTTTCAACTGTCCGATCTGCTTGGACAAGCTGTTACGGCTGGCCTGCAGATCCTGTGTACGGGTCTGCAGCGTCTTGCGTTCGGTTTCAAGCTTCTGGAAGGTCGCAACGTCGAGCGTGTAGCCGCGCGAGGCCAGGCGTTCGCAGACCGCATCAATGTTGGTCCGCAGCAATTGGATGTCAAGCATGTTCAGTCCTCTGAGTTTTCGATTCTTTAGCGTCGTTCTATTTCTTTGCGTTTTTCAGCGCCTCGCGGTCGAGTTCGCGCAGGTGTTGCAGCTTCTCGCCAATCTTGATCTCCAGGCCGCGCCCCACCGGCTTGTACCACTCGATTGGCGGCATGCCTTCAGGAAAATAGTTCTCGCCCGCCGCATAGGCTCCCGCTTCATCGTGGGCGTAGCGGTAGTTCTTGCCGTAGTCGAGATCCTTCATCAGCTTGGTCGGTGCGTTGCGCAGCTGTAACGGCACGGGCCGGGAGCCATCCTTGGCGACAAACGCCCGTGCGGCATTATACGCGACGTAGGCAGCGTTCGACTTGGCGGCCATGGCCAGGTAGATCACCGCTTCGGCCAACGCCAGCTCGCCTTCCGGCGATCCGAGGCGTTCGTAGGTCTCGGCTGCCGCTGCGGCCACCTGCGCCGCGCGCGGATCGGCCAACCCAATGTCTTCCCAGGCCATGCGCACGATACGCCGGGCCAGATAGCGGGGATCGGCGCCACCGTCGAGCATGCGGCAGAACCAGTACAGCGCGGCATCGGGATTCGAACCGCGCACCGATTTGTGCAGGGCCGAAATCTGGTCGTAGAACGCCTCGCCACCCTTGTCGAAACGGCGCAGGCTTTGCGCCAGCGTATTGTCGATGAAGGCACCATCGATCTGCATCCGCTTCGCCGTCATCGCCGCCGTGCGCGTCTGTTCGAGCAGGTTGAGCAGACGGCGTGCATCCCCATCGGCTAGGCCGATCAGCCGGGCGCGCGCATCGTCATCGAACGAGAATCCCTGCAACGCCTTGGCGCAGGCACGTTCGAACAACTGGCCCATTTCGGCTTCGGACAGCGGATTGAGCACATAGACCGAGGCGCGCGACAGCAACGCGGAATTCACCTCGAATGAAGGGTTCTCGGTGGTGGCGCCGACCAGCGTCAGCAAGCCTTCCTCGACGTAGGGCAGGAAGGCATCCTGTTGCGCCTTGTTGAAGCGATGGACCTCATCGACGAAAAGAATGGTTGCCCGCCCGGTCTGCGCGCGCACCGCCTCGGCACGCGCCACGGCTTCGCGGATATCCTTGACTCCGGAAAACACCGCGGAGAGGGCCAGAAACTCGGCATCGAAGGCATCGGCCATCAGCCGCGCCAGCGTGGTCTTGCCGACGCCCGGCGGCCCCCAGAAAATCAGCGAATGCGGCTTGCGCGCCTCGAAGGCCAGGCGCAATGGTTTACCGGGCCCGAGTAGGTGCTGCTGACCGATCACATCATCGAGCGTTTTCGGCCGCAAGGCCTCGGCCAGCGGAACCGGATGCGACGACGTGGAAAAAAGATCACTCACCGAGAACGTCAGCGCCCGCGGGCGGCACAAAGCGGAAATTGGAGACCGGCAACGACGGATTGCGTTGCACGTTCGAGAAGGCCAGCGAAGTCGTCTGCCCGAAATTATCGAACAACTCCATGGCCTTCAGATCATCGCCGGAGAATCCGAACTGCAGTTTTTCGAAACCGCTTTCGTTCGATTTCGGTGTCGCTTCAAGCCATTCCAGCCCCTCGCGCTCGCCCAGCTCGCGCAAGTTGAAATTCTTCTCCAGATTGTTCGAACCGACCAGCAACGCCGCGGGCGTGCTGCCCAGCGCGGCGTCCATCTTTTTCACGGTCACTTGCCGCAAATCCGGGTCATAAATCCAGATCTTCTCCCCATCGCCGACCAGCAACTGGCTGTAGGGCTTGTCGACCTGCCAGCGGAACTTGCCGGGCCGGGAGATCATCATCACCCCCGCCGACTGCTGCGGGCGCTTTCCGTTCTTGGCGACGACGATCTGCGCGAAATCCGCACGCAACGTCTTGGTCGTATCCAGGAATCGGTGCAACTTGTCGATAGCGCCAGCCTGGGCCGACGAGGCAAAAAGAGACAACACGGCGGCAGCCGCAATCAAGGTACGTTTCATAGACTTCATCAGCTCATTAACTCTCTTCCCGGCGCGCCAGGACTTCCCGTCCTCCGCGCCCATCCATGGCCGACACCAGTCCGGCCTTTTCCATCGCTTCGATCAGCCGCGCCGAACGGTTGTAGCCGATGCGCAGATGCCGCTGCACCAGTGAAATCGAAGCGCGACGGTTCTTCAGCACGATCTCGACGGCCTGATCGTAAAGCGGATCGGACTCGGCATCGCCGCCGCCCTCGCCGTCGCCGTTACCGCCCTCGCCGTCCTCATCGAAGCCGCCGCCACTCAGCACGCCCTCGACATAGTCGGGCGCTCCCGCCTTCTTCAGATAATCGACCACATGATGCACTTCCTCATCGGCCACGAAAGCGCCGTGCACGCGGGTGGGATACCCCGTCCCCGGCGCGAGGTAGAGCATGTCGCCCTGACCGAGCAGCGCCTCGGCCCCCATCTGGTCAAGGATGGTGCGCGAGTCGATCTTCGACGACACCTGGAACGACATGCGCGTCGGGATGTTGGCCTTGATCAGCCCGGTGATCACATCCACCGACGGCCGCTGCGTGGCGAGGATCAGGTGGATGCCAGCGGCCCGCGCCTTTTGCGCCAGACGCGCGATCAACTGCTCGACCTTCTTGCCGGCGACCATCATCAGATCGGCCAGCTCGTCGATGATCACCACGATGTGCGGCATCGACGTCAGCGGTTCTGGCGACTCGGGCGTAAGCGACAGCGGATTGGGCAGCTTGTTGCCCAGTTTCTCGGCATCCTTGATGCGGTGATTGAGGCCGGCGATGTTGCGCACGCCCATGGCTGACATCAGCTTGTAGCGCTTCTCCATCTCGCCGACGCACCAGTTGAGCGCGTTGGCTGCCTGCTTCATGTCGACGACGACCGGCGCCAGCAGGTGCGGGATGCCTTCGTAGATCGACAGCTCCAGCATCTTCGGGTCGACCAGGATCAGACGCACCTTGTCCGGCTCCGACTTGTAGAGCAGCGACAGGATCATCGCGTTGATGCCCACCGACTTGCCCGAGCCAGTCGTGCCGGCGACTAGCAGGTGCGGCATCTTGGCCAGGTCGACGACCACCGGATGGCCGCCGATGTCCTTGCCCAGCGTCATCGCCAACGGCGACGACATGGCGTGGTACTCATGGCTGGAGATGATTTCCGAGAGGCGCACCGTCTGACGCTTGGGATTCGGCAGCTCCAGCGCCATGCACGACTTGCCGGGCACCGTCTCGACAACGCGGATCGACACCATCGACAGCGAACGCGCCATATCCTTGGCCAGGTTGACGATCTGCGAACCCTTCACGCCAACCGCGGGCTCGATCTCGTAGCGCGTGATCACCGGTCCAGGATAGGCGGCGAGCACCTGCACCTGAACGCCGAAATCGGCCAGCTTGCGTTCGATCAAACGCGACGTGAATTCCAGCGTTTCGGCGCTCACCAGTTCGGTGGCTGCCGCAGCGGGTTCCAGCAGATGCAGCGGAGGCAGTAATCCACCGGCAACCGCCTCGGGGAACAGCGGCGTCTGACGCTCCCGCTCGATGCGCTTCTCCACTTTCGGCGGCACAGGGGCTTCGGGAGCCGGTGCCTGAATGATGATCGGCTCACGGTTTTCCTCGCGGCGCTTTTCATCCTCGACCACCGCTTCGCGCTCGCGCGCCACCTCGCGCCCGATCCGCCGGTCCTGCCAGCTTTCCATCAGATTGCGCGCCCCGACGACCGTTTTTTCCAGCAGTGCGCCGAAACGTTCTGCGGCAGACAGCCAGGACATCCCGGAGAAAATGCTCCACCCTGCCGCCCAGGCCGCCAACAGCGCCAGCGTCCCGCCGGTATAGCCGAACAAGCGTACCGAGAGTTGCCCCAAGCCACGCCCCAGCATCCCGCCCGGCACCAGCGGCAACTGCGCCTTGTGCGAATAGAAACGCAACGCTTCCAGGCCGCTGCTGGCAACGATCATCAACAGGAAACCGCCAAGGGCGATATACAGAGGCCGGCGATCCGCCGGACGCAGGCCATCCAGCCGGCGATAGCCCCACCACACCATGGCCAGAAGAAGCGCCACCCACCACCAGGCGGAAAGGCCGAATACGTACAGCAATAGGTCCGCCAGCCAGGCACCCGTGCGCCCGGCAGGATTATGCAGGCCCGGGGTCGAAACGGCGTGAGACCAGCCCGGGTCGTCCCGATGAAAGCCCCACAGCGCCAGGCCGAGAAAGCCGGCCAGCGCGATCAGTGCCAGCCAGCGCGATTCCTGCAGGATGATGCCGATTTTTTCCGGGAGCGGGCTCGGGGGGTCGGAAGCACGGGAAGCACGATTAGGCTTGTTGGTGGATTTGTACTGCGCAGCCATCAATATCCGTCGCAACGGGTCAAAAGGCGATTATAGCCGCCCGAAGGCAAGTGCTGCGAAAGCCGTAATCGCCCCGCATAAAACGCCGCTCAATCCTCGTTCAGAATGATGCGCCCCGATTCGACGCGAATGAAACCACGGGTTTCAAGATCCTTCATGACCCGGCTGACCATCTCGCGCGAGGCGCCGACCATCTTGGCCATATCCAGCTTGGTCAGCTTGCGCCGGATGACGCGCACGCCGTTTTCCTTCTCGGAGAAATCGAGAAGCAGCTTGGCCACCCGCCCATAGACGTCCATGAGGGCCAGGCTCTCGATCTTGTGGTTGGCCTCGCGCAGGCGCAACACCAGGCTCTTCATGATATTCAGGCACAGATCGACGTTTTCCGACAGCGCCCGCGTGAAGTCCGCCTTGGAAATCACCAGCAGTTCGCAGGGCTCGTTGGTCACCACGTCGGCAGAGCGCGGCGAATCGTCGATCAACCCCATTTCCCCGAAGCACTCGCCGGCTTCCAGCATGGAGAGGATCACCTCCCGTCCTTCGATATCGCGGTTCAGCACTTTGGCGCTGCCGCTGACGATCACGAAAAGCGAATCCGTCTTGGCTCCAACGAAAACGATCGTCTTGTGGCGCGGCACCTGTCGGAGGACCGCCATCCTCGCCAGGTGATCGAGTTGCGTTTCCGGCAATCCGGAAAACAGGGGAATGTTTTGCAGCAGAGAACGAACAGGCTTTCCGGCAATCGAATCGTGAACATGAACACTAGACATGACCCTTCCT
>Ga0316613_10001548_pt1 | contig 15618 bp, 14 predicted proteins | sample OWC_soil_day10_C_2_FD_207647 | JGI IMG/M metagenome (GOLD analysis project Ga0316613, IMG submission 207647) | Wetland soil microbial communities from Old Woman Creek delta, Ohio, United States - OWC_soil_day10_CT_b | ecosystem: Environmental > Terrestrial > Soil > Wetlands | place: USA: Ohio...
ATAGGGAAGGTGCATTCGTATTACCTAACCCAGCAGCACGAGGATGGCTACTGGTGGTATGAACTCGAGTCCAACGTAACAATGACCTCAGAATACCTGATGCTTCTCCACTTCCTTGGTCTGAACGATGAAGAAAGAGATCGAAAGATCGCACACCATATACTGAAACATCAGAGGGCTGACGGAACATGGTCGCTGTATGGAGGGGGAAAAGGTGACCTCAGCACATCAATTGAAGCGTATTTTGCCCTCAGAATAGCGGGGTTTTCTCCAGATGATGAGCCGTTGAAAAAGGCGAGGGCATTCATTCTGAATGAGGGAGGCGTGGAGGCCTCCCGGGTTTTTACAAAGATATTCCTTGCCCTTTTCGGCGAATTCGACTGGAAGGCGGTTCCCTCGATTCCTGTCCAGATGAACCTGTTTCCCCCATGGTTTCCCTTTAATATCTATAATTTTTCCAGTTGGGCGAGGGCAACGATAGTGCCACTTTCAGTGATCGCAGAGTATAAGCCTGTCAGGCAATTGAATGATTTTGCAGGGATCAGGGAGCTCTATAAGGAGCCCCATAAAAAGCCACCCCTCACGCCAAAGAAGTTGCCACCCTTTTCATGGAAAAGATGTTTCCTCATACAGGATAGAATCTTAAAGACCGCGGAAGCTCTTCACATAAGACCGATGAGGGAGAAGGCGCTCAAGAGGGCAGAACAGTGGATACTGGAACATCAGGAGCCATGCGGTGATTGGGGAGGAATACAGCCCCCCATGATCAATTCCATTATCGCCCTCACGACCATGGGGTATGACGCCTCGTCGGAGCCGATACAAAATGGACTGGAAGCCATAGAAAGGTTTTGCATCGAAAATGAGCATGAGCTAAGTCTCCAGGCATGCATCTCCCCGGTCTGGGATACTGCCCTCACAGGCTTGGCATTGCTTTACTCAGGAAAGGAAAGGACCCATCCTTCTCTTATAAGGGCATCCAGGTGGCTCGCTTCCAAACAAATTTTCACAAAGGGGGATTGGAGTGTGAAGAGGCCTTCCCTCAACCCCGGCGGATGGGCGTTCGAATTCGAAAACAGCTGGTACCCTGATGTGGATGATACTGCTGTGGTGTTACTTCTTCTCAATAGATACGCGGACCGAGATTTTATTCAAGAGGAAAACATGGAGAGAGGTCTCCAGTGGGTACTGGGAATGCAGGGAAAAGACGGAGGATGGGGAGCCTTTGACGTGGACAATGACATGAAGCTGCTGAACCAACTCCCCTTTGGAGACCTCGAGGCGATGATAGATCCCAGCACCCCGGATCTCACGGGAAGGGTTCTGGAACTCCTTGGCCTGTTGGGATATGAGTATATGAATGATACAGTGCAGAGGGCCATTGCGTTCTTAAAACGGACACAGGAAAAGGATGGCTCATGGTGGGGTAGATGGGGAGTGAATTACCTCTACGGGACCTGGTCAGTGCTGATGGGGCTTTGTGCCATAAAGGAAGACATGTCCAGTCCCTATGTAAGAAAGGCAGTCATGTGCTTGAAGAACAACCAGAATGCTGATGGCGGATGGGGCGAAGGATGTGAATCCTATGAGGACCCGAAGTTCAGATGTCGCGGGAAGAGTACTCCCTCACAAACGGCTTGGGCAATCCTGGCACTTATTGCTGCATGTGAGGATACTTGTGAAGAGGTGAAAAGGGGGATTGTGTATCTCCTGGAACGCCAAAAGCCCGAGGGAACATGGGATGAAAGCGAATTTACGGGTACGGGTTTTCCCAGGCACTTCTATCTGAGATACCACAATTACAGGAATTGCTTTCCCCTCATGGCCCTGGGGCAGTTCTGTGCAAGGCTGCAGAATAAAGGAAGCCGGCCATAAAAATCCTGGTGACGTGGCAACGGATTTCATTGACTGTTCAAAGGCGGTGCATCAACTGAACGTGCCCCATAGTTCCATGGGTGACACGATGAAGAGGGCTGCACTTCTTTTTTAAGAAAGCGAGGAAATAAAGAAATAGTGTGAGGCAGGAAAGAATGGTTGAGAATAAAATAATATATACGAGGGGTTACACAACGATATTCCATGCGTTTTCCCATTAGTCTCTATTCATCGTTGGCCATTGCTGCCTTTAGGCACTTAGTGAAAGGGAAAAAGAGGTTTCCCCTTGTCCTGATGCTTGAGCCTACGCACCGCTGCAATCTCGCGTGTGCCGGATGCGACAGGATACGGCTCCAGAGCAAGGAACAGTCCCAGGACCTCCCCCTTGAGACATGCATACAAGCGGTGATTGAATCAGGGGCTCCTGTAGTGACTGTTACCGGAGGAGAACCCCTTTTATATCCTGATCTCAAACCCCTCGTGGCAGAACTCCTCAGGATGAAGCGATATGTCTATCTCTGCACAAATGGTCTGCTCACTGATTCCTTTGTCGATGAGGCTTCCCCTCATCCAAGGCTCACCCTGAATTTTCACCTTGACGGTTTGGAGGAGACCCATGACCAGATCACCTGCAGGCCCGGGACGTTTAAGAAGACTATCGAGACAATAAAGAGGGCAAAAGAAAAGGGGTTCCGGGTGAGCACGAACACCTCTGTATACAAGAGCACAGATGTGGAAGAACTGGAGCGGCTTTTTGAACTCCTGAAGAGCATCCATGTGGACGGGATTCTAATCTCTCCCGCCTTCAGTTACGAGAGCGTGGAAGGGAGTATATTCCTCAGCAGGGACGAGATACGGGAGAAGTTCGGAAGGATTGCACCTTTTTTTGACCGCTTCCCTTTTATCAGCTCGCCCGTGTATGTCGATTTCCTTAAAGGGAGGAGGGAGATGCGCTGTGTACCCTGGGGAAACCCCACACGTAATCCTCTCGGATGGAAGTCCCCCTGCTATCTCATCACTGATCGCTACTATGATACCTTTGATGAGATGATGGAAAAAACTCCATGGGAGAGGTACGGGACAGGGAATGACCCGCGATGCAGGAACTGCATGGTGCATAGCGGCTATGAGGCGTCAGTAATGAAAACCGCGTTTTTGCATCCCGGGGACCTGATCAGGCTTCTTCTCTGGAACCTGAAAAAATCCTGATGGAGTTTTTCTCTCTCCTTTTCCATACGGTGGTATTGAGACCTTACGTCTTTGTGTTTCTTGGGGTATACCTTTTGGGCTGTTCAATGCATCTTGGGCTAAAGAGGGCCCTCTTGTTTTCAGTGGCAGGGTATCTTATCGCATGGGTGTCTGAATACTCCTCTATCCACAACGGTATCCCCTACGGATACTATTATTACATTGAGCACACCAAGGGGCGTGAACTCTGGGTCTTTGGTGTGCCTTTCATGGATTCTCTGAGTTACGTATTCCTCGCATATGCGGGATATTCAATGGCTCTCATGGTTATTTCCCCCGTCAAGTATTCAGGAAGAAGGGTATATCTCCTCGAGACAAAAAAGATCAGGAGCTCTTTTTCTGCACGATTCCTGGGGACACTTTTCTTCGTCTATCTCGATATCATCATCGACCCTGTTGCATTGCAGGGTCATAAATGGTTCCTCGGGCAAATATACGGATATCCAGAGAAAGGGGTTTATTTCGGTGTGCCCATTTCCAATTTCATTGGATGGTTTCTGGTGGGATTCCTGATGATCTATGTGTTACAAAAAATTGATCAACGCCTGGATAAATGCACTGATTATATTGGGTATGAATTTCCCTGGCGCTATCTCATAGGCCCGGGTCTTTACTTCGGGATTCTCATCTTTAATCTCTCGGTCACTTTCTCCATTGGTGAATATCAGATGGGATGGGTAGGGATATTCATCGTACTCTTTCCCGCAGTGCTTGGGTACCGTATTCTCACCGCGAAACGCTCTTCCGAAGAAATTCGCAGAGCCATGGAACTCCACCTGCAGGATTTTCCGCAGTCAGCAGTGCCGAAAATGCCGTGATCACCATTACAGCAGTTCCATGAGAGCTTTTACTGCGCGCCAGAGATTCCTCGATGCGATGGCGGAATTCCTTCCAAGGGCGATGGCGCGGGGGATGAGGGACGGCTTCCCGAGAAGCACGTTCAGTGCGCGGGAAAGCCTGTAATTGCCAGATTCATCCGACACACAGAGCAGTTCAGGCGGGATCTCTTCGTGAGACCCGTCAGTGATGGAACGAATCGCGACAAACGGCAGGCCCCTAGCGAGAGAGACCTTTGCGAGGGGAAACGTTTCCATATCACAAACGGGGAAAGGGGGTGGTCTTGACAAGGCGTGTTTGATTTCGGGTTTCTTCATCCATCGTTCAAGGGTGACGAAGCTGCCTTCCTGTATGGTGAGTTTTCGAGAAAGTCTACTAAAGAGTTGATTCCTGTCAGGGAGATCCAGGGTTTCCCTGATCCCGTCATTCACAAGAAGAACCTTAGATGCCCATATGAGCTCCCCGATTGCGGCGTCATCGTAAAGTGCACCGCCAAATCCGGAGGAGAGAATAATGCTCGGAGAATGTTCTCTGACCACGTAGTTGAGTGAGGCCTCCGCGTTATGGGTGCCCATCCCGGTCAGTACCACAATGACCTCCCCGGAGGCATGGGGAGCAAGAAAAAGGGGAAAGGGAAGTGTTTTGGATATTCGTGCGGCGTTGAGGTTCTTGACGAGTGGTCTTATCTCTTGGGGAAATGCCGAAAAGATTGCCAGCCTCATCAGGATAAATCCCTTATCGTGTGCGCATACGGGTATGATTCAAGACGCTTACATGCCATGAGTGGAAGCATAAAAAAATGGTTATCTCCTCTGATGGTGGACCGCATAGCCGTTTTTCTCCTAAAGGTCATGGTCAAGTATAGCATCAATACCCCGGAACGCAACCTCTCATTTGTCCTTGAGCACTACTATCGTATTCTTTGCAGCGTCTGCAGGCATCAATCCTAATATGTTTTATAGTATGGGAGGTGGTGCCTCTATTCAAGGAATCGTCAGGGGAAGAGAAGTCTTCAGGTTACCAAAGGAGGCGTGTCTGAAAGTATTCTCCCCACTCCGTCGGGATCCAAAGGGGGCGAGAAAATGAATCCCTGGAAAAAATCACAGTTAAGTTCCTTTAATTGTTCAAGTTGTTCCTTTGTTTCCACTCCCTCAGCAATCACGAGCATGGAAAGGCTGTGTCCCAGATTCACAATGGACCTGATGATCTCAAGGGCATCCGCATTGACGCACATTGTCTTGATAAATGAACGGTCAATCTTCAGGGTATGGATGGGAAAGGTGTGGAGGTAGCTCAAGGAGGAGTATCCTGTGCCGAAATCGTCAATATATACTCTGATATTCAACTCCTTCAACCTCGAGAGTACGGAGACGGCAAGGTGCTCATTTTGCATAATCATGCTTTCGGTAATCTCGATCCTTAAGCTCTCAGGATTAAGGCCGGTATCGTAAAGCACAGCTTCTATCTGGTCAATGAAAGCAGGGGTGAACTGTTTGTGAGAAAGATTTATACTCACGGTCAAAGGTGAATTCGAGAGAGACAGCTCTTGCCAAACCAGCATTTGGCGGCACGCTTCCTTGAGAACCCAATTGCCGATAGGGATAATCATCCCTGTTTCTTCTGCAAGAGGAATAAATTTGTCCGGGGGGATAAAATCTCCGTCCGGAGATTTCCACCGGAGGAACGCTTCCAGCTCTGTCACCCTGCCCGTTTCCAGCGAGACGATAGGTTGGTAATGCAACACAAACTCTTCTTGTTCCATTGCACGCCGCAATTCGGTCTCCAGGTATAGCGCTTCCTGCGCCCGAACAAACATGGATTCGTCGAATATCACATGCCTTCCCCTCCCCAGTGTTTTTGCATGATACATGGCGGTATCTGCATCACGCACCATATCTTCTGCTCTCGCATACCTGTCATTACTCACGACGATTCCGACACTTGCGGAGGTGTATACATTGTGCGCGCTTATTCTAAAGGGGAGCTTTATTTCGTTCTGGATTTTCTCGGCAAAGGAGAGGATCCCGCTCATATCCTTCACATCGTCCAAAAGAATCGCAAACTCATCTCCCCCAAAACGTGCAAAGGTATTTGTGGTGCGCATAGTCGACTTAAGCCTCATGGCCACGGCGGTGAGCAGCTGGTCTCCTATGGCATGCCCGAGACTGTCATTCACCTTCTTGAAGTTGTCGAGGTCCAGAAAGAGCACCGCAAAAACATAGGCCTTGTTCCGTTTTGCGCGGGCGAACATCATTTCTAAACGATCCCTGAACAATGTTCGGTTCGGCAGACCTGTGAGGGGATCGTGTAAGGCATCATGAGTGAGTTTCTCTTCGAGTCTCTTGCTCTCAGAGATGTCCACCAGATTACCGATAATCTCCACCGGCTTATCTTCCCTGTCACGCACGAGCTGTAACTCATCCCGCAGCCAGCGGTAGCTCCCGTCCTTGTGTCTGAATCTATATTCAAGCGTATGATGGCCCATCCTAGAGAGTTTGCGCAGCTCCATCAACACACGCGGTGCGTCATCCTTATGGATATGCCCTTTCCAGAACTGGGGGGTACTGACAAACTCCGATGGCTCGTAGCCGAGCAATTTGGTGAGGTTTTCGCTAATAAAGGTTGGCGCATAATCACCCGTTGGTTCACAACTGTAAATAACCGCGGTACTGGAGGAGAGAAGGTTTTCAAGTCGCGCCTTGGTGCTGATGAGCTCCTTCTCGGTGCGTGTTCGTACAGAGATCTCTTTTGTGATTTGTCTGTTCGTCAGCACAAGTTCTGCGGTGCGTTTTTCTACCTCGACACGGTACTCCCTTAAACGGGCGAGCATGTGATTAAACGATCCCGCCAAATCCGAGATTTCATCGTTGGTGTTAATTTCGATAAGCGAATCGAGTTTTCCTTCAGCGATATCCTGTGTTGCGTGACGGAGTTTCTTGATAGGAGAGATGATTCTCCTTGCCATGAATACGGTCATGAGTATGCCTGACACCACAAGAAACAAGGTGAAGAGCACAATGGTAAAAAGAAAATGATTTATTCGTTTGCGAAGACCCTGTTTACTCAGGCCAAGCTGTATGTATCCAATGACCCGTGGCGAGTCCATGGACTGGTTAAAGAAGAACTCAAAAGGATCTTTCTTCGTCTCACTTAGTACTGGGGTGAGGAGATCAATATACTCCTGCCCATCTTCTTTGTTTACAAATTCCTTGGAAAATATTCTGTCATTTGCTTCAGAATCCCGGTACGTAAGCGTTACGGGAACCTTCAATAAGGAAGCATGGGATGTTTTATACACCAAGGGTTGTCTCTTGTCATTGAGAATGAACAGATACGCAATTTCCGGATCCTTTTCGATGCTCTCCACCATCTGCTGAAGTGAGTGCTTATCCTCGGCATAGATGCCGTATTCACTATTGTGGGCTATCATGATGCTCAGCGAGCGGCCATGGTTCAGGAGATCCTGATAGGTGCGTTGGATCTCACTCCGGATAACAAAAAAAGCGATTATGAAGGAGGTGCTCACAATCAAGGCACTCGTCAAGAAAATAAATTTCGTTGCAAGATTTATTCGCCTACCTGTTAACTTGTGCTCCACTGATTTCTCCATCATAGATGTGGTACGCCTGACGAATCATAGCCTCCGGAACGTCTACCTTCATATATCTAATCGTTTTGGCACTTACGGAATATAATACCTTACGAGGCGAAGCGGGAGGAAGGGTGCTGATTGAGGTTCCCTTCATTATCTTGAGCGCCATATCACCGCACTGTGCGCCGATGTCTGTGAAATCCCACTCTAGGGAGTAGAGTGCCCCCGCTTTTACCCATTCAGGAGAGATGCCTACAAGGGGGATGCGGTTCCTGTAGGAGAAAAGAAGAATCTGCTTGGCTGTCTGGGCATTCAATACGAGAGTATCCGGTATTCCCCATAATACGTCCACGTTCTTTGCCATATAATCAAGGGCAGCCGGAAGATCCTGAGGAACCGTGACCCGTTGCGCATTAAGTTTTAATCCTGTTTTCTGAAAAAGCTTCACCGCACTGTCTATTATCTCTTGATTTTCTTTTGGATTATACAAAACCCCTATGGTTCTTGCCGCAGGGAGGATACGGCGGAGCATCTCTATCTGGGTTTCCAGTGGAAATTCGAGGGTCACCCCAGTGGCTCTCCCCGGCTTAATGGTTTTGTCGGCACGTAATACCAGCCCAAAAATGATCGGAACATTCATGCTTCTTTCAAGCGCGCTCGCTGTGGCAGAGTTTCCCAGGGTGAAAATCAGGTCGATCTCCCTCTTATTGGCCTCCTGAAGAGCCTGTAGTTTGTTTTGGGCTGTGCCATCCTTAAGAGTGTATATTTCCACATCAACTTGCATGCCCTGTTTGCGAAGATACTGGAGAAACCCTTCCCGTGTCTCTTTATAAGGAGCGGCGTCACTGCCAGTGAGTATCAGAATCTTGGGTGCGCGGGCGTCAACAATCTCCAATGAGATGCTCCCAAGCAAGAACACGATTACAAAGAGCAATATCTTATGCAAGGGTATCGTCATATCCTCTAGAAATCGAAAAGGTATGTCACTTTTATTCGGAAAGTCCGTCCATCCTGTTGAAGAATGTTTTGCACATGCTCTTCACCGCCAGGGTCGCCGTACTTCTTGTTGAACAGGTTATAGACACTGCCAGATATCTCCAGCCCTTTGAGAAGGTTCTGGCTGAAGAAAGTGAGGTTCGTCACATAAAACCCACCTGCGTAGCTTCCTGCAAGCGTCTTTCTCTTGCTGGTGTATTGCAGCTCGAGGCCCCCGAACAGTTGCTCCCTCACCAACGGAGCGATCAGGTTAAACTTCACCAGTTGCGCGGGTGAGTTGGTGAGTGTTTTGCCGGTAGCCTTGTTTTTTGCGTTTTGAATGGAATAGCTTACTCTCCCTTCAAAGCCACTTGGCCACTTACCATCCAGTTCGATTTCAATCCCCTTTGCTTCAACTTTATCTGCATTTGTGAATACCAGGGTATTATCCACCGCGTCTGTAGTCTGGGTGATGAGGTCTTGAATTGTGTAATAGAAGCCCGAAATTGATCCCATTAGAAAATTCCCGATGTACTGTTCATACACCAGTTCATAGGTCTTGATTTTTTCTGGCTTGAGGTCGGGATTAGCCTTGTTTGTGCCGGATACTTCGTAATAGAGTTCGTAGACATTGGGAGCGCGGAAGGCAGTGCCGTAAAGGGCCTTGAAAATCGTCTTTTCCGATGGGCTGTACACAAGTGCGAGGCGGGGATTTGTGGTACCCCCAAAGGTGTTGTAATGGTCGTGTCTCACGCCGGCAGTCAGGGTGAGATTCTTGAGGATCGAAAATTCATCCTGCGCGTATACTGCCCAGAAACTGGAATCCCTTGCATCATCGAGGTAGGAGAAGAAGGGGTCCGCATCATAGTTCTGCTGGTCCTGTTTGAAATTGCCCTGATATTCAGTGCCGACGATAATCTTGTGCTTGTCGAGCACCCTGGTGATCACCTTTGCCTCTGCCCCCCACCAACCACCCTTGCTATTATCTTTATTCAGCACGCCGCTGTAGAGATAATCTCCCTGATATTTATATGAGTCATAGTAGAGACGCGCGGTGAGGTCCCATTGGCGGCCTAATGCGGTTTCGTATTTCAGGTCAAGATACCCGCGGGCGTCGGTTGTCTTGTTGCCGCGGTCATTAAAATCAATGCCGTAGGAGGCAGTGGGTATTCCCTTGGTCCTTGTGATATACGCCCCCTGCAATGAAAAATCATAGAAAGAAAGCTTTGCGAACCCACTTAGGGAGCGATCATAATCGGTGTGCTGTGTTGTCCCGTTGTTTGTGGAGGGGTCGTCAAATTCATTGAAGTACAAACTGCTGTGGCCCGAGCTGTAGTAAGCAGTTCCCGAGACAAGGGCCTCCAGTCCATTTTGGAATCTGTTACCGTAGCTTAAACGCCCCGTATAAGAATCAAAACTTCCTGCACTTCCGGAGACTTCCAAGGTTTTTAAATCGCGCCCTCTTTTTGTGATCACGTTGACCACTGCGAAAAAGGCGTTATTCCCATAGAGAGATGAGCCCGACCCTCTGATTACCTCAACACGATCAATAAGGTCAACATCCAGAATGAATTCTGTGCCTACTAAGGCGGCGTCATAGATATTGTCATTTAAGCGATGCCCGTCAACCAAAAGCAGGATACGGGTGTTGTAATCCCCGGGACGTGCAAATCCTCTTACTCCCACGTAGCTGTAATTCCGGTCATAGGTTACGTAAAAACTTCTCACGCTCCGCAGAATGTCCGCGAGGGTTCTGTACCCATATTTCTTGATCTCATCTGAGGTAATGATGGTCACGGAAGAGGGCGCTTCGGTGACCTTTTGTTCATATTTTGAGGCGCTGTAGACAGACGGGATTTCCTGCAATAAAAGCATCTCCTCACTTGTACTTGGTGGCTGTGACGGTGAGTCAGTTTGAGGATAGGATGTCCCTCCAAAAAGGAATAAAATGGCGGTGGGTATAATTGCCAACAATGTTCTTATGGTCTTTCCTCTCCTGCTCATAGAAACCTCCTGTAATATTTATACATTATTGCATAATTTTAAGAGATATTCTTTTATGAAAGGGTATTATTATCCTGACCGGTTTTAGAACACCCCGTCTTGTTATCGGACACATAAAAAACACCCCTCCCTGTGCGCCAATGCTTACTCTCAGAGATAACCTCTGCTATGGTAGCACAGGCATTTATCAGAATGAATCAAATCCTGCTTAAGCAGGTTGCCTTACTATGGAGAAAAAGCACATCTCATGCCAAGAAGAAATTAAGGAGTTAGAGTCGCCTTTGGCTTGGGCAAGGAGGGTCAGGTACCTCTTGCCCCTTGCGCCTATTGAGAGAGAAAAACAAGAACTACAGTAGATAATTGAAGGATAGGGGTGCCCTGTTTTCTTGCAGAGGCAGAAAAGAGAGAGGGAGGTTTGTCTATTGACCCTACCTCCCTCTCTCCTGATAAGCAAAACACCTACATAAGGCGTGTTCCTGAAAAACTTAGTACTTCATCAATCTATTTTTTTGAATGACTGCTTCTTTGCCTTACACACAGGACATTCATCCGGGGCTTCCCCTTCCACAGTATATCCGCAGACCTGGCAGACATACATGTCGGCATCGGGAGCTTTCCCAAGGTTTTCGAGGGCCTTCGTATAGAGGGCTGCGTGTATCTTCTCCACATCGTTGGCATAATTGAAACTTCTCAACGCGCCCTTACTCCCCTCTGCCTCTGCATCCTTTATCATTTGGGGGTACATTTTCTGGAATTCATAGGATTCCCCATTAATTGCCTCTTCAAGGTTCTCTTTTGTGCTCTTGATGCCTCCAAGCTCCCTAAGATGGTTATGCGCGTGAATAGTCTCTGCCTCGGCAGCTGCCCTGAAGAGTCTTGCCACTTGCTTAAAGCCTTCTGCCTCTGCCTTTTTTGCAAAGGCGAGGTATTTTCTGTTTGCCTGGGATTCGCCTGCGAATGCGTCCTTAAGGTTCTGTTCTGTCTTTGACATAGTGTTCTGCCTCCTTCTTTCTTGTTTTATAGATGAGTTTTGGGTGTATGGGAACCTGTTCGTGGGGGAACAGGTATGTTTAAGCCGCTCTTTCCGTTGTCTTTCCACAACACACAGGGATTCATTCAGTTCATCACATGAACCCCTTCTGCCGCAGATGGACTATCTGCTGTTCTCATCCCTCTTGATCTCTCTGTCTCACCTCCCCCTCTTATCCTTCCAATATTCCGTGCTCTTCCCACATGAACCAGTCTCCTGTATCCTTAAGAAAGGAATAGGTATTCCGCAATATGGAGTAATGCTCCCTTTCTTCCTCTGCGAGCCTTGCAAGGAGTTCCTTTTCTTTTTCATCTGTCGCTTCTTGGGCCGCCTTCTTATAGAATTCAAATCCCGCGCTCTCAAAGTCGAGAGCGATATTCACTGCAGAAAGCTCGTCCTGGGAGGCCTTCACGCGGGCCATCATCTGGTCTTTCAGTTCTGAGAATACGGTCTTAATCCCGTCTGAGGGTTTGGTCTTCGCTGTGGTGAGATTGAGTCCCTTCAGAATATCCTCCAGCATCTGGAGATGCCGTGCTTCATCCTTGATGAATCCTTCGAACATCTTCTTCCCAAAGGGATGAGAGGTCTTTTTTGCAGCCTCTTCATAAAACTTCATGGCATCAGTTTCCATTTTGATTGCGGTTTCTATTGCCTTACTCACCATGATGTCCTCCGTAGTACATACCTCGAAACTCGGGGAAAACGATTCCTCTGGAAAAGGCGCATCATAGTATTATGCATTTTGCAGTTCTTCTGCCTTTGCTTTTCTCCAGCCTTCTTGCTGTAACCTCTTCACTCGTTCGTTTGCCCAGGACTTCATTTCGTTCAGGTAATGGAGAGGATCCGTTTTTGCAAGGACTGCGATACGCTCACGTTCCTTAACGCTCTCTATATGGTCACCGGGATAGAGGCCATTCCACGTACAATAACCCGCATCAAATATAGAGTCCGGGGTAATTGTTCCCGTGCGGATCTTCTGTCCCATGAAGTTCACCACATCCATGTCATATTCGATGACCCATCCATTATCTACAACCATGGAGCCGGGATTAAGCGGTATATCCGAAGAACAGTGAGGACAGTAGAGATTTCGTATCACCTGCTCCGAAAGGATATTGTCCTTAAAGTGAAAACTCGCCGCCTTGTCTCCGCACTTGCATCTCATTTCGTACGCCATGCACATAGTTCTTCCTCCTTAATCCAACATTGGTGAAAATCTTGATTTTTTCGCGCCGCAGAGGGGGCATGTCCAGTCCTCGGGGAGTTCTTCAAAGGGTATGCCGGGGGGAATCTTTCCTTTTCTGTCACCCTTTGCAGGATTATAAATATATCCGCACTGCTGGCACACATACTCTCTTGATTCTGTTTTTACCTCTGACATGGTCACTCTCCTAGATAGTTCTTTTCAAAGGAATCAAAGATTCTCTTGTGGCAGCTACCTAATGGTTATCTGCTCCAATGGGCTTGGAATTGTTTTCTCTGCCTATTTGCCTGCATTTCTCGCAAAGACCGTAAAATTCTATGTGGTCTCCTATGATTTCGAATCCATGCCTCTCGCTGTTGGGTATCGTGAGCTTAAACTTATTATGGACATCCACCACCTTTTTGCACCGTATACACACTAAGTGATGATGAGGTTGTGAGTCAGGGTCAAACCGTTTCTTGCCAGGGTCGATGGTTATTTCGAGCAGCATGCCGCGCCTTTTTAATGCATCAAGGGTGTTATACACTGTGGCGAAAGACATTGTGGGAAACTTCTCCGAAACCGCCCTGTAAATTTCTTCTGCGGATGGATGTTCTTTGTTGCCATCAAGGTAATCGAGTATTGCGATTCTCTGTGGCGTGAGCTTAAAGCCTATTTGTTCGTACTGCCTCATTTATAATAATTATAAAGTAAGAATAATTATTTGTCAAGAAATATTTTAATTATATAGTATTTCTTTATAATACTAAGCACGTGGAACAAAAAAATAAATTATTATGTTACTTGAGGTTGTATAAACCAAAAAAAAGGCTATTTTTTTGATGAATGCAAGAGCATCCCAATATATTTATTTATGGGATTGGACCTATTGAGGAATGGGACAGCAGGCTTTTTTCTCATTCCGAGTTTTCTTATCTCCCATATAAGATCCTTGTTTTCTCCGTCAATTTGAATCCCCTTATTGAAGGCTCCTACGGCCTCCTCCTTTTTTCCTGCAGCAAGATATGCCCTGCCGAGGTTGAGGTAAAACAGAGGGTAGAAAAACTCCTGCCCAAAGGGCACCCTCTTCTTCAGATTTTCTAGTGCCATTTCACAAATTTCTATACCATGTTTGTAATTCTTGTTTGCAACTGCCTCGAGGCAGCCGTAATAAGAGAGGATGAAGGGGTCGTCAGGATAATGCTCCAGGGCTTCATTCAAAACCCTGAGCGCGGCCCGTTTATTCTTGGTCTTGAGCAAATTCTTTGCTTCATCCAGATAGTCTGAAGTGGTTTTTGTCTTCACTGACTTTTCTGCTTTGAGTGTGGCGATGGCTGACTGGTGCTGCCCCACCATACGCTCCCTTACTTCACTTGGCAAATCCGGAGAATTCATAATATCACCGCAGTCGGTCTTTCTCGTAAAGAGTACCTGTCCCTTCAGGTATACACGGGTGGTGATGTGCGGTTTCTGAGCGCCACCCCATTCGGTCTGCACTAGGTATCTTTCCTGCCCGAGGATTACCTCTGAATCAAACTCTGTGCCGTGCTTTGAGGTTATCTTGATTGTATTTTTCTTCATTCTTACCTGATATTATACTATATTCATCGGGTTTTCCTGAGGGAATTCACTGAACTTATACAAGAACCCCAGAGTAAAGAACCATGCCTTAATGAGGGATCATAGCATGCAAGGAGGTGAGGGCTGCTTTCCTTGCTTCTCGGAATCCTCTCTGAAAAAGGACTCGCATGATTTCTTGTGATGCAAGCCCTTTGAGCAATGCACTTCTTTTTCTCTTATCCGGGATCTCTCGCATTGCCTTGGTGCGAATGGTGTTCAGAAGCCTCAGATATTTCGACAACTCGGTACTGTAGAGTTCTTCAAGGCTTTTCCGTATGGTTCTTGCCATTGCGGGACTCACACCACCTGTGGAAATTGCGATGGTTAAAGGACCTCGACGCAGGACCGAAGGAACGATGAAATTGCACAGCGGAGGATTATCCACAACATTCAGCAGGGCATGGTGAATTGCTGCATCCGCAACCACCTTCAAATTTATCTCCCTTGAATCTGTGGCAGCGATGACCACGAATGCAGACTTCATGTCTCCTCTTCTGTAGAGGCGCCCTATGTGGCTTATCAGGCCTTTTTTCCTGAAGGCTTCAAGTCCCTGAGTGAGTTTAGGGCTTATTACCACCACCCGTGCCCCTGCCCTGATAAGGGGTGAGCACTTCCTTTCCGCGACCCTTCCGCCCCCTATGACCACACATTTTTTCCCGGTGATATCCAGGAATGCCGGGTAATAGTTCTTACTTGGTGAGGGACGCAAGCTCTTTTTGCGCTTGTTTGGCGAGTTTGTCATCCGGATATTTTGCAATGAGGCGCTTCAGGTATTCTGCTGTCTTATCCTTGTCCCCAAGCTTTTTGTAGCTCAGCGCCAATTGGTAGAGAACCTTTGGTTCCTTTTGGTAGTCAGGGAACTTGGTGAGAACCTGCATAAACCTTCCCAGCGCAGACTGATAGGAGCCCTTGTTAAAGTAAAACTCGGCTACCGCAAATTCATAATCCGCCATGGTGGTTTTGCATTTATCGATTCGGAGTTCAATCACCTCCCGGTAAGGGTTTCTGGGATACATCCTTTTGAGCTTTTCAAACTCCGCCAAGGCCTTTGACGCTGCACCGTATCCCCTCTCATGGCTTTCTATCTGTACGAAATAGGCCATGGCGAGCTGATACTGGGCATAGGATGCGTCCTTATGGTCTGGATGCATTTCAAGAAATTTCTTGTACTCCTCGACCCCGAGATCATACTCCTCCTCTTTCACATAAGAGTCTGCGATTTTCAGCTGAGCAAGGGGAGCATATTTTTTGGTA
>Ga0316613_10001549_pt1 | contig 15616 bp, 14 predicted proteins | sample OWC_soil_day10_C_2_FD_207647 | JGI IMG/M metagenome (GOLD analysis project Ga0316613, IMG submission 207647) | Wetland soil microbial communities from Old Woman Creek delta, Ohio, United States - OWC_soil_day10_CT_b | ecosystem: Environmental > Terrestrial > Soil > Wetlands | place: USA: Ohio...
GCCCGCACCCGGTTCAACGCGCCGCGGTCGCCAATGATAGCGGAGAAGCCATTCGATCAAAGCAGAGACAACGACGAGCGGGGTTGCTAATATCCACTCCTTGATAATCAAGGCCAGGGCAACAAAGAATAGAGCCGCGTCCGATGCCAGAAACCAGTGTTTCACCCCCATGCGGGAACGCCAGCGAAGACACGTATCGCACGTTGTTCGACAGTCTGTTGAATGGCGTGGCGTACTGCCAGATGGTCGACGACGGCGACGGCTCGATGGACTTCCGCTTCCTCCGGGTCAACGAAGCATTCGCCAGGCAGACGGGTCTGGACGACGTCACCGGCCGCCTTGCCTCGGAGGCCGTTCCGGACATTCGCGACGTCGATGCGGAGCTCCTTGCGATCTTCGGGCGCGTGGCTGCCAGCGGCCAGTCCGAGCGCTTTGAATACCACTCGACCAAGCGCGATGCGTGGCTCTCCATTTCTGCCTACTGCCCGCACCCGGGGTACTTCGTCGTCGTCTTCGACGTCATCTCCGAACGCAAACGCGCCGAGGCTGCGCTGCTCGAGAGCGAAAGCCGCCTGAAACGCGTCATCGAGGGATCGGACCAGGGATTCTGGGACTGGAACCTGCGGACACAGACCTTCAAGGTCAGCCCCCGGCTGGAGGCGATCCTCGGGTACACGCCCGGAGAAATGGGCGACAGCCTCGATAAATGGGCGGAATACATTCACCCGAACGATCTGGACAAGACGCTCGCCTCGATCGACAGACACCTCGCCGGACAGTCTCCCGTGCATGAAGTGGAAATCCGCTGCCGCAATCGTTCGGGCGGATGGAACTGGATCCTGGTGCGCGGCCGCATTGTCGAGCACGCGGCCGATGGCCGGCCGGCAATGATGTCCGGCACCTTCACCGACATCACCGCGCGCAAGCAGGCCGAACGGGAACTGCGCCAGGCGGCGACCGTTTTCAAGAACACCCAGGAAGGCGTGATGATCACCGATGCCGAATCGCGCATCCTGTCGGTCAACCACGCATTCACCCTGATCACCGGTTACACCGAAACGGAAGTTCGGGGCAAAAGTCCGGACCTGCTGCATTCCAGCCGCCACAGCGCAGAATTCTTCAACGATATTGAAAACTGCTTGCGCACCAGCGGCTTCTGGCAGGGCGAACTGTGGAACAGGCGGAAAAACGGAGATCTCTATCCGCAACTGACGACGATCAACGTCGTGCCCAACGATCGGGACGAAGTCGCCCACTACGTTACGGTTTTCACCGATGTATCGACCATCCGCGCATCCCAGCAGCGGCTTGAATTCCTTGCCCGGCACGACCCCCTGACGCACCTGCCCAATCGCCCGATGCTGTTTTCGCGCCTGGAAGGCGCGATGCGGTCGGCACAACGGAGCCGGGGTCTGAGCGCGCTCCTGCTGATCGACCTCGACCGTTTCAAGGATGTGAACGACAGTTTCGGCCACCTGATCGGCGACAGTCTCCTGCAACAGGTTGCGCAACGATTGACGGCACGGCAACGCGACAACGAGATGCTGGCGCGGCTGGGAGGCGACGAATTCGCCCTGTGGCTGGAGGAAATCGCCCGCCCCGAGGATGCCGGACGGGTCGCCGACGAGATCATCGCACTGCTCGATACGCCATGGTTCCTGCCCAACGATGCCGAGGTGCGCTTGGCCGGAAGCGTCGGCATCGCTCTCTACCCCGGGCCGGCGAGCACGCCGGAAGAGCTGCTGCAGCAAGCCGATGCGGCGATGTATCGTGCCAAGAAGGAAGGGCGCGCCCGCTACCAGTTTTTCTCCAGTGATCTGACCGAAAACGCCCGCCGCCGGATCGCCATGGAAAGCCAGTTGCGCCACGCCATCGACAATAACGAGATGGAACTCCACTTCCAGCCACAGATCGACTCCCGCAGCGGCAGGATCGTCGGCGCGGAAGCACTAGTCCGCTGGCACCCGCCCAAATGCGGGCTGATCGCTCCGGATCACTTCGTTCCGCTGGCAGAGGAAACCGGCCTGATTCTCGCCCTTGGCCGCTGGGTCTTGCGAGAAACCTGCCGGATCGGGCGCGGCTGGATCGATACCGGACATTCGCCGCACAAGTTGGCCGTCAATGTTTCAGCCCGGCAACTGCACGACCCCGGCTTTGCCGAAGAAGTACTGGCCATTCTCGCCGACACCGGCTTTCCCGCGGAACGGCTGGAGATCGAGATGACCGAATCGTCGTTGATGCCCGGTCGGGATGCGATCATTCAGCAGCTTCACACGCTGAGAGCGAGGGGAATCCAGATCGCCATCGACGACTTCGGCACCGGCTATTCTTCGCTCGCCTACCTCAAGCGTTTTCCACTGGATGTACTCAAGATCGATCGCAGCTTTGTCGAGAACCTCGCGCAGCGCAAGGATGACCGCGAAATCATCACCGCGATCATCCAGATGGGGCACACGCTCGGTTTCCGCGTCGTCGCCGAAGGCGTGGAGACTGCCGAGCAACTTGCCTATCTCAAGGAGAAGGGATGCGACGTCTATCAGGGCGACCTGTTCAGCGCTCCCTTGCCGCAGGCCGGTTTCGAGGCGCTCATCGCCCCCTCGCACGAGCAGCCCCCGGCCAGAAGCCTTGCCACCCGAATGTAATTTTTTCAAAAAAATCAAAAATTTATTGCTATTCCGGGAAAATCGGTGCATAGTGCCGGTAGCGATTTTCAAGTCCGTGTTGTTGTTCTCCGGTTAGCTCCTGCAGTTCTGCAGACCACTTCCCTGTTTTTCACCTCGCTTTCTTGATCCTCGCCCTTAAGCAAGGGGCTGGTCCCCTTTTAATATTTTTTGGAAATTCAAGATTATGGCAACAGGTACTGTAAAGTGGTTTAACGACTCCAAGGGTTTTGGCTTCATCGCTCAGGATCAAGGCGGCGAGGATCTCTTCGCGCACTTCTCGGCGATCCAGTCGAACGGTTTCAAGACCCTGACCGAAGGTCAGCGCGTCACGTTCGACATCACGCAAGGACAGAAGGGTCAGCAGGCGTCCAACATCCGCGTCACTGAATAAATTCCCCTCCGGCTCATTCAGGCAGGCACCGCCTGCCTCTCATGCGCCACCGATGGAACCCGGCACCTGCCGGGTTTTATTTTTTCCAACATTACCCGGAGGTGCTTTCATGGCCAAAGAAGAATTGCTCGAAATGAATGGCGTCGTTATCGAGAATCTACCCGACGCACGCTATCTCGTTCTGCTGGACAACGGTCACCAACTGGTTGCCTACACCGCGGGCAAAATGCGCAAGCACCACATTCGCATTCTCGCCGGTGACAAAGTTTCGCTTGAACTCTCACCCTACGATCTGAGCAAGGGACGCATCACCTTCCGGCACATTGAAGGACGCACTCCGCCCGCAGTCCGGACACCACGCCGCCACTGACCCCTGTCAAGTCGTCCCGAGAGGGAACCCGGCCACGGCAACATAATCAGCTCCAGCCGAGGCCAGGCGCGAAGCAACCAGATCGAAGCTGCCGCAAGGCCAGAAAACCGGTGCAATTGCCGGCAAATCGCGCACGACACGCTCGGCACGCCCATCGGCAACCTTGCGCACCAGCGTGAGGTGCGGGGCAAAAAGAAAAGAGTCATCGCACGCGAAGGAAGCCGCGCGCAAGCGGCTCCGCAAGGCCTCGACCAAGGTGAACAGTTCGGGTGCGGGCGAGGAACATCCCGCCCACAACAGCCGGTTGTGCCGCCAATACCCCAGACAATCGACAGTCAGCGTAAACGGCTCCACGCGGACCGAACGCGCCGCCGATATCACCGACGGCAACAGCGCCTCATCCACTTCGCCGAGAAACGCGAGGGTCAGATGGATCGTCTCCTGCCGCGTCGCCTTGCCGCCGTAACGCCGCGCCAAAAAGATGGCCTGCTCGGCCAGTTCCCGCGCCATCTGCTCGGACGGCCACAGCGAAAAGAACAAACGCATGAGCCTCTCCCCCTCTGAACGAATGATGGCGCCGCGCGTGTTTCGCCTTCGGCTACCCCCCGATATACGACATTTCGATGCGCTGCGAGGGAATTTCGGTGGCGGCGCGGCGGAGCTCAGAGTAACGATCCGCACGGCGCGCCCATAGCGCCATGATACGCCCGCGCAACTGCGCGTCGCTCTCGCCGCCACGCAACGGCGAACGCACGTCGGTGCCCTCGTTGGCGAACAGGCAGGAGTACAGTTTGCCGTCGGTCGACAGGCGCAAGCGGCTGCAATCGCGGCAGAAGGCTTGCGTCACCGAGGCGATGACGCCGATCTCGCCGCCGCCGTCGGCATAGCGCCAGCGTTTGGCCACTTCGCCGACATAGTTGGGATCGGCCGGCTGCAAGGGAAATTTGCCGCCGATGCGGGCGAGGATGTCACGCGCGCTGACCACGTCGTCGAGCCGCCAACCGTTGGTCGTGCCGACATCCATGAATTCGATGAAGCGCAGGATGATGCCGCTGTGGCGGAAGTGGCGCGCCAGCGGGAGGATCTCTTCCTCATTGACGCCGCGCTTGACCACGGTATTGACCTTGACCGGGCCGAGCCCCACGGTCTGGGCCGCGGCGATGCCGTCGAGCACCTTCCCGACCGGGACGCCGGAGTCGCTGAGGCGCTGGAAGACGCCTTCGTTCAGTGCATCGAGGCTGACGGTCACGCGGGAGAGGCCGGCATCTTTCAAGGACCGGGCTTTGGCCGCGAGCAGCGTGCCATTGGTGGTCATGGCGATCTCGATGGGTCGGCCGTCGCCGTCATGCAGGGCTGCGAGCTGTTCGATCAGCGTTTCGACACGGTGACGCAGCAAGGGCTCGCCGCCGGAGAGGCGGATCTTGCGCACGCCCAGATCAATCGCCAGCCGGGCGATGCGGGTGATTTCCTCGAAGCTGAGCAGTTCGCTCCGGCGCAGGAACACAAACCCCTTGCCGAACACTTCGCGCGGCATGCAGTAGGTGCAGCGCAGGTTGCAGCGGTCCGTCACCGAGATGCGCAGGTCGCGCAGCGGGCGGCCGAATGTGTCATTCACCAATCGCATCAACCTCCCCCTGCCTCAACGCCAAGCGCAGCTGCGCGCTCCCAGTACGATCTCTTGATCGCAGCAAATGACCGAGGTTCCCTGCCTCCTTATTTGGCCTTCGTCTCGCCCTTCACCACAGGCTCGGGGTGGAACACGTCCTGCGTCGCGCCACCCTTCTCTGCGCCGATCGACTGTTCGACGTTCGGTAGCCGGTGGGCAATTCCCTTGTGGCAATCGATACAGGTCTGCCCCGCGTTGATTCCCTCCTGGTGCATCTGGGCCGAGCGGCGGCTCTGCTTGGCGTAATCGAAACTCTGGTCGTCATGGCAGTTGCGGCATTCCCGCGAATCGGTCTCCTTCATCCGCGCCCACACGGCTTCCGCCATCTCGAGCCGGCGCGCGTTGAATTTCTCCGGTGTATCGATGGTTCCAAGAAGGTTGTGATACACATCCTTCGAGGCCCGCAGCTTCGCCACCATCTTCGGGCCGAACGACTTTGGCACGTGGCAATCCGGACACGTCGCGCGCATTCCGGAACGGCTGGAGGCGTGCGTGGTCAGACGGTACTCCTCGTAGGACGTGTCCTTCATCTCGTGGCAGGAGATGCAGAACGCCTCGGTATTGGTCGTTTCCAGGACATGATTGAAACCGACCCACGAGACGATTCCGGCGACGAACAGCAGACCTAGGCCAATCCAGCCCGCCGCATGCACGCGCTTCAACAGGTACGCCTGGATACGTTTGAGTTTCTCGATATTCATTGCTCCCCCTCCGCGTCAGCCGGATCAGCGCAAACCGGCGCCGGGTTTGAAGGTATTGCCCACCAGCGGCTTGGCGTCAGTCTGCGGAACGTGGCACTGGTTGCAGAAATAACGCTGCGGGGAAACGCTGGACATTTCGGCCCCCTCGCGCGATTTGAAGTGCGTGATGGAGATCTTCGTCGCATTGGCTTCCTTGGCGCGTCCCCACGAGTGGCAGTCCATGCATTTATTGAATTCCTTGCTCACCAGATACCCTTCGATGGTGTGCGGAATCAACGGAGGCTGTTGCACGAAATCACGCGGCAGCGGCGTCGTATCCGGGGCATAGCGCGTGCCTTCACCGACGGGATCGGCCGCCGTGACATCGACACTGCGCAGCGTCTGCAGCTTGATCGGCTCGAATTTGTCCGCCGCGCTTGCCGCGTTGGAGAACATCAGTCCCAGAACACTCAGCACGGCACAGAACAACGTGCAAACTCGGACAAAACGGAAGGTTGGCTGGCTCATCACACGCTCCTGGAGTCGAATCGGTGGGTCATCTTGAAAACCTGGCGGTCGCACACGTCGATGCAACGGCCACAATTGGTGCAATCCCCGGAGAGGATCAGCGGAACGGTTTGCCCCACCTGCTTGAGCGCAGGACGGATCACCTGCGGTTCCGGGCAGACGGTAAAGCAATCCATGCAATCGTCGCAGGCGGCGCGGCGAACTGCGGACACTCGGATCAGCGCGGTGCGCCCGAGCACGCTGTAAAAAGCGCCGACCGGACACAAATGGCCGCACCAGCCACGACTGGCGATCAGCAGGTCATACAGGAAAATTCCGGCAATCGGCAGCAATGAACCCCACAGGCCGAAGATCAGCGCCCGATGCAGCAGGGACACGGGATTCACCCATTCCCACACCAGCACGCCGGAAACCGCCGTCGCCGCCAGCACTCCGCCAAGCAGCCAGTAGCGGGCATTGGCGTCAGGCACGCGGCCGGTCTTGATGCCCAGCCGGCGACGCGACCATGCCGCCGCATCGGTCACCATGTTCACCGGGCACACCCAACTGCAGAACATCCGTCCACCGATCAACAGATAGAAAACGAGAATGATCGCCGCGCCGGTCAGCGCCGTGACATACGGCCAGCGACCGGCCAGCATCGTTTGCAGCGCGAGCAGCGGGTCGGTCAGAGGAATGGTGTCGAGGATGAGCGATGCCGACAGGTTGCCTTTCAGCACCCACGCCCCAAGCCACGGCCCTGCGAGGAACAGCAGCAGGATCGACACCTGGCAGCAGCGGCGCAGCAACAGCCAGCGCTGGCGCGAGCCCCAGGAACGCGGAGGGGCCACGGGAACCGAAGAATCGCGGCGAACGGCGTTCATGGCTTCCACCGCGAGTTGAGGCCGCCGGCCTGGCCCGGCGCCGATGCAGGCGCATCCGGCACAAGAGGCACCGCAGGCGTTGTCGGCGCCACCACCGTTTCAGTCGCCGAACGGCCGGCTGTCGTTCCGTCAAAACCGCGCACCGGCAGCCGGATCTGTTCGCCGATCAGCGATTCGCCGTTCCGCGCCTTTTCCTCCCAGCCTTTTCGATAGTGTGCCGGCAAGGCACCCTGCGCCAGTTTGCGCGGGAACACCTTGATGGCCGGTTCGGGCAAAACGCAGGATTTCTCGCATTTTCCGCAACCGGTACATGCTTCGGAATGCACCGTCGGCAAGAGCAGCGCATGCCGATCGGAACGCGGGTTGTGCCGCGTTTCCAGGGTGATGGCCTTGTCTATCACCGGGCAGACGCGGTAACACACGTCGCAGCGCAACCCGAGGTGGTTCAGGCAGTTTTCCTGGTCCACCAGCGCGGCGAGGCCCATGCGCGCCCGGGTGATTTCTGTTAGCTCCCGATCCAGCGCCCCGGTCGGACACGCCTTCACGCATGGGATGTCATCGCACATCTCGCACGGCACGCTGCGCGCCGTGAAATACGGCGTCCCGGTCGCCACCGGATCGCCCAGATCGGAAAGCCTCAGCGTGCCGTAAGGGCAATCGCGCACGCACAACCCGCAACGCACACACGCCGCGAGGAAATCCTCTTCCGCCAACGCGCCGGGCGGACGAATGGCCTGGGCCGGCAAGGCCGAGGCCTGGCGCGCGTAGATCCCGGCACCGAGCGCCAGCAGACAGCCGCCTCCCGCAGCAGCAGCCACGCCGTTGATGAACTTGCGCCGCGCCAACGATGCCGGCGACACCTGCGATTCGGTGGCACCGCTTGTGGCGGTATTCCGCGGTCCGGATTTCACGACCTTGCGCTCTCTCGCGTCATCAATTCAACCGACCTCAGGCACGCACGACCTTCACTGCGCACTTTTTGAAATCGGTTTCCTTGGAAATCGGGCATGTCGCGTCCAGCACCAGCTTGTTCACCAGGCGAGATTCATCGAAGAACGGCACGAAGATCAGCCCGACCGGTGGCTTGTTGCGTCCCTTGGTCTCGATCCGGGCAACCATTTCGCCACGACGCGAAACGACCTTGACCACCATGCCGCGCTGCAGGCCGCGCATCTTGGCATCGTCGGGGTGCATGAATACCTGCGCTTCGGGAACCGCCTTGTGCAACTCCGCCACGCGCCGGGTCATGGAACCCGTATGCCAGTGTTCAAGCACGCGGCCGGTGCATAGCCACAGGTCGTATTCCTTGTCCGGCATCTCGGGCGGGTCCTGGTACGGCAGCGCGAAGATGTTCGCCTTGCCGTCCTTGTAACCATAGAAGCGCACGCCTTCGCCCGCTTTCACGTACGGATCGTAGCCTTCGCGGAAGCGCCACAGCGTCTCCTTGCCATCGACCACCGGCCAGCGCAGGCCGCGCGCCTTGTGGTACATGTCGAACAGCGCCAGGTCGTGAGCGTGGCCACGACCGAATTGGGCGTATTCCTCGAACAGGCCTTTCTGAACGTAAAAACCGAAGGCTTCCGATTCGTCATTGGTGTAGCCCTTGATGGCGTGCTCGTTGACCTTGACCGTCTCGGCTTTCGGGTATTTATTCACCACCTTGTTGGCATAGAGAACGTCGAACAGGGTTTTTCCCTTGTATTCCGACTTCTTGGCGATCAGCTCCGCCGGCCAGACTTCCTCGACCTTGAAGCGTTTGGAGAATTCCATGATCTGCCACAGGTCCGAACGCGCCTCGCCCGGCGCCTTGACCTGCTGACGCCAGAACTGCGTACGTCGCTCGGCGTTGCCGAAAGCGCCCTCTTTTTCCATCCACATGGCGGACGGCAAGACCAGATCGGCCGACAATGCCGAAACGGTCGGGTAAGCATCGGAGACCACCACGAACGCCGCCGCATTGCGCCATCCCGGATAGATTTCCTGGTTGATGTTCGGCCCGGCCTGCATGTTGTTGGTCGTTGTCGTCCAGTAGCACTTGAGCTTGCCGTCCTTGAGCGCGCGGCTTTGCGCCACGGCGTGCAGGCCGATCTTGTCGTTGAGCGTTCCTTCCGGGAGTTGCCACAATTCCTCGGTGTGCTTGCGGTGCTCGGGGTTGGTCACCACCATGTCGGCCGGCAGGCGATGGGCGAAGGTCCCGACCTCGCGCGCCGTACCACAGGCCGAGGGCTGCCCGGTCAGGGAAAACGGCCCGCTGCCCGGTTCGGATATCTTGCCGACCAGCAGATGCACGTTGTAGATCATGTTGTTCACCCAGGTGCCGCGGGTGTGCTGGTTGAAGCCCATGGTCCAGAAGCTGACGACCTTCTTCTTCGGATCGGCATACAGCTCGGCCATTTTCTTCAGCTTGTCCTGCGGCACCCCGGAAAGCTTCGAGACTTTCTCCAGCGTGTATTCACTGACGAACTTCTTGAAGTCCTCGAAACTGCACGGCTCGGATTTCCCGGTATCGCCCTTGGGCTTGCCGTCTTCGCCCGGATAGCCGTTGCTGGTGGCTTTCTTTTCGAGCGGATGGTTGGGACGCAACCCGAAGCCGATGTCGGCCTCGCCCTTCTTGAAATTGACGTTCTTCTTGACGAATTCCTGATTGACCTTGCCGTTCTGGATGATGTGGTTGCAGATGTAGTTCAGGATCGCCAGATCCGTGTTCGGCACGAAAATCATGCCGTTGTCCGCCAGTTCGAAGCTGCGATGTTCGAAGGTTGAAAGCACATGCACCTGCACATCGGTCTTGGTCAGACGGCGGTCGGTGATGCGCGTCCACAGCACGGGGTGCATCTCGGCCATGTTCGACCCCCAGAGCACGAAGGCGTCGGCCTGCTCGATGTCGTCATAGCACCCCATCGGCTCGTCGATGCCGAACGTGCGCATGAAGCCGGCAACCGCCGAGGCCATGCAATGGCGCGCATTCGGGTCGATGTTGTTGGTGCGGAATCCCGCCTTGAACAGTTTGACGGCGGCGTAGCCTTCCCAGATCGTGTTCTGCCCGGACGAGAACATCCCGACGCTGGCCGGCCCATCGGACTTCAGCGCTGCTTTCCACTTCTCGGCCATGATGTCGAACGCCTGATCCCAGGAAACCGGCGTGAAGTCGCCCTCCTTGTCGTACTTGCCGTTCTTCATGCGCAGCAGCGGCTTGGTCAGGCGGTCCTCGCCATACATGATCTTCGACAGGAAATAGCCCTTGATGCAGTTGAGACCGCGATTCACCTCGGAATCCGGATCGCCCTGCGTCGCCACCACGCGCCCGTTCTGCACACCGACCAGCACCGCGCATCCGGTGCCGCAAAACCGGCACACACCCTTGTCCCAACGCACCGCGCTGCTGGAGCCGCCCTCTTTTGGCGCGGCGACCGCCGGAAGCGCAATGCCGGCGCTGGCGGCTGCCGTGGCGATAGCCTGGGCCTTGATGAAGTCACGACGGTTGATGTTCATGGCTGAACCTCCTGGCAGGGGGAATTCAAAGAATCCAAAGAATTCAGGGGAATCGGAGAACGGGGAGAAAGCGCTTCAGTATCTTCTGCCGCTTCCGTGTGTTCATAGGCCAAGGTCGCCGCCAGCACGTACGGCACGCGGTGAATGGCGATCAGCGTGTCTGACATGGCCGCGTCCGGCGCATCCTCCACGGTAACGACCAGCCGGCCGTCATCGCTCATGTGATGGCATTCCACTCCCGGCATTGCCTGCAGCACCGCCTCGGCCTCGCGGCGCGTTTCGGGACGGATGCGCAGTACCAGACTGACAATATTCATGACGGCTCCACAGAAAACGCAGTGGAACGACCATCGAGCGGCACGCGCGCGATAGCCCCCACCGGGCAAGGCAACAGACAGGCGCCGCAGGCCGTACAGGCCGCGTCATCGATATGGGGCAAGGAAACGCCGCCGACTACGGGAACAAAACGGATGGCGCTCGAATCGCACGCCTCGCCGCACACGCGGCACTCGACGCGCTGGTGTGCAAGGCAGGTATCGTCGATGCGAACCGTAAATGGCCAGGGCGGCTGGACGACCGCAGGAGCGATCGCCCCTGCAGCACATGCCGCCGCGCACTCCGCACAGAAGGTACAGGCCGCCGCGGCAAAATCCGCTACGGGGAACCCGTCATTGCCGCGCTTGAGCAGCCCGGTCGGGCAGCGCGTCAGGCAGTCGTCGCAACGGGAACAGACGTCGACGAAATCGCGCTCCGGCAAGCTCCATGGCGGCCGGAAAGGCGCAACACGCGGCAGGCGGCTGCCGAAAAAACGGCGACGGGACAGGTCCATGATTCACGAGAACACACGATGAACAGGGAATCTACTCGTCAGGATAGGTTGAAACCTTGATCCATGCTAAGGAAATCCCGGCACCCGAATGATGGATCAGTCAACCATTCCTGTCGCAAGTCATACGGTGAGCTTGACCATGGTTATTCTCGCCGCGAGATCAACCACTCCCGGATGAACCCTTGCTGCCGGAAGGGTCCGGAGAAATCCCGCGGCGCAACGACAACACGACTGATACGGCAATGATCGCGGCAACGATACCCAGAGACAACAGCACGGGAATCTTGACGAAATCGATGAGAATCATCTTGACGCCGATGAACATCAGCACGATGGCGAGTCCGTACTTGAGCAGCGAGAAGCGGTCGGCCATATCCGACAGCAGGAAGTACATCGCACGCAACCCGAGGATGGCGAACACGTTCGAGGTCAGCACGATGAACGGGTCGGTAGTGATGGCGAAGATGGCAGGAATCGAATCGACCGCAAAGATCAAGTCGGTGAACTCGACCAGAATCAGCACCAGAAAAAGCGGCGTGGCGTATCGAACCAGTTTTCCGCCTTCTTCGCGGAACACGAAGAAACGTTCCTCATGCAGCGCTTCGGTAACGTTCATGTGTTGCCGCATCCACAGAATGATCGGGTTCTTTTCCAGATCGGGCTTTTCATCGGCAAACCACCACATCTTTATACCCGTCACCAACAGGAACGCGCCGAAGAGATAGAGCAGCCAGTGGAACTGCGTGATCAGCCAGACGCCGGCAAAGATCATCACGGTGCGCATTGCAATGGCACCGAGGACGCCCAGCACCAGGACGCGTTTCTGCAACTCGACCGGAATGGCGAAGAAGCTGAAGAGCATGAGCCAGACGAACACATTGTCGACCGCCAGCGATTTCTCGATCAGATAGCCGGTGATGTACTCCAGCGTTTTTTCGTTGGCGATTTCCCGCCCCATCGCGCCGTCGAGATAGACCCACAAAGCGCCCGCAAAGGCCAGCGAAACGCCCACCCAGATCACCGACCAGAGGCCGGCTTCACGAAACGACACGCGATGCTTGCGTCCACCGCCCACGACAAACAAGTCGATCGCCAGCATGGCGAGTACGATGACGAAGAATCCAAGCCACATCCACCAGGTACCAATGGTTTCCATAACGTCCTCCACGTCTCGCTTCAGTATAGTCAATCGCCCGCAGGGGATGGCGCGGGGCGAGCCCGCCAGCATCAGCTGACACCGCTACTGCGGCGGCCGAGACAGCCTTCGCGTCCACCTGGTTTGCGACACTGCGGGATAACTGAAGGGCGTTCGCAACGACTTCGACGCGATGGTGCTCAACCACCACTACACTGACGATTCCTTGCCGAAATACCCGTACGCACGAGGCCGGCGATCTGCGCTTTGAGCTCGCCGCCTTCGGCCGCGAGCCTGAGCCTTGCGCGATGGCGGCTGTTCTTTTCGCCGGAGGTCAGCACAGCCGGTTTTTCGGCATTCGTGCCCGGTCCAGCGATATAGACCGGCGCCATGGGGCCGTTGCGCGAACGCTTCCAGCTGGCGATATGAATGCGCTTTTGAACGAGCAAGGCTTCCAGATAACCGCTGTTCTTGACGGTATTCGGCGAAAGCCCGGTGAAGCGCGCAATCTCCCGATACGTCTGGCCGCCAAACTGGATCAGTACCTCCACGATCCGATCCATGCCGGGAGCATCCCGGTTCGTCTCGTCGATTCGGGGACGGGGCACATCGGGCTTGTCGCCCGCACTGTACAGCGGCGTCGAAAATCGCCCCTTGACCTTGCGCCAACCGCTGATGTGCACGAGATGACGTTCCTTGAGTCCCCGGATGTATCCGCCACAGGAAAGCGTGGAAACACCAACGAAGGCTTGCGCGGCAATATCCGCCACCGCCATGTTGGGCTGGCTCTCAAGCGCCCGGAGAATTCTCTGGAGCGCGGGGGTCATTGTTTCTGGCAACGCTTTGTTGTTCATCAGAGAGTTCCTGAAGCCGATAAATACAGACGATACCCGAATCTGACTACCAACTCTGGCATGCCAAGCAGAACGATTTGCCCATGCCAATCCTCCTAACCCCATTTAATAGCGCCGCGGAACCAAATGCAATCCATTCGTGTGCCCGGTGCCAGGTGTACGTGGGAAGAAGACATGGTTGCCTGCTCAAAGGCGATAGGCGCTGACGACCTGCTGCATGTCTGCGGCAAGACGATCGAGATCCCTGGCTGCTTCGGCGCTATTCCCCGCAGCCGCGCTGCTTTCTTCCGACATCTGGGCAATGCGCTCCACCTGCAGGGCGATGTTGTTGGTCGCTGCGCCTTGTTCCTTGATGGCCGAGGCGATTTCCTCCACCATTTCCACAGCGTGGCGGCTACGCTCGCCGATCTGGCGGATCGAGTCGTTGGCTGCGTTGGCGCGGTCGACGCCCTCCCCCACCTTGCTGACCACGCCTTGCATGCAGGCCACTGCGTTCCCAGCGCCAGTACGCATGGTCTCGATCGTGGCCGCGATCTCCAGGGTCGACGCCGAAGTGCGTTCGGCCAGCTTGCGCACTTCGTCGGCCACAACGGCAAACCCGCGCCCCTGCTCCCCTGCGCGCGCGGCTTCGATGGCGGCATTGAGCGCCAGCAGGTTGGTCTGCTCCGCCACCTCCTTGATGACCGCCACCACGTTGGAAATCTGCTGGCTGTGCTGTTCCAGGCCGTGGATCAGATCAGCCGCTTCATTGACGGTCGCGGCAATATCCTGAATGTCTCCCGCAGTCTGGCCGATAACGCTTTCGCCGGAAACGGCCAGCTCGCCCGATTCGCCGGACACCCGCTCGGCCTCCTGCGCACGATCCGAAACGTGATTGATGCTCACGGTCAGTTCCTCGACCGTTGCCGCCATTCCGGAAGCGGCCTCGCTCTGCTGGTGCGAGGCGGTAGCCACCTGCCCGGACGTCGTCGCCATCAGGCTGGCCGCCGAAGCGACCGACTGCGCGCCCGACGAGATGGACTTGAGATTGGCCTGCAACTTATCCAGCAGGCGATTGAGCGCCAGCATCGTCGTGCCCAGTTCATCATGATTTTTCACCGAAGCACGCGCGGTGAAGTCAAGGTTGTGCTCGATCCGCTCGACCAGCGACTGGATCTGCCCCACCGACCCCCGGATATTGCGCGACAGGAAGAATCCCAGCAGGACGACCGCGATCACGCCAGCCGCGATCACGCACGCAGCGAGAATCTCTCCGCGCAGCGCCCCGGCAAGCGCCTCCTGCGCCGCCTTTTCGGCGAGCCCCTCGTTGTACTTCATGTGCTCGTCGAATCCCTTTTCCGTGTTTGCCGCCAGCGGCCCCAGATCGGTGATGATCACGGCACGGACGCCGCCCATGTCGTTAGCACGGGAGAGCGGAAACAGCTTGCTCTTCATGGCATCGACGTAGATCTTCATGTTGGCCACGTTCTGCTCGAGCAGTTTTTTATCCTCGTCGTCGGAAACCAGCGATTGGTAGCTTTCCAGCAGTTTTGTCAGCTCGGCCGCCTTGTCTTCCATGTTCTTTTCAGCCGTGTACTTCCCTTCGTCGTCAACGCTGATGATGTGCGCATACACGATGGTGCGCATCTGCATGAAGGCCTGCCGAGCGCTGGCGAGCACCTGGACGCCGGCGAGGTTGTCGTCCTTGATCAGCCGGATGCTTTCACCGCTCTTGTTGGCGACATAAAGCCCAGCCGCGCCAACCAGCAGGAGTGAAACGACGGAGACCGCGATCATGAAAACGATGCGGTGAGCAATGGTGAGGTTCTTCATCGATGATTTGTACCAGCAGAGAGAGGAGAGAATCCCCGGCCGAAAGGACGGAAATGGAACAGGCGGAAACATGACAACGCCCCAAACGGCATTCTCGGCTGGAAGCAAGACCACGAGGCCGACAGGCGGCCTCACGTCGTGCACTGAAATCCATAAAACAAAAAAGCCCTCGACCGAATCGGCGAAGGGCTTTGGAAGTGCGTGCGACGTGAGTGACGTACGTCGGCGTACATGCAAACGCTTGTCGCGTTTGGCAACCCCGCTGCCATGGAAAAAATCGTTAGGCCGGTAGCTTTGCGTCCCTGCTTTTCAGTCAGGTATGCCCTTGAGACG
>Ga0316613_10001550_pt1 | contig 15616 bp, 11 predicted proteins | sample OWC_soil_day10_C_2_FD_207647 | JGI IMG/M metagenome (GOLD analysis project Ga0316613, IMG submission 207647) | Wetland soil microbial communities from Old Woman Creek delta, Ohio, United States - OWC_soil_day10_CT_b | ecosystem: Environmental > Terrestrial > Soil > Wetlands | place: USA: Ohio...
AAATAAAACTCCTGTAAAATCAAGAAATTTCTTGCAAGGCAAAAGACAAAAAAGACAAAGGGACGCGTACTTTTATCTAAAAAATACGCCATCCACAAACCCAACTAAACCAGAAAACGAATCCTATGCTAATTGCTTTAAACCATATTAGCATAGGATTCGTTTATATTAAAAATTTTTATTTTCTAACTTAGCTAATTTGCTCTAATCACGCTTGATGAACTCGGCAAAGAAGCATCACCTTGTACACTCATCATATTTTTTAATATTTCACCTTCATTTGTAAGCCTTTCAATAAAGTCGTTCGTAAGCACAGGATCAAATTGTATTCCAGCACAACGTCGCAATTCACCAATAGCTTCCTGATAAGTTAAAGCCTTCCTATAAGGACGATCATGCGTCATCGCATCAAAGGCGTCTACTATCGCAATCATGCGACAAGGCAACGGAATATCTTCACCTGAAAGACCTAGGGGATAGCCTTGACCATTCCACCACTCCTGATGTTTTAAAATCCATTCGGCAATTGGTGCTAACTTTGGATCAGCCTTAGCAATGCGATAGCCAATATCGCAATGACATTGCATAATCATAGATTCTTCCTCTGTTAGTTTCCCTACTTTAAATAAAATATTATCAGGAATACCCACCTTCCCTACGTCGTGAAACTTTGCCAAAAGCTTCAAATCAGACATCAGAGGATCAGACAATTGCCACTTTTGACCAAAGCCTTCTACAAGTACCGCAAGGCGATCTGCATGCCCTTCAGCAATAAAATCTCTGGCTTCCAAAGCTTGTATCATGGCATTTACGAGCATGCTGTGTGTGTTAAGATGATGATGCATTTTTTCTTGATACATATTGTTATCCGCTTCTTTGTATAACACATTCATATCTTTGTTTCCAAAGCTTATGGCCCATCCGATAGACAAGCTCAAAGGAATTTGTGGGAGTAATCTATTATAATTTTCTATAGCCTCTTTTATTTTTATAGACAGCTCATCCATCGTTTGCATTTCAGGATTAGAAACAATGATGACAAATTCATCGCCGCCAATTCTAGCGATTACATCAGAAAATGATATACAAGATTTTAGTATGTTCGCGGTAATTTTAATCAGTGAATCGCCTTGAACATGCCCCAACGTATCATTAATCAATTTGAGACCATCAACATCACAAACAATTATTCCAGCACTAGCATCCGCAGGTAAAGGGATGTGTAGCACCCGTTCTTCAAAATAGGCGCGATTAAAAACTTTCGTAAGTGAATCATGTAGGCTAAGGAATTCCAATTTTTGTTCCATATTTTTTCGATACGTTATATCTCTAACTATAGCTAATACTTCAAATTCACCGCATTTAACGAAACGAGCCTCAAAATACTCAATCTGATCGTTAACCGACAGATGATATTCAAACAATTCTACGGTTTTTTTCTCAATACTTTGTTGAATCAAGTTTAAGGCCATTTTAGCCACTTCCAATGGGAAAATATCAGCAATATTTTTTCCTAGAAATTGTTCTGGCGGAACAAATAAATCAACCTTTTCTGGTTGATTAAAATCAAGAAAGGTCCCATTTATATCTATACGAAAAATCAAGTCAGGAATTGCTTGCAATATAGCTAATTTTTGTGCTTGAGCAGTCGCCTGCCCCTCCAACATGGCATTAAACGAATCATATAAATCACCAATTTCATCTTTATGAACACTCGTTATCGTTTCTTCTAGACTTCCACTCTCAACTCTTTTCATAACTCCACGCAGCTGTGTAATTGGCTGTACGTTGGAATTAGCAAGAAAGTAAGCAATTGTCAATAACACTAGCAAAGCAATAGACAATATAATAATCATATTATGTAACCTCCGATTAGCGGCTTGCATATATTCTTTAACTGGAGCGTACGCAGCCCACATCCTCTGGCCTTTATTAGTATAAAATGCTTGACCAATTTCACCTGCGAGCATATGCTTGGCTAATTCAGCAACACCTTGCTCTTTATTTTGCAAAACTGAATCTTTTAATATCAAATCATTGTTCAGGTGATAGACAAATCGTCCAACACTATTTAATAAAAAAAGAATAACCATTCTCTCCTATCTTAGTGTCCGCTACTTGCCACATAAGATAATCACAATTAATGCTTGTCGTTAAAAAACCGATTATCTTTCCTATGAATGCAAATCATTTTCTTACAAGATATACTGACCTATTTCTACATATTTTTCTTTATTTTTGATTTATCTTACAATATATCACATAAATTAGCAACCGCTTTCCAGAAAAAAGTCCTACAAACTAGGAGCCATATGGTACGTCTATTGAAAGACAAGGTGAGGAAGACAAGGTGACGCGTACTTTAGTCTCAGAATTTCACCGAAATTTACGCCATCCGCAAAACCAACTTAAGCAAAAAGAGGAATCCTAATTACCAATTAGGATTCCTCTTTTTGCTTTATTGAAAGGTTTTATTTAATACCTATAATTCCCCCAAAAGGAAACATTTTTATTCTAAATATCAGCCGAACTTTATCAATATCATTAATTTATCCTTAACTGAATAGGTTAAACTGAAATTCAAAATAACAAAACAGACAAATGTTCGACACCATATAACCGCCCCTTTTGTATTTTCTTTTTCATCCCTTTGATTCTAAAATAAATATTTTAGCCTACGGTTAACCGATTCTATATCAAAACCTTTATACCACTGACTTTCCGCCCATAATTTCACATTTTTATATTCTTCATGGGTTGGATCGTTCATGATTTCTACAAATTCTTCGTACCCACCTTCCCCGCCGACATCCTCTGGAGGTGCGTCTCCTTTTCCCTCCAAACAATATGCATAATTTTTATCATATTCAAAACTTACATTTGTAACTTTTATGATATGCTCCCAACCATCGCCAAAGTCATACTTGTAATTAACAATTTTATATTTAGGCAGATACTGCTCTAGTCTCATATTTTTCCCAATAATCATTGGGATATTACCTTGATATGCAAAGTCTTCTTCACTTTCCACTATATGTACAAAAGGTTTCTTGCCATCAAAAACTATAAAATCATGCAAGTGATAATCTTTCCAATCAAAAATCACCTGCATCACCTTATGTAATTCGTCGAAAGTAAAATTAAGTGGTATCATCACCTTACGCCACACATCAAATTTTTCCAGTTTCATCGTCACTTTTAATTCCAAAGCCTTACATCTTATTGCGGGAAGATTAAAGCTTTCTCTCAATTGTTCATAGAAAAGTTCATCCGGATGCTTATAACCATCGGCACAATCAATAAAAATAGAGTGATTTGCCTTTTTTGCTACAAGCGGCTGTGTGATGCACTCTTCTATATAATGCTCATAGAAAATTTCAGCAGCTTCGCACCCTTTATTTAATCTTGCAACCATAGTCCTATTTTGTGTCTTAGAGAATAAAACCTCTCCCGCCTTTTCTAGGTACTGATCTATCATTTCCAGATTCACACTATCGCTTAAAAACATTTGCCGCATTGCTGATATAACGAGCTTTTCTATATTTTTTAAATCTTTTGCTTTCACTCCATAGAGAATAATATGATATCGGCAAGCATCATTTACGAAGACAATTGCTTTTCTCCTATTTACTCTTAATAGATTGGCATGCCAAGAAAAAAGAGGATTTTCAACTTGAAGCAACGCTGGTTTGATGCCTAATTCATCCTGCAACTTTTTTGTACAGCTTATAATCACTATTCGTCACCCCATATATACAATTTATTTTATATCTCTTAGTCTTTCCTGTATTACTTTTCTATCCTCTTTGTCTTTTGCTATGGCTAAGCCCTTTTCATATAACATTTTCGCTTTTACACTGTCTTTTTGCTCCGCAAAGCAATACATATCGCCCCAGCCAATATAACCCCAAGGATTATCTGGATACTCTTGTACTAACTTTTTATATTCCACTTCTGCTTGTTCTCTATTGCTTAAACTCAAATAAGATTCTGCAATGGCGCGTCTCATATTGTGAATAATTAATTCTTGTTCGCTAGGAAAGCACGCTAAGAACTCTCTGCAATAGCAGATTCTTTTTTCAAAATAAGCTTTATCGTCTAACCCTGCATTGTGCAATTCAGCTTCTAAATCCTGACAAAAATTGCTGACAAAAAAGCTTCTGCTATATTGCTTATCGAAAAAAGCTAAATTTTTAGTTTCAGAGTTATGTCTATACTTTATTGCTTCCCACACTTTAAACCAAAGATCACAAGCTGCTATAGCATCATTATCGTCCAAATATTCAAAACCACGGTCAAGTAAATCGCTCATTTGTTCTCTTGATAAAACAGGCTCCGCTGCCAGTCTCTCCCACAGTATAGAAGCCGCAGCTATAGCAAACTCTTTATCCGTCCCCTTTGCAGTCACATGGAAAGTCCTACACCACTTTTCTGCAATGTCGCGTACCGAATAAAAGGCTTCAACGTCTCTTAGAAAATCCTCTTTATCAAAGGCAATATCCAGTTCGCCGAGTCTTTCAATTATTTCTGATGTACTGAGTTCTCTAACTACGTCAGAAGAAATATCGTCTGAATAATCTTTGAAATCATCAACCAGATTACACGCTTCCTCGAAAACCAATTCGTCTTCTTTTCCCATACAACATTTTTTATATTTTTTTCCACTACCGCAAGAGCACAGATCATTTCTTCCTATTTTCGCCATCATTCGTTCCTCTCTCATTTTGATTTTATTAGCATTCTTTAAACTTTATACAAAGCAAGATAAATCGACGTTTACAGTACTTCAAAAACCCTAATCAAACAATTTTTATTTATCTATGAACATTCCTCATAAAGCCTCAAAAAACCTTCAAAAATCATCTGTTTTACTCTAATTTACACCAAAAAAATCGCCTAGAAAGCATCCCAAACGATTTCAAAAAACCTATCCACTACTAAAAAAAGACGAATCCTAATTGCTTTAAACCTTACTTGCAATCTGGATTCGCCTCTTTTGTTTATTCCCTCACCACTGAGAAAATTGTAATTGTTTCGCCTATGCCGAAACAATTACAATTTAAATAACCCCTCCTGACGGATCAGTAGGGATAAAGACAAACTTTTCAATTTCTGTTATAATAAAACTGTTAGGGGTATAAATGCCCCGCAAAGCGAACCCAGTCCCAGTTTGAGGGATTATTACAATGGTAAGCGTGATGGTCATCACAATCAGTCATCTTTAGAACCTATTATGATATTCGTAGTCGGGAAAAGAGGTGACCTTGTGAAGTTCGTGTCATATTGTCTGGGGATATCTATACTAATAGCCATAACTGCAGCTGCTTTCGCGCTAGTAGACTACGTTCATAGAGCTGCTCCACCAGACAAAATTTCCTGTGAAGCAACTATTAGCTCTAGTGCCGGCGCTAGAATTAATTTTACAGGAGAAAGACTTCCGGAACGAAAACGACCATCTGCTCCTGCCAGAACAGATGGTCATGAAAATTAAAACTATTTGATTAAATGACTGTTTTGCGGCGACCATCTATGTGGTTCGCTCTTTTTTTGTTGCTATTAGCAACACTTATTGTCATAATTATAACGCATAATAATAGTTTTTGCAAACTCTTATTACTGCTCTCAGCTAGTGTTATAGTCACCATCTCGTTATAGTATATGTTAATATCACACCATTTATACTTTTTATATCTTTAGTCTGAAGCTCGTATGTCAATCCAACGGGAAGACAACGGGACGCGTACTTTTGTCTAAATATTGCTTCTCCAGCTAAATCAGAAAAGACGAATACCGATTGCTTTAAAACTTTCTAGCAATTTGGATTCGTTTTTTGTTTAACTGATTTTGTCTACGCAAGGATTGAAATAGCAGACGCAGGAACCGTAACCTTGTATATTAACAATAAAGAAACGTCCCTTCTGTCACAATTAAAATTCTTAAAGTTAAATATCCGTTTTAATGGCTTCTTCAAACACTTTACGTACAATATCTTTAGTAGTGCCACCTTCAAAAATTTTACGCTTTTCTACATAATAAGTTGGAACATAATAGTAATCGTATTGATTTGCAATTTCAGGAGTCTTCTCTTCATCAATGATTTCCACTTTAATATCTTTATATTTCGGATTCTCTTGCTTTACTTCATCAATCCAATCAATTGCTCTTTTACAATGTGGGCACCAATCTGTTATAAGTACAACAATATTTTTCATAGTCTACCACCTTTCTTCTATTTGCATTATTACCTTCTAACTGTAAAACAACTCTTATCAAATCCTTGTAAAAAAATTAGCTAATTCCATCCTCAACAACTAAACCAGCAAAAGACGAATCCCAATTGCTCACTAGCAATTAAGATTCGTCTTTATTTTTAATCCCCTACCCCAATTTATCTACTCTTGCATCAAAAATCCAAATTTCATCTGCTTACCTACAATAACCCCCAATTGCAAAGTCAACCGATCATATGGATTGTTTAACTTTTTCCCGGTGATTTCTTCGATTTTCTTCAACCGATAATCTAGCGTATTGCGGTGTAAATATAAGCGTTTTGCGGTTCTCACTACGTTGCCGTTTTCTTCGAAGTAGACAAATAAACTGGGGACTAGATCCATTTTGTATTTACGATCATATTCATTGAGTGGTTCAATGACCTCTTCGTAATATTCTTTTAACTGTTCGTTCGGTATCTCAAATAATAACTTATAGATTCCTAACTGCTCATATTCATAAACGGACTTTACCGTTGCCGTCGACTCGGCTAGCCAGAGTGCTTTATTGCCTTGCATATAACTTCGCCGAACATCGCGTAGAGTTTTTGCCGTCCCACCTAAACTCGCTACGATGCCAAACTTCGGAAATTTTTCATTTAGTTTTTCAATCATTTCAGTTACAAACATAAAATTCGTCTGCATTCTTGCCGTTTTTGTCTCCGTCGGTAAGAGTAGCACTACTTTATCAAGCCATAAAGTTACTAAGAGTTTTTTTCCCTGCATAACCAAAATATCACGGATAAACTGCTCTAATTTTGTTTTTAAGGCGACAATCGCAAACTCATCTTTGATTTTTTCCTGTTGCACATAGTTCTCTAGATTTGCCGGGCTGAAAATTACAACCTGTTGGGGCTTTGACAAATCATAGCCATAGACCCCAGCACGTTCTACGAGATTTTCCGCATCATCGACTGGTTGTAATAAGAGTTGTTCAAAGAAATGATAAATCAAATGTTTTTCCGTTTGTTTTAATACGATGTAACTGCAAATTTCTTGCGTAACTTCAACAATCTTGACTTCCCAAGGTAGTTCAAAAACAGGAAAGTTTGCCGCATCGGCAATTTGAATAACCTCTTCGGGAATTTCTTTGATATAGGGACCTACATTGATGATAATCCCTGCAATATTTTTATGAATTAAGCCTTGCACAAGCGTCGTTAAAGCGCGCATATCACCATTTAAAGCGATGCCTGTAATAATGAGTAATTCTCCGCCCTGTACCCACGGAAGTACATCGGGCAAATCAATAAAATGTACCCATCTGACTTGATGATACAGACCATCTTTTCCCGCTACAATCTTTAACTTTGCTAATGAATGCAGATTGATAATTTCACGGCAACTAACCATATGCAAGACTCCTTTTCAGACTGATTCCTATAAATTGAAAACGATCAATTTCTCTTCAGTCATTTCTTTTACTGCGTAGGCAGGGCCTTCACGACCAATCCCACTTTCTTTTACGCCACCATATGGCATGTTATCCATCCTAAAGGTCGCGCCATCATTGATGATCACGCCGCCAACTTCCAATTTTTCTATGCAAAGGTGCGCGATATCAAGCGCATTGGTAAATACCCCTGCTTGCAAACCATACATGGAATCATTAACCTGGGCGATAGCGTCCTCAATATCATTATAAGGGATAATCGAGAATACTGGTGCAAAAATTTCTTGGCAGATTACTTTCATCTCGGATTTTGTATTGGTTAAAATGGTTGGTTTTAACCAAACGCCTTCACGGGTGCCACCTGTTAAAACTTTTGCGCCTGCTTTTACTGCTTCCTCCACCCATTCTTGGGCACGAATTGCTTCTTTTTCACTAATCATTGGGCCTACATCTGTTTTTAAGTCTGCTGGATCGCCAAAAATCATTTTTTCAGTGAAAGCGACTGCTTTGGCACAAAAGTCTTCATAGATATCTTGATGCACGTAGACTCTTTGACAAGAAATGCAAACTTGACCAGCGTTAACGAACGCGTATTTTGCACAAAGTTCAGCAACTTTTTTTACATCGGCGTCTTTATGCACGATATTGGCGGAATTCGAACCAAGTTCCAAGGCTACCCGACGGAAACCTGCTGCTTTCAATAAACCTTTGCCCACCGCCGGGCTGCCTGTAAAGCTATATAACCGAATCCTTTGTTCTTCCGTTAATAGTGCCCCTAAAGTAGACCCTGAACCTGTAAGGAGGTTCAAATACCCTGCTGGCAAGCCAGCTTCGCTAAAGATCTCGCAAAGGAGTACCGCCGATAGTGGTGTGGTCGTTGCTGGTTTATAAATTACAGCATTCCCCACAGCCAAAGCTGGTCCAAGTTTATGGCAAGCTAAATTCAAGGGGAAATTAAATGGCGTAATCGCACAGACGATACCAAGTGGTACACGCTTTGTATAGGCCAAACGATTCTCACAGTTTGGTGCGCCTTGAATCGGTACCATTTCTCCGGTCATGCTTTTCGCTTCTTCTGCCGACAGAATCAACGTTTGTTTTGCTCTGGCTACTTCTGCCATCGCATCTTTCATTGGTTTGCCTACTTCAATGCAAAGTGCTGTAGCAACTTCCTCTTGTCTCTCCATTAAAAGATTACTTGCCTTCATCAGTATTTCATAACGGCGATATGGGGCAATTTTTTCTGTTTTTAAAGCTTTTTCTGCGGCATCCACGGCTGCGGTTACCTCTTGTTTTTCAGCAATCGAAATCGTCGCCGCTACCTTACCCGTTGCTTTATTCAACACTTCACAGGTTTTTTCTGTTTCTAACCATTTTCCATCAATAAATAAACCATATTGCTTCATTACACTATCTCCTTTTTACAATAAACTTATGCTCACTTGCTTGTTCCTTTTGGGGGTAATAAAAAAGATCGTAGTTTTCCTTAACTTACGATCTACCTTGATCTTCTTTTCTTTACTATAGGTTTAGAATACCAGTGTCTGTTGGTATAGTCAATAAACTTTATTCGGCATATTTTACAATAAAGATAAATTATTTTGGGAATTATTTATTTGTGTTATTCTATTTATTTTATTTACGATAGTACGAAGAGGCAAGCGTACTGATTAGGATTCCTTTATGGGTTCTTACTTGACACCGGGTAGTCTTTTTGTGATAATGGCAAGAATAGTAACCGTTATATAAACCATCCGCATTGAATACGATAATGAAACAACTTATCTTGATATTTCCAGAGGAGGCAGGCAAACTTGAAAAAAATTCTCGCACTACTCATATGTATCGGCGCTTTCGCCTTGGCTTTTTTTCTGTTTTCACCACCAGCGAAAACCAATGGAACCATCGAGGTCATTGCCGAAGCGACAACGAATCAAAAAATGATTGACGATACAAAAAAAACAGCTACTTTTTTTAAACAATTCTTAACAGAGGATATGCATATCGAACTAACACGTGATGTCAAAATATTGATCTGTCCGACTAGGGAAAGCTACACTACGGTTTTACAACGAGAGATTCATTTGCCCAAGGATAACGCAATTCGGCAGGCTAAACTATCCGCCGGCATATCGAACGATAAATTCCATATGGTTGCCTTAAATGGTGCGGCCGAAAAAATGAAGACGCCACAAAACAGCACTTCCGCTATTGCACATGAATTGTTTCACCAAGTACAAGCGCAACTATCCAATGATAAAAATGACAAAGCGCTGTATTGGTTAAAGGAAGGTACTGCTGACTTTATCGGTGCAACCGTTGCCGAAAAAAGCGGCTATCAAAGTAGAGAGCAATGGAAATTGGATACGATAAATGCTTTAAGAACTGCTCCTAGTTATGCTTCTGCCTCAGAAATTATGCATATTGATCTTGAAGAGTGGACCAACCTGATGGAACAAGACCAATCTCCCTATCAAATGTCTGACTTAATGGTTTGTTATTTAGTATCTCAGCAATCAAACGATAAATCCTATGCCTCCATTGCTAACTATTTTCGCCTTGTCGATCAACTAGACGATGGCGATAAAGCCTTTGAGCAGGCCTTTGGGCTAACGGTCAACCAATTTCTCGTCAACTTTCAGCGTTGGTTCCTAGATACCATGAATAAGCCGGCCCAGATAGAAATCATCCGTAAACCAGAGATCACACCAGAAGTGGCTACCGATGTCGAGCATAGCGCAGCCTTGGCCCGTCAATTTTTTCAAAACAAATGGAATTCCGATTTGAAAGCGTCCCAGCGCATCGTGCTAACGGAGAGTAAAGACGCCTATACAGCTGCTATCGCAAAAGAATTTAACCTTTCTGCAGAAGCTGCCACGCAAAAATCAAAAAGTAGTGTTTGGTGGGGCAATAACAGTACTACTGTACTTGATATGAGCGCACTTTCTACGAAGCACCAAATCATCTTTGCCACTGCGACGATTATGATGAAGCGATTTGAGCTACAAGTTGCACCACAAAAAGCGATGTCAACACTGTGCTGGCTAACCAATGGTAGCGCAGATGTGATTGCCGCGCATACAGTTGAGATGGCTGGGATCTATACCCTCGAAAATTATAAAGCCTCTTGGCTCAGTAGCTTGCGTAAAACAACCGTCGTCCCTAATTTAGCTGAATTAAAAACTGAGCAAGCTTGGGAGGATGCGACTACGAAGTATAGCATTAGCACCATCTCCAACTTATCGGCTTTGGCAACTGCTTCTTTGATTGAAAAATATGGTTTTGAATCTGTTTATGCTTGGCTTGAAGCAACGAAAGAGTACGGTGATGCAGAAAAAGCATTCCAAGCTGTTTACGGCATTTCCGCCAACCAATTTGCCACCGATTTTAAAAAATCTTTAACCAGACAGCTAAAATAATTTTCCACTAAGTATCCTTGCCAACGTCTAGCGAACGTTGGCATTTTTTATTTGAAAGTATATTTCCAAACTATAGTTTCATACTATCGATAGAGATCTATCGCTTACTTTCCTGCTATGAAAGGAGAAACTATGCTTTCTAAAAAATTATTACGTATGATACTTCTATTTGTTTTCTTCATCGGAACTGGCACCTATTTTACCTTTGGCGAAACTTTGAGCGGTCCAACACCCCACTATGTCACGCAGACCATCACTACTGATTCTAAAACAACTCGCACGATTTCTTGGCAGACAACACCATCCGACGTAGAGCAGTTTTTAGAATATAAAAAAATCAATCAGGAGCAAACCACACTTCTTGCGGCGACCTCACAAAAGCTGCCAACAAATGCAGAGGACATGACGCTTCACTGTGTTACGCTTACCTCATTAACCCCTGGTACAAGCTATGCGTATCGTGTTGGCAGCCACAACAATTGGTCTGATTGGCAAGAATTTACCACAGAGCCTCCAGACAATTCGAGTTTTAAAGCCATTATTTTTGGCGATTCACAAAGCTCTGATTATGACGTTTGGAAACAAACCGCACAAACTGCTTGGTCAAAAAATAAAGATGCTGCCTTTTTTATCAATATGGGAGATTTGGTTGATATCGGGTCACATTATGATCAATGGAAATCTTGGTTCACTGGCGCAAAGGGCATGATTGATACGATCCCTGTCGCCCCACTCAGTGGTAATCATGAAAATTATCTACCGGGTGGTACCTTCTCACCAGCATTTTTATACCTTGCATTATTTGATTTACCCATGAATGGCCCCGATGATCTAAAAGGGCAAGCCTATTCCTTTGATTATAGTGATGTACATTTTATCGTTTTAGATAGTCAAGCAGAAGAGCTAGGCAACTTTCAACCCGACTTACTCATGAAACAAGGCACTTGGCTAGAAAAAAATCTAAAAGAAACCACAAAGCCTTGGAAAATCGTCTTAATCCATCGTGGTCTATTTAGCTATCCAGATGCCTCACATTTAAACGAACTCGGTAACGCTTTTGTTCCTATTTTTGATCAATATCACGTCGACCTTGTCTTCACCGCCCATATTCATACGTATGGTAGAACCATACCACTCCTTGGTGGCAATCCCGCTGAAACAGGCACTGTTTATATTTCGACAGGTCGGTCTGGTGATAAAACATGGTCAGACTCTAAACGAAAACCCACTGAAATCGTTTATGATGATGGCATGGATATGCCAAATTATTTGACGTTGGAAGTAACCGAACATGCGCTTAAGATCATAAATGTAAAACAAGATGGAACTTTAGTTGATGAGGTTGAACTGAAAAAATAAAAATATTTATGTCGATGGATAGAAAATAACAACATTCGTTCCACTTGTAAACTAGTACGAAGACAGGTCGCCTACAACCTCTGGCATTACAAATGTAACTTTGTAATGCCTTTTGTGTTTTTGCAAAGTATTTTGAATTCATTTTCAGAAGAAAAGGAAACTTTATAAAGTTAATCGAAGTGATACCCTTATAAAAAATCAACATCTATTGGTTTGCATAACATTAAGGAGTGATCTCAATATTATGAAAAAAAATAAAGTGGCTATTATTGGTGCAGGCGCTGTCGGTTCCTCTATTGCCTTTGACCTTATCATCCAAGGAATTTGTGACGAAATCTTAATGATCGATATTAATGAGAAAAAAGCTTGTAGCGAAGCCTTGGATTTAAAGCATTGCATGTCGTATTCTAAACATACAACAAAAATAAAAGCAAGTAACTATACGGAGTGTGGCGATGCCGATCTTATCATCATTACGGCTGCTGCCCCTTATATTCAAGGTCAAACACGCTTGGATATGCTTGCTACGGCAAAGAAAATTGTAAAATCTATCATCGACCCGATTATGGCGAGCGGATTTTCTGGTCATTTTGTCGTTATTACAAATCCCGTTGATATCATTGCTTACTACGTATATAAATTATCTGATCTACCTAAAAATAAAGTGATCGGAACAGGTACGGCCCTTGACTCCGCTAGACTTAGAAGCATCTTAGCAGACTTAGTCGGCGTCGAATCCAATAGCGTGCAAGCTTATACCATCGGTGAGCATGGCGATTCACAAATGATTCCTTGGAGCACGGTAAATATTGCAGGTAAGTCTTTTGCTGATATCTTAAAAGATAATCCCGACCGGCTTGGCACAACCGATCTTGACCAGATTTTAGAACAAACGAGACGTGCTGGTTTTGAAATCGCTGCTGGAAAAGGTACGACCAATTATGGAATCGCTGCAACCACCGTCGACATTGTGAAAGCCGTTCTAAATGATGAAAATAAAATTATCCCTGTTTCCGCATTACTTGAAGGTGAGTACAAGCAAATTGATGTTTATGTTGGCGTTCCTGCCATCGTAAATGGCAAAGGTGTTTCAGAAATCGTCGAGCTTCACTTAACCGCTGAAGAAACGGAAAAATTTGATCAATCCGTTGCCATTATCAAAGACTATATTGCTCAGTTATGAGTTTTAGTAATAAACTTCCCCTCTACCACTAAATAAAAAAATAATCGGATGGCGATCCTACAAGACAAGGATAGCCATCCGATTATTTTTATCTATATATTCACAATTAGTGAATTGCTTTCTTCTTAAATCGTCCACCCATAATATCATGTACTTCGTTGATTGTTACAAAGGCAGAATCGTCTTTTTCCATCACAATTGCTTTCATTTTTTCTATTTCCAAGCGAGTGATCACGCAATATAAAACTTTCTTCGATTCACCAGAATAGCCGCCCTCACCATGAAGAATCGTCACCCCACGTCCTAGTCTTGCCATCAAAGCATCGGCAATCTCATCGGGTTCACTACTGACGATCATCACACCTTTCGATTCATCTATACCATCAATCACTGTATCCATCATCTTGGCAATAATAAAGTATGCAACGAGAGAATACATCGCCTTGTCCCAAGAAAACACTAAACCTGCACTGCTTAAAATAAATAAATTAATAAACATGACGATTTCGCCAACGGAAAAGCCACTTCGTTTATCAAAAATAATTGCGATAATCTCTGTACCATCGAGCGACCCACCACTACGAATGATCATCCCAACACCAAGACCAACTAAAATCCCACCGAAAATAGTTGCCAAAAATAAATCATGTGTAACAACTTCTACTGGATGAAACTGATTGGTCCAAAAGGCCAAGGAACAGATCGCAAACGTTGTCGATATCGCAAATGTTTTACCAATCTGCTTATACCCTAAATATAAAAAAGGAAGATTTAACAGTACTATAAATAATCCAATGGACTGTCCTGTCAAATAACTTGCCATAATAGAAACACCGACAACGCCACCATCAATAATATTATTTGGCACCAAAAACATCTCTAGTCCAGCTGCTGAAATAATGGAACCAATAAACATAAAGAGATATTTTCTAATATAATCCCATATTTTCTTTTTCTTTGGTTTTGGATTACTAGGTTGAAATTTGGGTTTATCATCTACCATAGAGTCACACTCCAATCTTTAATCTAAAAAGTTTTTATTTAAAAACAAATGATTTGAACTCATTTGCAAGGATATTTAGGAAAATAGCCTATATTTTTCTTTCTCTTATATTATACACATAGACTGCAAGCATGAGCAAATTGATTGACCACAAATTTTTACCCAATATTCTAAATTTTTTAATTTTATCATTCTTTGTATAATAAAGTATTTTCATGAAAAAGATAAAATTATTTATCCAATGTCGGTATTTTTATTTTAATTTTAAAACAAAACCTTCTGGAATAAATTTCATTTATGATTTTACGTGACTGATTATGATTATTTCTATGTTTTTTATGATTGACTTTGATTGTTTGTGGTGATATTCTAGTCATGAAAGGACGTGATTACTATATTAACAGAAGAACGTTATGCAACTATATTGAAGATCTTAGATGAAAAAAAAGTCGCAACCGTCCTTGATTTAACGAAATTACTCAATTCTTCTGAATCGACAGTTAGACGTGATTTAACCGTACTTCATAATAACGGAAAGCTATATAAAGTCTACGGTGGAGCAACTTCCATCGACAACAATTACAGCACCCGCGAAGAAGATGTTGTTACAAAAAAAGATCTTCATACCGAAGATAAACTAGCCATAGCTAGGTACGCTGCAAACTTAATTGAGCGCAACGATTTTGTCTATATAGATGCTGGTACCACCACCGACTTAATGATTGATTTAATTACAGAAGTAAACGCAAATTATGTTACCAACGGGATTAACCATGCGAGCAAATTGGCTGCTCGTGGCTTCAATACTTTTATCTTAAGTGGCAGGATTAAAAGCTCTACAGCCGCCGTTATCGGCACTGAAGCGATGGATAGTTTAAATCGTTACAATTTCACCAAAGGTTTTTTTGGCGTGAATGGTGTTAGTACAAAATCTGGTTTTAGTACACCAGACTCAACGGAAGGGTCAATAAAAGCAGAAGCACTATCTCG
>Ga0316613_10001553_pt1 | contig 15596 bp, 14 predicted proteins | sample OWC_soil_day10_C_2_FD_207647 | JGI IMG/M metagenome (GOLD analysis project Ga0316613, IMG submission 207647) | Wetland soil microbial communities from Old Woman Creek delta, Ohio, United States - OWC_soil_day10_CT_b | ecosystem: Environmental > Terrestrial > Soil > Wetlands | place: USA: Ohio...
CGACGTAGCCGAGGAAGGCGGGTTCATGGCCCGAACCGCCACCGGTGACGATGCCGACCTTGCCGGCCTGCGGCGCGCCGCGACGTTTGACAACGCGCGGATTGTCGGGGGCGGAAACCAGCTCGGCATGGGCGCAGATGATGCCCTTGAGCATATCTTCAACGACCAGGTCTGGATTGTTGATTACGCGGTTCATTGAATCTCCAGATTAATTAGTTGCCAGTAAAGGTGGTCCGAGTTTATCCGCACCATGTGGTGCGGACGTTCGTCACCTGACTTCTGGTCTACAAACGCTGCCGCCACTCAGAAACAACAGTGATCGGAAGCAGATCAGGAGGGGCGCAGTCTGCGAATCAGCTTGGCCAATATTCCCCAGCCGAGCAGCAGCAGTGCTACCAGCATGATGCTGCTGACCAGCCCGTTACGGAAGAATACTGACAATGATCCGTCGGAAAGCAGCATCGACTGCCGGAAGGCGTCTTCCGTCTTGTCGCCTAGAACCATCGCGAGGATCAGCGGAGCTATCGGGTAGTCGAGCTTTTTGAACACGTAACCGACTACGCCAAAGCCCATCGCGAGATACACGTCGAACATCTTTCCACTGATCGTATAGGCACCCACGAGGCAGATTACGATGATGATCGGCGCAATAAGTGAAAAGGGTGCGCGCAGAATCGCCGAGAACATCGGAATCGTTGCCATAACGAGGATGACCGCGACGACGTTAGCCATATACATCGACGCAATGAGACCCCAGACAAAGTCGTGCTGCTCGATAAACAACATCGGTCCAGGTTGTAGCCCCCAGATCATCAAGCCGCCCATCATGACTGCAGCGGTTGCCGAGCCAGGCACGCCGAGCGCCAACATCGGCAGCAGAGCGGAAACACCCGCCGAATGATCGGCGGCTTCCGGTGCAACCACACCTTCGGGCTCGCCTTTCCCGAAATTTTCGGCATTGCGCGAAAACCGTTTGGCAATGCCATAGGACATGAACGACGCGGCCGTTGGCCCGCCGGGTGTGATCCCCATCCAGCAGCCTATTGCGGTTGAGCGAAGCAAGGCGCCTGCATATTTTGGCATGCCAATGATCGTCTGCCACACGACGCGCCAGCTCATTTTGGCCTGCAAACCTTCAAACTTCAGTCCCTCTTCAACCGATACCAGCAACTCCCCGATGCCATAAAGGCCGATTACGGCTGCGAGGAAGGAAACTCCTGAGCCGAGTGAGTCGAAACCGCAGGTCAGCCGCAACTCACCGGAAACGGTGTCCATTCCGACGCCGGCCAGAATCAACCCGATCAGCAAAGGGGCGATCGTCTTTAGCGGATTTCCTCCGCTCATCCCGACGTAGCTGCAGAATGTCAGGAAATAGACCGCAAAGTACTCAGCCGGGCTGAACTGCAAGGCGAAGCGGGCGACCGAGTTGGCAATCAGTGTGACCACAATAATGCCGGCGAGCGCGCCGAATCCGGCGGAAAGAAAAGCCGTCGCCAAGGCCTGCGCCGCATCGCCATGCCGTGCCATTGGATAGCCGTCGAACGTAGTCGCCACTGACGAAGGTTCCCCTGGAATGTTAAACAGGATAGAGGTCGTTGATCCTCCGAACAGAGCGCCCCAGTACATTGATGAGAGCAGGATAATCGCCGATACCGGTGGCATCGAGAAGGTCAGCGGCAACAGTAAGGTGACGCCGTTGGCTGCGCCCAGCCCGGGTAGGACACCGACCAGAATCCCGAGCAGAACACCGCCGACCATCAGGGCCAGGTGATAAAAGCTGAATGCGGTCTGGAAGCCGGTTAATAGAGATGATATTTCGCTCATGATGATCAGTAGATTCCTAGGAAGGCTTCGATCGGCCCCTTGGCCAGGGGAACTCCGAAACAAAAGTCGAACAGCGCGTATAGGCCGACAACAAAGCAAAAGGAAATCGTTATCGCTTTCGACCACGTGAATTGGCCATGGGTACGCGCCATATAGGCGAGATAAGCGCCAGAAGGAAAATAGAAACCGCCCCACGGCATGACCAGCACCAGCAGCAGAGTCGGCGCCAAGATCGACCAGCTGCGTTTCAGTTGTTCGTCGGTCGCGAAACTGCCATGTCCGGTATGAGGGGCGGAGGTCAATGCGGTTTGCAGGAAGAGGAGTACGCCGACAATGCACAGCAGGATGCCCAAGCGTAGAGGAAGGTAACCCGATTGGGGGCCCAGTTCAGACCACCCGACATTAAGTTGAAAACTGCCAAAAATGATTCCACCCGCGAAGATGGTAACGGCTGAAGCGGCAAACAGTTCCATTGAGCGTCGTGATACCGACATTGCGTCCCCTCGTTCAAAGTTAGACCTCTATCAAACTACTGAATTACCCACGGTGAAACCGAGAGCCTGACGGCCTGGTACTAATACCGTGCGCTGCTGGACGCCGACTTTCCGGCAATGCCAGCAGTTTTCGTCACACACTCGCGGTGTCAGTCGCGAATCAGCCAACCGTCGTCCGTAAATTGTTTAAGATGTTTTTTCTTGTCGGCCGCGATGTACTTTTCAAACTCGGTGCCCGTTAGGAAAAGTCCCGTCTGCGTTCCCTTACGCAACCACTCCTTCCAGTCATCCGTTTCGCGTACTTTGCTCAGGACATCAACATAGTATTGAACCTGCTCGTCAGTTGTTTTGCCTGGCATCCAGACCGTTCTCGGCATGCTGAACTGATCGATAGGAATCCCTGACTCCTTGCACGTCGGGATATCGGCGAACGATAGGTCGCCGTTGATTTTTTCCGAGTACTCGGAAAGACGCTGCGCCGAAAAGACGCACAGCGGACGTACCAGCCCGGCTTTCCAGTGAGAGATGTTTTCGCTCGGATTATTGGTATTGGCGTCGACGTGGCCGCCGGCCAGTTGCACGCCGACTTCGCCTCCCGACTTGAATGGAATGTAGGTTAAATGGATACCGGCCGCCCTCTCGATTTGGCGGGTGAGAATATGATCGGTATCTTTGGATTGCGAGCCCCCCATCCGGATTTTTGAATCTTTTTGACGCGCTGCGTCAAGAAAATCCTTTGTCGTTTTGTAGGGGGCATCCTTGTATGTCCACAGCAGAAACTCGTCTGCCGCCATCGCCGCTACGGGCCTCATTTCCTCGATCTTGTATCCGACCTTGGTAATCATCGGCATCAGGTACGAAAGATTGGTCGAGAATACCAGTTTGTGAGGATCGCCCATCATTGTCCTGGCATACACGAAGGCTTCGGTGGCGCCTCCACCGCCCTTGTTGCTGACGATCACAGAGACCGGCATCAGTTGGTACTTCTGGATGATGGCCTGAACGACACGCGCGAATTGATCGGTTCCTCCGCCGGCCCCTGCTGCGACGACGAATTCGACCGGCCGAACAGGTTTCCATTCGGCCAAGGCTGGATGGCTCAAGCCAATACTCGAAAGAGCAAGGGCGACGAGAGTGGTTCGGCGAACGCTAATCATGACAATATCCTCCAAGAGTTACCTACGGAACTACAGGGTTTTGTGTAGAAAAAATCAGGCGGAATGCGCTCCACCGGCGAAGAAATACTCATCTTGCTGCTTGCGTAGTTCGAGTAACGTTGATGCTGGATCGATCTCGATGTCCGACAAGGTAATGAGTGCTCCGACCTTGACTTCACGAACTAATGTGCGGTTTGCCACGAGATAGAAAGGGACTGGATTGCCGGAATCCAGCGGCCGCGCCGGCCACAGTTCGCCGGTTGTGCCCTCGATGGTGTGATGGCTTCCTCTGGCGGTCAGCACAGTCCCCGCATGCAGGTGACGTGTCGCCCGTGCGACCAAATCGAGTTCGGGGTGAGGATTCTGTGATCCGCTCGAACGGCCATGCACCGCAGCGTCAAGGACACTGGTCGCTGCTTCTAGCCCAAGGAGATGGCGTGGCAAGAAGACCATCGCCCGCCGATTATCCCTTGAGACAATATGCCCCTTGTCAGCGAGTAACTGCCAGGTTCTTGCATCGTCACAGCGAATGATGACGAAGACACCTCCCGCAAAGCTGATTTCGTCTGGCCGCCGCAAACAGTGAAAGGCATCGAGGATGTTGATTTGACCCAGCAGACCCCCTTCGGCAATCGGGCCAAGAATCGTGGGGACTTCCGAGATACGTGCAATCGGCGCATGCAACGCAACGCAATCTGGTCTGAACCCCGTCGAATTGGCGACCACAAGCAACTCGCAGAGATCCGGAACGACCCTTTGCTCCAGAAGAGCGCATGCTTGCGATCGTTCTCGGACAACTTCCGCTACCGGGCGTGAACCGAGGTCCCAGTAGGCTTCGAAACCCGGTGCCATAATCGTGACCCCGTTACTTGTCACTGTACCTGCCGATTCGTCATAGACAAAATCGTACTCGCTCGATTTTCCGGCAGCGATTATTTCAAAGCCCAACGTTTGCGCCCAGGTGACGAGGCCGATCAATAAACTGGGCTGATCTCCATCCACCGGGGTGACGACCTTGCCACGCAGCTTCGCAAGATGAGCCAGGAAGGGCCCCACGACGCTATCGGCTTCCTTCGATACCATGACCAGATGACGCCCGGCTTCGATGGCAGTATTCGCATGCCGCGCCCCAGCCTCGGGGTCGCCGGTCGCCTCAACGATGACGTCGATCGGCAGTCCTGCGACCAGACTCAGATCTGCGGCGGCAATGTATTGGCCTTGTTTCCAGGCATTCATGGCCTGTTCGGCAGTCGTGCAGAGCGCAATATCAGTCGCTGCGATGCCAATTTCGATAAAGACGGCCGCGGCAATCGACGGTTCCCGATCAACGGCAATTCGGGCACGCATCAGGGGAACGCGTAGCCCTTGAGAGAGAAAACTGCGACCGAAACTGCCGCTCCCGACGAGGCAGGTTTCGACTGGCTTCGAGGCTAACGCGTAATAGTCGATGAGATTCATAGAGGTCCGTATTGTTAGGTGGTTCGAGGATTTCTGCCGAAGCACTTATTGTATACAAACAGCAGATATATAAGCCACAATAAGCTTTGCATCACTATAATGTCAACTATTTGTATACAATGAACGAATCGAACAGAGGTCGTGTATCACCTGCTGGGAAGCGCGCACAAGGAGAATCATGGCTAAAGGCTGCAAGTCATCGGATAATGCTCAGGTACAGAGAACCGCGAAAATCGCTATGACCACGCACGGAAACCGAAGCCAGATCGCAGCGGACAAACTGCGGCAGATGATCATCACGGGAGAGTTGCGCCTAGGCCAACACATCGCCGAGCGCGAAATCAGCGCTCATCTCGATGGCATTTCCCGGACCCCGCTACGAGATGCACTGAAGATCCTGGCCTCCGAAGGCCTGTTGACGATTGCGCCCAACCGGGGAGCGACCGTTACCGTCATGACGATGGCTGCTGTAGAACATGTTTATGAACTGCTAGGGTGCCTCGAGGGCATCGCGGCAGAGCTGGTTTGCCAACGCATCACCGATCAGGAAATCGAACAAATCGAAGCCTTGCATTCTTTGATGTACGATGCTTACCGCAATGAAGACTTGATTAAGTATTTTGAGCTTAATCAAGCCATCCATCAGTTGATCATCGATGCGGCGCAGAACCCTGTCTTTTCGCGCATCTATGCCACGGAATTTACGCGCATACGACGCTTTCGCTATGCCGGAAATAATCGTCACGAACGCTGGGATCGGGCCATCGTTGAGCATGAGCGTATTCTTGAATCGCTGAAGGATCGCAACGGACCGCTACTCCGCGAGGTTATGCGTGCACACCACCAGAAAGGTTGGCAGGTTACTCGGGACCTAATTGAACGCGAGCTCGCCAACATGGCCTGCTCGCAGACCGCGACGTCAGCGCCGCGTGGGCGCCGTCCCGCGGAGGGGCAATGCGCTGATGTTTGATCAGGTTTTTCCCCTAGATGGCCTCTCTTGTGCGAGCGCAGTTAGTAGCGCCAGAACAGCACTGAGCTCTGTCTAAAGTCAGAACTTGGCTACAACAAAGTCGTTGAACGGCCTCCGGCTAGCCTTAACAGACCTCGAAGAAATCGAACAACCTGAGCGGCAGGTAACTCATCCGAAACTGGACGACCGGCCCTGCAAGCTGCCGGACCGGTCGTCGGCCAGAGCGGTCGGTGACGGCGTGCTATCTGGGTGACCGTTTCACTTCACTTTGCAGCCGCACGAGCATCCCACCGCAGAGAATTGGGGGGGGGGTAAAAGTCGGAGCGACTGCATCTCAAGAATGCCTGCTCACGCTTTCATCGGGGGTGTGCGGAGCGGCTTGAGTCCAGAATCATCAATGATAAAAAGAGGAATCTAGGAGAGCGTGGCGATCTTGCTCTCGACGGTCCCAAGGGTAGTCAAAGAGATCGTTGAGATGCCTTTGCTCATGCGCTTTCTCGGACGATTATTTCAAATCCAACGTCTATCGAGCGGGGGACTACTGTCTTACCCTGAATAAGCTGGAGCAACATGCGTGCCGCCTGGGTGCCGATTTCCGTCCGCGGCGTATGCACGGTTGTCATTTTCGGCACCGAATGGGCACTCTGTTCGATGTCGTTGAAGCCGATGATGGCCACGTCGTCGGGGATGCGAATTCCGAGCCGCAAGGCTTCAAACATTGCCCCTTGCGCCAGGTCATCATTGCTGAAAAAAACGGCATCGATCTCGGGATGGCGCGCCATCATGTCGCTGAACAGTTCCCCTCCCAGGCCGACCGATGTCGGTGTGGTGACGTGGCACTCAAGTGCCAGATCGAGCGAACCGTGTTTGATCAGCGCGGTCTGGTAGCCCTTGTGGCGTTGTAACGTGCGCGGGTCCATCTGGGCGCCGATGAAGGCGATCCGGCCGCGGTTCCTGGCCAGTAGGTAATTGACGACTTCTTCCGCCGCATCGGTATGCGACAAACCAACGCAGTAAACCGAATCGTCGTCGGATATTTCCATGACATGGACGCAGGGGATGCCGCTGGCCTTGATCAGCTTGCGGGTTTCGGACGATTGATCGAAGCCGGTGACGATCAATCCGCTTGGTCGATAGGATAGGAAATTGCGCATCAGGCGCTCTTCCTGCTCGGGCGAGTAGTGGGTATTGCCGATCAGAAGTTGAATCCCTTCCGGAAACAGAATCTTGTGCGCGGCCTCGAGCAGGTCGGCGAAAACAGTATTGGTCAGCGCCGGGATCAGCACGCCGACCGCCGCGCTCTTGGACGACGCCAGCGCCTGTGCGGCCTGGTCCGGGATGTAATTGAGCCGCTCTGCCGCCAGCTTGATCCGCGCCGAAAGCTCTGGGCTGACTTGTCCGGTATCCCTGAGTGCGCGCGATGCGGTCATGGTGCTGACGCCAGCCAAGGCGGCGACATCGGCCAAGCGCAGACGTCCGGAAGCTCGTTTCTTTCGATCGGTCATGATGGGTGTAAACATCCTTGCAAGCAGAAAAACGGTGGCTCGAAACGCCAGCTGAGCTGAGCGCAAGCGCGTTCGTTTGCCGCCGGCGCCGTGGCTTGCGGAATTATGCCGCAACGCAATTTTTGGCGGACTAAAAAAGTTGAAAAGAGCTATTGACAACGCTCGAATGGTAGCGGTAACATTTGTCCGCTGTCTTGAGGGGTTTGATCATTATACGTGACAGCGCTGCGTTACGTTATTTATATACAAAAAATACAACAAGTTAAATGTGTTCTGTTTCGGCGGATTGAATGATATTAAGCTAGATCGATATTCATTCTATTTTTTTGCCTATGACTGTTAGCGCTAACATAATGCTGTCGTAGTTCGTGTGGGATATTTCCGACAGCGCTGTGGTGGTGATCGCCTTCCAGAGGACGACCGTAGTTGCTTATCCAGAGTGTTCATCTCAATAGGAGAACTAAATGAAATTCATGCAGATCGTATCGAGCACGACCCTTGCCGCGGCCTTGATCTTTGGTGCCGCTGCGCAAGCGGCTGATTATCCGACCAAGCAGATCGAGTTGATGGTTCCCAGTTCGGCCGGTGGCGGGACGGATACGGTCGCCCGGGCCTTTGCCGAGGCGGCCAAGAAATACTTACCCAAGGCCATAGGCGTGGTCAACAAGCCCGGCGGCAGTGGGGCCATCGGCCTGTCCGAACTCGCGGTGGCGCGTCCCGATGGCTACAAGATAGGCATGACTATCGTCGAAATGTCTATTTTGCCCAGTTTGGGCATGGTCTCCTTCACCACCGATGACTTCAGACCGATTGCCCGCCTGAATGCCGACCCGGCAGCGGTTACGGTCAAGGCCGACGCACCGTGGAATACGATCGAGGAGTTTCTGGCTTACGCCAAGACCAATCCGCGCGCCATCCGCATCGGCAATGCTGGCACCGGATCGATCTGGCACCTGGCTGCCGGTGCGCTGGAGGAAAAAACCGGCGCCCAGTTCAACCATGTTCCTTTCGACGGCGCGTCTCCTGCGGTAACCGCCTTGCTCGGTGGACACATCGAAGCGGTTACCGTCAGCCCCGGCGAAGTGATCAACCATGTCGCCGGCGGCAAGCTCAAGACTTTGGCGATTATGGCCGATCAAAGGGTCAAGAGTTTTGAAACTGTGCCCACGCTCAAGGAGCGCAAGATCGATCTTTCAATCGGCACCTGGCGCGGTTTGGTCGTCCCCAAAAACACTCCCCAGAATGTCGTCGACGTGCTCAAGGTGGCGGCCAGGAAGATCGCTGAAGAACCTGCCTTTCGCGATACGCTGACGCGCCTCAATCTGGGCTACGGCTATCTCGACGATGCCGCTTTCAAGGTGGTGATCGATCAGGATCGCGAAACCTTCAAGGCGCTGATCGCCAAACTGGGTTTGAAATAGCTTGCTTCCAGGAAAGGACGCCAAATGAAACAGCGCTCTGGCCAAAGCACGCCCTGGCTCGATCGAATCGGCCGCCATATCGATTTGATCGTACCGGTAATTCTGAGCCTCGTCGCCGCCGCGGCCATCGTGGTTTCCCGCGGCTTTCCCAAGACAGCGGTGTCGACGGATATCGGCGCGGGGTATTTCCCTTCGCTGTATTCCTGCGTACTGATCGTGCTTTGCACTTTGCTGGCGACCAGCCACCTGCTGTCGCGGCCGCAACGCGCGGCGGACGCGACGGCGCAGTCGGCAACCGCCGATCACGAGTTCAAGGACAGTCCGCAATATTTCAAGACAGCGATCGCCATCGTGGCCACCTTCATCAGCCTGTTTCTGATGCCAGTTGCCGGCTTTACCTTGGTTTCCCTGGCGTATATGAGCGGCGCGATGTGGCTCTTTGGTTTTCGCCATCGACTCTGGAATCCGCTGATTGCCGTCATGGTGACCGTAGCGCTCTACGGCACTTTCGCCTGGGGCTTGCAGGTGCCGTTGCCGGTTGGCGTCTTTTTTGAATGATGTTCCCTTCCAAAACTCAAGGAACTGTTGATCATGACTGAGCTTGGCATGCTTGCGGATGGCGCGTTGCGCCTGTTCTCCCAACCCCTGGCGATGCTCCTGGCCGTGCTGGGGGTGACGGTGGGTATTGTGATCGGAGCGCTACCGGGGCTTTCGGCAGCCATGGGCGTGGCTATCCTGTTGCCTTTCACCTTCGGCATGGATCCGGTTTCGGGCCTGCTGATGATCTGTGGGGTCTATTTTGGCGGGGTTTATGGCGGTTCGATTACCGCCATCCTGCTCAAGATACCGGGAACGCCGGCGGCGGCGGCGACCGCCATCGACGGCTATGCGCTGACACAGAAGGGGCTGGGCGGCATCGCGCTGGGCACCGCGACGCTGTCGTCATTTACCGGTGGGACGATCAGCATCTTTATCCTGATCTTTCTGGCGCCGGCGCTGGCCGGCTTCGCGCTCAGGTTCAGTGCCGCCGAATCGTTCGCCCTGGCCGTCTTTGGCCTGAGCATCATTGCCAGTATTTCGGGCGAATCATTGCTCAAGGGCCTGATTGCCGGATTCGTCGGATTGCTGGTTTCCAGCATTGGCCTTGATCCGATGGGCGGCTTTCCGCGTTTCACCGGAGGCTTTACCGAACTCATGACGGTCCCCTTCGTCCCTGTGATGATCGGACTCTTTGCTGCTGGCGAAGCCTTCAAGTCGGCTGAGGATGGTCAGATCCGCAAGGAGTTGAAAGCCATCGGCCGGATCATTCCGCCGTGGAGTATTTTCCGCAAGCTGATCGTCACCATTCTGCGTTCGACCGGGCTGGGAACGATCATTGGGATCATTCCGGGTGCCGGCGCCGATATCGCGGCCTACGTCGCCTATAACGAAGCCAAGCGTTTCAGCAAGACGCCCGAGAATTTTGGCAAGGGCGAGCTGTCTGGCGTTGCCGCCTGCGAGTCGGGCGCCAACGGGTGCACCGGTGGAGCGCTGCTGCCGATGCTCACGCTGGGCATCCCCGGTGATTCGGTCACCGCCATCATGCTTGGCGCGCTGGTAGTGCAAGGCCTGCAGCCCGGCCCGCTACTGTTCAAGGATCACGGCGACCTGGTGTTTACCCTGTTCGCCGGCATGTTGTTCTGCTACGTCATGATACTGATCATCGGTCTTGGCTCGCTGCGCATCATCGGCAAGATTGTACAAATGCCCAAGGCGATCCTGATCCCCATCATCCTCATGCTCTGCGTGGTCGGCACCTTTGCCATCAGCAACAGCCTTTTCGATGTTGGCATCATGCTGGTAGCCGGAGTGGTCGGCTATTTCATGCAGAAGTGGGACTACCCGGCGTCACCTGTCGTTCTGGCGCTGATCATGGGGCCAATGGCGGAAAGCAATTTCCGCCGAGCGATGGCGATGTCCGGTGGCAGCTACGATTTTCTCTATACCCGTCCAATCACCGCGGTGATGTTGCTGGTCGCCATCGTCACCCTGTTGGCTCCGGTGGTGATGCGGATGCGACGTCATTACGACTCCGGCGCGCCGGTCCTCGATGCGCTGCCATAACGTTCGGCCGGCAGGTATTGGCCGATGGCTCACCAATCAATGCAGAAAGACATCATGAATAGCAAAAGAAATGGTTCTGGAAATCAGCTCAAGGCGGCACTGCTCGAGCGCAGGCTGTGTGTCGGGACCTGGATCCAGGTCGGGCACCCGGCGGTCGCCGAAATTCTGGCCAATGTCGGCTTCGATTGGGTCGCCGCAGATTGCGAGCATGCCGACATTGACGTCGAGAACTTCACGAATCTGGCGCGGGCCATGTGTGGCCATAATGTGGCGCCGATGGTACGGGTTCGCGAGAACGACGACTTAGCGATCCGCCAGATGCTCGATGCCGGCGCGCAAGGCGTGATCGTGCCGCTGGTCAATACGGCTGAGGAAGCACGTAGAGCCGTGGCGGCAGCCAAATATCCGCCGCTTGGTGTACGCGGCTTTGCCTTTTGCCGGGCCAACAACTGGGGGCACGATTTCGCGAGCTATGCCGCGCAGGCCAACGAGCAGGTCGCCGTGGTGGTGATGATCGAATCCAAGCTGGCGGTCGACAACATCGACGAAATCCTTGATGTCGACGGCGTCGATGGCGTTTTTATCGGTCCCTACGACATGAGCGGCTCTTATGGTGTCACCGGACAAACCTCGCACCCGCTGATACAGGCGGCTTGCGCCGAGGTCGTGGCGGCCTGTCAGCGGCACAAGAAATCAGCTGGTTTGCACGTCGTGCAGCCCAGCGAAGAGAGCATCAACAAGGCGTGCGCCGATGGTTTCACTTTCATCGCGCTCGGTGTCGATACCGTTTTTATCGATCAGGCGGCGCGTACTGCCCTGAACTGTATTCAATCAGCACCGTCCTCGAGAATCAGCCATGTTGTCAAATTGTTGGATCAAGCAGTTTAACCCCTTGAAAGGAAGCGAAAATGAAGAGGCAATTCATCAAGAAGTTACTCACCCCGATCGCTCTGGCTACCGGGCTGATCTTTGCCGTGGGCAGCTCAAATGCCGCGGATATCAAGGAACACACTTTCAAGATGGCTGTCGTCAACGCCATTGATCACCCGCAAGGGTTTGGGGCGCAGAAATTCGTCGAAGGCGTCGAAAAGAAGAGCGGGGGCAAGATCAAGATCAAGATCTTCCCGAACGGCACGCTGGGTGGTGAGCAGCAGGTGGCTGCGGCGATGCAGGGTGGAGTCGTCGATTTTTCGACGATGGCGCCGGCGCAGATCGTCGGTACCATCAAGGAATTTGTCGTTCTCGATTTTCCGTTTTCCTTCGCCACGCCGGCACAGGCCGATGCCGTTCTTGATGGTCCCTTTGGCAAGAAGCTGATGAGTTACATGCCGGCCAAGGGCTGGATCGGTCTTGGTTTTCAGGATCAGGGCTTTCGCAGCATCAGCAACAGCAAGCGTCCGATCAACAAGCTGGAAGATATTCAAGGCCTGAAAATTCGCACTATTCTCAACCCGCTGTATGTCGACATGCTCAATGCGCTGGGCGCCAACGCCGTTCCAATGCCATTCACCGAACTGTATACCGCGCTTGAAATGAAAACGGTCGATGGTCAGGAAAATCCCGAAACGACGCTTGAAGCGAGCAAGTTCTACGAGGTGCAAAAATATTTCAGTGCGGACCGGCATATCTACAATCCGCAAATGCTGATGGCCAGCAAGAAGGTATGGGACACACTGACTGCTGATGAGCAAAAGCTCATTCAGGAGGCCTCCGACGAGTCGCGGGCACCGCAGCGCAAGTATTCGCGTGACATGATGCAAAGTTCGCGCGACGTCGTCACCAAGCACGGCATGGTGCTCAACGAGATCGCCCCGCAGGAAATCGCCCGCATTCGTGAAAGGGTCAAACCGGTTATCGACAAGTATTCAGCCCAGCTTGATCCGCAACTGGTCAGCGAATTCAAGGCTGAACTGGAAAGGACCAAGAACCTGAAGTAGTCCAGGAACCGGGTGAAGAACTGAACCGGGTCAACTCGACCCGGTTCAGTCAACGCGCCGACGAAGCCCTGAGTCATGTCGTATTTTACAAGAGCAATCTTTTTCGCAAAGGAGTTTCACCATGATCGTTGGCCTGCTGTCCGACATCGCCAAGCAACAATCCATACTGCCTGCGGCCATTGTTCGCGGCATCGAAGCATTGAGTCACCTTGATTTGGCGGGGATAGCGCCTGGCCGTTACGAGTTGGAGGGTGACAAGATGTTCTATCTCATCCAAGATGCCGTCCCTCGTACCATGGACGAAGGCCGGCCCGAAGCGCATCACAACTACGCGGACGTTCAGATCCCGGTCAGCGCCAGCGAACGCTATGGTTTTTCGCTGCCGCAGGAAGGTCTGGACGCTGTCGAAGACCGTCTTGAAGCCAATGATGTCGCCTTTTACCCTACGCCGCGCAATGAGTGCTTCATGGACATCGAGCCAGGCACTTTCGCCGTTTTTTTGCCGAAAGAGCTGCATCGTCCTTGTATCGTCATCGACGATAAATCGGCTTTTCGCAAAGCCGTGATCAAGGTGCATGCAAGTTTATTAGGTTTGTAATTCGCATCGGCAGTGCGACCTCGATTCGCAGTAGAAAGGGCGACCTGCGGCAGTTGCTGTGGCTGAGTGCATGCTTCCCTGTGCCATTCATGGCAACTGCCGTATTTACTTTTGACCAGCATTCCACGAGTGAGCCCATGAAACCCATTGAAAAATACCTGATGCAGGCCATGAACACCATCATCGTCGTCTCGCTGGCGCTGATGGTGATCATGGTCTTCAGCAATGTTGTGCTGCGCTACGTGTTCAATTCCGGAATCACTGCCACCGAGGAGCTCTCGCGCTTCCTGTTCCTGTGGCTGATCTTCATCGGCGCCATCGTCGCGATGAAGGAAAGCGCCCACCTCGGCGTCGACACTCTGATCGCGCGCTTGCCGCGCTCGGGCAAGATCGCCTGCGTGCTGCTTTCCAACGCATTGATGTTGTGGTGCTGCTACCTGTTCTTCGTCGGCAGCTGGAGGCAGACCATCGTCGGCTTGGGTACCGACATGCCGGCAACCGGCATCTCGATGGCCTACCACTACGCCACCGGGCTGGTGATGAGCGTCGGCATCGGCGTCATCCTGATCAGCAATACCTGGCGAATTCTCTCGGGCAAAGCGACCGACGCCGACCTGGTCCAGATCACCGAATCGGAAGAGGTCGAGGCAGCCGCCGAAGACGAGCTGACGCAGGACGCACAGGCAAGCGGCACAAAGAATCGTTTGGGGGACAAGTAAATGATCATTACCGTATTTCTGGCGTCCTTGCTCGGCGCGATGGCGCTGGGCATGCCGATCGCTTTCGCGCTGATGGTCTGCGGCATCGCGCTGATGCTGCAGATGAATATGTTCGACGCGCAGCTGATCGCGCAGAACACCATTGACGGCGCCGACAACTTCGTGCTGATGGCGGTGCCCTTCTTCATGCTCGCCGGCGAATTCATGAACGCCGGCGGCCTGTCGCGGCGAATCGTCAACCTGGCGATGGCGCTGGTCGGCCACATCCGCGGCGGCTTAGGTTTCGTCGCGGTTTTCGCGGCAATCATCATGGCCAGCCTGTCGGGTTCGGCCGCCGCCGACACCGCAGCGATCGGCGTGCTGTTGATCCCGATGATGAAGCAGGCCGGCTACAGCGTTCCGCGTTCTGCCGGGCTGATCGCCGCCGGCGGAATCATCGCGCCGATCATTCCGCCGAGCATCGCCTTCGTGATGTACGGCGTCGTCGCGCAGGTGTCGATCACCAAGCTGTTCATGGCTGGGATCGTTCCCGGCGTGATGATGGGAATCAGCATCCTGCTGGCGTGGGTCTGGGTGATCCGCAAGGACGACCTCAAGGCCAGCCCGCGCAAGAGTTTCGCCGAAATTCGCCACGCAGCGGTCGACGGCATCTGGGCGCTGATCATGCCGGCGATCATCATCGTCGGCCTCAAGATGGGAATCTTCACGCCGACCGAAGCAGCGGTCGTCGCCGCAGTCTATGCGCTCTTCGTCGGCATGGTGATCTACAAGGAAATCAAGATCGGCGACCTCTACGGCCTGCTGCTCAACGCCGGCAAGATCACCGCGGTGGTCATGCTGCTGGCCGGTACCGCGATGGTTTCGGCGTGGCTGATCACCGTCGCCGATCTGCCCGGCCAGCTCGCTGAGCTGCTCTCGCCGTTCATGGACAACCAGGTCCTGCTGATGGCGATGATCATGGTCGTGGTGGTCATCGTCGGCACCGCGATGGACATGACGCCGACCATCCTGATCCTGACGCCGGTGCTGGTCCCGGTAGTCAAGCAAGCGGGAATCGACCCGGTCTACTTCGGTGTGATCTTCGTCATCAACAACGCCATCGGCCTGATCACGCCGCCGGTCGGCACCACGCTCAACGTCATCTGCGGCGTCGCCAAGGTCAAGATGGACGAGGTCATCGTCGGCGTGCTGCCGTTCATGATCGCCGAACTGATCGTGCTGGCGCTGCTGGTGATCTTCCCGGCGCTGGTGCTGGTGCCGATGAGCTGGTTTATCTGATACATAGGAGAGAAAATGGCACCCCAAGCTGATATCGCACTGATTGGACTGGCCGTGATGGGCCAGAACCTGATCCTCAACATGGACGACCACGGCTATACCGTCGTCGCCTACAATCGCAGTACCGACAAG
>Ga0316613_10001554_pt1 | contig 15595 bp, 16 predicted proteins | sample OWC_soil_day10_C_2_FD_207647 | JGI IMG/M metagenome (GOLD analysis project Ga0316613, IMG submission 207647) | Wetland soil microbial communities from Old Woman Creek delta, Ohio, United States - OWC_soil_day10_CT_b | ecosystem: Environmental > Terrestrial > Soil > Wetlands | place: USA: Ohio...
CCAGCAGCTGTTGCAATCATATCTTGCTCGGATATTCCCATGTCAAAGAACCGTTCTGGACAAACTTTCTTAAATTCTATCGTCTTAGTAGCTTTGGCTAAATCAGCATCCAGTACTACTACATTAGGATTATTGCTTAATTCTACTAAAGCCTGCCCATATGCTTCTCTTATTGCAATTCCCATAATTAAATACTCCTTTCCAATTCCGCTATTGCTTGCTCTTTCTGCTGTTGGTCGGGAGCTACCCCATGCCATTTTACCTGATTTTCCATAAAGGATACACCTTTGCCTTTTACGGTTTTAGCAACGATAACGGTCGGTTTATCTTTTATTGTTTTGGCTTTATCTACCGCTGCACTTATTTCTTCTATGTTATGCCCATCGATTTCTAGCACATGCCAGCCAAAAGCAGCAAACTTATCGCCAATAGGACTGACTTCCATAATTTCTTCAATTGATCCATCTAATTGTAAACAGTTAGCATCCACAAATACTGTTAATTTATCCAGTTTATAATGTGCTGACGTCATAACGGCTTCCCATATTTGTCCTTCTTGAATTTCGCCATCACCAACAATTACGTATACTCTATAGTCTTTTTTATCGAGTTTGCCCGATAGCATCATACCATTAGCAACCGATATTCCTTGTCCCAATGAGCCAGTGGACATATCTACACCCGGTGTAGATTTCATATCAGGATGTCCCTGGAGAATTGACTTGAACTTCCTAAGGGTATATAAAGTTTCTTCCGGGAAAAATCCTCTTTCGGCAAGTACCGCATAAAGCCCTGGAGCAGCATGTCCTTTTGATAATATGAACCTGTCTCGATCCTCCCATTTTGGATCATCAATACGAATATTCATTTTATCAAAATATAATACGGTCAATATATCTACCATGGATAAGGATCCGCCAGGATGTCCCGTCCCAGCCGCCGCCAGCATTTTTATAATATTGACTCTGACCTTTTGGGCTGTTGTTTGTATTTTCAATGTATTCATCTATTATTCACCTTCCTATAATATATGACGAGACAAGTCCGAAATATAGGTTACATACAAAGGGTGGAGTAGATTTTCCACCCTTTATACAATTCTTTATTGCCCAAATAAATTCAAAACATGGCCCAACAGGATACCTACCGCCCCAAAGTCAGCATCGCTGAAAGTTGTATTGGCAAAACCAAGGCTGCCTAAAACTGGCATAAGCAGTACAGGCAGGAAGGTAATTAATAAACCTTGGGCGAAAGCACCAAAAACAGCACCTCTTAGGCCACCGGTGGCGTTTCCAAATACACCAGCTGTTGATCCACAGAAAAAATGGGGCACTACGCCAGGCAAGATAATGGGAAGCCCTGGCATTGATTTGTCCATTATAAGCAAGACAATCATGCCAATAACTCCACCAGCGAAGCTGGATAAAAAGCCGATCAATACAGCATTAGGCGCATAAGGGTAGACTACCGGACAATCCAGTGCCGGTTTTGCATTAGGAACAAGGCTTGTAGCTATACCAGTAAAAGCAGGTACAATTTCTGCCAGAACCAATCTCACACCTGCCAGAATTACATACACACCGCCGGCAAAAGTAATCGCCTGAATAATTGCAAAAACTAGAAAATGTTGACCACTGCTAAGTTCTTTTTCGACAAATCCTTGCCCCGACGCAAAAGCTACAATTAAATACAATATAGCCATAACCAATGAGATCGACAGCGAGGAATCCCGTAAAAAGCTAAGTCCCTGAGGGAAGTTTATGTCTTCCGTAGTTTTTTCCTTGTTACCGACCAAGGATCCTATCCAGGCTGACAACACATAACCAAGAGTACTAAAATGTCCAAAAGCTACATCATCTGTACCAGTAATTTTTCGCATTGTAGGCTGAGCAATAGCTGGGAAGAACGCCATGATAAAGCCAAGTACAACCGCCCCTACGGCAACCAGCGACACACCACTCATACCGCCAGCACCCAGTATGGCTGCAATCATACAAGCCATATAGAATGTATGATGCCCAGTGAGGAATATATATTTCAGTGGTGTAAATCTAGCAATCAAAACGTTTGCTACCATTCCAAATGCCATAATAAGCGCTGTCTGAGTACCGTATGTTTTTAGAGCCATTGCTACAATAGCTTCATTATGAGGCACTACGCCATTAATACTAAACCCATGTTGAAACATTATGCCAAAACTTGATAACGCACCAACAACAATTCCAGCACCACCCCCAAGAATTAGAAATCCAAGAATAGTTTTAACTGTACCTTTTAGAATGTCAGGACCACTTTTCTTTAGTGCAATTAAACCAATCATGGAAATAATACCAACTAGTATTGCTGGAACACTAAGAACGTCAGTAATAAACTTTAGCATTTCACATCTCCCCATTCTTTATAAAATTATAATTAACCTTGTAGAGCTGCCACTAACTTTTCTTTTAATTCTTTCATGTCGATCATACTATTCAGGGAAATAACCTTACCACCTAGTGATGTCAATTGACTAGCGATATCACGAGTACCTACATAAATATCAGCTTTAATTCCTGATGCAGAAGATAAATCACTGTGGTCGACCGTTGCTTCAACATTTATTTCTTTTAGCACCTTTTTTATATTCATTTCAATCATAAAACTACTACCAAGCCCACTACCACAACATACTAAAATCTTCATTTTTTTCTCCCCATTTCATAATATTTTTGTATCATTAACTCCATCTGCTAACTTAGTATCCATTTTAGCAACAAGTAAGTTTACTAACTCGAATATCGGCTTACAATTTTTATAATCTCCTCCTCTTTGTCTGCATTCATCATCTTTTCTATATCTTCCTCACTCATCAGTAGTTCCATTAATTCGGCCAGTGTGGATAAATGCGAATCTTGATTTGTAGCTGCCAAGGTAATTAGAAGCTTAACTGGGTCGTTAGTCTCATTTCCAAAAACTATGGGCATTTTTAATGTAACTAAACTCAACGACAGCTTTAGCACCCCATCTTCAGGTCTGGCATGGGCCAACATAATTCCAGGAGCTATTACCATGTAGGGTCCTAATTCCTTATGATTGCGAACAATCGCATCCAGATATCGTTTTTCCACACAATTTTTACGTACTAACAGGTCAGTTCCTACCTTAACAGCTTCATACCAATCACTACATTCAACATTTAGATGTATTACATCCGGTGTAAAAAAGTTAGATAACATATAAAATCCTCTCTAAAAAAATTTACTTTACAACTTACTCATCAACACTTTTGGCTGAATAACAACTTGCTAAGGCAAGTATTTGCGTTTTATCCTTACAACTACGTAATATCTTTATGGCTGATGGATCGTTCAGAATTTGCCATAGTTCAGAGAGAACTCGAAAATGGGATTCATAATCGACCGCACCAAATGCAAAAACCAAATCTACTGGATCATTTTTAAGACTACTGAAAGAAACAGGCGTGGCCAATCTTACCATACTTAAACAGATTTTTTTAACTCCATCCTCTGGGCGTGAATGCGGCATGGCAATTCCCGGTGCAATGACAATATACGGACCGATTTTTTTTACACAATTGATCATACTGTCAATATACCGCGTTTCTATTCCACCAGTATCTACCAACAGCCTGCCTGCAACCGCAATCGCTTCTTCCCAATTATCAGACTTGACATCCAGTTCCACTGTTTCAGATAACAACACATCTTTCAATGCTGTCATTCCCTTTTGGGAACTTGTTTTATCAACCGATGTAAATTTCTTATTATAAAAATATTGGATTTGATTCTCAATCACCTGAATTTCCGTATCAGACAATATGGGAGAAACATGCAGTACTGCAGCATCTTTAACCTTTAATGATATGGTACTGATAACAAGATCAATATTTGTTAAATCTTGTTGCTTCCACTCATACATCGAGATAATTTTTGTAATATCTAAATACGGCATACGGCTTTTAAGTGTTATTGATAATAGTTTTGCAGTTCCAATACCATTGCCGCAAACCAGTAACACCTTTAGTTTTTTCAGTGACCTGATTTTTTTTCTTTCAATAGCTGCCCCAAAATGAATCGTTAGGTACCCAATCTCATCTTCTGAAAGCTCAGTTCCCAATTTTTGTTCAATTTCCTTGACGGTTTTCATGGTGATCATAAACAATTCATAATATTGTTCTCTGATCTGCGGCAACATAGGATTGGTCAGCTTAATTCCGTACTTAGCTCGTTGTATTGCCGGTTGCAAATGCAGAGCTAACCCATACAATAGTTCTTCATCTTCTGAATATATGTCACCCAACCACTTCTGACAGCTCTTAACAAAAATTTCCGCCAAACTTAAAGCTAAAATATTTGCAGCATTTTTTTCGTTTTCATCTAACTGTGAAAAAAAAGAGATTTTACTACTTAATAACTGAAATGTAATAAATGCTACTTCCAAGCTATTGCGAAAGTGTTCGTTATATTGAGAGAGATTGACAGCTATTTTAGTTGATAATTCATTTAGGAAAACACTACTATGATCATCAAATACATGACTGGCTAGTTTCGTAAGTTGCTTTCCCCTATGAAGCCGCTGCAACTGTACTGATAAAGAAATTATCATATAGTTAATGGAAAAATCATTGTAGGGTAAATGATTTTCTTCAATCACCTTAATGAAAAACTCGGCGATTTCTTTAACCGGTATTTCCTTTGCATATTCATAAAATAATTTAGCTTCGTAAGCACAACCTTCCTCGCTAATATCCATGGAACTAAAATCATGGACGCTGTTGGCGAAGATCTCCACCAAAGTCTTTCGTACTTCTTCTTCACGTCCTTCTATCCACAGCCCCAATCCTCGCTTTGAACAAAGCAACAAATTATATTTTTCTAAAAAAATCCTCACTCTTTCTAGATCGGCGATTAATGTACTACGACTAACAATGAGCTTATTTGCCAAATATTCAGTCGCAATAGGTGCCTTTCTATCCAAAATATATACAATAATTGCATTACAGCGCTCTTTTTTTGATAATACATAATCATAAGATTCTGTTAAGCTGGATGTCCGTGAGTCAACAACCACATTGCTGTCAGTATTTTCTACCCAAACCCCCTTATTGGCCTTTTTGTGCAATATAAAACCTTTTTTGCATAGTGCATCGTCTACAATGTCTAAATCATAGCGAATAGTACGATGACTAACTCCAAAAATGTTGGACAGTTTATGAATTGTAAGAGGAGCATTATGAATATTAGCTTCAAGAATCTTAATCAGTTCTTGTCTGCGCACGTTAAGAACCATTGTTAAAAGCTCTCCTTATAAGGATGTTTTCTGTAACTGTATTGTATAATTACGTTTACTATTGAACAAGCATAACAATTGTCAGAAGATAGTGGCAATTTATTGGACTAATAAAAATTTCTCTCTATAAATAGCAGCTTGCCACCTATTCTAGGCGGCAAGCTGCTATTTATTATTGTTTTTCAATTCGCTGTCTGACAATACGCCAAGCAGCTCTACAATCCGCATTAGCATTCAGTATCCTATCTACAATCAATAGAGCTTTTTGGTATTGATGTTGCCGAATTAATACCTCCGCTTCTCTAAGATATGGCACGATTTCTCCAAGATTAATCAAACGAAAATGTTACTTTTATGGACGTACCACCAATGGCATGTAAATTAAGTAACATCCTATCATTTATTTTAAGCACAGCTAAGAATAGCTTACTGACAAAATACAGGCCGATTCTCACGCTGTGCTTTCTGAAACGCTTCTGCTCCCCATGGATACCAGTCTCTGGATTATTGGCATGTTGCAGTAAGTAGGGGACTTCTCGTGAATTAGACGGTTGAGTTTATTGGTATTTTGACTGCTTATATCGTGATTTTTGGTTTTTGGATCGTTGTAGGTTTTATTTTCCATGAATAACGCCTCCCAATAATTTATATGGCTAGATCCATTATTAAGAAGATATACGCAATAAAACCTGCATAGAAATAATATCCATGCAGGCAATTGTTAAACATCTTGGCTATTTACTACATTGCTAAAATAGTCCTCATTTAAAATTGACATAATATATGTATCTCGAAATTCATCGCCACAATTATACTTTCGCAAAATCCCTTCTGTAATAAATCCAGCTTTGTGTAAAACTTTAGCACTTGCCTCATTCTCAGTTGCTGCTGTAGCTTCTATTCTATGCAATTCCATTATTTCAAATCCAAACTTTACTACAGCTCGTAATACTTCTGTCATATATCCGTTATTCCAATGCTCCTTAGCCAATGAATATGCAACTTCTGCCATAGACTGACGAATAAACCTACATATCTCAAATCGTCCAATTAGTTCATTGCTTTCTTTAAGCGCAATACCCCAACAAATTGTACGTTTTTTGGTAAAATATACGCCATTCATATTATCAATAAATCGTAAGCTTTCTTCGATATTCTTGGGACATGTTAAACCACCTAGAAATTCTCGCACCTCTTTAGTTGAAAACCACTTTAAATAAGTAGGAGCATCGTCTTTATTCATAGGACGTAATATCAGTCTTTTTGTTTCAATAATCGGAAAGGTCTTAAATGCATCTTTAAATGCCATTGACTCACCTCTAACCTTTAATTGTCTCAAATACAATTCCTGTAAAATAAAACGTGAATCAAAATCACCCATAATTCCAAGAATCACCTGAAACAGTATCGCAAATAAGAATATATTAACCTAAAAACATGATGATCCACACCAGTCCATATCCACCTATACGTTATTGCCTTTGTCTATTCATAAAATCAATAGTTACCCTAATTGTTTCTTCACTTACCTCTGAGCAATATTTACTGGACCATGGATCAGCAAAGCCATGTAATGCATTAACTTGTACTATGCTAATATCTTCTTTGGTTGATAGCTCTTGCGTTAAGCTATTAATGTCAAAAGTTTCTTCCTTCCTCGGAAAGAAAAGTAGAGTAGGACACTTAGGAACGATATCCTTATAATCCCTTATTCGCGAACCGTAGAAACCAACTATTCCATTATACAGACCTTCCCGCTGACTACATAGCCAAGCTAACGTAGCTCCTATACTATAACCAATAATGAAGCGGTACTTATAATCATTTCGAATTTCCAATGACAAATTTTCAACCTGTTGTTGCGCAAAGCTAAACCCTATGTTTTGTATGAAATTATTGTAAGCAATAACCTCTTCCTCGAGGCTAAATGATTGATTTGACAATAGCAGGTTCGGACAAATCACATCATTTTTTTCATTCGCGAGCATTTCGCAAAAGTTTCTAATATGATTATTAATCCCGTAGATTTCATGCAATACAATAATAACAGTATCCGAATTACATTTAAAAACTATAGTTTTATCCATTCAGTAACTTTCTCCCACGATTTACAAGGTCGTGGATGAGGCTATTGGATAGTATAACCAATTTTTTTACTTTCAGTGTGTCCATGTTATTCCTACCTCCATATATCAGCTTCTATTACTGAAGTAAAAATCCTGCATACTTATTATAAGGAATGCAGGATTTATGTTGTTTATTCACTTCTATAACACGTCATGATATATAACCAAATCTTAAGATAGATATTAGTCAATCTTCTTTGTTTACTAGCAAAATCACGATATTTTCCATTATATTATTGAGATAGACACAAAACATCTGCCAGTAATTGTGTCTCGTGAAAGAGCAGTTTTCAAATTTTCGCACTATCCGAGCTCTCGCTAGGTACTTAGCACTTTACTTACTTAACCATCTACATTTACATCCTATTTTTGCTACGTACAGGAAATAAATCCCTAAACACATAAACTAATATCAATAAACTGCCTCCAATGGCAATCCACTTAAGCCACGGGTTTTCTACAATAGTATGCCAATTACTGCCTAGCATAGCCCCGACACCCAAAAAGGTCGTTAGCCACAGAACTGCGTGCACCATGTCGTAGATAAGAAATTTGACAATAGAAATACCGCTGATACCGGCTACGTAGGGAGTAACGTTACCTATTGTTGGTACAAAGCGACCGCCGATAACATATACCGGGGTCGACTTTTGCAGAAGTTCCTTTGCCTTCCCAATGCGTTCCGGAGTTAGTGTAATATATCTCCCCCATCTCTTTATAAATGGTTCTCCAATATGACGTCCTAGCATAAAGGCAGAAATTGAACCCAGCATGTATCCTAGCAGAGATACCAGCCAGGCTATTATAATATTAAAATCTCCTTGCTTTGACAAAAACCCTGCCAAAGCAACTAACACGCTACCCGGAAATGGCAGTCCTATTGCTTCCAAAAATACTCCTGCAAACACCCCGGCCAATCCAAGGCTGCTTAAAATTTCAAGAATTCTATCAGACAAGATATCCCCTCCCAGGCCTATTATGCCTGAAAATAGTATTAAATATTTATCCGACTGACCTGAATCATAAGTTCTGCGCCTATATTCTCCCAATAATGGCTTTCCGGCTGGTTACGCTTCCCTTTTTTAATATCACTATTTTCTCGATTCATTTTAGCGCCTGTAAACATGACAGCCCCCAGTCTCCCGATTTTACAGAGCAGATAAAACAACCACAAGTCACAGGAACGCAAAAAAACAAACCTCAACCCCACAATGATATGCTCTCCCTGTGGTAGACAGTTAAAATTAAAAAACTGTTTACTACAAGGAGGAGCATATCAATACACGATTCTCCCGACTGATCTTAATGTTACTTTTATGGACATGGCACCAATGGTAACAACTATATCCACTGCTGAAGAACACTGGCTTATCTTCTCGCTTCGCCTTTTCAAATGCTTCATCAAATTAATTCTATTACATGGTATCTTCCACATTTAGTATGTACAAAAAAAGTATCAGCATTACGCTAATACTTCTGCAGCTTATCTTGCTTCATAAAGTTAAAAACAACTCCACTTTTATGGGGAAACCCAGAATTTTTGTACAATTTCCCCATCTGTATATATAAAATCTTTCTCCAATATACCTCCACAATTTATAATAGTTTTTCTTGAAGCCTCATTGTCTTTATAGCAAACAAGCATGACTTTTTCTAAGCCCAGTTGTTTGCAATACTTCAACGCTAACTTGAGAATCTCTGTAGCATATCCTTTCTTTCTTTCAGAAAGTCCCTGTGTCCCATACACGATTCCTTGTCCAACCAGGTCCAGATATCCCTATAGAATTGCCTATCTTAGAAATAGAAAAATGAAAGAGCAATTCGGTGATTGCGCCCTATGGGCAAAGAAGTGTGGATTTGATGGGGTTGAAATCCATGGAGGGCGTGGTTACAGGTATAATATACCAGGGGTAAATGAGTATAGCGTTTTTTATATATCAACATAGCATACTCATTGATATTACTGACTTATTTTATTAAAGGTATAGATAAACGCACAATGTTGGCGAGACCCCTTATAGTTGATGTGCAACAGAGGTCAATCTTTTTTCAGGTATTGTAATTTAATGTTGGTACGTATGAAGTCTTCGCCTTTTTTGTAGGGCAAAACTTTTTTCATTTCAGCAACGATATATTCTAAATCGCTCGAACTTGCACAAAGCTCTCGGGCTTTTTGATCAAATAATATCATATAGTCTTTCAGATCTGAGACATCTTGTTTGCTTGACAGCGCTCCGTGCCCAGGAACGACTTTTTCGACATCCATTCCTTTTATGAACTCTAGCGTATTAATCCAACCCGGGATATTGCCATCACCCATGAACGGGATAGATCCATTAAGGAAAGTATCCCCGATAAAGAGGATTTTGGGGTCCGGCAAATAGATAAGAATGCTGCCAGTGGTATGGGATGGTCCCGGATATATTAGCTCCAGTTTCTGATTACCCATATCTATTTCCATTTTGTTACTAAAGGTTAGATTCGGATAAGCAAGGGTTGTTCCTATCGTTTCCTCTTCAGGCACACCAAAAAACTTATATGCGGATTCCATGGGTACTTTTTGCATATTTTCTTTTTCAATAGTCGAGGAGATGATGGTAGCTCCCAGTTTGGCAAACTCAAAGTTGCCGAAAGCATGGTCGAGGTGGCAGTGCGTATTGATAACATACTTTATTGGCTTGTCGGAAATAGCGCGAATATCTTTAATCAACCGCCGAGCCTCTTTTGCTGATATCCGGGAGTCAATAACTACAATGCCGTCGTTGCCGATGATAACGCCGGAATTAGACCAGAAACTGTTTGGCGATGTCATAGTATAGACATTATCGGTTACTTTAACTAGTCCGTCCTGTTCTTTGGCCAATAGTGTTGGCTGACACAAAAGCAAAACCGACATCAGGACGTAGACCATCAAACTAATAACCTGATTTCGTGAAATTGACATTTTCATTGTCAAACCATTCCTTTCATAAGCTCAAGGCATAAAGCGATTACTACAGGCAACTATAAATTCTACTGCTACGCAAAAAGGGGGGATTCGCCAGCAACCCCCCCTAATATCTTTTAACCGATACTGATTCCAGCATTAAACCCTTCTCTTGTTGCAACAAGAGCATTGCTCGTCTTTAATGCTCCAGCTACGGAAATAACATTAGTGGATTCGGATTTTAACTCTACAGCCAGTGTATTATTGGGCTTATACCCTAATGCCAGTATCACAGTATCTGCCGGAATCGTAAATTTCCCCTGAATGCCTTCAACGACTACACCATCATCCAGAATTTCAACAACCTTTGTTTCTGTTAACCGCTTAACCTCGTATTCATTTAATATTTTTTTCAAATTGAACTTGTTAACTCCATCAAGTTCACACAGAATGTCAGGTCGCATTTCTACAACAGAGACATTTTTCAACTGCATTGCCAAGTGTGCAGCCGTTTCTCCACCTACTTCACCACCACCGGCAATAACAATTCTATCTCCTGTAGAAACTTTACCAACCAAAACATCTTCCGCAAGAAGTACATGCGGTTTGTTAATACCTTTAATCGGCGGGATAATTGCTGTTCCCCCTGTTGCAACAATTACCACATCTGGTTTCTCCGCTTTCACCACATCGTTTGTTAACTCGGCATTTAACTTAATTTTTACATTCAATTTCTCTAACTCATTTGCCATCCAGGATGTATAAGTGGCCAATTCTCCTTTAGCTGGAGGATAAGCCGCCGAACGGAACTGCCCCCCCAAATAAAGGCTCTTTTCAAATATCGTAACCTGATGTCCTTTCGTAGCAGCTGCTCTTGCTGCCTCTAAACCGCTGGGGCCAGCACCAGCAATGAAAACAGTTTTAGGTACTGCAACAGGATTATAATCAATTTCGCCCTCTTTTCCTAAGGTTGGATTAACCAAACAATTAATAGCGTCTCCCAAATAAAGAGCTCCCGTACACCCTTGCAAACAGCCAATGCAATAGCGAATAGATGTTAGATCTCCTGCCTTGGCTTTATTCGGCAATTCCGGATCAGCCAAAGAGCCCCTGCCCATTCCTATGAAATCCGCCTTACCCATTTCAAGAATGCTTTCCGCCATCCTGGGATCATTAATTCTGTTTACAGTAATTACGGGAATGTTTACATTTCTTTTAACTTCGGCTGCTAAGTCAACCGTCCATGCGTGCGGAACATACATAGGTGAGACGATGCCTTTATTATGGTCGCCATAGACACCTGTGGAAACATGAAGCGCGTCAATACCCCATTCTTCAAATAATTTGGCAATTACTCTGGTTTCAGATATATCTCTGCCACCTTGAACGGCTTCATCAGCAGAAAAGCGAATGATAACAGGAAAATCATCGCCTACATTACTACGGACACTCTCGTATATTTCTTTTACAAAACGGAGGCGATTGTCCAGACATCCACCGTATTTGTCTGTTCGTTTATTCGCATACGTGGACATGAATTCTGCAATTAAATACCCATGCCCAGCATGAATTTCTATGCCATCGAAACCAGCCTTTTGGGCTCTTAATGCGCAAGCTCCAAATTCTCGAACAATTTGCTCAATTTCGGATATGGTCAATTCGTGTGGAATTTCTCTAAGCCAGGGACAGGGAATAGCTGAAGGAGCAACCGGTTGTACACCACCATTAACCAATTGACTACTTTGTCTTCCTGCATGATAAATTTGACAAAACACTTTACTATCATATTGGTGAATTGTTTCTGTCAACTGTTTATGGCTCTCAATTTGTTTATCATCCCAAAGGCCAGCAATATTTTTATACCCCATGGCATGCTGATTGACTGCATAATCTTCAGTAATGATTAGCCCCCAGCCACCTTTGGCTTTTGCTTCGTGATAAGCAATATACCTGTTAGAAGCCGTTCCATCTTCATTGCAATAGTTTGTTACCATAGCTGTAACCGCAAGTCTGTTTGGAATTCTGCAATTATTGATTTTTAGCGGAGAAAACAATTTTGCAAACATAGTAACCCTCCTACTTTGATATCATTACTTCAAAGCATAAACCCTTTATATACTACAGGGTCAATATGTTTGTGAAAAAAATTCATTTTTTCTCTACAGGAAGCCACACTTCTATATATCTACAGTACCCATTCGGTTCATGTACACGCGTTAAGAGGTTACCTACAACATTTCCAATGAGTGTATAGTTATTTTCCTCAATAAACTCAAGGACCTTATCCAAGAGTGCTAATGAAAAACTTCCTTTATCGCCAGCACAGATTACTGTATAAACACTTTTGGTAGTTTCAATATGCTTTACTTTATTATTCAACTGAATATTGAATGCATCCACATATTCTTTCTTTATAGAAAACCCCCATGAGTAATCATTATTTTCTTCTCTACTTTTAATTGCTTCTAATTGTATTTCAACTATCGGCTCTACAAATGGAAAATAATTAAGCCAACTTTCGAAAAGCCCATCAAAATTGTTCATTGTAACATATTGATAATTAAATCTATGAATAAAATAATAAATTTCTGGACATTGCATAAAAGTGCATTTCCATAAATTACTTTTTATATTTTTTAAAGAGAGTCTATATTCTTTGTTCTTTTGTATCAACATCGTATAATATTTCAATCTTTCTTCAAAGTAGCATTGCCTTTCATCAATTCGATCTATAAAGTTTTTAAGATTATCATGATGCATTATCTCTCTAACTTCAGAGGTGGAAAAGTCAAAGCTTCTTAATCTTTTATATTCATTTAAAAAATTAATGTCCCATGCATCGTAGAACCTATAATTATTTTGACTATCTTTAACAGGATTCACAATATCCTTTTTTTCTAAATAACGAATTGTATCAATAGGAATATTAAGTATCTTTGAAACCTCACTTATTTTATATTTCAAAAATTGCTCCCTCCCTAATAGCTAAGTTGATTGTTTATTAACGTTAACCTTGGAAAAATGATTAATCATAAATTCTCTAAAATTGCGAGTTGCAGATGACATGTACCGCTCTTTAACCCATGACAACCAAATTGTTCGCTGACAAGTAGGACTTTCAATATGCAATTGTACTGGTAATTCCATACTGTCTCCCCCCCACCAATACGCAGGAAGAAAGGCAACCCCAAGTCCGGCTTTTACAAGACTACGTATTACTTCAGGGGTACTGCTTTCAAAAACAATATTGGGAGTGAACCCCGCTTGTTGACAGAAATCGTTAGTAATCGTTCGAATTCCGTCTTCTGTTGTCAGGCTAATAAATGGGTCATTAGCTATTTCACTGAGTTGTATGCTATTACGACCAGCCAGACGGTGATTTGCTGGTACGGCTAAAAAAATTTCCTCCGTTATCAAAGGCTCACGATGAATTTCTGCCTGCCCAATAGGCTGTTCAATGGGTAAGGAAGAAATACAGAGGTCAATTTCGCCATTTATGAGTCGTTCCGGTATTTCTAGTCGCCCTCTCACTTGAAGAAGCCGAAATTTAACGTGTGGATAATGTGTTAAATATTCCCTAAAAAGGTTTGGTAATAGCTGTGAGGTTGTGGCGCCCACCGTGACGCTTCCACGTTCAAGTCCTGCCAAGTCCGCTAGCTCACGTTGTCCTTGCTCTAATTCGCTAAAGCTCCGTTTTACTCTTCGAAGAAAAATTTCACCAAACTGATTAAGCCGTATTCGTCTTCCTTGGCGTTCGAATAAAGGAACACCTACACTGTCCTCCAAGCGCGCAATTGTTTTGCTAAGCGAGGGTTGTGCAATATGAAGTTCTTCTGCTGCACGTGTTACATTTTCTAATCGCGCAACAACTTGAAAATATTTTAATTGAAGCAAGTCCATAATATTTTCTCCTTAATAGCTTTATAGGAATGATATTATAGTTAATTATATATTTCCATTTATAAGTAATCAACATTATAATTATATTTATTACTCATTTTCGATGCACCACTAAAAGAACTATGAAAATAAGGCTGCGTTATAAAACAAACATAAACGAAAGGTTGTGAAAAACAATGAGAACACTCAAATTCCTGTCTTTATTGTTAAATGAGTAATAATTAAGAACAATCTAGCTTAGACAATTATCAAATGAAGCCCGCAGCGAATTGCCGCCTTCATTCATGTTTACAATTACTTCAGGCCCCATCACAAGGACTGAGTGGTAGAACTCCGGGCAGATATAAAAGGAGTACCTCCCATATGTTTGAAAGGTCCATACAAGATAGCCTGATTATCCATCTGACAGATCAGAAAATGGTGTTTTGACAAGGCTCTGTCTAGAACGGGGTCATAAGTTAAGACTTAGGATCTTGTATATGTTATAATTAAAAATATATTAGATAGAAGGTTTTTTATGTCTACAACAAAGCGTTATTTTTTATTTATTTATGGTCTTTTATTTGTGGCTCTTGGTATTTCCTGCACTGTTAAAGGCATGCTTGGCACCTCACCGATTTCCAGTATTCCTTATGTTTTGAGTTTTCGTTATCCCATTTCCCTCGGCGGCTTTACCTTTTTCGTCAATATGATGTTACTGTTTGGGCAAATTCTGATCTTGCAGCGAAAGTTTTCGTACATTCAACTGCTGCAGATTCCCATGACTGGCATCTTTGCCTGTTTCATCGATCTTACGATGTTCCTGCTTAGTATAGTGACACCGGAAATGTATATCAGTAGATTTGTGACAATGCTGGTGGGGATCAGCCTCGTCGCCCTAGGAGTTGCCCTCGAGATCATCGGAAATGTTGTCGTTCTGCCTGGTGAAGGTATTGTCAATGCCATTGCCATCCGTTGGCATTTTGACTTTGGTAATACAAAGACTTGTTTTGACACAAGCAGCGTCCTCATTGCAGGCTTCTTATCCTGGATTTACTTCGGTGAAGTTCTCGGTATTCGCGAAGGCACCTTGATTTCTGCCCTCATCACCGGTTCTACTGTCAGATTTTTCATCAAGAATCTAAGCTACGTAGGCCAAAACGGCAACCTCATCTTCCATTTTCCTTTCACAACTTTTCCGGATAATGCTGAAAAAAGGCAAAGCTACCAGTACGATTGATGAATTACCCCTGTATTCTCTTTGAACTGTTTCTAGTTTAAAGGACAGTAATAAAAAGCCCACTGGATATTCATTTCCTAATGATTCAATATGTGTGTACCTTCTCTTTTCTGTCATAAGGATACCCCCATTCGT
>Ga0316613_10001557_pt1 | contig 15588 bp, 16 predicted proteins | sample OWC_soil_day10_C_2_FD_207647 | JGI IMG/M metagenome (GOLD analysis project Ga0316613, IMG submission 207647) | Wetland soil microbial communities from Old Woman Creek delta, Ohio, United States - OWC_soil_day10_CT_b | ecosystem: Environmental > Terrestrial > Soil > Wetlands | place: USA: Ohio...
ATCTTGATTCAACGCGTCTTCAGTCTCGCCTGTCTCCGGTTTACTTCCTGCTGAATACCATCATCACGATGGCTTGCCGCAACAACCGCCGCATTTCCAGTTCAAGCATCACTTTCCCTATCAAGCCCATGCAAGACAACCAAAAACCTGCTGTCGCCAGCACCCCGGATTTTCAACATGAAATCGCTCTGTTACTGATCGAGTGCCTGAACCTCGAAGTCACCGCAGAGGAGATCGCCCCCGATGCCCCGCTATTCGGCGACGGTCTGGGTATGGACTCGATTGACGTGCTGGAAGTCGCCTTGACCGTTTCAAAGCGATATGGCGTACAAATGCGCGCTGACAGTCCCGACAATCAGCACATTTTCAGCTCGCTACGCCATCTCGCCGACCATATAGCCACGCATCGAACCCGTTGATGGCGCTCCGGATCATGCGCGGGCTGGGCACTGCGTTACTGGTGATCGGCTATGCGCTGCTCGCCCACCACACCAACACCTCGGCGGGTAATCCAAACCTGGGCGCAGTGGTGGCCGTTGCTCCTGTCGTGCTGATCAGCTTCATGCTGGCCTGGAATTCCCGTCGCCGCACGATCATGACCCTCTTCGTCGGTGCGCTGTGTGTTGCCCTGGCGGCGGCCTGGTCGGTGCTTGAAACGCATTTCGGCCTGATCTACTGGCTGCAGGACATGGGCATGCAACTCGCCCTGCTGATGATGTTCGGCCGCACGCTTTTCGCCGGGCGACAACCGTTGTGCACGCGTTTCTCGGAAGCACTGTATGGTCCGGTAACGCCACAGCACCGGACTTATACGCGCCAGGTAACCATCGCCTGGACTCTGTTTTTTGCCGCGATGGCGCTGACCTCAACGCTGCTCTTCTTCCTGGCGCCGCTGGCGGTTTGGTCGATCTTCGCCAATTTCCTGACACTGCCGCTGGTCGCGTTGATGTTCCTCGTCGAGTTCGGTGTGCGCAAAATGGTGTTGCCCGATATACAGCACATGCGCATCCTCGATGCAGTACGCGCCTTCAGAAACGACTCGGCGAATCGTTCAGGCTTGTCGCCTCGCGCATAGTCATCAACCATTGCTGCTCGACCATGCCTTTACTGCCCCTCGTATCGCACGTATCACCGGATAGCATCGTCGCCTGGCGTGCTGAAGGCGCTGTTACGCTAAATCAGTTTCTTGGCGAAGTAGACCACCTCGCTGCCCTGCTCCCAGCGGGAAGTCATCTGCTCAACATGTGCGACGACCGCTATCGTTTCAGTGTCGGACTGGCGGCGGCCATCGTTTCGGGAAAAGTCACCTTGCTGCCGCCGGCGCATACACCGGAAGTATTGCGGCAGATCAAGGATTATGCGCCGGATGTGTTTTGTCTCACTGACAATCAGGCAGGCGATCCAAGTGCGGTAGACATGCCGCTGCTGCGCTACCCGGCGATGCCCCTTGCCCCGGCTTTGCCGCACTCGGCAATTCCGCAGATAGACTCCGGACAGCGTATCGCGGTGCTGTTCACCTCGGGCTCGACGGGACGCCCGCAACCGCACGAAAAGACCTGGGGCGCCATGGTCGAAAGCATGCAGGCCGAAGCTTCGCGCCTCGGCCTGCTGCATAGCACGCCCTGCAACATCGTTGGCACCATGCCTCCGCAGCACATGTACGGGTTTGAATTCACGGTGTTGCTGGCGTGGCAAAGCGGCAACGCGCTCAGCCATGCGCATCCGTTCTACCCGGCCGATATCTGCTTGGCTCTGTCGGCGGTGCCCGCTCCGCGCGTGCTGGCATCCACGCCCATACATCTGCGCGCCATGCAGGAGTCGGAGCTGGCGTTGCCGGAGATTGCCTGCATTGTTTCGGCCACAGCCCCCTTGTCAAGCAAGCTCGCGCAAGACATCGAATCCCGCTGCCAGGCTCCGCTGATGGAAGTCTATGGCAGCACCGAAACCGGAGTGATTGCGACCCGCCGTACCACGCAAACCGCGGCATGGCATCTGCTTCCCGGGATACGCCTGGTAGTGGAGAATGATTGCGTGCGCGCATCCGGTGGTCACATCGCATCCGCGATCACGATGAACGACGTGATCGAGCTGCTTCCCGGCGAGCGTTTTTTGCTGCACGGGCGCCTCGCCGATCTGGTCAATATCGCCGGAAAACGGAATTCGCTGGCAAACCTCAATCACATCCTCACCACCATTCCCGGCGTTGAGGATGGAGTCTTCTTCATGCCCGACGAAGATGAGGCCAATCGCATCACGCGACTGGCGGCGTGCGTAGTCGCGCCGAGGATGGACGCCCCCCGTCTGCTGGCCGCGCTTCGCCAGCATATCGACCCGGTATTCCTGCCGAGACCGCTCCTGTTTGTCGACAAACTGCCGCGCAACAGCACGGGAAAGTTGCCGCGCGCCGAACTGCAAGCCCTGTTCGGGCCACACGGCCCCGGCCGTCGGAAAGCCTGACATGCATAAAGCCGCCACCTGGACCGTTCCGGTCGACCACCCTGCATTTGACGGCCATTTTCCCGGCCGCCCGATTGTCCCTGGCGTCGTGCTTCTGGACAGCGCCTTGCACGCCATTGCGGAAAGCACTGGAATCGCGCTGGAAACCTGCACCATCAACAACGTCAAATTCCTGAGTCCCGCACAACCCGGCGACGAAATCGCGGTCACCTACGCGGCGGCAGCCAACGGCTTGATCCGTTTCGAAATAATGTCGGGCGTACGCAAGATTGCCAGCGGCAGCGTCATGCCGGGATCACCCGGCTTGACGCAGATGTCCGAGTCGCGGGAGCCGCCGAAGTGACAACCCAACTGAACGACCGACGCGCCGACTGGGCGCATACGCCCGAGCGCGGCAACATGTTCCTGTTGCGTGCCATGGCCTGGATCTCGTTACGCCTCGGTCGCAAGGCGGGGCGTCTGGTACTGCATCTGATTGCCGGCTATTTCCTGCTCTTTGCGCCGGGAAGTCGCCGCGCTTCGAGCAACTACCTGCAACGCGTCCTGGGGCGTCTTCCTCGCTGGCGGGATATGTACCGGCATTTTTTCACCTTTGCCGCCACCATTCACGATCGCACCTACCTGGTCAATCGGCGCTTCGACATGTTCGAGCTGGAGGTGCACGGCGAAGAAACGCTGCTTCGCCTGTCCGGCGAAGGCAAGGGTCTGTTCCTGGTGGGCGCCCATCTGGGCAGCTTCGAAGTGATCCGCGCGTTGGGCCGCAAGGAAACAGACCTGCGCATCGCGATGGTCATGCATCAGGGAAACGCTCAAAAGATAACGGCCATGCTGAAGGCCATCAATCCTGGCGCCGTTCAGGACATCATCGGCATGGGGAGCGTCGATTCGATGCTCAAGGTGCGTGAGCGCCTCGACGAAGGCCACGTGGTCGGCATGCTCGCCGACCGGACCCCCGGCGATGAAGCGCTCCATCCGGTGCAGATCCTCGACGCCAACGCCTTCCTGCCCAGCGGCCCGTTCCGCATGGCCGCCATGTTGCGGCGCCCGGTACTGTTCATGACCGGCCTGTATCTGGGCGGCAACCGTTATGCCATCCATTTCGAGCCGCTGGCCGATTTTTCCGGCGTCGATCGCAACCAGCGCGATGCCGCCATCGGCGCGGCCATCACCCGCTATGCCTCGCTGCTCGACCGCTACTGCCGGAAGGCGCCCTACAACTGGTTCAATTTCTTCGATTTCTGGCCGTCTAGGCCCGAAGTATCTCCCCAAAAATCGTGATGAAACACTCCTCTGCCACCGCTTCTTTTCCGGCTTCTTTTTCGGCTTCATTCCCTGCTGTTTCGCCACGACGCATCGGTTCCCTACTTGCGGCGCTGGTGCTCTGGCCCGCAATCGTGGGGACAAGCTACGCGGCGGACTGGGATATCGCTCAGCTCATGCAGGAACTCGCACAGACACGTTCCGGCCATGCCAGTTTTGTCGAGAAGAAATCCATCGCCATGCTGGACAAGCCGGTGGAATCCTCCGGCGAATTGTTCTTCACGGCACCGGCCCACCTTGAGAAGCGCACGCTCAAGCCGAAGCCCGAAACAATGATCCTGGATAACGGCACCCTGGTCATCGAGCGAGGCCGTCAGAAACATACGCTGCAGATGCAGGATTACCCGGAACTGGAGGTATTCATCGACAGTATCCGCAGCACGCTGGCCGGCGATCGCGAGGCACTGGAACGCAATTATCAGTTGAGCCTGGACGGGAAGAGCCAGAACTGGACACTGCAACTCATTCCGGCAGACAAGAAACTGCAGGCTGTCGTGCAACGCATCCGGATTACCGGCTCGCGCAATCTCGTAAGCCGCATCGAGATCATCCAGGCCGATGGAGACAGTTCAGTCATGTCGATCGAAAAACTGGATACGCCGTGAGAGCACGCCCGACGCAGCGCGGCATAACGGCCATCGCCTTGTGGCTGGCGTTCATCCTCGCCTGTGCCATCGTCATCAGTCGCAGCCAGTTCACCACGGACCTGTCGGCCTTCCTGCCGCGCAACCCGACGCCCGCGCAGCAACTGCTCCTGGAACAGATCCGCGACGGTCTGGCCTCGCGTCTGATCCTGGTCGGCATCGAAGGGGCTGACGCACCGACTCGTGCAAAGCTGTCCAAACATATCGCCCAGCGCCTGCGCGCCGACCCGGCGTTTGTCAGCATCAACAACGGCGAGCCGGTCAGCACAGAACGTGACCGGGCCTACCTGTTCAACAACCGCTACCTGCTCAGCCCCGCCGTCACGCCCGAACGTTTCAGCGTGGACGGCCTGCGTTCCGCACTGGGCGACAGCATCGAACTTCTCGCCTCGCCAGCCGGATTGATGGTCAAGTCGCTCCTGCCGCGCGACCCGACAGGCGAGATGGTGCAATTGCTCAACCAGCTCAACAGCGGCGAGCGCCCGAAGATGATCGACGGCGCGTGGGCTTCGCGTGACGGCAAGCGCGCACTGTTGCTGATGCAGACACGAGCGTCCGGCTCGGACACCGATGCGCAGCAAGACGCCATGAACGCCATCCGGCAAGCCTTTGACGGGTTTGACGATCATGCCGGCTCGCCGAACGCCAAGGACGCCAGCCTGTTGATGACCGGTCCCGGCGTATTCACCGTGACATCGCGCGACACCATCAAGAGTCAGGTCAGTCGTTTGTCGGTCATTGGCATGGTGCTCATCGCCGCACTGCTCCTGCTGGTCTATCGATCCTTTGCCGCACTCGCCCTCGGGTTCCTGCCCGTCGCCAGCGGCGCGCTGGCGGGCGTCGCCGTTGTCAGCCTTTCTTTTGGTGCCGTACATGGCATCACCCTCGGATTCGGCACGGCGTTGATCGGTGAAGCGGTGGATTACTCCATCTACCTCTTCGTGCAGTCGGAACACGGCAGCAACACAGACTCCCGGGACTGGGTCAAACGTTTCTGGCCGACCATTCGCCTCGGCGTGCTGACTTCGATTTTCGGCTTCGCCTCGCTGCTCCTTTCCGGCTTCCCCGGTCTGGCGCAACTCGGCCTGTACTCGATTGCCGGCCTGATTGCTGCCGCGACGGTTACGCGCTTCGTACTTCCCCATCTGCTGCCGGCCAACTTCCGCATCCACGACGTTTCCACCATCGGCCTCGCGCTATCCGCGCTGGCACAGCGCGCAACGGCGCTGCGTTGGGCAACGGCGGTTCTCCTGCTGGCGGCCTGCGCAAGCCTCGCGATGCACCGCGAGGGGTTATGGGACAACAGCATTTCCTCATTGAGCCCGGTATCGAAAGCCGATGTGGAGCTGGATACCCGCCTGCGCGCCGACATGGGGGCACCAGACGTACGCTATCTGGTCGTCGTAGCGGGAGAAAGCCGGGAGGCCGTATTGCAGGCTTCCGAGCAGGTCGCCACCGTGCTGCAAGCGCAAGTCGATCAAGGCGAACTCGCCAGTTTTGAAAGCCCCAGCCGCTACCTCCCCAGCGAAGCGACGCAACGCGCCCGTCAGGCGAGCCTGCCTGCCGCCGAGGAATTGCAGAACCGAATGAAACAAGCCGTCCAGGGCATGCCGGTACGGGAGTCCCTGTTTTCGCCATTCCTGAGCGATGTCACCACGGCACGAAGCCAACCCCTGCTGCGCGCCGCCGACCTTGAGCAAACCTCGATGGCGATGGCGGTCGACGCGTTGCTCATCCAGCAAGACAATCATTGGAAAGCCTTGTTGCCGCTGACGGCGCCCAAAGGGGCCGGCATCGATGCCTCCCGGATTCGCACCGCGTTGAGCAAGACACAGCAACCTTCCGTGCTGCTCGTTGACATGAAAAACGAGTCGGATCAGCTGTATTCAGGCTACCTGCACGAAGCGATCCTGTTGTCGCTCGGCGGGTTGCTGGCCATTGCCGGCCTGCTGCTGTTCGTTTGCCGTTCGTCCGTGCGCGTGCTGCGCATCGTCGCGCCGTTGGCGGCCTCGGTCATCGCCGTCACCGCAGGCCTTGCACTGTTCGGACAGTCCTTGACCATTCTGCATCTGGTGGGATTGTTGCTGGTTGTAGCCGTTGGCTCCAACTACGCCCTGTTTTTCGACCGGGCCGAAGCGGAATCGAAAGCCCTTAGCGCCTTCCCTCGCACGCTGGCCTCGATGCTGTTCGCCAACATCACGACCGTCGCCGGTTTTGGCCTGCTCGCGTTCTCCAAGGTATCGATATTGCAGGCAATGGGCGTCACCGTGGCGCCAGGCGTCATCCTGGCGTTGATCTTTTCCGCGATTTTTGCCCGAAAAGGCACTGCCGATAATGTTGATGCGTGAATCAAGGCCGCCGCACTGGAAACCGACATTATTGATCCGCGCCAGTCTCGTGCTTCATGTCGCCGCCCTGATGCTCTTCATCGTCGTACCGGCGCAGTGGCGCTGGACGTTGGGTGCCGTGGTGCTCGATCACATGCTTCTCATGGCGCTTGGATTGTGGCCACGCAGCCACGGACTAGGCCCAAACTGGACACGCTTGCCCGCCGCCGCAGCGGCTCGGAATGAAATCGCCCTGACCATCGACGACGGCCCCGATCCCGATGTCACACCGCAGGTGCTGGACCTTCTGGACCGTCACGCCATACGGGCCACCTTTTTCTGCATCGGGGAGAAGGCAGCGCAACACCCGGACGTGTGCCGGGAAATCGTGCGCCGGGGACATGCTGTGGAAAACCATAGCCAACGCCACTGCCACAATTTCTCGCTGCACGGCTATGCGGGCTTCCTGCGTGAAGTGCAGGCAGCACAGGAAACGCTGACGACGATCACTGGCCAGCCCCCCCTGTTCTTTCGCGCACCAGCCGGCTTGCGGAATCCTTTTCTCGACCCGGTACTGACCCGCCTGAAGCTCAGGCTCGCCAGCTGGTCGACACGCGCCTTCGATACCCGTACCGGCAACGCTGAACGCGTAAAAAGCAAGCTGTTACGCGACCTGCAAGCGGGAGCCATCCTGCTGTTGCACGATGGCAATGCGGCACGCACCTCCGAGGGTATCCCGGTGATTATCGACGTAGTCCCCGCCATCGCAGCGACCGCCAAGGCCGCCGGACTGCGGTGCGTCACCTTGCGCGAGGCACTCTCATGACGCGTGTTGACGCCAGCGCTCACGCAACACCACAACGCCCCTGGCACCGTCAGATTGCGGCGGCAGTGTTCGAACAGGCAATGATCAAAGCAATCGGCATACCGGTTTTCATCGGCCTGTTTTTCGTTGCCTATTTCTATCTGCTCAGGAATCCCGCGTACCCGACAACGGAAATGCCCATCCTCTGGCTGGACCGCCTGATCGATTTTCAACCGCGGGCCTTGCCGCTTTACCTGTCCGTCTGGCTCTACGTTTCCCTTCCGCCCGCCTTGCTGGAGACACGGCGCCAACTGCTGTCTTATTCAAAGGCCATGGCCGGAACCTGCCTCGCCGGACTAATCGTTTTCTACTTCTGGCCGACGGCGGTCCCCGTCGCCAATATCGACTGGGCGCAATCTCCCGACGTGGCCTTCCTGAAAAGCATCGACGCCTCCGGCAACGCCTGCCCCTCGTTGCACGTCGCGACAGCAGTGTTTTCGGGGATGTGGTTGCATCACGCGCTACGCCGTTTTGGCGCACCGCCTTGGATGACCCTCTTCAACTGGACCTGGTGCGCCGGCATCGCCTACTCCACCCTCGCCACGCGGCAGCATGTCGCCGTGGATGTCCTGGCCGGACTGGTACTGGGAGGAATGACGGCGTGGTTTTCATTGCGGAGGCGCACGAAGGCTTAGCCGATCGAATCCGCCAAACCTTACGCGATTCGAAGCTGTTACCGGAACTTGCTAGAATCCCGCTTTCTTCCCCTTCCCACCACGTCTGAACAGCCAGCCGTATCGGCTCATCGTCAAAAGTTCTTTGATTGATCGATCGAGCCACCCAGAAATTTTTACACCTACTACTGGATTACCTGCCCTTGAACCCGATCAGGCTCTCTCATTTCACTGCGACCAGCAGTATCGGTCGCGGCCTTGAACCGACCTTGCTTGCACTTCGCGAGCGCCGCTCCGGACTGGCACCGTGCGCGTTTGATACGGTGGATCTGCCGACATTCATCGGAGAGGTTCCGGGTTTGGACGATGTACAACTTCCAGCCCTTCTGGCCGACTTCGATTGCCGCAACAACCGACTCGCCTTTCTCGGTCTGACTCAGGACGGTTTTGCCGAGGCGGTGCATGCGGCCATTGCGAGGTACGGCGCGCAGCGTGTCGGCGTGTTCCTTGGCACCAGCACATCCGGCATTCTGGAAACAGAGTTGGCCTACCGGCGGCGCGACCCAGCAACGGGCGCACTGCCCGCCGGATTCATCTACCATGCCACGCACAATCCTTTTTCCGTTGCCGATTTCACGCGTCGCTATTTCGGCGTGGCAGGTCCGGCCGCCGTGGTGTCGTCGGCCTGTTCATCCAGCGCCAAGGTTTTCGCTTCGGCTCGCCGCATGCTGGAGGTCGGCCTGATCGACGCGGCGCTGGTGGGCGGCGTCGATTCACTGTGCCTGACCACGCTGTACGGATTCAACTCGCTCGGTCTGCTGTCCGATCAGCCTTGCCGCCCCTGCGATAAAGACCGCAACGGCATCTCGATTGGCGAGGCTGCGGCCTTCGCGCTGCTCGAACGCGCACCGGAACATCCCGCTTCGGATGCGGTGCTGCTTCTCGGCATCGGCGAGTCCAGCGACGCCTATCACATGTCGTCGCCGCATCCGGAGGGAATCGGGGCATCGATGGCGATGCGCGAGGCATTGACGATGGCGGGCCTGAAGCCATCCGATATCGACTATATCAACCTGCACGGCACGGCAACGCAAAACAACGATGCCGCGGAAGCCAAGGCCATTGCCACCGTTTTCGGCGCAGACGGAACGTGCGCGACGCCGTGCAGTTCCACCAAGGGCGCAACCGGCCACACCCTGGGCGCTGCAGGCAGCATGGAGGCTGTCATCTGCGCCCTGGCGCTGCAGAACAAGTTGATCCCCGCTGGGCTGAACACCCGGCAGATCGATCCGGCGCTGCATCTTGACTACGTGCTGGAGAATCGCGAAAAGGAAATGAAGCACGTGCTCAGCAACTCATTTGGCTTCGGCGGCACCAATTGCTGCCTGGTTCTAGGACGGGCAGACAACGCATGACACCACTCACGGCATATATCGAAGGCATCGGCCTGCTCGGCCCCGGTTTTTCCGACTGGCCAAGCGGCCGAGCCATCCTCGACGGTTCGCAGCCTTATCAGCCGGGCAAGACCGTTCTTCCGCCCCCCACCCTGTTACCCGCTGCGGAACGGCGGCGTAGCGGCGCGTTGGTCAGACTGACGCTGGCGACCGGACTGGAAGCCATTGCTGCGGCCGGCCTCGACGCATCCGCACTGCCCAGCGTCTTTTCCTCTTCGGGCGGCGATGGCGATAACTGCCACGCCATCTGCGAAACGCTGGCGTCGGATGACCGGCAATTGTCCCCCACCCGCTTCCATAACTCGGTGCATAACACGGCATCCGGCTACTGGAGCATCGCTACCGGCGCCATGGCGCCGTCATCGGTCTTGAGCGCCTTCGACGCCAGTTTCGGCGCCGGGCTGCTTGAAGCAACCGCCCAGGCGGTAGTGGAAAACAGACGGACCGTCTTGCTGTCTTGCGACACGGCCTATCCGGAACCGCTGCGCTCTCTGCGCCCCTTGCCCGATGCGTTCGGAGTCGCCTTGGTGCTGGCCCCGCAATGCAGCGCACAGGCACTGGCGCGGATCAGCGTGAGCATGACGAACAAAGACGCCGATCGCCTTGACGATGCCGCGCTTGAAAACCTGCGTGTCGCCATCCCCGCATCGCGCGGCTTGCCGCTGCTGCGTGCCATCGCGCTGCGGCAGGACAGGCGTGTCGTGCTGGATTACCTGGACGGCACGCGCCTTGCCGTGAATGTCGCGCCATGCCAAGCATGCTGAACGGCACACCCGTCGATCACGCCTGGATAGAACGCCATATCCCGCATCAAGGGCGGATGTGCCTGCTCGACCGGGTGGAGTCATGGAACGAGGAGCGCATCGAATGCCGCGCCAGCAGTCACCGCGCGGCCGACAATCCCCTGCGCGCCAGCGGCCAACTTGGCGCCGCTTGCGGCATCGAATACGCGGCGCAGGCCATGGCTGTGCACGGCGCCTTGCTGGCTCCGTCCGGGACGAGCCGCCCGCAGGTCGGCTATCTGGTCAGCGTGCGCGGTGCCCGGCTTCATGTATCCCGGTTGGATGACCTTGCAGCCGATCTGTCGATCGAAGCCAGTTGCCTCACGCGCAGCGAAAACAACGTCCTCTATCAGTTCAGCGTCAGCGCGGCGGGACGCCTGTTGCTGGACGGACGCGCCGCCGTCGTGCTCGACGCGGAGGCGCTCACTTCGATTTCGGGAGCAAATCCATGAGTAACAACTTGAGAAAAGCGCTGGTCACAGGCGGCAGCGGTGGCATTGGCGCGGCCATTTGCCGCCGCCTGGCGGCCGATGGCTGCCATGTCTACATTCACGCCCATCGGGGACTGGAGGCAGCTCAGACGCTTGCGGATTCGATTCGCGCAGGCGGCGGCAGCGCGCAGGTCCTGGCGTTCGACGTCACCGACAGTGCAGCGGCAAGCGACGTACTGACGCCGCTGGTGGAAAACGAACCGATCCAGATCGTGGTGAACAATGCCGGAATCCATGACGACGTGGTGTTTCCCGGCATGAATGCCCAACAGTGGCATCGGGTGATCGATGTTTCGCTGAACGGTTTCTTCAACGTCACGCAGCCGTTGATGATGCCGATGATTCGCAGCCGCTGGGGCCGCATCGTCAATGTATCCTCCATTGCCGCGCTGACCGGGAATCGTGGTCAGGTGAATTATTCGGCGGCCAAGGGCGCGATCAATTCGGCCACCAAGTCGCTGGCGCTGGAAGTTGCCAGCCGTGGCATCACGGTCAATGCGGTAGCGCCGGGCATCATCGAAACATCGATGAGCGAGTCGGCATTTGACGCCGAAGCCATCGCGCGCATGGTGCCGATGAAGCGAGCCGGAAAGCCCGATGAAGTGGCGGATCTGGTCGGTTTTCTTGCTTCGCCTCAGGCGGCGTATATCACCGGTCAGATCATCTCGATCAACGGCGGCATCATCTAGGCCTTGCCGCCGGATCGCAAATCAGCCACGCCCCCGGAGACGCCTGGCCAGCAACATGGGCAGACGCAAAACAAAGCCGAGGAACAGGCGCGTGTGCATCCAGGAGAGCAAGGCGTTGTCGCGTAGATAGCGAAAATGCGATACGCCGCCCTCTTCCATGCCGTAGTAGCGCACCGCGGCAGGCAGATTGAAGGGACGGACGCCGCGCCAGCAAAGGCGCACGGCGGCCTCGGGATCAAAGTCGAAATGACGCATCCACGGCTGCCGGCGCATGACTTGCCGCAGCGGCTCGACCGGGTACACGCGAAACCCGAACAGCGAATCGCCAATGCCTGCCCACAAGGTTTCCAGGTTGGCCCACCCATTGGAAACCTGCCGCCCCTTGACGCGCAGGCTGGGCGCGCTGGCATCGAATACCGGCACCCCCAAGACCATCGCCTCCGGCTGACGCGCCGACTCCGCCATGAACGCGGGAATGCGCTCCGCCGGATGCTGTCCGTCCGAATCCATCGTCAGAACGTGGCTGAACCCCGCTTCCGCTGCCTGATCCAGGCCATGCAATACCGCTGCGCCCTTGCCCTGATTGCGCGGCAGGACCATCACGCGCAGTCCTGAATCCAGCGCCGCCATCGCCAGCAACCCTTCGACACTGCCGTCAGTGCTGCCGTCAACCACCACCCATACGGGGTTCCAGAACTGACGTGCCGCACGCACGGTTTCATAGACTTTGGGACCGGGGTTATAACTGGGGATAAGGACAAGATGCGTGGTCGAAGCAGAAATCATGGCGCAAAAGCAGGAAGTGGTCAGAGAGGACGGCGAGGTTTCGTGTGCAGCGAGTTGGCGGGATGAAACGCCGAGCCCTGCACCAGTTCGTGAGTAAAATAGAGTTCCAGTTCAGCCATGAACCGCTGGCTATGCTGCGGCGGATCAAAGCGCCGCCCCAGACGCAGCCGGTAATGAATCGGCATCGGCGGCTTGCGGAACAACGGCCACCCCTTGCTCAGATACGGCGAATCGGTTTCGATCAGCACCGTCTGCACAGGCACCTTGGCACGGTGGGCAATGAGCCCGATACTGCCCTTGAGCGGATTGACCGGATCAGAGGTGGTACGGGTGCCCTCGGGGAACAGCAACAGGTGGCTACCACTGTCAAAATCCTGAATGGCCTGCTGCGCCATGTGCCGCACGGGAATGTTGCGAATGAAACGCGCCAGCCTGGCTCCGGCGCCGAGAAAGACATTGCTCATCAGCTCCGCCTTGAGCACACAGGCCACATTCGGCAGACGTGAAATCACCATCACCGCATCGAGCAAGGAAGGATGATTGGGCGCAATGATCAAGGACGGCTCGTCGCGCAAGGCGTCCAGTTCATGCAGGTCGAAGCTGAAACGCTTCGACAGGCTCAGGCAGGCAAGATAGAAACGGAAGAAAACCATGACGACGTACCTTCCGAGCGCCCGCCCTCGCTTCTCCGACAACAAGGGATGAATGAGCAACGCTATCGGCGTCCACGCCAGGCACAGCAGGCCAAGCAAAGTCACCCCCAGATAAATCACCAGGTAATCGTAGCCAGTCAGCAATATACGCAGTGCAGCGCGCATGATCAGGTTATCTGGACAGAGGCAGATGCGGGAGGATGCGTCGTCGTGACTGCACGTATTCCGTTCCGGAAGCCGTAAGTCGCAACAGACTGCCTGCGGCCTGAAAGGGGACGTGAGTTAACGTGGGATACGGGAACGCGCAATCGGATCATTAGTTGATCCACCATGACATCATCGGCCGCGATTGTAACGCATCACCGGCCTTTATCCCGTCATGATTGCTGCATCATCACACTGTAATACTGCAAGACGGGGATAGAACGCAGCAACGCAGACATGGCTGCTCCATGCATCGCCCCACTGTATCAGCCCGCTGCAAGACAAAGAACGTGGAGCATGGAGCCATAACTCCCTGAATGTCACCGGAACAATTCGGTTTGGAGACGCCCGCCAGGAATGCCCCGCCCCTACCGCTCCCGCGTAACGAGCCAGATTCCGCCGCAGACAAGAATCAGCGCCACGACGTTCTTCCACTCGAAGACATTCTCCCCGAGGAAGATGGCGGACAGCACGGCGCCGAAGACCGGGACGAGGAAGTTGAACACGACCACCAGCCCGACGCGGTTGTATTTGAGCAGAACGGTCCAGAACCCCACGGCGGCGGACGACAGAAACACCAGATACCCCAGCAGCGCTATCGAACGGGGAGTCACGTCGCCGAGAGAGCCACCCAGCACATACCCGGAGAAGACCAGAAACAGCGCGCCGATGACCAGTTGGTAACCGGTCAGCACCATCGAATCCATGGTCTGGGAGACCTTCTTGCCGTAGATCGATGTGGCGGCAAGGATGAATGCAGCGATCACAACGAAGCCCTCGCCCAGCAAGGTGAAGTTGAAGTCCAGCAGATCGCGGCTGAAGTTCACCGCCATCACCCCGGCGAACCCGATCAGACAGCCAACCGCCCTGTTCACGCTGAGGCGATCGTTCCGATAGATGAAATGCGCCATGAGCACGCTGAAGAACGTGTTCGTCGCATTCATGATCGAACTCTTCACCCCCGTCGCGTAGGCCAACCCGATATAGAAAAAGATGTATTGCACGAACGTCTGGGTCAGACCCAACATGAAAACCGAAGGGAAATTCGCGCGCGTCAAAACCGTTACCTTGCGGCGGGTCAGCACGGCGAGTGCGAGCAGCAGCAGGCCAGCGAACAGGAAGCGATAGCCCGCGAAGACCATTTTCGAAGGAATATCGGCCGGCGCTATCCCGAACAGCGCATAGCCGTTCTTGATGGCGGGGTAGGAACTCCCCCAAAGCAGGCAGCAAAAGGAGGCCAGCAGAAAGACGACGCGGCGATCGGAGAAAACGGGATGTGTGTTCATGGGGTGCAATTCGAGGGTTTTTCTAAAAAATCAACGGCTCTTTTCCAGGGTCACCAGCCAGATTCCGGTGCATACCAGCACCAGGGCAACCAGATTTTTCCACTCCAGGAAGGCTTCGCCGAGGAAGAGGGCCGAAAGGATGGCGCCAAAGATCGGCACCAGAAAATTGAATACGCTGACCAGGCCGACGCGGTTGTACTTGAGCAAGACGCTCCACAGCGTGTAGGCAATCGACGAATTGAGGACCAGGTAGCCGAGTATCGACGACGACCGGAGCGTCAGCGGCCCCAGGCCCGCGCCGAGGGAATAACCGGCTATCAACAGCACGGCGCCTCCGATGACCAGTTGATAACCGGTCATCAATCCCGAATCCATCCGTTGCGAGACCTGTTTACCGTAGATCATTCCAGCGGCCATGAAGAACGCGGAGAGAATCACGCAGCCCTCGCCGACCAACGTAAAGCTGAAATCCGTCAGGTCGTGGTCAAGATTCTCGAAATTCACCACCAGCACCCCGACAAATCCGATCAGGCACCCCAGGCTCTTGGCCCAGCTCAAACGATCGTTGCGATAGATGAAATGCGCCAGCAGCACGCCGAAAAAGGAAACCGTGCCGTTGAGCACGGACCCTTTGACTCCCGACGTATGCGCCAGACCGATGTAGAAGAACACGAACATCAGCGACGTCTGCAAGACTCCCAGCATCCCCACTTCAGCCCAGTTGCTTCGGCTCATCGCAAAAATGTTCTTTTTCGAGAGCGCGGCCACACCCAGCAGAATCAATCCCGCAAGGAAGCAGCGCCAGCCCCCGAAAACCAGTTTCTCGGCGGTATCGCTGGTATCGATGGAAAACAGCTGGAAGCCTATCTTGATGGCCGGATAGGAGCTCCCCCAGAACAGGCAGCAGAGTGTCGCCAGCAAGACGACAACCTTGCGATTCGAAAAGAACGGGTGGTAATCCAACGCTCGACCTGTCATGGCTCACGAGTCCATCAACCTGCATAAAAAAAGGCGCG
>Ga0316613_10001560_pt1 | contig 15568 bp, 25 predicted proteins | sample OWC_soil_day10_C_2_FD_207647 | JGI IMG/M metagenome (GOLD analysis project Ga0316613, IMG submission 207647) | Wetland soil microbial communities from Old Woman Creek delta, Ohio, United States - OWC_soil_day10_CT_b | ecosystem: Environmental > Terrestrial > Soil > Wetlands | place: USA: Ohio...
TATTCCAGAGTCTGACGAGCTTTAATCATGACCATGTTATACTGCTTCTGGTTCATAAGTGTCTCGGTTTCCCTCAAACCCTGCTGGATTTTGATCCAGAGACTGTTATCTGTAGTTCCCATGTATTTCCTCCTTTGCAAAACGGTTGTATCCTAATATACAGACATTATACTAGATTATATTAAATTGCGCACCTGTTATTTTATTGTTTTTGAATTTGTAAGAGAAAATTAAAAAATATACAGGGAGTGCCTACAAATAAGGGATTCCCTGTATATAAAGATCAGCTGTGATACTATTTTGATACTAATTCCTGTAATTTGTTTGCAACTTCATTGTGTTTATTAGGATATAAATGTCCGTAAATGTTGTTTACCATGTCTACTGAATCCCCTATACGTTCTGCTATAAGATAAGGAGAAAATCCCATATCTATCAATAGGGAAACATGGCTATGCCGAATGTCATGTATGCGTATTGGCTTGATCCCAGAAGCTGCACAGGCTTCCTTTAAGCCGATGCTTAGCTTGTACCGGGTGATTTGAAAAAGCCTGTCCTTAGAACCTATTCCGTAGTTCATGCCTATAAAGTCTTTTAAGCAATCTGTAAGGAACGGCGGTATAGTTATAAGCCGGGTACTGCCGGCTGTTTTTGGTGAGGTAATAACGTCATTTTGATCATGCCGGTGATACGTTTTGGAAATAGAAATAGTGTTTGATTTTAAGTCGATGTCCTCTGGACTGAGGGCCAACAGCTCACCACAGCGAATACCAGTATAGTATAAAGTATTGAAAGTTGTTTTGAGCGTAATATCATCAATTTTTGATTCAAATAATTTAAAATCCTCCGGTGTCCAAAAGTCAACTCTTCCGGCTTTCAATTTACCGATTGATCCTGTGACCTTACAGGGATTCTTTGGTAGATCATAATATTTAACGGCATAGTTAAGGATGGCATTAAGCTGATTATATACTTGCCGCTGCGATGTTTCTTTCAAGCCAGCTTTCATAATTTTGTTTTGCCATTTCCTAATGTCTGCAGGCGTGATCTGGTTAATTGGCTTATCTTTGAAGAAGGGGACTATATGATGCATGAATAAATAGCGTTTAGGCTTCATTGTGGAAGTTTTAAGCCGGTGCTCCATATCTTCCATATAAAGATCGTATAGTGCCTGAAAGCTCATGTCAGGTGTTCCCTGTTGCTTTTCTAGGAACTCGCGTTCCCAGGCGGCAGCTTCTTTTTTGGTTTTGAATCCCCGTTTCATTTTAGTCTTACGGATTCCGGTCCAGTCAGTATAGTAAAATTTGCAGTACCAGGAGCTGCGTTCTTCGTCTTTGTAAGATGGCATAAATATCATTCCTTTCATTCTGGCCGGGCAGCATGGGAATGAGTGGAATTGTGTGCTTTACTTCATTATTCTTTGTCAGGTTCTGTATTTTCGGGCTTGTCTGCCAAATATCCTATATAATCATAAGCCTTTGCTATTCCCTGGTGATTTAACATATCTAATTTATTCTTTGCTTCATTACGGAGTGTTGCAGTAGTTCCCTCTTTGTTAACTTGGCTATTTTCATGATCAATGGGAATTTTTAAATCTTCTACAAAATCTTCCGTTGTGTACTGTCCCCAATCTGCTAATTCATGTAACGGAACTCCCAGAGCACCTGCAATAAAACGAAGCGTTTCTATTTTAGGTAGTCTATTACCTTTTTCATATTGTGCAATCATTTGCGGAGAAACGCCAAGTGCTGTACCAAGCATTTTTTGGGTCATATTGGCCGCTTTTCTTGCATTACGAATTTTTTCGCCGATTTTCAAGTTCCTATCACCTCCCTGTTATGCTAGCCTTTATCATACCATAATACAAGCACAAAATAAAGCAAAAGATTGAAAAAAAGCTTGACTAAAGCAAAAGATTGACTTAATATAAAAGAGAAGTAAAGCAAATGATTGAAATGAAAGGAGAAGAAGATATGAGAGTCAACAGAAAAAAGTTACTTCTTACCATGTTAGATCTGGATATGAAAGTAGGTCAGCTGGTAGAAAAATCCGGGCTTTCTCGCTGCACTGTATCCGCAGTTCGAAGTGGAAAAACTTGTTCACTAGAAACGGTACAGAAATTAGCGCAGGCTCTGGGCGTAGAGCCGATAGAAATTACTGAATAAACACAATTAACATGCCGGGCAGCATGGGAATGAGTGAAACGTTGTAACATTACAACTAAAAGGGTACTGCAAAAAGGAGCATCCCTTCATATCGTCCGTTTTGGACGGTACGAATGCAAAATCTAAAAGGGTATATGTAAAGTAAATATCCTCTCACATCAACTGGTGACATTCGTCCTGGCATCTCACCACTCAGGGTGAAAAGGTGGCTGTTCTGGCCATGTTATATAGCAGTATTCCATTCGTCCTACATGACGAGAAAGAGGTTTTCGACGCGGAAGTCGTAAAGTAAAGCGTTTTCCGCATTCGTGCGGAATTGCAGGAAGGAGCTCCATTATGACAGCAGCGGATGTAACTCAGTATTTAGCATTGGTAGACCGTAGAATGTTCATCATAGAGCATTCGGGCATAAGTTGGCGGCCAGAGTATGAGCCGGAGTTGGAACGTATTGATCGGGAGCTTGTTGATCTGCGGAAAGTGATTGACGCGGAGCATATCAGAAGAAAGGGGCAAAAGTGCAAGAAATAGTCTTAATCAGGGGAAAGAAAATTTTTACAGATAGCATGGTTATGTCAAATGGTACAGGTGTAGGGCATAGAAAGATCAAAGATGTAATCCGTACTCATAAAAATGATCTGGAAAAACTGGGAAAACTTTCGGCCCCATATCAGGCAGAAAGTACCGGGGGAAGACCAGAGGAATATTACCAATTAAATGAGCAGCAGTCCACTTTCATTATTACTTTATTAAAGAACACTAAAAGGGTAACGGCTTTTAAATTGGAGCTTGTGCGACAGTTTTATGCCATGCACCAGCTTCTCCAACAGAAGCGGACTAATCTTTATAAGGATGCACGGTCTTATCAGGTAGATATTCGAAAGAAGGAAACAGACACGATTAAGGAGTTTGTGGAGTATGCCAAGGGACAGGGAAGTATTAACGCTGACAGATAAAGCTGCGGGAATTACTGAACGCCAGATGGCAAACATGGAGCAGTTGGGGCGTTTGGCTATGGTAGAGAAGATTATTAGTTGTTGCATTATGGAAGGGATGGAGTTAATGGAGCCATATAAAGACATTTACCAGTCTTGCAAACGGCGTTTAGATCAGTTCCAGACAATAGCATATTTAAAATGAAGGGAGTGAAAGAGTTGAGTAAATTAATGATTACCGCTGCAGAGGTAGCAAATATTATGGATTGTTCAGAGCGTCACGGCTATAAGCTGATCCAGGAAATGAACGGGGAGCTTAAGGCCAAGGGATTCATAATCAGAGCAGGGAGAGTCCCCCGGAAGTATTTCTTTGAAAGAGTGGGGTTAGAGGAGGTAGAAATATATGAAGGATAGGTATTACCAAGTGACCATATTATGTGGACCGAAACATGATGTTGATGATATTTTTAATCCTAAAGTTTTTCCAAGTACATACGAAGAGGCTATACAGATTATACAACCATGGGTGGAGCAAGGTTGGGATGTCATTGTTACAACTAGACTGCGTGATGATGGAGACAAAGAATGAGAAGTGAATCAAATGGGCGTCTCTGGTGGCTGCAGTTACAATTTGCATTTTTTCAAGATAAGAAGGTCAGGGCATTAAGAAGGAAATTTGGTGACCTTGCTTTGATTATCTATCAAAAGATGATGCTTAAAAGTCTTGAAAACAATTGCTATATGAAATTTGAAGGGCTAGAAGATACTTTTGAAGAGGAGATAGCTATAGATATTTCTGAAGATGAAGCGGAAAAAACAGAACTGATCAAGAAGGTTATGAATTTTCTAATTGGCCATGAGTTAATGATTGAACAGGAAGAAGGTAGCTTTTTCTTTCCTCAGGCCGCAAAAATGAGCGGCAGTGAAGGCAGTTCTGCGGAACGAATGAGACGAAAAAGAGAACGAGAAAAGGCGACGTCACAATGTGACGTAAGCATGTCAAATAGTGACGATATAATAACAAGAACAAAAACAGATACAGATTTACATCTAAAGTCAAATAAAAGTAAGACTTTAGATGTAAAATCTAAAACAGATACAGAACAGGCTGTTTTTGATTCTGTTGACCGACAAGCGGCTTCGGCTGCGGCAAAGGCCGAGCCGCCCGCCGGTGATTTGTTTTCTATTAAGCAGTTAGAGGTTATAGTCACCAAGAATAAAGTAAACCTTACCCAGGAGGGAATTAAAGAATTTTACGATCAAATGCAAGATGATAGTTGGACGCTTTATAGCAAGCCTATTGAGAGAAAAACCATACTCAGGGCGTTGAGGGCTTATGCAAAACATCATCCTGAGTATGCACCAGAGTCGGAGAAAGAAGTAGAATCCAAGCACGCCCCGAAAGAGATTATAGATACAGAAATTCTTTTAGAGGAAAAGAGGGAAAAACAGAGGGTAGAGCAGGAAGAGACTCAGCGTATTCTTTCTGATCCAGTAGCGTTTGAACAATGGATAAATGAAGAGTTCGGAGAGGAGTGACCTAAAAATGAACAGTTGTGCATATTTCGAAATGGAAAAGGAAATTTGTAAAATCATTAGAAAACACCTGAATGATGACCAGATTGAAGAGAACTACCAGAATGCTTGTAATAAATATTTTCCAGACGGTGGTTGCAGTTTGGATCCAATGGACTTAGTGGTCCATGAGTGTCGCAAAGTGGCATTAAGCGAAATACCACAAGAGGAGTTCACTCCACAACAACTGCTATTTATTCGTAAAGCATGGAAATTGAATGTATAGCCCCCTAAGAAATTAAAACAGCCCCATAGGAAGTTGGAGCTTCCCACAGGGCCAAAGCAGCCGGAGCCGCTACATAAACACACAAGTTCATAGTAGCATACTTTCCCGGCAGAAGGAAAGAGGTAATTTTATGAATTGTCCTAATTTGGTAGAAATAATTACATATCACCCTTACCATGTTTCAACATTTGCTAATTATGCGGAGGTAATCGGAGAATTACTGCAGGAAGTATTAAAGGGGCAGGAAGAGTTGCTTCCGGAAGAAATTCGCAATATTTCTAAGTATGCAGGACTTTCTATGTCCGTCTTGATGTGCCCTAAGTTAATTATGCTTGATATTCGCAGATATCGGCATCGGACAATGATTAATGAGTTATTAGAGAAAGCCAGATATATACAATGTTGTCAAGAGAATGGTAGCCATGCTGCAGACGTCTTTATGAAATATGATATCGGGTATATAGCCGATCTTAGGCGATCGTTCGTAGATGATAAAGCAACCTATGGCCAGTATATTGGAGCCAGAGAGTATGTAAAACAATGCCTATCATTTATTAACAGTGAGCAGAGAAAAAAGACGGTAAGAACCGTATCTAAAAGGGGGATCTTGTAAAATGACCAGGGATTTATATATTGATAGTAAAGTTTTAGATCTTGAGATACTGGCTAATAAGGCTAAAGTGATAATTGATGATGTGAACCAGGGGTATTTCTGTGAAAGAATCGAATCGCCAAAGGACGCATGGAGAGTATTGACCCCTTATTATGAGAATGCAGGGACAAAGGTTAATATTGCAAGTGATATTATTTTCGAACTTGTCAAGAGTCTTACAAACCTGCGTAGCGTTTTAGATGCCGATAACGGCGACGAAGCTGAAAGAGAATTTAAAATCTATGACTATATGGACAAGCACAACTGTGATCGGGACGTTGCGGAGCTTCTTCTCCAGGATCAGGAGGAACAAGATTAACCGGGAACGGCGTTGCGATATCGCAACAGGAAGAGAGGAACGCATGAATGTTTTCTTATACAGGCTTACCGTTTGCTCTATGGTCATTAATTGCCTTCTGGCGGCGGCGTTCGGCTATCTGGTGAGGTAATCCTATGATAAAGATTAAAGTATCCTATGAGCGGCCGGAGGAGCTTAAGCGAATACTGGACAGGCTTCGGCCAGAGGTTAAAAGTCTGAAGGTTGCAAGGAACCAGGAAGGGCAGTTTAAAAAGGCATATATTGAAGTGAAGGAATGAGAGGAAGCACCTGGGGAACTGGGTGCTTTTCTATGTTATAATCTTTTATTATATGTTTATTAATTATTGTAAAGTTGTTTGAAATTATTCTATAATACTCTATAATAAAATAAATACAATGCAAATGTCTCTTTGAAATTTAATAGTCAAGTCTGAGACTGGAAGGATTATTAATGATTGAAAATAAGGAATATACTATTCATTCACTAAATGAATACATAGAACTGATAAAGAATAAAGAATTGGTAGACTATTATTTTAGGGGAGAAAATAAAAAATATAATTCTATATCTTCATCTTTACTACGCCGTGATATAAATAAGTTATTAAATAATGGATACCATTTTTATGAAAAAATAATAAATAATTATTATTCCGAGATAGCAACAAATATAAGTGATTTTGAAAGAAAAAATTTTATTGCTTTTAGCCAGCATCATGGTTTAGCAACAAATTTAATTGATATAACTACTTCACCGTTAATTGCATTGTTTTTTTCATGTGACGGTGTTAGTGACTTATTAAGCGAAAATTCAGGTTATATTTATTTATTTGATAATAATAATACAGTAGATATATCTAAAGAAATAGTTGAAAACTTTATGCCAGCTGGAGATTGTTATAATTTTCTTGAAATGTTTAGTTATAATAATGATAAAGAAAAAATCTTTAAATATATTTTTAGTACATTAAGTAATCGTAGTTTAATTAGTTATAAAGATTCCCTAATTATTGAATGTAATAAATTAAATAATACATATGCACGTGAAATACTTTTGTTTTTTAATGAATATATGAAAATTAGTAAAGATATGATGAATATGACATCAAGTGATATAGGCATGTGCAATAATATGTTAATGGATATAATAGAAAGATATGGGAATGCAACTATAAATAATTTAGAAGAGGCTTCTTTACTTGTTATAATCTATCTAAATTTACTAAAGGAATTTTTAGTCACACTAGGGAGTTCATATTATGGTGAAGAGTGTAGTGTGAATTTACCATTAATGCCGAATTTAATATACAAAACACCTTATAAATTTGATAGAATTCGTAATCAAGAAGGTTTATTCATATATCAGTTGTTTTACGCCTATTCAATTGATGATGGTAAATCTGGGCCCACTAATTTATTAAGACAAGATATTTCTCCTGATGTTATTATCAAAGTTGAAAATCAAAAAGAAATATTAAAAGAATTAGATTTTATAGGCATAAATCGTAAGTTCGTTTATGGGGATTATGATAACATTGCTTATTATATTAATAATAAGTTCTTTTAATAGATATATTTTAGGAAAAAGTACTTGAGAAACTGGTTACTCCTTTTTTGTGGTTTTACTATATTATTAAGATATTAATTTGCATGGAGGATGATACATGGATCAATTATTTGAATGGGTTGGAAAAGTAGTACTTTCAGTAGGTGGAGCTGGAGTAATAATTATTTCAATATCCACTTTTTTGGCTAAGTTTTGGACAGACTATTACATGAAGAAAACAACCGCAAGGTACGATAAGGAAATGGAGGAATATAAGGCGCAGCTCGCAGCAGAACTAAATAAGATAAAGGTAATGAATGATTTGTCATACGAAAAGAAACGATTGGCATTTGAAATGCAATTACCCATTTTTAAAGAAATTGTTCCACTGGCAATAAAAGTGATAGAAGGCTCTGTGGGGCTTGGAATTTGCTTAGAAGTAAAGGACAAAGACAGTGATTATATTATACCTGATGATGTTAGCGATAGGGTTGAAAGAGATTGGAGTGAATATAGGGACTTATATACAACCTATGCAGGATTTATACCTGCAGAGATATATGAATGTTTTAGTAAGATCGGTAATGACTACGTGAGTTTCTCTGCCGAGGTAATGAAGAATAGAGGTAAGCACACATATTTTACAGATGAGCTTATACGAAAATTAAAAAATTTAAAGTTGGATAAAGTGATGTTGTTGAGGTTAGTGAGGGACTATTTAGATTAAAAGTATTAATCAAATTTTGCCGTTGACAGTTATGAGGTCTATCGATAATTTGAATACCTTAAAATATGCTGATTTATTGCATGATAGTAATGAAATGGTCTGTTTTTATACTCTAGTAATTGAATATAAAAACGGTTATAAAGCTTACGGAATCTAGCTTTCCTCTTGCATACCCCCTCCCCTTCTGGTATAATATCTATAAGCAAACAAAATATTGACGAGTACCCCAGGTCATAACCTGGAAGCCATAATAAGGCGTGGGAATAGCGATTCATCAAATTGATGGTTCGTTGTTCCTGCGTCTTTTTTTGTTTGCAAAATTCAGAGAGGAAGGAGTGGAAGGAATGTTTACCGGAAAAGTAGAATGGTTTGACCAGAAGAAGGGTTACGGCTTCATAGCCGGATCGGATGGAAAGAATGCATTTGTGCATTATTCAGATATTGTGACTGATGGATATAAGACTTTAGAGACTGGCCAGAGTGTCAGCTATGATGTGGAGCAGACGGGGAAAGGTCCCAAGGCAATTAATGTGGTGATCCAGTAGGAAAGGAAGGAAATTCAATGAGTAAGAAAACAGAATTAATCAATCTTTTTAAAGAATTCAAGAACCGGTATGAAACGGTGCAAGCCCAGGTGGCACAGATACAAAGGAATGTAGCCTATACAGAGATCGGCAGGGAACAGGCAGTGAAACAGCTTCTTGACAGTTTCACCCCCACAGTGCAGCTCTATCACGATAAGGCCATAGCAGACATTGACCAGGGACTTGAAGGATTGGCCGAGAGATGGAAGAAGGGCAGCACCGGGAAACTCTTTGATGCCGGATATCAGGCAGGGCTTACCAATGTGGTGAAGATGTTGGAAATGGGAGCCGTTACCGAAAAAGAGGACGTACAGAATATCATTGATACATACACAGGAGATTATAGCGCTCTGGCTCTTATTAAGACTGTTCTTGCTAAGAGTGAAAGTATAGCCTTGAAAGATTGTGCCCTCCTGATCCCTGCGGATAACCGGGAGTATAACAGGCGGCTTCTGGGGCAGCTCCGGGACAATGTGGATCAGAGCATGAACATTTATACTTTTAGTCAGGGACTGATTGGCGTTCCAATGGCCATAGACGGCATGATCCAGTTCGTAACGGACCGCCTGGGGGATAACCTGGAATTGATTGCTTAGAGAAGGAGAGGAAGGAAAAATAATATGACTAAGTTTGTAGAAGAGATCAGAAAAATAATAAAAGAGTTTAATGCGCTGCGTGAAGCCACGAAGGGTAAGACAGCTTCCATCATGAAGGATGAGCGGTATTCCGATGATTTTAAGCGCAATCTTATTGCCCAGGAGAAACAGGCTTGCAAGGCGATCCAGGAGGAGCTTATTTCAAAAGCTAAAAAGATCACCGAGGACGCAAAGAATGAGCAGTTAAAGGGGAAGACGGTAGGAACCAGGGATCAGGCTTTTGATATGAAATTGAGCAATGTTTTGCAGCTTCTTAAGACTATCGGGGATTCCATGACCTATGAAGAGCTTACCGAGTTGGTGGAGCCGTTCCGACAGGACTACTATACCATGAACCTGCTGCGGAAAGTATTTGTAAAAGGGAATATCAAGGGTGTGATGGAGATATTCGGTATCGACAAGATCGATCACAACGTATCAGCCATGGACGAACTCATGAAGCACCTATCCCAGGAGTTTAACCGGGACATTGATCAGGCCGATACCATGCGGTTACTAATAACATTAGAGATTATGAAGGAGTGATGAATATGAACTATAAAGATTATACAGATCCGGAAACAGGAGAAAGAACTATAAACGGTGTATATGTGGGAATAAGACACGGCGGTGCGTTAAGGGATGCGTTGGCACCGGATTCAGATGGGTATGACCATCTAAGAAAAATCAATCGTTTTGGATCAATGCTGCAGGATGCCGCTGGGAGAAATAACGAGCCATTAGACGAATAACAAGAGCGCCCCGGACTTTCCCTGTGATTGCCTGGGGCGTTTCTGCCATGGAAGGTAGGACAAGGTACATGGATAAAATAGATCGGTTAATTATGAGAGCTCTTCCCAATGTTAAAATTGTTGAGCGCTTAAAAGAAGATAATCCATATATGGGAAAAAACTGTGCGGAGCTCCTGGAGCTTCTTTCCGGAGAGAATTATCAGGCTCCTGAAATGAAAACCCAGGAGTGGGATAAGTTCATGTATGCAATTATACACTCTTCCGGTGAGGGAGGATTAACAGAATGAGAGGTGATTAAAATGGCACAGATAAGACTGAAGACCGGGACAGCCACGGAGGTACGCCGGACACTTTCAAGAGTGATGAATATGGTAGCAAACGATGAAATGGATAATAAGAAGGGCAACACCATTATTTTGGGCTGTAATGCAATATTGTCTGCGATCCGGACAGATGAGCAGCAGAAAAAGCTTGATGAATTGGAGCGGATTCTCAGCCAGACAAGGTAAAGGGTTTATGGCATTGAAGCCCGGAGGATTTAACGAACAGAGAGCGAACAGAGGAATCAAAGCAAGGGGGAAATCAGGATATGACCAACGATCAACTTGTAATCAGGATTAAAGCCGGGATTGATCCGGCAGAGAATATGCTTGCCTTGTATGGGCAGGTGAAAGCCTTTATCCATTCTATCGCCTGGAAGTACCGGGGCTATGAAGATGTAGAGGACTTAGAGCAGGAAGGGTATCTTGCCCTATACGATGCCATAGACGGCTATGACCCGGACACCGGGAATAAGTTCCTTACCTATGCGGAGTACTGGATCAGACAGCGCATTGTTAGATACATAGAACGTAACTCTTCTTCCCTGCGCCTTTCCTTCCAAAGTCAGGCACGTTTACGGCAGTATAAGCGGCTCTGCGATTCCTTTATGAAAGAATATGGACGGGAGCCGTCAGAAGCCGAGACAGCCGCCCACATGGGCTTAAGTATAGATCAGGTCAGAGATATCCATAAGAACGCTTGTACGGCGAATCTGGGAAGCCTGGACGCTCCTGTGAAGGGATTTGAAGAGGAAGGGCTTACTGTGATCGATGGAGTAGCTTCCGGGGAGGATATGGAAGGGGATGCGCTTGATCGGCTGCAGCATGAGCAGCTTAAGAAGGTATTATGGGAATGTGTGGACAGCTTACGTGGACGGCAGCCGGAAGTGATCCGGAAGCGGTACCAGGACAACATGAGCATGAGAGCGGTCGGGAAAGTATACGGCGTTTCCTGTGAAGCGATCCGTCAAGATGAAGCCCAGGCCATGAGGGAGCTGAGGAAGCCTAAAAACTCAAAGAGGTTAAGGCAGTTCTTACCGGAAGAAGATCATATTTATAGCATGGGCCTTGTTGGGAATGGTGCTGATCGGTTTAATAGAACCTGGACTAGCTCCACGGAGAGGGCGGTCATTGCAAGGGAAGAACTGACGGAGCGCATGGAAGAGCATAAGCGGTGGCTTGAAGAGTTGCGGCGGTCGCAACAGGCCAGGAAGGAAAGAAGTGCTGCATTGTAAAGGGGCTTCACTTAATGAATACCCCTTTCCTCCGCCCTGCAGATCTAACAGGACGGGCGCTCACTCTATATCCCCGTTCACCTTTGATGGCGAGCCTGTAATAGGGTTCAACATTGAAGTCGAGCCCCAGGTATTCAATATTAGTGTTGAATGGGTATGCATAAAGTGAATGCCCTTCCATTCGTACCTGGGAACGAGCGCAAGAACCTTTTAAGGGTTGTTATGGTGGAAAGGGTCGGTACTTTGTACCGATCACTGCCGGATCATGCTGTTGTGGATGATGGGAGACTGCAGGAGGTTTTCGTCATGAAGGAAGAAAACTATGAGAACTTCGAACAATACTCAATAACGAATTGTTATCTATGGACAGCGGTGTCTGTGGTTTGCTCATAAACAGTCTAGGCGATCTATAAATAAATATTGTGTGCATTGGGAATGTATGGTAATATGCTATCAAGAGTAACCGAATACAGGGTGAAGCCTTCCAGGTAAGCAAGGGAGGTGCTATACATGAATACCTATAAGACAATTAGTTTATTGTTTTCTGGTGGTACGTTCTTGATAGTATTACTGAATTATATAAAATAGTATAAAAAAGACCTACCCTGTTGGCAGACAGAATAGGCATATAAATGTAAATACCACTTTGGACTTTTTGGACTTATGTGATGCAACAAAAATCCTGGAAGGCTCCCACCTTCTAGGCGGTTACTCTTTATAATTCTAATATATCATATCTGGTATGGTATTACAATAGAGGGAAATAAAATTCTCTGTGTTCGACTGTAAAGCGAGAAATCGTATATTATATGAGGAAAACCGAGATATGATAAGTGGAAATAAAATCCTTGCTGTTCGATTGGAATGTCCAGATTGGGGAGCTGATAGCCCAAATAATAAGCATAGCATGACCTTTGTCGCACCTGTCGAAAGACGGGTGTTTTCTTTTGAGGAAATATGGTGTATGATGGTAGTGAATTGGAGGTTAAGGGATATTGGAGAAGTTTATATTAGAAGTGAAAAAGTATTTCAAAAAGTTGAAAGGTCTGTGGGTTATAAGTTTAGGCGTTCTATTTATGGGGCCTGTATTGATAAATGAGTTATATAAGGTCAATAAGGGTTATATAACATTGTGGGATGCAAAAGATGTATTGGCATATTACGGTGCTGCATTAGGTGCAGTGTGCACCGTTATAGCATTAATTATGACAATATTGTATACTGAGTTTCAAAGAAAAGAAAGTAGAAAAAACGAAATAAAACCATTATTAGATTGTGACTCTGAAATGCTAGGTGCCAATAGCTCAATTGATAAAGAGAGTGAGTGTATTTTACTTAAATTCGAAAGGTTAAGTTCTTCGTCGACAATAGGAACAGAGCAATATAATGATATTAAAAGTGGTAAATGTATATGTATAAAATATTTAATTGAGAATTTAGGATCTGGTAATGCTATAATGGTTAATTTTGCAATTAATGGCCATACAGTTCTTAGGCCGTTTCATATTAAAATTAATACAAAAAAAACAGTTTATATTTTAATGTATCAAAATTATCTTGATGACCTCTTTACTACCTTAAATATTAATTTGTATTATCGAGATACAGATGAGCTGGCTTACTATTGTCAAAAAGAAGTGCTTTCATATTCCGATAATGTAAAGGCGTTAATTAGCATTACTGATAAACTAGACGGACAAAAAGAAATCGAAAAAGAAACTTATGTAAAATCAAAGCATATGGTTTAGGTTTACTCAGGTATTACAGATAGGAAATTAACTCATATCTTTTGCTTTTGCTTAATCATGATATATTATATAAAATACAAAAGGTTAATACATAAGGGGAATAAAATGAAAATGAATTTTCATGTATTAATAGAATATTTCAAAACAAATTTTGGTAAGATTATCAAAACAATATGGCTTATACTTTTACTTTGTATCTGCAGTTTATATATAAAAGCGAACTACAATAGAATGATTACTGGAATGATTTATCTTGATTATATTGTTGTTTTATTGAGCACAGTCTTAGTCTTAATGCCTCTTGTATCGGAGATGGACTTATGGGGATTCAAGGTTAAGCGAGAAATGCAGAGAGTTGAGAAAGAACTTAATAGGGAGATTATAAATTTTCAAAGACAGATGTTGAATGTTCAAAATAATAATACACAAAATATAAATATTGACTATCTTCCTAGTAAGAAAGAACTAGAGGGGAATGGTAATTTAGTTAGTTCAAACGAAAAAAAAGAAGAAAAGGAAAAGTTGTTGTTTTTCCTTGAAGTTAGAAATCAAATAGATTATGAAATGAGAAGAATTATTCGTCCGCTTGATAATAGAGATTATCTCATGACTGGTTTAAAAGTATTGGAACAATACAAACTTATAAATAGAACTGAAGCCAATATTATTATTTTAATGCGTAATATATGTAATAGGGCGATTCATGGAGAAATTATTAGTGATGATTACTATGATTTAGTGAAGAATAATTCTTCTAATATTATAAAAAAGTTGAATGAAATAAAATTGCCTGATGAGTTTTGGATAAGCTGATAGATAATGATTTAGAATAGAAGGCGAGTATCCGGTATTCCGGGCTCGCCTTTGTGATACTACAATGATACTGTTATTTTTGGCAAAGACATCAAAAAGAACAGACATTCGAATGATTTGACGCAACAAGCACATAAAAACGATATCTACAAGACAAAGTAAAACATGGAACGTCGTAAGAGAAAATTAAAAAATATACAGGGGGTACCTATAAATAAAGGATTCTCTGTATATAAAAATCAGTAGTAACTTGCACATTTTATATCCGATATGATACAATCTATCTGCCATACGCCAACAAGGCTGTGAATTGAATTGGAAAGATGATTAATTGGAGGAATATAGATATGAGGCTACGTCACATCCCCGGATCGGAAGAGGAAATTGCTGCGAGTCCTTATGTAATCCAGAACCCGTCTGGGAAAAAAGGATGCTGGAAGGATGTATTTGGTAATGAAAACCCAATAGAAATAGAAATCGGTATGGGAAAAGGCCGTTTTATTATGGAACAGGCTACACTTCATCCGAATATTAATTATGTCGGTATCGAGCGGTATCCAAGTGTCTTGCTGCGGGGGCTGCAGAAGCGGGCTGAGCTGGAGCTTAACAACATTTACTTCATGTGCGTAGATGCCAAAAATCTGACAGAAATTTATGCGCCGGGAGAGGTTGAAAAAATCTACCTCAATTTTTCAGACCCATGGCCGAAGGACCGTCATGAAAAGCGCAGGCTTACTTCTGAAGATTTTATGGCAGTATATAATCAGATTTTAAGACCAGATGGTGTAGTAGAATTTAAGACTGATAACAGGGGACTATTTGATTATTCTCTGGAAGCCATTCCAAGAGCGGGGTGGAAGATTAAAGGCTTCACATATGATTTACATCACAGCGAGGAGGGAATCGGGAATGTAATGACGGAATATGAAGAAAAATTTTCATCAAAAGGAAATCCTATTTATAAGCTGATTGCCTGTCGTTAATCTAAAAAACAATTACCGGTCTTCTTTCTATAACCAGGAGGCCGGTTTTGCATATAATAAAGCAAAAGGTGAGGCAGGTGAGCGTACCATGGGCATGAAAGATAAGGTAACAAATAAGCTTTTGCAGGCAACCAGCGATAAAACTGAGCTGAATAAGAAGATGCTAGCATGGAACAAATCTTTTGTGGAAGTGAACAAAACATTGGGTGGAAATATTAATAAAAGTACAAATAATAAATAAATTCGAAAAAGTTGTAAATATTTTGTAAAAAAGGTGTTGACTTTTGCTGAATACGGTTATATAATTACACACGTGCTTGAGACAAGAGCACACCGAAAAAACGAAAGACAAGCGC
>Ga0316613_10001561_pt1 | contig 15556 bp, 14 predicted proteins | sample OWC_soil_day10_C_2_FD_207647 | JGI IMG/M metagenome (GOLD analysis project Ga0316613, IMG submission 207647) | Wetland soil microbial communities from Old Woman Creek delta, Ohio, United States - OWC_soil_day10_CT_b | ecosystem: Environmental > Terrestrial > Soil > Wetlands | place: USA: Ohio...
AGGTCTGCGAGTAGGAATGGACAATGGACAGATAAATCCCTTGCTAGAGCTTTTGCAAAAGCTTCCAGTGGATGTGATTGATTGTAAAGTAGTTGATTGGGAGAAACATGGTCTGCCAAAGTTGAATCTATATCAGCAAAAACATATACGCGGGAAAATTAATGGCACTTTAGCGGAAGTCGCATTGGCCGATAAGTTAGGGTTTGAAAACGTTATCATTGCTTGCACTCCACATTTGGGGCAAGGCCTGACGAGTACAGTTTGTACAGCCCTTTTTACAGCCCAGCGATTAGGTATGAATATTGGATTTTGTATAGACAATGCTTCCCGATTTTCAATAGAAGAACTTTGTTTTCTCTGGCGAGATATTCCCATTGATGGAATCGATTCGTTTATATATGGGGATAAAGAGAGCCTCTTGGATCCGGTAGCAGCTTCGAGAATTTTGGCTTCTTTATTGAATAAAATACCTGTTTGTTTAGAATTTCATGGACATAATGCCTATGGCTTGGCTACCGGTAATGCATTAGCTGCCTTACAAGCTGGTGTGAAACGAATTGCAGCAGCAGTAGCTGGTATCGGTTTGCAGGGCCATGCTGCTGTGGAAGAACTTATCATGGCGCAAAAACGGTTACTAGGGGAAGCAAGTAAGGAAACGAGGCATTTAGCATTGATTTGTTCCCAAATATTGTTTGCTATGGGGCTAACCCTGCCGAAAACAAAAGCGATTATTGGGCAGGATATTTTTGCTCATGAGTCAGGGATTCATGTAGATGGAGTGATCAAAAATCCTCAGATGTATGAAGCTTTTTCTCCCGAAGAAGTCGGGTTAACCAGACAACTAGTAATTGGCAAGCATTCAGGAAATGCATCTATCCAAGCTAAGTTTCGGCAGTGGAATATTAGCATGTCTGACGCTCACGCTCAAATTTTATTAAAACAAGTTCGTAGGTTAGCAGTGAGGCAAAAAAAGCAAGTAGATGATCATGCATTATGGGAGTTATATCAAGCTATACAGGTAAAACAGGAAGGATAGATCATTATGCAGGATGCAAGAACAATTGAGATTGTGGATACTACCCTAAGAGATGGAGAACAGTCTCCAAGCATTGTTTTTTCTGCTCAGGATAAATTAAATATTGCTACGGCACTAGATAAGGCGGGAGTTACCTGGATTGAAGCAGGGGTTCCTGTTATGGGAGAAGAAGAGCAAGAAGCGATGAAGATGATTTTGTCTGCTGGGCTGCAAGCTAAGGTGATTGCTTGGAATCGTGCCCTTAGAAATGATATTCTGTCTTCAGTATCTTGTGGTTTTTCCCATCTGCATATTTCTGTTCCTGTTTCTGATTTGCATATTGAACAAAAATTAAAAAAAAGCAGAGAATGGGTACTGGAGAATTTAAAACAATCCATATTGTTGGCACAAAGCTTTGGCTGCACGGTTTCTGTAGGAGCAGAAGATGCTTCTCGAGGCGATCGGGAGTATTTCCTGCAAGTTGCAAATATAGCGGCAGAATTGGGAGCAGTTCGCATTCGTTATGCGGATACGGTAGGTTGCCTAAATCCATTAGCGGTGCATTCTATCTTTCAGGAATTGATTCCTCGCTGCCCATTGCCGGTAGAAGTTCATATGCACAATGATTTTGGTTTAGCCAATGCCAATACCTTAGTAGCACTTGCCGCCGGGGCTGAACTGGCAAGTACAACGATTGGGGGGATTGGCGAACGGGCGGGAAATGCAGCATTAGAGGAAGTGGTGACTGCATGGCAAGTCGTATATGGTATGAAATGCCATGTTAACAGAAGTGATTTTCCCCACTTAAGCCATTTGGTGATGCAGGCTGGCAACAAGGATGTGTTTGACTATAAGCCAATTATCGGCAGTGCTTTTACTGTCGATAATGCTAATAAAATAGCTTAGATAATCTAGTGTTTAGAAAAACTCCAAGACGACTTGCGATATGCAAGGAGTCTTGGAGTTTTTTCTAATCGTCTGGAAAGTAAAAGTTTTGTAGGTGGAAAAATATAAGAGTTATGAACCACAAAGGCGCAATGCCGCTGCCCGCGGCACACTAAGGAGAGCACAAAGAATTAAAACCCTTTGTGTCTTTGTGGTTCAAAACGGCTATGTTTTAAAGGATGCGTAGCTTTTTGTTATGCAGGAATTTGTGAATTTGGTATGGAAGTAGGGAAGGGCGATTTTGTAGAAAATAGGATAAAAAAAGAAGTAATGGGAGTAGTTATATGAAAAAAAATGATGTGTTATGTACTTCTCATGAAAAACAGCGGTGTGGCTGGGTAACAGCTGATGCTCTATATCAGAAATATCATGACACCGAATGGGGAGTGCCTCAATATAATGATGATAAGTTGTTTGAATTTCTGCTCTTAGAAGGTTTGCAGGCAGGGTTAAGCTGGATTACCATATTGAAAAGGCGTGAAGTTTATCGTGAAGTGCTGGATGGATTTTCTGCAGCTAAAATTGCTGTTTATGATGAGGAAAAAATGTTACAATTGATGTCTGACCCTAGATTGATTCGTAATTCCCTTAAGATGGCGGCTATTGTTAAAAATGCCAAGGCCTTTTTGCAAGTGCAACAGGAAACAGGCAGTTTTTCAACTTATATTTGGCAGTTTATTGGCGGCGTGGCTAGACAAAACAGCTGGTCCTTTCTAGAAGAAGTTCCCACGGAGACGTTAGAATCCAAGGAAATGAGCAGGGCCTTGAAGAAAAAGGGGTTTTCTTTTATAGGGCCGACGATTTGTTATGCCTATATGCAGGCAGTTGGTATGGTCAATGACCATATAACCCATTGTTATCGTCATAAAGAGCTGATGAGAGAGTAACAGAACAAGGAGTAATAAATGGAAGTATTAAATATTATTGAAGTGATTGGAACCATTGCTTTTGCAGCAGCAGGAGCTTTGACGGGGATACACAAACACTTAGATCTGTTTGGAGTGTTTATGTTAGCGCTAACTACGGCAGTTGGCGGAGGTATTGTACGGGATGTTTTAATTGGGATTAATCCTCCTACAGCCTTTGTCTATCCCTTTTTTACCATTATTAGCTTGGTTACGGCTATTATTGTAAGTATAAATTATCAGTGGATTAATAAATTCAATAATATTATTGTGATCTGTGATGCCGTAGGGCTGGGGGCTTTTACGGCAGCGGGTGCAAATATGTCATTTTTATATGAGTATCATCGGTTGTTTATCACCGTTATGATGGCTGTACTCAGCGGTGTAGGTGGCGGCGTGATTCGGGATGTATTTGTGCGGGATATTCCTCTTATTTTTCGAAAAGAAGTATATGCAGTAGCTTCTATTGCAGGAGCGATATGCTTTTTCTATTCGAAACCGTTTTTGTTAGGAAATGGTCCGATGTATCTATGTTTTTTTGTCACTGTGATCATTCGGATGATTTGTATGAAATATGATATTAACTTTCCGGTGCCTGCTGCAAAAGGGCAAGGAAAGTATGAGAGTAAGGGAGAGTAAGGAATGGAAACTAAAAAAATTAGAGATTTTCAGTCTGGTGATCTAATTCAGAGCTTTTTTCTTGTGAAGGCTGCTGAATACAAAACAACCAGTAATAATAAAAGTTATCTTGATCTAACATTAGTGGACCCCACTGGTGAAATTAATGCCAAACTTTGGGATTATAGTACAGAAACGGAACCAAAATACACTGTGAATATGTTAGTCAGAATACGGGGAAGCGTTTCCGAATGGCAGAGCAGGCTGCAGCTTAAAATTGATAAAATCAGGGAGGCTACACAAGAAGATGCGTTAGATATTAGCGATTTTGTGCCCGTTGCTCCCTACAGCCCAGAAGTGATGTATGGAGAAATTGAAAAATATATAGGTATGATTGAAAATACTGATATTGCCAAAATTGTCAGTACTTTAGTTGCTGGTAATAAAGAGAAGCTGCTATTATATCCGGCAGCAAAGCAAAATCATCATGCCGTTCGTTCCGGTCTTTTATATCATATTACCACTATGTTGAAAATGGGTGAAAAGGTAAGTGAGGTGTATGTAAGTCTTAATCGGGACTTGCTATTTGCAGGCATCATTCTCCATGACATTGCAAAAATAGCGGAGATGAATGCCAGTGAATTAGGGATTGTCTCTGAATATACGGTAGAGGGAGAACTCTTAGGACATATCATCCAAGGAATAAAAATGATTGATCAGACTGCTGTAGAAGTGGGAGCCGATCCGGAAGTCTCCCTGCTTTTGCAGCATATGGTCTTGTCTCATCATTATGAGCCAGAGTTTGGCAGTCCTAAAAGACCAATGATACCTGAGGCTGAGATACTGCATTATCTGGATATTATGGATGCGAGAATGTATGATATGGGACGAGCTTTAGAAAAGATAGAAGATGGGCATTTCTCTGATAAAGTTTGGTTGTTGAATAATCGAAAACTATATAAGTTTTCAGTCAAAAACAGTAGAGACGATAAAGAACCAAATACTCTTTTCTAATCGATTAATGATGAGCCGATGTTTGGTAAAGAGAAGATAAAAAAGTGAAGGAAAGTAATGATATGAATGCAGAGCTATGTTTCACTCAGGGAGTTGCACTGGCACATGAAGGAGATGCATTGCAGGCATTAGAATTTTTTCATCAAGCAATCTCTTTAAAACCAGATTATGCTGAAGCTTATAATGGTATAGGTGCACTATTAATTAATATAAATAATCTAAATGAAGCAGAATTCTATCTTCAGCGTGCTTTAGAGCTAAAGGCGGATTATCCCGAAGCTTTATTTAATTTAGGAACGCTATTTTCTAGGACAAGTTTTCTGGAGGAAGCAGAAATTTGTCTTCGTGAAACGATAAGTAACGAACCTGGTTTTCCAGAAGCACATTTTCGCCTTGGAATGGTGCTCAAACAGATGGAGCGCTTAGATGATGCTGAAAATCATCTTGAATTGGCTATCAGACTGCGATCTGACTTTAAAGAAGCTGAATTTGCTTTAGGCGTCTTATATTTACTTCAGGGACAGTATGAGAAAGGCTGGAGAGGGTATGAACTGCGTCGCAAAATCTTTAATGCCTGTGATTCTGGATGCAATCATTGGAAGGTAGAAGAGCTAATAGGAGAAAAAATAGTATTGTTTCATGAACAAGGGTTCGGTGATACGATTCATTTTGTAAGATATGCTCAAGAAATTGAAAAAGTGGCTTCCGAAGTAGTTTTGTTCCTTCCTAAACAGCTAGAACGATTAATGTCTGCTTCTTTTGAGAATATTACCATTGAAACCGACGAAAAGATGGTGGGAGAGTATAAATTTTCCTGTCCATTACCAAGTTTGCCATATATGTTTCATACTACATTAGATACGATTCCTAGCCCCATTCCATATATAAAAGCAGATTCTAACCTGATAAACAAGTGGAGTGAGATTTTGAAAAAAGAAATAAAGGATCAGTCTTTTACCATTGGTGTTGTTTGGGCCGGTAATCCAAATCATAAAAATGATAAAAATCGATCCATTCCTTTTCATGTGTTCAAACAGCTTTTCTCTCTCCAGGCGGTAAGTTGGGTAAGCTTGCAGATGGATGAAAAAGCTGCCGATCTACAAACGGTTTCGCATCAAGTAATTGATTTTCATGAGAATATCAGTGACTTTGCCGAAACAGCAGGACTGATTGAGAATCTGGATCTGATAATAACGGTAGACACGGCAGTTGCGCATTTAGCAGGAGCTATGGGGAAAGAAACATGGCTGCTTTTGTCCGTTGACCCTGATTGGCGCTGGCAGGTAAAAGGACAAGAGAGTCTTTGGTATCCAACGATACGAATTTTTCGTCAAATTCATAGAGGTGATTGGCAAGACGTTTTAGCACAGGTAAAAACGTCTTTGGAAACTAAACTTAAAAAATAACAATAAATTTAAGAAAATCAAAGACAATTAAAAGAATTCAAAGGAATTTCAAAGAAAAATCTCCGATATACAAAGCAGACCGATGTATATAAAGGAGGAAAAGTTATATGTCTATTTCGTCTATTAGTTCTAGTGAAGCACTCTATTGGGCATCACTAGCCAAAAGTGCGAATACCACTGCAGCCACAACAACGACGGATGATAGTACTTCTCTAAAAAAAACAACGAGTAGTACTAACAGCAGTAGTACGCAAGACAATTTTGCTGAATTGATGTCTATGTTATCAGCACTATCAGCGATGCATGCTGGAAATGCACAAAGCAATACCAGCGAAGACAATTCGGATTCTGATCTCAGAAGTTTTCTGGATAAGGTGAAAAATGGGACGGTTACAACAGAGGATCTGACAAATATGCAAGCTCTTCTTGCTGATGATGATCTTACATCCTCCAACCAGAATGCCAGTACAAACAATGATTTTGATTCCAGCCTTACTGCTTTCTTGAACAAGGTGAAAAATGGGACGGTTACAACAGAGGATCTGACAAGTCTGCAGGCTCTTCTTGCTAATGGTCCCGCATCATCTAACCAAACTAGTACAAGCAATGATTTTGATTCCAGCCTTACCGCTTTCTTGGATAAGGTGAAAAATGGGACGGTTACAACGGAGGATCTGACAAGTCTGCAGGCTCTTCTTGCTAATGGTCCCGCATCATCTAACCAAACTAGTACAAGCAATGATTTTGATTCCAGCCTTACCGCTTTCTTGAACAAAGTGAAAAGTGGGACGGTTACAACAGAGGATTTGACAAGTCTGCAAGCTCTTCTTGCCAGTGATGGCGGAACACAATCCAATCAAAATAATCAACAACCGTATCAGCAATTGCTAGCGATCGCTGCAGACGCATATGAAACTGATTACCAATCGAGTGATCTTATTTCCTCTGCTTGGAAGGTTTAAGTGATACAAAGGAGGTAGACGTTATGTCTATGACGATTAGCGGAAATAGCCAAAGCAGTCAGTCTAGTACGCAAAGTAGTGTAAGCGATCTACAAAAGCAGATACAAAGCCTTACAAGGCAAATCCAAGAATTGCAAGAGGACGATGCAACTGAAAATGCAAAGCAGATTCAGCTGCTTCAACAGCAAATGCAACAAATCCAACTGCAGATTCAACAAGTACAGCAAAAATCCCAATCGAAAAGTTCAAATAGTGAGCAAACTACTTCGAGCAATGTAACTGTTGGTCCTGCATACAACCTGAGCCTTACACAGGAAAGTAAGGAAGCGAATCTTAGTTCCTCAAATGTAACAGCGGAACAAGATAATACTGAGGATACGATTGAATCATAAGTTCATTTTGAGAGAGGCATTCTAACATTTCGATTTATAGAAAACCAGGAAGCGGCATAATAGTCGCTTCCTGGTTTTTGTATGCTAGTAAGTATAATGTATAGCGTTATATAAAAAAACAATAATGAACCGCGAAGGTCACGAAGAAATGCAAAGGGCGCGAAGGGGAGTATTATAGATGTTTTTAGATACGTAAATTTGTCATTGCGAGCGTAGCGAAGCAATCTCTTGGCAGGTAGGGAATTGCTTCGCTACGCTCGCAATGACAATATAATATAGGTCCCTTTGTGTCCTTTGCGTCATCGCGGTTCAAAAGTTTTTATTTTTAATGACGCATTAGCGTTTTACTTATAAGCTTAATTTGGTTTTAATTCTTTCGATTGCCTCAATGGTAGCTTCTTTGTTGCCAAAGGCCGTCAATCTGAAGTAACCTTCTCCAGATGGACCAAAGCCAGTACCAGGAGTACCTACAATATGTACTTCATGGAGCAGCTTGTCGAAGAAAGACCAAGAATCCAGTCCTTTTGGTACTTTCAGCCAAATGTAAGGTGCATTTACGCCACCGAAGGTTTGTATGCCAATACTTTCTAGGCCTTCCTTAATGATTCTTGCATTATCCATATAATATTTTACTACACTCTTGATTTGGGCTTGACCTTCAGGAGTATAAGTCGCTTCCGCACCTTTTTGGATAATATAAGGAGTACCGTTGAATTTTGTCGTTTGTCTGCGGTTCCATAATTTATTTAAGGGGTGTTTCTCGCCATTGGCAGTAAGAGCCAGAACGGTTTTAGGTACAACGGTATAGGCGCATCTAGTACCAGTAAATCCGGCTGTTTTGGAGAAAGATCGAAACTCAATAGCGACTTCTTTGGCACCTTCAATTTCATAGATGCTGTGAGGAAGCTCAGGATCTTGGATATATGCTTCATAAGCAGAATCAAATAAGATAATTGAGTTGTTTGTTCTTGCATAATCAACCCATTTTTTTAATTCTTCTTTAGAAAGTGTGGTGCCTGTAGGATTATTAGGAACACATAAGTAAATAAGGTCTACTTTTTCCGTAGGTAACTCTGGAACAAAATTATTTTCTGCATTGCAGATTAAATAGGTGACATTTTCAAAGATACCATTAGAAAAATCACCTGTTCTACCCGCCATTACGTTGGTATCCAGATATACAGGATATACAGGATCAGTAATCGCAACTTTGTTATGTATACCAAAAATCTCTTGAATATTACCTACATCGCTTTTTGAACCGTCACTGACGAAGACTTCATCTTCTTCAAGTTCGACACCTCTAGAACGATAATCAGTTTCAATGATCTTTTTGATGAGAAAATTATAACCTTGTTCTGGTCCATAGCCTCTAAATGTTTCGGCGTGTGCCATTTCATCCACGGCTTTGTGTAAGCCTTCAACGACAGCAGGGGTTAAGGGCTGCGTAACATCACCAATTCCCAATCGAATGATATTTGCTTCTGGAAATTCTGCTTTAAAAGTTGTAACTCTCTTTGCGATTTCTGCAAATAAATAACTGCCAGGGAGTTTCAAATAGTTTTCGTTAATTAAAGCCATTAATATAAGCTCCTTCCTTAATATGATACATTTTAACTAAAGAATTTGTTAGTTTGATATCGTATTTACATACTTATTATTTCTATTGATTCAGTAGTTACATATCGTATAGCTTTATTATACTATATATGACTATTTTCTTGCATATATTATGGGAGGATATTTGAAAAAACCTTGAAAATTATTATTTGCAGCTTCGGTTACACCACTATATACATTCGATTTTATCCAAGACAGCAGTTTTCATTACGTGAATCTTGTAGACCTTGCCTTTATATTATGATGGGGACTAGTACCTCATCTGCGTTAAAACTATAGATCATTTAGTGAGGATTTTTTCGAACTGCAAGGCGGAGGAACTGCGCAGTTCGGGAATCTGTAAGGCGACGACAACGAAGCAGGACGGAAAAAGACTGCTAAAGTAGCAGAGTTTTTAATGCAGATGAGGTACTAGTATAGGTGCTACCATAATTGTAATAATACCAGCAACAATCATTGTTAAGCTTGCGATTGCTCCTTCGATAGAACCTATTTCATATGCCTGTGCTGTTCCTGCTCCATGTGCCCCCATTCCTAGAAGCATACCTTTACTAACTTGATGATGAATGGGAAGCCATTTTAGAATAAAAGGACCTGCAACGATCCCTACAATACCTGTTACGATTACAAAACTAGCTGTCATGGCAGGCAAGCCACCAATGGTTTGAGAAATATTCATTGCAATGGGAGTGGTAATGGAGCGTGGCGCCAAACTATCAAGAAGTTGCGGCGTCAAATGAAACAATTTACCATACATAACAGAAGATACGATTGCAATGATCGAACCTCCGAAAACACCAAGGGCAATTTCTAATGCATATTTCTTTAATAATGCTCGATATTTATACAAGGGAACTGCAAAAGCGACGATTGCCGGCTGCAGCATATCCGTAATCCATTGTGTACCTGCAGAATAGGTTTCTAAAGAAACATGGAATGATAATAGTAAACTGATTAATACAAAAGGGCAGATGACTAATGGTGATAAAAAAACGGATTGCTTTTTTCTATATAAAAGTTTTGCTCCTACATAACTAAGAATTGTAATAATAAAGCTAAATCCTGCTAACATATTATCGTCCCTTTCCTATCTTATTCAAGAATTCGGCAAGTAATCCCGTAGAAATCATCACCGTTACAGTGCTAAGAAAAATAACGAATCCAAAACTTGCTCCATTGGTTATAATTAACTGTTTATACTGAACCACTCCGACAGCTGATGGAATAAAAAATAGAATTAACTCTGCAATGAGAAGGTTGGCACCTGTCTCGACCCATTCTAAAGAAATGATTTTTGCTTCTAATAAAAGAAAAATAAATAAGATTCCTAATATACTACCAGGAAAATGCAAATCAAATACCTGCGTTATTTTATTACCCAATAGGGCAATTCCTAGTAATCCACCAATTTGCGCAATACATTTTAAAATGTACATTTTCTTCGCCTCCATGTTATATAAGTAGTATATATCATTACTAGCCATGCGTAAAATTCATAATAACAATCAAAATTATTGGTTTTGACTATGATTGTTAATCTACTCAAACATAAGAAGCTGTCAATGCACAGAGCAAAAATAAAATCCTCCTTTGTGTCCTTTGTGTACGCGTAAGCGTCTTTGCGTCTTCGCATTTCAACTGTTTTTCTTTACCTCTCTGTCATTTAAATTTTATACGATAAAAAAGGAGGCTGCCCCCACCATAAGTCTTCTAAACCTATGTTGAGGGCAGCCTCCTTTCTTATATTACCTTCTGCGGGCTTGTTCTCTGAGACGTGCTACACGCTCAGCGGTAGCTGGATGAGTGCTAAATAAGTTCGTCATCCATTGTCCCGTCCCGCTTAATGGGTTAATGATGAATAAATGGGAGGTAGATGGTGTGGAAGCAGGCAGCACTTTATGTTTGGCATAATAATCAATTTTCTCTAAAGCACTTGCTAATGCTAATGGATTGTTTGAAATGGCACCACCAATTTCATCGGCCATATATTCTCTTGAACGAGAAATTCCTAATTGGATAAGAGTTGCAGCAATTGGGGCTAATACGATAGTAAATAGCGTACCTAGAAGACCGCCGCCATTATCGTCTTCATTGCTGCGCCCCATACCGAAGATGGCTGACCATTGAGCCATGTGGGCGATCCAGGTAATAACGCCTGCGATTGAAGCAACAACGGTGCTAATGAGTGTATCGCGATTTTTAATATGAGCTAATTCATGGGCGATAACACCTGACAATTCGTCATAAGATAGAGTTTTCATAATCCCGGTAGTAACTGCGACAACACCATATTGAGGGCTGCGTCCTGTAGCAAAGGCGTTAGGGACATCGGAATCAATTACGTAGACTCTAGGCATCGGCAAGTTTGCCCTATGGGCAAGATTGGCTACCAGCTTGAAGAGGTCAGGCCCTTGCTCAGCTGTAATTTCTCGGGCACTGTACATACGCAGAACCAGTTTATCACTAAACCAATAACTCCCTAAATTCATAGCCAAGGAGACTATCAGCATGATACCTACTCCGGATCTGCCGCCAAATAGACCACCAATTGCCATTAATAGACCTGTTAGGGCTGCTAACAATAAGGTTGTTTTTAGATTGTTCATTATAAAAAAGCCTCCTTTTCATTTTGTTTTTTGAGTAAAAATCAAGATATAGTAAACAGACCTTGCCCACATACTGTTAGATATGAGGCAAGGTCTTGCTTGCAATTATGATTGCCAGTATAGCCGGGATGAATCCGTGTTGACGGCAGATACTGTACAGCTACTCCCCTTGCAGGGTATTTATATCTTTGTTTGCCTATATAATATCATGGGGTTATATAATTGTCAATAATTATTCTTTTTTAGGAAAAGAAAGCTTGTATTTCCAAAATCACTTTGCGAAGTGAATGGTTAGGTTAATAATTTCTGGTGAATTGCCAATACGGACAGGAGGACCCCATGTACCGAAGCCGCAAGAAACGATCACCTGTAAACTTTCTTTCTGTAGATAACCCCAGTCTAATTCGTAGAGTTTTTTCGTGATTAGACTATTCGGAAATAATTGCCCCAAGTGAGTATGTCCTGATAGTTGCAAATCAACTCCTTGATCGACTGCATCTTGTAAATTTTTAGGTTGATGGTCAAGAAGGATGATCGGCAGCCTATGATCAATGCCTTCCATGACAGTTTTCAGGTCTTGTCGAGAGGCTCCTATATAACGCATTTTGGCAAGATCATCCCGGCCTACCACATAAAAACTATTATCAACAAGGGTCCATTGATCCCGGAGTATATGGATATTGCCTTGCTCTAGATATTCAATAGCAAGATCTGTTTGCTGATCGAAATATTCATGATTTCCTAATACCGCATAGGTACCTAGTTTAGGTCGAAGTTTCCGAAATGTCTCGATCATATGCTGATTTGGCAGAACATTGATATCATTATCAATAATATCCCCAGGAATCAGTACAATATCAGGCTCTAGTTGATTAATTCGATTGACTAATCGTTTTAAACGACGATTATCAACAATCTGTCCCAAATGAATGTCAGAGACCATGACGACTTGTAAGGTTTCTAAAGAACTTGTTCCTGCTGTTTTTGGTATCGTGATCTCATAGTTGATGGTCACTGGGTGACGAGCGTTCCACGTACCATAAGCAATCAGACAGGTTGTGACCAGAAAAACGGTGGCAGCCACCCGCAAAGAATGTTGTTTTAATTTTAGAGGTAAAAAGGGTTTGTATGTATCGATGAAACGCAGAATATCAATAAAGAGAGTAAATAAAAATAAATAATAGATCATGCCGAGCCAAAAGGAACCAGTCAAAAGAAGGGTATCACCAAGGGTTGAAGGAGAGAGTTTTTGAATGAAACTGCCCAGAGGGTAACTCAATGCAAAAAAACTGAAAATAAAGAGATAACTTATGGAGAAAATAAGAGATAATTTCCTTCGTAAGGATTGCCAGCCTCGTATCCCAATATAAAAATTAATGGCACTATAGAGTAGTAGTACAATAATGATCATGATAATGTATGCGCTCCTTATATAGTTAACGTTGCTAAATATGCTCCAAATCAGTGTGATACATGGCAGTCGTCACCGAATAATAGATAAGTCTATTTATTTCTTTTCGTGACCGGTTGAAGATTTCCTGCCATAGATAGGACGCTGAGACCGTTTTATCCGATGTAGTTATGATTTCATTATGCACTAGAGTTTATAAGTTTTGTAAGTGTAAAAATATAAGAAATATGAACCACAAAGGCACGATGCCGCTGCCGCGGCACACAAAGGAGTACACAAAAAAATATAAATAAAGCCCTTTGTGTCCTTTGTGTTTTTGTGGTTCGATTTATATGTTGGTAAAAGATGTGCAGCGTTTTTCTTATTATGCAGGATTTAGTGAGAAGGGAATCGAAATTGATAATTTTATATATAATTGTAATACGCTAATGCGGCTATTGAAAGTTAGGTAGAAAAAGGGAGAAGTAGAATGGATAATCAACAGATTTGTGGACCTCTTGGGCCAGTTGATGAAGACTTGATCATAAAGACATGTCAGGAGTTAGTGCAAGTTCCTAGCTATACAGGGCAAGAACAAGAATTTGCAGATTTGTTAGTAGAGAAGATGCTTGCTTTGGGGTATGATTCGGCTTGGATTGATGGCGTGGGCAATGTAATTGGTGAGATTCGCGGAAACCATCCAGGTCCTAAAGTGTTGTTTGATAGTCATATCGATACGATACCTGTGAGTGGTACTGAAATATGGATTCATGATCCTTTTGAGGGATTGGTTGAGAATGGACGTATTTATGGCCGTGGGGTTGTGAGCATGAAGGGAGCTTTGTCTGCTATGATATGTGGCTTGGCACCTTTGATCCAATATAAAGATAAACTATCTGGATCTGTATTTGTATCCGGTACAGTTGGCAAGGAGCAGTTTGAAGGATTGGCCTTTCGCCAAGTGATCCAAGTAATGAAGCCGGATTATGTGATTGTTGGAGAAGCTTCTGATTTGGCGATTTGCTATGGGCAGCGGGGGCGCGCTCAAGTGATCGTGATGACGAAAGGAAAGGCCGCTCATTCTGCTGTTCCCTTAGCAGGGAAGAATGCCAGTGATATGATGTTAAATTTAGTAGCAGAAATTAAGAAGCAAACAACCTTTTCAGTTAGCTCATTAGGGCAGGGGAGTCTAGAACTAGTAAGTATCGCCTCAGCTCCCTCTCCGGGGAGTTCTACAGTGCCCCATACATGTTGGGCTACATTTGATCGGTATATGGTCCAGGATGAATTAGAAGCAGATATCTTGCAGCCAATTCATAGAGCCATTGCTATATTGCAGCACCAGGATGCTGACTTTAGCGCAGAGGTAGGGATTGCTGAGTCTGGTCTTGAGTGCTATACAGGACAATATTTATCGGGAAAACGGTTTTTCCCTGGGTGGATACTATCTCCTGAACATGAATTGGTAAGTGGTGCCCAACAAGCCTTAGGTAAAGCTGGTTTTACCCCTGCACTTTCCACTTATACTATTTCCACGAATGCTAGTTACTCCGCTGCGATAGCCAACGTTCCTACCATCGGTTTTGGTCCTGGCTGTGAGAAGGATATGCATATTGCTGATGAGAATCTAAAAGTAAATCAATTAACGGCTGCAGCGGCAGGCTATCAGGCGATTGCCTGTCATTTTTTGCTTACAAAGGAACAAGAAAGTAGTGAGAGGTGGCGATGAGTATTTTGGAAAGCAATAAAGAGGGATGGGAATATCTAAGAGAGATACCTGTTTTTGCAAGGCTGCCGGAAAAGCAATTGGAGATTATTCATAATCATACAATTGAGCGGCGCTTTCGCAAAGGCATGATTATATTTCTTGAAGGTGATACGGGTGAAGGCTTTCATTATGTAAAAAGCGGCAAAGTAAAGGTTCTGAGAACTTCTGATGATGGGCGGGAACATATTATTAAGATCTTAGGGGCAGGAGAGATTTTTGCTGAGGTGCTGATGTTTAATAACCGGCCTTATCCGGCGACTGCTGTGGCAGTAGAGCCTTCCTGTATTGGTATGATACGTAATATAGACTTAGAACAGCTGGTACTTACGAATAATGAGCTGGCTCTACAGTTAATAAAAGCGTTAAGTCAGCGATTAATCTATGCACAGCAGAAAATTAAAAACTTGGCTTTGAATGATGTAATGTCACGTACCGTAGAAGTGTTATTGCGCTTAAGCCAGGAACAAGGTGATATCAAAGACAATGGAGTAATTGAACTTGCTCTTGATTTATCGAGGCAAGACTTAGCAAATCTGGTGGGGACAACAAGGGAAACGGTAACAAGGACGTTAAGTTCTCTGAAAAAAGATAAATTCATCGATTTTGACGGTCAGAAAATAAGAATTCTGGATGTGGAATATTTAAGACGATTAATTTCCTAAGTGTACGAAAGAATCAAAATAAAAGACATTCAAAGAGATCGTGTCTTCGCGTTTCAGTGCTTTCTTTTTAGCCCCAAGTATACTTTCTGATTCATAAAAAAATCCTGGATGAATTTCATCCAGGATTTTTTATTTAGCCAAGAATGGCTTTTAGATCTTCATCAGGAGTGGTAATCAGCTGTAAACCGAAAGACTCATTTAATACTTTGAATACATTTGGTGAGATGAAAGCAGGTGGTGTAGGGCCAATGCG